>Ga0307373_10000082_pt1 | contig 157646 bp, 142 predicted proteins | sample OX2MG_FD_202534 | JGI IMG/M metagenome (GOLD analysis project Ga0307373, IMG submission 202534) | Soil microbial communities from Risofladan, Vaasa, Finland - OX-2 | ecosystem: Environmental > Terrestrial > Soil > Coastal area > Acid sulfate soil | place: Finland: Risofladan, Vaasa...
TTTCACTCGGCTGTTAGGGGTGACATTTTTACCTTGCTACAACAGAGGCCGGCTGCCTGGATGCTAAGCCGGAAGACAACAGGGCAGATGCGAAAAGCTGCGCCACCCGCCCGGAGTGGCCGCCTGGGCAGCCTGCCTTGACACCCGTTCAGGGCGCATGCTACGGTTCAAATTCTTCTCCAATTGACGCGACGCGAGCTTCAGTGAACGCTTCCGAGGTTACGGAAACTCTCCGAAAAACCGCTTTGAACGCCGTTCACCGCCGGTTGGGCGCGCGAATGGTGAATTTCGGCGGCTGGGACATGCCCCTCGAATACGCGGGCATCGTGGCCGAACATATGGCCGTGCGAACCCGCGCCGGCCTGTTCGACGTCAGCCACATGGGCGAAATCGAAATCCGCGGCGCGCGGGCGCTCGATCTGGTGCAGTGGGTCACCTGCAACGACGCCCGAAAACTCCAGGTTGGCCAGGCGCAGTATTCGGGACTGATGACCGAGCGGGGCGGATTCGTCGACGATCTGCTGGTGCACAAACTCTCCGACACGCACTATTTTCTTTGCGTCAACGCTTCGAATCAGGACAAGGATTACGAGCATTTTCGCCGCCACAACCGCTTCGGCGCCCAGATCGAAAACGCCGGGCCGCGCTACACGCAGCTCGCCGTGCAGGGCCCGCGCGCCCTCGCCGTGGTCGAACGGTTCACCGGGCTCGATCTCGCCTCGATCCGCTATTATCATTTCGTCCGGGGACAAGTCGACGGCGTCGATTGCATCGTCGCGCGCACCGGCTACACGGGCGAGGACGGCGTCGAGCTATACTTTTCTCCCGAACATTCCGAAAAGCTCTGGAACGACCTCTTGGAAGCCGGCCGGGGGGAAGGTTTGGTTCCCTGCGGGCTGGGCGCGCGCAATACGCTGCGGCTGGAATCGGCGATGTCCCTCTACGGGCATGAAATCGACGAAACAACCAGTCCGCTCGAAGCCAATCTGGGCTGGATCACCAAGCTCGGCAAGGGCGATTTTCTGGGACGCGAAGCGATCGCGCGCCAGAAGGAAGCCGGGCTGACGCGGGGCCTGGTGGGCTTCGAGATGACCGACCGGGCGATCGCCCGCGACGGCTATCCGGTGCTCGATCCGGCCGGCGGCGCCGATCCCATCGGCCGCGTCACCAGCGCCGGTCCCGCGCCCTTCTTGAAGAAGGACATCGGCATGGCCTACGTCCCGGTCTCGATGACGGAGCCGGGAACGATTTTGACGATCGGCGTCCGCCATCGCCAGGCCGCGGCGCGAGTGCTGCCTCTGCCGTTCTACAAGCGGCCGCGGTAAGGGCCGCCGGGCGGGGTTCGGGAAAACGGCCAAGGGTTAGCGGGTGCGGTAGAAAACGAGTTCGAGGCGAACCATGTATCCGAGCGAATTCCGCTACACGAAGGAACACGAGTGGGTGAAGCTGGATGGCGATCTGGCCACGATCGGCATCACCGACTACGCGCAGCACGAGCTGGGCGACGTCGTCTACGTCGAGCTTCCCTCCACCGGCGCGAAGCTTGAGGCCGGCAAGGCGCTCGGCGCGGTGGAATCGGTGAAGTCGGTCAGTGAAATTTTCAGCCCGCTCAGCGGCGAAGTCACCGAGGTCAATTCGGCTCTCGGCGACCATCCGGAAAAGGTCAATGAGGACCCGCACGGCGCGGCATGGCTGGTCCGCGTTCGCGCATCGAACGCCGCGGCCGAACTGGACGGTCTGATGGACGCGGCCGCCTACGAGGCCTATGTGGCCGAGCAGAAGGAAGCCTCCGCCTGATGCGCTACCTTCCCAAGGGCGACGCCGAGCGGCGGGCCATGCTCGACGCCATTGGCGCGAAATCGGTCGAGGAGCTGTTCGGCTCGATTCCCGCGAAATTCCGGCTCGCCGAGCCGCTCCCGGTTCCCGGTCCGCTTGCCGAATCCGAGATCGTCGATTATTTCCGCCGGCGCGCCGGAGAGAATTCGCTCGGCTACGCGTCGTTTCTCGGCGCGGGCGTTTACCGGCATCTGCGGTCGGTGGTGACCGATGCCCTGCTCCAGAGGGGCGAATTTCTCACTTCTTACACGCCGTATCAGGCGGAAATCAGCCAAGGCACGTTGCAGTGGATTTTCGAGTTTCAGACCCTGGTCGGCCAGCTCACCGGCCAGGAAGTGGCCAACGCATCCATGTACGACGGTTCGACGGCGCTGGCCGAGGCGGCGCTCATGGCTGAACGGCTCACGCGCCGCCGCCGGGTGCTCGCCGCTCGCTCCCTTCATCCCGAATACCGCCAGGTGCTCGAAACCTACGCGCAGCACGCCGGCCTGGAAATCGAATCGTTCGGCTACGAGGTTTCCGGGCGCGCCGATCTCGATGCGTTGCGCGCGGCGGTGGACGAGCGGACGGCAGCCGTCGTCATCCAGTCGCCGAATTTTTTTGGCGTGCTGGAAGAGATTCCGGCGGCGGCGGAGATTGCCCACGCCGCCGGCGCGCTGCTCGTCGCGACGGTGGCCGAGGCGGCTTCGCTCGGAATCGCGCGGCCACCCGCCGAAGCCGATATCGTCGCGATGGAGGGGCAAAGCTACGGCTTGCCGCCTTCCTACGGCGGCCCGTTCGCCGGCGTGCTGGCCACGCGGGAAAAATTCGTCCGCCAGATGCCGGGCCGCCTGGCCGGAGAGACTCGCGACACGCAGGGCCGGCGCGGTTTCTGCCTGACCCTGGCCACGCGCGAGCAGCACATTCGCCGCGAAAAGGCCACGTCGAATATCTGCACGAATCAGGCGCTCTGCGCCCTGGCCATGACGATCCACCTCTGCCTGCTGGGGCGCCAGGGCGTGCGCGAGCTGGCCGAGCAGAATCTGGCCAAGGCCCGCTACGCCCGCGAGAAACTCGAAGCGGTTCCCGGCGTCGAGCGGGTCTTCGCCGCTCCCGTTTTCAATGAATTCGTGATTCGCCTGCCGCGCTCGGTTCGCATGGTCAACGCCGCACTGCTGAAAGAAAAGATCATCGGGCCGCTCGCGCTCGGCCCTTTCTATCCGGAACTCACCAAATGCGCGCTCGTCTGCGTCACCGAAGTCACCGGGCGCGAGGAAATCGAGCGGCTGGCCGATTCGCTGGCGAGGATTCTCGACGCGCAAGGGGCGGCCAAGCCCGATGCCGCTTTGCGGGGCGCCGCGGAACGCTCGCGCTGAGGAGACAACAAACTTGTCCGACGATCAAATCCGTAAAGCCCGCCGCCACGTCAGCCAGTCCGAAGATCTGATTTTCGAGCGATCCGGCGTCGGCAAACGCGGGATGGAACTTCCCGCCCTGGACGTTCCCGCGATCGATCCCCGCGCCGAACTGGGAGCCGGGATGGTGCGGGACGGCGTCAAGGGCTTTCCCGAGGTTAGCGAAATCGAGGTGGTGCGCCACTTCACGCGGCTTTCCACCTGGAATTACGCCATCGATTTGGGGATGTATCCGCTCGGCTCCTGCACGATGAAATACAACCCGCGCGTGAACGAGTTCGTCGCTCGCCTGGACGGGTTGGCGAACGAGCATCCCTATCAGCCGTCCGAGCTGTCGCAAGGATGCCTGGCCATCTTGCGCGATCTGGAAAAGGCGCTGCTGGCCATCACCGGCATGGACGCGATCACGCTTGAACCGGCAGCCGGCGCGCAGGGCGAGCTGACCGGCCTGCTCATCATTCACGCCTACTTGAAGGACACCCAGGGAAATCCGCGCAAGAAGGTGCTGATCCCCGATTCGGCGCACGGCACCAACCCGGCCAGCGTGTCGCTGACCGGCTACCAGATGGAAAACATCCGTTCCGGCCCCTCCGGGCAGATCGATTTTGGAGAGCTGGACCGGCTGGTAACCGGCGACGTTGCCGCGCTGATGCTCACCAACCCCAATACCCTCGGCGTCTTCGAGGAACGCATGGCCGACGCCGCCCGCCTGCTCCACGAGCGTGGCGCGCTCCTCTATATGGACGGCGCCAATATGAATGCGCTCGCCGGCGTCGCCCGTCCGGGCGACTTGGGTGTCGACCTGATGCACCTGAATCTGCACAAGACGTTTTCGACGCCGCATGGCGGCGGCGGACCCGGGGCCGGCCCCGTGGCGGTGAAAGAGGCGCTGCGGCCGTTTCTGCCCGTTCCGGTGCTCGTCGACGACGGCCCGGGACGCCTGAAACTCGATGACCAGCGGCCGAAATCGGTGGGCCGGGTAAAGGCGTTTGGAGGGAATTTCGGCGTGCTGGTGCGCGCGCTGGCTTATATCCTCGCCTACGGGCCGGGAATCCGCCAGGCCACCGAGGATGCCGTGCTCAACGCCAACTACATCCGCAAACATCTGGAAGAATTTTACGAACTACCGTATTCGTCGGCCTCGATGCACGAAGTGGTTTTCAGCGACGCGCGGCAAAAAAAGAACGGCGTCACCACGATCGATATCGCCAAGCGACTGATCGATTACGGGTTTCATCCCTACACCACGGCGTTTCCGCTCATCGTCGCCGGCGCGCTCATGATCGAGCCAACCGAATCGGAATCGAAGCAAGAGTGCGATCTCTTCATCGACGCCATGCGCGCCATCGCCGGCGAGGCGGCCGAGGACCCGAATCTGGTCAAAACCGCGCCCCATTCGACGCGCGTCGGCCGGCTCGACGAAGTGGCAGCGGCGCGCAAGCCCGTCCTGTGCTGGAAACCGGAAGCGTAAAGAGGCAGGGCCGCGCGGTAACGGTACGGTACTTCCAGGTCTTCACGCCTTAGTTACATCTTCCTCTGAAGTAACGACTTGCGTGACCGGGCACGCGCCTGGCCGGCGCCGATTTACAACGGGAACTTCCGCCATGTATGCTGAATCGAGGCTGCTTCCATTGGCTTCCCTCAAGTCGCGAGCCACCGGAGTTTTCGATCGAAGCACTGCGAAATGTCTTTGCGCTTTCAACGGGCAGCGGCCCGTCCGGGCAAGAATGCGGTTCGCCTGTAGAAAGAGCATGGACTAGAGAGGCCGCGCCGAACTGGCCAACGCGAAACCGGACCCTGAATCCATGTGCGGCATCTGCGGAATAGCGGGCGAGCGAGCCGAGGCGGCCGGGCCGGCCCTGGGCCGCATGATGGCTGCCATGCGCCACCGCGGCCCGGACGATTCGGGCGAGCTGCTCGCGCCACGCGTCGCGCTCGGCTCGCGCCGGCTCAGCATCATCGATCTCCCCGGGGGAAGGCAGCCGATCGCCGGCGAGGACGGCCGGGTTGCCGTTGTTTTCAACGGCGAAATCTACAATTTCCGCGAGCTCCGGCGCGAACTCGAAAGCCTGGGACACCGTTTTCGCACCCAATCCGACACGGAGATCATCGTTCACGCCTACGAAGCATGGGGGGAAGAGTGCGTGAACCGGCTCGACGGGATGTTCGCCTTCGCCGTGGCCAGCTTCCGGGATCCCGAGCGGCAAGAGCCGCTCACGCTGTTTCTCGCGCGCGATCGTTTCGGCATCAAACCGTTTTACTACACGCTCAAGGACGAGCGGCTGCTGTTCGCCTCGGAAGTTCGCGCCCTGCTGGCCAGCGGCGCGATGGAGGCTCGCGTGGAACCCCGCGCCCTGGCGACCTATCTCCTGTTCGGCTCGCTCAGCGAGCCGAACACGCTGATCGAAGGCTTGCTGTCGCTCCCGCCCGCTCACCGGGTGACTATTCGCCTGGACCGGCCGATCCGGGAAATCCAGGCCCGCCCCTATTGGAATCTGGCCGAGGCCGTGAAGCGGCGCCGGGAGAGTCTTCCCGCGAGCCGCGAAGAGGCGGTGCGCGGCACTCGCGAGCGGCTCGAGGGCGCTGTCCGCTCGCACCTGCTCGCCGACGTGCCTGTCGGCGTTTTTTTGAGCAGCGGTATGGACTCGATGACACTGGCGGCCCTGGCCAATCGGGAATCGCCGGGCGTGTACACCTTCACGCTAGTCTTCGACGAGCGTGAATACAACGAGGCGGATCCCGCTCGCGAGTTCGCCGGGCGGCTGGGAACAGTTCATGAGGAACTCAGGATCGGCGGCGATGAAGTTCTGGCCAGTTATCAGGACGCCCTTCGATCGCTCGATCTGCCCAGCATGGACGGCGTGAACACTTACTTCGTCTCCCGAGGGGCTCGCCGGGCGGGGCTGAAGGTGGCACTTTCCGGGCTGGGCGGGGACGAGCTGTTTGGTGGTTACGACACCTTCCGGAACACGCGGCTCGGCTCCTGGCCGGCGCAAAAGCTGCCTCGCGGAGCACGCCAGGCGGCGGCGGGGCTGCTGGAGATTTCGGCCGGCTGGACACACCGGCCCGACCGAAGCCGCAAGCTGGCAAGCTTGCTGCGGCAACCGGAACGTTTGCCCCATCCCTATTTCTTCACGCGCATGCTCTTCCCGCCCGGAGAGGTGGAAAAACTCGTGCCCGAAGCCGGCGGCTTCGCCGGAGAAGAGTGGCTGCGAAGAGCGGCGCTCGAAGCCGGCGGGTCGGATGATTTTGGGGCGGTATCGCAACTGGAATTGCGCACCTATCTACCGAACACGCTTTTGCGGGATACGGATTCGGCTAGCATGGCGAACTCGCTCGAGGTTCGCGTGCCGCTGCTCGACCGCGAACTGGCCGAATATGTACTCGCCCTGCCGGAGAGATGGAAGATGCGGCGTGGAGCGCCCAAATCCCTGCTGGCCGACGCGGCCGGCAACCTGTTGCCACCGGAGATCGCCGCACAGCCCAAGCGGACGTTCACGCTGCCCTGGGAGCGCTGGCTGCGCGGCCCCCTCCAGGCGGAAGTGGAAGCCGGGATCGGCGATTTGGCGCCCTCGCTCGATCCATTCCTCGATCGAATTCGCGTTCGCCGGATTTGGAAGGCTTTTCTCGGGCGGCGAACGAGCTGGTCTCGTCCGTGGAGTCTTTACGTGCTCAACGAGTGGGCGCGCCGAAGTCTGGATTCGGGCGTTTCGTGCCCGATCGCCGAAGAAATCGGCGCTGCGCCGAACCGGAGCGGGGGAGGCCGGTGAATATCCTCGCCATCAACGCCTACCATGCGAACGCATCCGCGGCCCTGGTGCGGAACGGGCAGTTGATCGCCGCGGTGGAAGAGGAACGGTTCAACCGGGTGAAGTACGCGGCCGGATTTCCCACCCATGCCATCCGCTACTGCCTGGCCGAAGCCGGCATGGGAATCGAAAACGTTCACCACATCGTCGTGCCCCGCAACCCCTGGGCGCGCGCGTGGAAAAAACTGATGTTCGCCGCGCGCATGCCCCGTTTCGCCACCGATCGCGTCCGGGTGATGATGCGGTTCGCCGGCATTCACGGTCAGATCGCCGAGGCGCTCGGCGTCTCTCCCGAACGCATCCGCGCGCGATTTCACCGCGTCGAGCACCATCAGGCGCACTTGGCCAGCGCCTTCTTCGTCTCCCCGTTCGACCAGGCGGCGCTGCTTTCGGTGGACGGCCTGGGCGATTTCGCCAGTTTGATGTGGGGAACGGGGAGTGGCCCGACGATGCAAGTGAAAGGCGACGTCGCCTTCCCGCATTCGCTCGGCATTTATTACACGGCCCTCAGCCAGTATCTCGGGTTCGGGAGGTTCGGTGACGAGTTCAAAGTGATGGGGCTGGGTGCTTACGGGCAACCGGCCTTCCGCCATGAATTCCGCCGCATCGTCAGGCCCGGTCCGGGGGTCGGTTTCCGCCTCGGCCTCGAATATTTCCTCCACCAGCGCCAAGGAGCGGAAATGTCCTGGCGCACCGGCGATACCACGCCGGTTCTCGGCCGGCTGTTCTCGGATCGTCTCGCCGAGCGCCTCGGACCGGCTCGCCAGGCCAGCGAGCCGCTCGAAGACCGGCATAAAGACATCGCGGCAACGCAACAGGCGGTGCTCGAGGAAGTTTTGTTCGCGATGCTCAACGAATTGCATCGCGCCACCGGGATGAAGAATCTGTGCCTGGCCGGGGGCGTGGCGTTCAATTGCGCGGCGAATGGGAAAATCTTCCGCAATACGCCTTTCGAGCGAATCTGGGTGCAACCGGCCGCCGGCGACGCGGGCCTGGCGGTGGGCGCCGCCTTCTACCTCTACCACCAGATCCTCCACGGGCCGCGCGGCTTCGTCATGGACCACGCCTACTGGGGTCCGGAGTTCCAAACCGCGCACGTGCGGGAAGCGATTCGCGTTTCGAATCTTCTCGAGGAGGGATTCCGCGTCCGCCAGCTCGACGAAGGGGATCTGGTGACGGAAGTCGCCTCGTTCCTCGCCGACGGCGATATCGTCGGCTGGTTCCAGGGTCGCATGGAATGGGGGCCCCGGGCGCTCGGCAACCGCAGCATTCTCGCCGACCCGCGCCGGGCCGATATGAAAGACATTCTGAACCGCCGCATCAAGCACCGTGAGCCATTCCGGCCGTTCGCCCCGTCGATTCTCGAAGAGGCTGTTTCGGACTATTTCGATGCGCCGGATCTCTCTCCGTTCATGCAGATGGCCTTCCCGGTGCGGACCGAAAAGCGCGGCGTCATACCGGCTCCTACGCACGTCGACGGTACCGGACGCCTCCAAACCGTGAGCCGGGCGGCGAATCCGCGTTTCTGGGCGCTCATCGAGGCGTTCGGCCGCCGGACAGGGGTTCCCGTTCTGCTGAACACGTCGTTTAACGATAGTGAACCGATCGTTTGCCAGCCGAAGGAAGCCATCGACTGCTTCCAGCGAACGCAAATGGATGCCCTCGTGCTCGGTGACTTCCTGATCGACAAGCCGGCGCCGCTGCCGAGTTCGCTGCTGGATTGAAAAACGCCGCCGGCGCCGCCGCGGGAAATGCCCCGCGCCGCCCAGTCTTCGAGGGATGGATTTTTCCGAGGATAGAAAGTCCAGGGACGGAAGCAATGCGAATCCTTCTGGTCAATCAGTATTTTCCGCCCGACATGTCCGCCACGGCCTATATGGCGCAGACCGTAGCGGCCACGCTGGCGAGGCGCCACCAGGTCACCGTGCTTGCCGGCCGCCCCTCCTACGATCCCACCGAATACCACCCCTTTTACTGGTTCCGGACGGAGGAAAACGGGCCGGTGCGGATTTGCCGGGTCGGTTCGACGGCCTTTCCCCGCCGCCGGATGGCCCGCCGCCTGAGCAACTATCTTTCCTATCTTGTGATGGCTCTGCCCGACGGCCTGTCGATTCCGGCCGATCTGGTCATGGCGATGACCGATCCGCCGGTGGCGGGTCTGCTGGGTGCTTGGCTCGCGCGGCAACGGCGGTTGCCTTTTGTTTACAACATCCGCGACCTCTATCCCGACATGGCGCTGGGCGGAGCGATCGTGCAAAACGACGCTTGGGTGCAGGGGTGGGAACGGATGCATCGGCGCGCGCTGCGCCAGGCTGCCAGAGTGATCGTTCTCGGTGAGGACATGCGGGACCGCATCGCCGCCAAGGGCGTAGATCCCTCGCGCATCGCCATCGTTCGCGACGGCGCCGTGCTGGGCGAGCCTGCCGCCGTCAACGGCCATCCCTCTGCCGCGGCGATTCGCGGCGGATTCGAGTTCGTCGCCTTGCATGCGGGCAATATCGGTTTCGCGGGAGCCTGGGAAACTCTGGCGAAAGCGGCCCGCCAGATGGAAAACGAAGGGACGGGGATCGTTTTTGTCGGCCAGGGAGCCTGGCGGGACCGCTTGGCGAACATGACGGCCGGATCGCGGGCGGTGCGGATGTTGCCGTTCCGGCCGCCGGAGGAGGTTCCCTACGTGATGGCGGCGGCCGACGTGCATATCGTTACGGTGCGCCGGGGCCTGGAAGGAGTCGTCGTCCCCAGCAAACTCTACGGGATTCTGGCGGCCGGCAAGCCCGTGCTGGCAGTGGCTCCGCCGTCGAGCGATGTGGTTCGAATCGTCACCTGCGCCGGTTGCGGTTTGGCGGCCGATCCGGACGATCCCGCCGAGGTCGTTGCCGCGCTGCGCGCGCTCCGGGCCAAGCCCGAGCTGTTGCCGGAGATGGGCCGCCGGGCTCGGGAAAAGGCGCGCGAATTCGAGCGCGGCCGGCAGCTCGAGCGGCTACTCGATGTCGTGGAAGAGGCGGCGGGTTGATAGATCCGGCAAAAGAGGGCTGGGGCGAACGCCGCGTGCCGGCGGCGGGCGGCGCCCCGTTCCTTGGCTTCCACCGCGGCAGGAAACGGCCGGAGATGAGTGCGATTCTCGACCGAATGCTCGCCGAACGTTAGAATCGATGTTTCCATGCTGACCACGCTTTTCACCGTTGCCATCGCCATGGTGGCCAGTCTCACCCTCACGGTTCCGGTGCGCCGGCTCGCCTTGCAGGTGGGCATGGTCGACCATCCGGCGGCGCGCAAAATTCACCTGGCCCCGGTGCCGCTGCTCGGCGGCTTGGCCATCTATTGCGGAGTCATCCTGGCCTTGCTGGTTACCCTTCGCGGACACATGGAATCCCAAACGGTGGCGATCCTGGCCGGGGCGACTTTGCTCGGCATGGTTGGCTTGCTCGACGACCGCGGCCTGTTGCATCACCAGGTCAAGCTGTTCATCGCCATGCCCACGGCGGCGGCAATCCTTCTGGTTTCCGGGATTCGGGCCAATGTATTCACGCCGCTCGTTCCCCGGTACGGGCCCGCGCTGGACGTTGTGTTGACCCTGTTTTGGGTGGTGGGCATCACGGCGGCGTTCAGCATCCTCGATCACATGGATGGGCTGTGCACGGGCGTTGCGGCGATCGCGGCCGCCTATTTCACGTTGTTCGCCGTGCTCGACGGACAGACGGCGGTGCGCGTGCTGGCCGCGGCCACGCTGGGCGCGGCGGTCGGATTCCTGCGATGGAATTTCAATCCCGCCAAAATCTTCATGGGAGATGCCGGAGCCATGTTCCTCGGGTTTCTGATGGCGACGCTCGGGCTCAAGCTGCGCTTGGAAGCGACGCCGGATGCAACGGCATGGATGGTTCCCGTTCTGATCCTCATCGTGCCCGTGTTCGATACCTTGCTCGTCAGCGTTTCGCGCTCGCGGCGCGGGATGCTGCCGTTTGCCACGCCGGGCAAGGATCATACCGCCCATCGCCTCTCCAATCTGGGGTGGGGGCAGCGAAGGGCGGTGATTGCCATGTACGGGCTCGGTTGCGTCGGCGGCGGTTTGGCTCTGGCCGTTTCCCGCTTGCCCGTAGTTGCCGCCTGGATCGTTGCGATTGGGGTCGCGGCCGCGATCCTGGCGGGGGTTGCCGTTTTTGAAGCCGCGCCCTTCGAGGCGCAACGCAAACTTCCCAGCTCTTAGGTGGAAGGAGATCCAGGTCCGGGCGAATGTTCTCATATGGAACTCCCGTGGCGGACGTTCTTCAAGAGCAACTTACGGGTTCGGTATACTGTCATTTTGCAATCGCTATAGCACCCAGGACCACTCGATCCAGTGAAATCGTCCCTTTTGGAACAATCGGAGCGTTCCGTGCGTCGGCTCGACCCGGCGCCGCCGGTGGTTGTGGTCGGCGGCTCGGCGGCGGGGCTTTTTACCGCATGGCTATTGAGCCGGTCGGGCCGCCGGGTCCGCGTTTTCGAGCAGAGCGAGCGGCTCGACCCCGCCACTCGGACTCTGATCGTCACGCGCCGCATGCGGGAGATGCTCGGGGCCTTGGGCGAGCCTTCGGTCGTCAACGAGATCCGGAAATTTGAAATCTGGAGTGACGGCCGCTCGGCTCAGGTTTCGCTTCGTCATCCGGATTTGATCATCGAGCGTTCCACGCTGATTCGGACGCTGGCCGAACGCGCCCAGGCGGCTGGTACCGAAATCATCTTCGGGCGGCGATTTCTCGGGTTCTCGCAGGACCCGCAGGCTCCCGCGCTGGTGATGGAGCGGCGGGCGAACGGCGAGAGGGAAACGGCTCCGGCCTCGATCGTCATCGGGGCCGACGGCGCCTTGAGTGAAGTGGCGCGCTCGGGCGGCTGGCCGCGCCCGGATACCGTGCCCCTCGTGCAAGCCGTCGTGCACCTGCCCGCGGATTTCCCTCGCGACACCGTCCGCGTCTGGTTCGTTCCCGAAGAGACGCCCTATTTTTACTGGCTGATTCCGGAAAGCGAAGGCCGCGGCGCGCTCGGTCTGATCGGCGAAGACGGCGAGAAGACGAGAAGCTGTTTGCGGCGGTTTCTCGATCGGCGCGGTTTCGAGCCGCTCGAATATCAGGGCGCCCGCATCCCGCTCTATTCCGGCTGGGTCCCCGTGCATCGCCGCGTGGCGGGAATGGATATCTATCTGGTGGGCGACGCCGCTTCCCAGGTGAAAGTGTCGACGGTTGGCGGCATCGTCACGGGGCTGCGCGGCGCGCAGGCGGTCTCGAGCGCCATCCTGCGCTCGGACGGCAACCGGGAGCTTCGTTCGCTGCGGCGCGAACTGAACCTACACTTGATCGTGCGCCGCTCGCTGCACCGGTTTTCCCAGCAAGACTACTCTCGATTGCTCGGCCTCTTGAATCCGGCGACGCGGGACTCGCTCGCCCGCTTTCACCGGGACGAAGCCGCCCGCATGCTCTTGCGGCTCTGCCAGAGCCAGCCGCGTCTGGTCTGGATGGGGCTGCGCGGCTTGCTGGCCAGCCGCGGCCTTTCTACGAACGGCCATTCCGGATGAGGAAACAATTTCAGTTTCTGGGTGCCGGCCGGGGCGCGCCGCGCCCGGCTGGAGATTTTGCGCAAAGTTATTCCCGGACAACAAGGGATCAGGCTAAAATTTTTTCTCGGAGAAGACGCCATTGCAAATTTCGGTGATCGGATGCGGTTACGTGGGACTGGTGACGGGGAGCTGTCTGGCCGAACTCGGCCACTCGGTCGTCTGTTTCGATAGCGATGTGGCCAAAACGGAGATGCTGCGCGCGGGGCGCTTGCCCATCTATGAACCTCACCTCGAGCCGCTGTTCCTGCGAAACCAGCGGGAAGGGCGGCTTCGCTTTGCCGTCGAGGCCGCCGATGCCGTGCGGTCGGGCGACGCGATTTTCATTTGCGTCGGCACCCCTCCCCTCGAAAATGGCGAAGCCGATCTCAGCGCGATCGACCGGGTGGCGCGGCTGATTGCCACCGAATCCCGCTCCCCGAAACTGGTGGTGGAGAAAAGCACCGTTCCCGTCCGCACGGGCCAGGAACTCAAACGGGCCCTGGCCGTCTACGGCCGCAATTCTAGCGTCGCATTTCGAGTAGCCTCGAATCCTGAGTTCCTTCGGGAGGGGAGCGGCGTCGGAGACTTTCTCCATCCCGATCGAATCGTTGTCGGCGTCGAGGACGACGAGACCGAGCGGCAGCTGCGCGAGATTTACCAGCCGGTGCTCGATGGCCGGTTCCGCTGTCCGGTTCACGAATCGGCCTGTCCCGAAATGGCTCCTCCCGTGTTCGTCGTCACCACGATCGCCAGCTCCGAATTGATCAAGCACGCCTCGAATTCCTTTCTGGCCCTCAAGATTTCCTACGCCAACGCCCTCGCGCAGCTCTGCGAACGATTGGGAGCGAACGTCGAGGAGGTCACCCGCGCCATGGGACTCGATCCCCGCATCGGCCCTCATTTCCTCGGCGCCGGTCTGGGATTCGGCGGCTTCTGCTTTCCCAAGGACGTTCAGGCGTTCATCCGCCTCTCCGAGCGCGCGGGAATGGATTTTCGCCTGCTCAAGGAAGTCGAGGGCATCAACGCCCGCCAAATCGATTGGTTCGTCGAAAAGATTCGGCGGGCTTTGTGGGTGATCCGCGACAAGCAGATTGCCCTGCTGGGCCTTGCTTTCAAGCCGCAGACCGACGATATCCGCTTCTCTCCCGCCGTCAAACTCGCCGAGCGTCTCCTCGCTGAGGGAGCCCGCTTGCGCGCCTACGATCCGAAGGCGATGGAAAGGGCGCATTCGGTCCTTCCCGATGCCTGCTTCGCGCAGGATCCCTACGACGCCAGCCGGGAAGCGGACGCGATCGTGATTGCCACCGAATGGCCCGAATTTGCCGCTCTCGACTGGGCGAAAATCGGGCAGTCGATGGCCCGGCCGCTGATCATTGACGGAAGGAATCTTCTCGACCCCAAGCAGATTCGCTCGCTCGGCATGGAATATGAATCGGTCGGACGGCCGGCCGGGAATTCGGACCGGCTCGTCCCTTGATCGTCATAGAAGTGTTGCCTCGCGGGTTCTAGAACTTTCCGTGAGCTAAGGGGTTCGGGGGCAGGCAAAAAGACCGGTACGCACGGACAAGCCTTCCCCGCCAAGTCCTGTGTGTGCATCACATGACGAAAAATGGCAGGATTATTCACTTGAAGCGTGTTCGTATCCAGACCTAGAATTGCTCCTGCCGGACGAAAAGTCGCCAAGACGGAAGCGGCTGCCGCCTTGGGAGCGCCGCGTTCCCAAGGACGATCCTGGCGGGAGGGACCGCGTGACGATAGCGGCTTGTTTCAAGTACGACGGCGGAATGGTCTTCTGCGCGGACACCAAGATAACCACCAGCATGAAAACCCTGCAGACGAAGATTTACCGCTGCTTATACGGCGGCGAGGGAAGCCCGTGCGCAACTGTTTTCGTGCTGGCTGGATCGGTCCCGTTTGCCAGGGCCGCTATAGCGGACTGCGAACGGGAAATTGGGAAACTGGACCTTGGGAACGTCTCCCTTGAGGCGCTGCGCAAAACCACGGAAGAGGCATTGGTGGACTTCTACCGGAGGCACAACCCGGATGGCGTGGATGAATCCTTTCGGCTGCTAATGGGGGTTTGGCTGCGCGGCGAAACCGGCATGTTCTCGACCTACAAAAGCGCGTTGACTCCGGTAGACGAGTGGGATTGTGTGGGTAGCGGGTCTTATATAGCGAAGTATTGGATCAGGAAGTTCTTCGACTCCGAAAGCAAGAGCCAGCGGCGCAGCTTGCCTACGTTAACAGACGTAGCCCTGATTTCTGGCTATGCCCTGCAAACGGCGATGGACTACGACGAGTCCTGCGGCGGTCAAGCCGAATATGTGCTGATGACTGCTGGCGGCGAGGTCGGGAGTGACGTGTGCCCGAACATCTATCCGTGCGACGAGCTGCCAGACCGTTTCCAGGCCGCAATGTGGCGCATGCTTCGGAAGTTAAGTCACTCGATCGACACTGAATCCGTGGAAACGGTCCTTGATGAGTTTGGCGCAGAGACTAGGAAAATTGCCCAAGCCCGCATTGACTGGCTAAACGCCCTGCTAGAGGCGCTTAAAAGGAGCATCGAAAGGGACGAGAGATTACATCCGAAAACCGCGTCTTCGTGACATTGGATGAGCTTACGAGCATCGAATTTCGCTGCAAAAACAAGGAGTGCGGCGCTTCCCTATTGCTTTCTAACCAGATGAATGTTCGTTTTTTTCACACCGAGTGCCCACACTGCCGTACGCCATGGTTTGAGCGTGACGCCTCCGTAGAGAAGGCCTTAGTCTCCTTACGGAATGCCATCACCACCCTGGGCGATAGGGGCGGAGAACTTGGCTGTGCCATTCGGCTGGAGGTTAAGCAGTTCTCTAAGCGAGGCGACGAAGGGGAAGGGGCAGGCGCCCGATAGCCTACTTGGCTTGCCGCGCCTCTTCGCCGATGATGCGGGACTTCTTTTCTTTGCCGTTTGGTTCTTCGACGAAGGCACTGTGTCCGTGGATTCGGAAGTCGATCTTTTCATTGATGGAAAGGCTGCGATGCCGACCATGTTCCTCGAACTCGTAAAAGACGTCTTTGGTCTCGATGCGGTAGGAGCCACGGCGGATCGTGACCGTCAAGCCACCGCCGGGACGAAGCAACATCCCCGGCGATTTGGTTCTCGCTTGAACGGCGACCACGGTTCCGTGTTCCGGGTATGTCTCGGCGGATTTCTGCCGGGCAAAAGCGACCGCTCCAACGGAAAGCAGCAGGACGAAAATTGCGGCGCGTTTCATAGCGTGAATGTAGAGGCGCCCAGACCCAGGGTGCAAGTGCAACATGGACGGCTTGTGCCCAAAAGGGTGGAGCGGGCTGGGAGAACTGGGGCGACGTCAGATAAGGCTGCACTCCGAGAGGGGAGACCGAACTTCCCGCAGCATAGACCGAAGGATTTCCTCGGCAACCTCAAATTCATTCATCACATAGGGGCTTGCCGTGTCCGGCCGCAGCGCACCGATACGTCCGTCCTTGCCGGGCCGAATCAGGAGTTTGTAAGACGGTTCGTTAAGGGGATTGCAGCGAATCTGGTGGTCGCCGGTAGCGTAGACGAGATCGACGTGTGTGAACTTGGGAATGACACCAATGGATCTCACGCCAAACCGGTAGGACTCCTCAGCCTTGGAAATATTGAGCGCCTGACATATGCCCACCACTTCGTCCATGCCAAGTTCGGACATGGCGTGCGGGGCGGCCTGGAGTTCGCGGATCAATCTTCTCCAAAAGGCCGGGCCCTCTGCCCGGATTGCCTGCTCAGCCTTTTCCTCTGCGATCTTCGCGGCGAATTCCTGCGCTCGGGCGGTGTCGTCGGATTGCTTGATCTTCCTCAACCACTCGGGGATGTAGCCTTTGTCGGGCATCGTTATGCTCTGTTCAGACGCTACAACAGTGCCCTGGGGAATGCACGCCGAAATTCAGCGCCGTCGGCGGTCGATGCGGGCTTGCAAGGGAGGTGTCCATGCGAATAAATCACCGTCAGGAGAAAGCGATCTGGATATTCGGGGCTGTTCTCGCGATCGGCTTAGTGAAGGAATCCTTGGCCGCTCAGTATTCGGGCTGGTCGCCATGGCCTGCCGCCATGCTGTTTTCTGCCGGGCTAATCATGGCCCTTATGTTAATTTCCGCTCTAGGGCGCGACAGGGGAAATCAGACTAGCTCTTCTGAAGAACAGCTCGCAGCTGCTCTAGGACAATTGCGATCTGCGATAGATCGGGGCTTCGCAAATGCGCCTCTCCCAGGTTTCTCTGATAGGCCCTGTAAATCTCGGGATTCTGTTCCTCCAGGGCCACCAAAAGGGCCCTGAGCGTATGCCTGTCTTCCATGGCGGCGCATGAGAGGGAGGCTAGTATTTGGAGTAGCTGATCTATGGCTTCTTGATTCATGGCGATTCCCTATGCCGTTAGCTTCTCAAATGTCAGCACCGGGGCGGTGACCATGTGGCGTAGGGTATCGACGAACAGGTTCGGATTCTTCCGGCGGTTGAATCGGAACGTCATTTCTTCGAGGTAAGCTTGCAGATGCTTCGCACTCAGTTTATGCCAGGAGCCGCGCAGACCGCGCTTGAACAGGGAGAACGCGGACTCGATACTGTTGGTGTGGGCGTCTCCCCGCACGTAGTCTCCGATCCCATGCTGTACGGCCTCGTGTCTGAGACCCAGCTTTCTGGCGATTCCACGATATGCGGGCAGTTCGTCAGTGAAGAAAACCTCAACGTCATTACCCACATTATCCCGCAAGAACTTTTCCAGCGATTTGCTGGTGACCTCTTCCGCATGAAAGAGCCGCAAATCGCCGTTCCGCTGACGGATACCCAGGACAGGCTCTTTCTTCGCCTTGGCGACTGCGACTCCCTGGCCGCGCACCTTTCCGCCGACGTAGGTTTCGTCCATCTCGATCTTGCCGTCGAGCATCGGCTTTTCTGCTTGGGCCATCGCGTGCCGGATTCTGTGGCAAAGGTACCATGCGGTCTTGTAGCTGACGCCCAAGGTGCGCTTGATCTGGTTGGCGCTCATGCCCTTTCGGGCTTCTACCAGAAGCAATACCGCCATAAACCAAGTTGTCAGCGGAAGGTGCGTGTCGTTAAAGACCGTGCCCGTAGTGACAGAAAACTGGTAACTACACTCGCTGCATGTAAACTGCCTCCGGGATTGGACCCACCACATGTCGCGATCCTTGCAGCGCGGACAGGTCACGCCCTCCGGCCACCGCAAGCGAGTGAGAATTTCCCGGCAGTCCTCGTCGGTACTGTAGCGCCTACTAAGCACTGGGAGAGTCATCATGAACGCACCCCGAAAGAGAAGAAATAAGAAAACGGGCAGGCCGCTCGAGGATGTTCCCACCCGAACGCTACTGAAACGCGTAAAGGCGGAACTGCGAGAGAGGATAAAGGCCGCTGAGTCAAGTAACGAGAAGCCGCGTAAGGAGTTAGATTAAGCATGAGCCATTCTAGGTCAAAAGAGAACACGCGTCAAGTGAATAACCTTGAAAAATGGTCGATACGCTTTTGTGCTGGTTTCGCGGCCAGATTTCAATGCCCACGCGGGTTGTAGTGAGTGGCTCAGGGCGCCCTCGTTCACGGGTAGGGCCAACGGAGCGAGGCGACGAAAACTGTTCGGGAGAGAGAGGCCAAGGCCGTCGCATTCGTTGCCTGCGAAGCCATCGGCCTGAAGGCCCAGGACTCCGCCGACTACATTCAACTCTATCCAGGCGACGACGACACGCTGGCCGAATCCCTGGAGTATGCCCAACGCGCAGGGGCCGAGATTCTCGCTGCCATAACGGGGAACGCCTGACCCCACTTTCGCGCAAGGCGCGCAACTGCTGAGCCTCGCGCGGGAATCTGAAGTATTTTTGCTCCGGTAAGTAACTATTTACACCAGGTCCACAGCCTTGCGCCTGGCCTTGTCCATGTCCTTTAGAATTCGGATCCCGAGTTCCGCGATGGTGTAGGATTTGGCGGCGTCTTCTCGCGTGTGACTAACGTCGCCTTGATGCAGGATTTTGTTGCGCGGCCAAAACACCGTTTCCTGGAAGTCGTTCGCCAATGACCCGAGGTGGAGGCTGGGAAACCCTTTGCAGATCACGTCTTTCCAGGAGGAGTCCGCCACGAATTGTTCTATGCCGCGTGGGTCCAGTATCTTTGTTACTTTCGCGATTTTATCCACGATTTTTCCCATGCTTCGCAGCTCTTCTTCGTAGTCCTTTTCCTTGGGATCGGTGTTGGCATTCAACGCCTCGAAGTCTTTCCACTTGCAGTAGAGGAAAGAAAGCTCGCAATCGAGCGCGGTTGCCGCAAGCACGATTGCCATGTCGTAATCTTTCTCGATTTCGAGCTCGTGCCAGCTTTTGGCAAGGATGAGCACACCGACCGTATTGTCGAGGCTGGAAACGCCGTAGGACGTCTTGCCGCATTTCTCGCATGTAAAGTCGAACGAGGGGTTGTTCAAATGAACCCGCTGCGTCTGCAGCGCGCCGCATCTCGGGCACTTGAGCTGTAGCGGGATTTTCATGGCCGTTCATGCGCGGCCGGGAACGGGACGGCGCTCGAGGTTGCTCCTCGGCACGGATGCTACGCCCTCCGCTGGCTCGTTTGCAAACGCAATTTGCACCCCAGAACCCCAGCGCCGGATAACGCGCCCAGGTGTGCACATCCGGCATGGAGTCAACCGGCACGTCCGTCCCCAAGTTCCCGGAACTGGGGGATCGCGGGCGCGAACCGCATGCTGCGCCGCTTTCTAGCTCCGCATCTGCGCGTGCCATTCGCCGGATTCTGTGGTATCAATTGCCCAGCAAGAAAGCCTGAGGTGCACGACCATGACAAAATCGAAAAGGACCTCGGTTGACCGTCGTAGTTTTCTCAAGAAGGCCACCGTTGGAGCAGCCGCCTTGGTTGCCACTCCCGTAGCCGCCGCTGCGGAAGCGGCCGCGCCGCATCCTGCGGCCGCGCCGCGCAATGCCTCCGCCCCGCTGCCTCCCATCCCGCGCAAGGCTGAAGCCGAAGCGGCCGAAGCCGCCGCCGCGGCGGCGGCTTCGCCTGATCCGAACGTTGAACTCATCACCGTCGATCATCCCGGTTCGGACTTCATGGTCGACGCGTTCAAAGCCGTCGGCTTCGAATATCTCTGCTCCAATCCCGGCAATTCCTTCAGCAGCCTCCAGGAATCCTTCATCAACTACGGCGGCAACAAGAATCCTGAGTTCATCACCTGCTGCCATGAAGAATCCGCCGTCGCCATGGGTCACGGTTACTTTAAAATCGAAGGCAAGCCCTTGTTGATCTGCGTTCACGGCACCGTCGGCGCGCAGCACGCCTCGATGGCCATCTATGACGCCTTTTGCGACCGCGTGCCCATGGTCGTCGTTCTGGGGAACTTCGGCGACGCGCAGACGCGCGCGAATTTCGTCAACTGGACCCATAGCGCGCAAGATCCCGCCGCTCTCATTCGCGACTTTGTGAAATGGGACGACCAGCCCGCTACGGTGCAGGGCTTCGCTGAATCTCTGATGCGAGCCTACAAAGTCGCCATGACGCCGCCGTACATGCCCGTCGCGCTCGTGTGCGATACGGATCTGCAAGAATTTCCGATGCCCCAATATCCTAGCTTGCACGTTCCTCCGGTCACCGTCGATAGGCCTCCGCAAGGCGATTCCGGTTCCGTCCAGGAGGCCGCAAAGTGGCTGGTCGCTGCGGAAAATCCCGTGATCGTCGCCGACCGCGCTGCACGCACGCCAGCGGGCCTCGCGCTCATGATCGAGCTGGCCGAGGCGCTGCAAGCAGCCGTGATCGATCGCAACGGCCGCATGAATTTTCCGACGCGCCATCCCCTCAATCAGACCGAGCGCGGCTCGGCGGTTATCGGCAGCGCCGACATAATTCTCGGGCTCGAACTCACCGACTTCTATGGCATCGTGAACGCGTATTACGGCGACGTCTACCCCCGCTCGCGTTCCTTAACCAAGCCGGGTGTGAAGCTGATCAGTATCAATTCCAACGATCTTTATCTCAGAAGCAACTACCAGGATTTCGAGCGCTACCAGGCCGTCGATCTGGCCATGGCCGCCGACGCCGAAGCGACTTTGCCTTCGCTGATCGAAGCGGTGAAGAAATTGATCACTGCCGACCGCAAGCGCATGTATCAGGACCGCGGCGCAAAGCTCGCCACAGCCCATCAGCAAACACTTCAATCGAATCGCGACTTGGCCGCCAATGGCTGGGAGGCGAGCCCCATCAGCACCGCGCGCCTTTCCGCCGAGCTTTGGAACCAGATCCTGCACGAGGATTGGTCGCTGGTTTCCAGTTGTGAGTTCGTCAGCCGCTGGCCACTGCGCTTATGGTCCTTCGACAAGCACTATCAATACATTGGCGGTGCAGGGGGCTATGGCATTGGCTATGGCGCTCCCGCTTCCGTGGGCGCTGCGCTCGCCAATCGCAAGCATGGCCGCTTGACGGTCAGTATCCAAAACGACGGTGATCTGATGTTCGCTCCCGGCGTGCTCTGGACCGCCGCGCATTTCCGCATTCCGTTGCTCATCGTCATGCACAACAACCGCGCCTATCACCAGGAAGTGATGGCGGTGCAGCGCATGTGCGACGTGCACGAACGCGGTATCACGCGCGCCTACATCGGCACCACGCTGATCGATCCTCCGATCGATTATGCGAAATTAGCGCAAAGCATGGGATTGCATGGCTCCGGGCCGATCAGCGATCCCAAGGATTTGGCGCCCGCGCTGCGCGAGGCCATCGCCGTCGTCAAGAGCGGCGAGCCGGCGCTCGTCAACGTGCTCACGCAGCCGCGCTGAGAGGGAATATGCCGATGAAAAAGCTATTGAAATCGAAGTCGCGCAGCTCTGCCGAAGGGCTCGCTCCGCATCGCCCCAAGCGTGCCCGCATCCTTGCTCCGGCCGCGATGATGGCGCTCGCCATCGTCATCGCGGCTGCAATGCTGGTTTTCGTGCATTCGAGCGCCGCCGCTCAATCGGCTGCATCGAAGTCGAAGTCCGAGCATTCTTCGGCCGCCGATGTCGAGCGCGGCAAGAAACTTTTCACCAGCTACGGCTGCTACGAATGCCACGGCCGCGCGGCGCAAGGCGGAATCGACGGCCCGCGCCTTGGTCCCGATCCGCCGCCGCTCGCCTTCATCGAAAAGTTCGTTCGTCATCCGGCCGGCGCGATGCCGCCCTACACCGAAAAGGTGGTTTCGGACCGGGATCTCGCGGACATTTACGCTTTCTTGAAGACGTTGCCGGAACCGCCGAAGCGAAAAGACATCCCGCTGTTGAACCATTAAATATGCGCTTCAACCGCTCGCGATGCGGTTGAAGGGACGCGTGGCCCGGGTTCGTGGGTTGGCCATGACTGGCGTCAGACAAGCGCGGGGTCTTTCGGCGCCGTTTCGCCGCGCCATCAGGGGACGCAGTCGATCTCAGCGTGCGGGCGGAAACTCCCGCTTTTAGGTCTGCGGCGCCCGCGCCGTTTCCCGGAAAAATTCGATGGTTCGCTCGAGCCCTTCTTCGAGTCCGACGCGCGGCTCCCAGCCCAGCAATCGTTTCGCTTTCGTGATATCGGGGCAGCGGCGTTTGGGATCGTCGACCGGAAGCGGCTCGAAACGGATGCCGGTGCGGACTCCCGTATATTTCAAAACCATTTCGGCGAATTCCAGGATCGTCATCTCGCGTGGATTGCCCACGTTCACCGGTTCGTGGTGGTCGATTTCAAACAACCGGTAAATCCCGGCGATCAAGTCCGAGACGTAGCAGAAGCTCCGGGTCTGTTTCCCGTCTCCATAGACGCTGAGCGGCTCGCCTTGGAAGGCCTGATAGACGAAATTCGGCAAAACGCGGCCGTCGCCCAGCCGCATGCGCGGGCCGTACGTGTTGAAGATGCGCACGATCCGCGTATCGACGCCCCGGGCGCGGTGGTAAGCCATCGTCAAGGCCTCGGAAAAACGCTTCGCTTCGTCGTAGACGCTGCGCGGGCCGATCGGATTCACGTGCCCCCAGTAGGTTTCCGGTTGCGGCGTGACCTCCGGGTCTCCGTAGCATTCCGAAGTCGAGGCCAGCAGATATCTCGCCCCCTTCGCTTGGGCCAGTTCCAGCAAATGGCGCGTTCCGAGCGAGCCGACTTCGAGCGTCTCGATCGGCAGCCGGAGATAATCGACCGGGCTGGCGGGGCAGGCGAAATGGAAAACGGCCTCGACGGAACCGTCGATGTCGGCGGGCAGCGTCACGTCGTGGCGCAGCATGCGAAATCGGGGATTGGCGCGAAGATGCTCGACGTTCGCCTCGGACCCTGTGACCAGATTGTCGATGCAGAGCACATCCCAGCCCTTCTCGATCAGAAGATCGCACAAATGCGATCCCAAGAACCCGGCTCCTCCGGTGACGACTGCGCGCATTTCACCTCCAACCTTCCGTGGAATCCCGGCGGCAACCGGCTCGCTCACTGGGCCGCTATCCTGGCCGTTTTCGGCGAGCCTACGCCCAGCGCAACAGGACCCCTCCGGTCGTGTAGCCGGCTCCGACCGACATCAGCAGCACCAGGTCGCCCGGATGCAGGCGTCCTTGATCGACCGCGTCGCGAAGGGCGAGCGGAATCGTGCCCGCTGTCGTGTTGCCGTACCGTTCGATATTCACCATCACCTTCGAATCGGGCAAGCCCAATCGCTCCTGCATCGCCCGGATGATCCGCAAGTTGGCTTGGTGAGGTACCACCAGGGCCAGATCGTCCCCGGTGAACCCGTTCCGTTTGAGCAGCATCGTCGAGACTTCGCACATGCGGCGCACGGCGTATCGGAACACCTGCGGGCCGTCCTGGTGGACGCAGTGCATTTTCTGGTTGATGGTCTCGTGCGAGGGCGGGTGAAGCGAGCCGCCGCCCGGCATGAAGAGGTTGCAGCCGCCCGACCCGTCGACGTCGTGATGGAAATCGAGGATTCCTTCGGCATCGGACCGGGCCGGCTCGATCAGAACCGCGCCGGCGCCGTCGCCGAAGAGCACGCAGGTGGCCCGGTCGGCGAAGTCGAGGATCGACGTCATCACGTCGCTGCCGATTACCAGCGCCTTTTGGTGCGTGCCCGCTCCGACGAATTGCGCGCCAACCGTCAGCGCGTACAAGAATCCCGAGCAGGCGCCCGATAAATCGAATCCCCACGCCTTGCTAGCTCCGATCCGGTCCTGAATCAAGCAGGCGGTCGCGGGGAACATCATGTCGGGCGTCACCGTGGCCACAACGATCAATTCGATCTCTTCGGCAGGCACGTTCGCGCGCGCCAGCAGCTGGCGGGCGGCTTCGGTTCCCAGGTGAGAGGCGGCAACGCCGGATTCGACCATGTGCCGCTCCCGGATTCCGGTGCGCGAGAGAATCCATTCGTCGCTGGTCTCGACGATCTTCTCCAAATCCGCGTTCGTCAGCACTCGCGGAGGGACGTAGCCCTCGACGGCCGCAATTTTTGCCGAAATTCGTCTCCCCATGGGTTCGCTCCGATATTTTTGCCTGGGCGCATCCGCGCCGTCGCCGCGCGGCGCAATTCGGGCGGCGGGGCGCGCGTTTGGACCGCCTCGGGACCGGCTACCGCGCGATTTCGTAGCGGTAGGTAATCGATGCCACTCGCCCGAGCATCGCCGCCACCGAGCAGTATTTCGACTGGCTCAGCTCGATGGCATCCCGCACGGCTTTCTCGTTCAGTATGCCCGTCAATCGATAGTCCAGCTCGATTTCCGTCCAGACGGCGGGCGGCGTAGCCGCTCGCTTTCCTCGCACCGACACTTCCAGGCCGGTGAGCTTTTGCCGCTTCTTTCTCAGGATCAGCGCCACGTCGGTCGCCGTACACGCTCCGAGCGCTGCGAGCAACATCTCCATCGCTCCGGGGGCGGAATTGCGTTCGCGGTTGGAATCGAGCGCAATCGAGTGACCCGATGGCGTGGTGACGAGAAACCGCTCATTTTCGATCCAAAGGACCCTGGCCGCCTGCATTTACCCCTCCCGCGGCATTGTAGCGGAGGTGGCCGCCGAGGGCGAACCCAAAGAAGCGATGGCCGTCAGGAACCGTGCGGTTGAGAGGAAGAGGATTCCAGGGCATGGCGGCCAATGGCCTGGATGAAGACTTGAACCAGCGCGGGATCGAACTGGCTGCCGGCGATTTCCTGCAATTCCGCGAAGACTTGCTCGCTCGAACGGGGCAATTCGAGCATGCCGGAAATCATCGCGTCGTACACCTCGGCAATCGCCACCAGGCGCGCCCCCTGCGGAATCCTTTGGCCGGCCAGATGGTCGGGATAGCCCGAGCCATCGAAATATTCGTGATGATGGCGAACGATCTGCTGCACCCGGCTCATTCCCGGCAGGACGCTGAGCAGTTTCCAGCCCATCACCGTATGCTGGCGAATGGCGTCGCGTTCGCCCGGCTGGATCGCTCCGCTCTTGCGAAGCAGATTTTCCGGCACCCCGATCTTGCCGATGTCGTGAAGCAGGCCCGCCAGGCGCATCTCTTCGATTTCGTTGGCATCGAGCGCGAGGGCTTCCGCGACCCGCGCCACGTGTTCGGAAACACGCCGCGAGTGGCCGTGCGTCGAGAGCTTCTTCTCGTCCACCACGCGCACCGCCGTCATCAACCCTTCCATCAGCGTCGGCGGAAGCTCTCCCGGCGTCAGGCTGCGGCCCTGGTTGGCCAAGGTGGTGGCGAATTCCTCGAGCCAGTTGAGAACCAGGTCGAAGGCTTCTGGGCCGGAGACGAAATCGTGATGCAGCTGGAAGCGCGGAAGCTCCCCCGCGGCCGCCATCGCCGCTTCGGCCGGCTCGAGCACGAACCGCTGGGCGCTGGAAACGGCGTTTCCCCCTCGCCGCTTGGAAAGGTACATGGCCGCATCGGCCCGTTCGAGCAGCTCTTCCGGGGTCGAGCCGTGAACCGGGAAAGCGGCGATGCCGAAGCTGGCCGTGATCCCCCTCTGCCGCAGCAGGGGATCGGACGCCAGCAGTCCGCGCAGCTTGTTGGCCATCTGCCTGGCCTGGTCCACCGTGGTTTCGACCATCAGGATGACGAATTCGTCGCCGCCGTAGCGCGCCACCACGTCCGAGCGGCGGCAGTGCTCCTCGAGCAGGCGGCCGACGCGCCGCAAGACCACGTCGCCCTCCAGGTGCCCGTAATGGTCGTTGACGAACTTGAACCGGTCCAAATCCATCAGCAGCAGAGCGAAGGGCCGGCCCATTCGCGTCGCGCGCCGCCACTCCGACGAAACCGCTTCCATCAGGTAGCGATGGGTCTTCACGCCCGTCAGCCCGTCGGTGATGGCCTGCTCCTGCGCTTTCTGCAAGGTCCGCGCGTTGTGCAAGGCGCCCGAGATCAGATCGGCCAGCGTGCGCAGTAGCAGATGTTCCTCTTCAGTGAATTCGTGCAGCTCGCGCGTCTCGATGTACAGCACGCCGAGCAACTCCTCGGCGTACATGATCGGCAGCGCCACGCCCGATACCGAGCCCAGAAGCAGGAACGGTGAACCGTCGGGCGCCGATCCGCTCGAGGACTCGCCGCTGCGCGCCACGTCGCCGATCAATCCCTCTCCGAACGGGATACGCCGGCCGAGCGCCTCGCGCCGCCGGCCGGCTTCGGCCCGCACGACGATTTCCTTGGCGTCGTAATCGGCCAGTCCGATCCCAATGTGATCGAAGCTGAGACCGAGTTCCAGCTCTTCGGCGATCCTGGCCAGCATCTGCTCGACGTTCAGCGCGCCGATGGCGTGCCGCGACACGTTGTTCAGCAGCGTCAGGTGGCGGGACTTTTCCTGTTCCTGTCCGAACAGCCGGGCGTTTTCCATCGCAATGCCCGCTGAATTCGCCAGGGCTTGCATCAGTTCGAGATGGTTCGCGTCGTAGACCCGCTCCTCCTCGCTATAGAGCGCCATGACGCCCACCGCGCGGTCGTAGAGCACGACGGGCACTCCGCAGAAGCAGCCGACGCCGGGCATGGCATCGATGGCCAGCCGGTGCAGCTCGGCGGCAAGATCCTCGCGGACGAGAAGCGGTTTGCGCGCGCGCAGGATGTATTCGATCACTCCGTTTCCGGCCGGTCGCGAGTGGCGCGGGCACCGCTGGCCGTCGGTCACTTCCAGATCGAGGTGGATCTGGTCGCGGGCGGGATCGAACCGGCCGATGAAGAAGTTTTCCGCATCGAAGAGCCGGCGCATTTCGGAATAGATCCGGTCGGCCAGGTTGTCGAAGTCGAGAGTCGAACTGAGCGCCCGCCCGATCTCGTTCAGCGCGTTCATTTCTTCGGTGCGGCGCGCGGTTTGCTGGATCAAATAGCTGTTCTCGGCCGCCATGGCCACCTGGTGCGTCAGCGCCAGGAGCAAGCGCAGCTCGGGAGCGCTGAATTGCCGCCGCTTGGGCGTGCCGAGCAGCAACAGCCCGAAAACACGTTCCCGGGCTTGCAGGCTGATGCCCACCGCATTTTGGAGTCTTTCCGGCATCAGCAACTGCCGCACCTGCTGGAAGGCGGGCTCGCTTTGCAGCGGCTCCCATTCCTCGTCCTGCAAAATTTTCCGCAGGATCATGACGCCGCCCAGCCGCGCCACCAGGTGTACCAGGGTTCGCCCCACCGGTTCCTGGCTGACCAGTTCCTGGAATTGTCCGCTGATACCGCTGCTGACCATGATCGCCGGCTGCCAGGCATGCTCGTAACTCACCAGCAAAACCCCTGTGGGCAGCCGCATCACTCGCAGGATCCGTTCGAGCGCCTGTTTCAGCGCCCGCTCCATCTCCTCTCCCGTAAAACCGGAAGCCGCCAGGTTCAGGTTGGCGAGCGAGAGCATGTTTCGCTCAACCCGGCGTTTTTCCTCTTCATAGAGCGAGACCAACTGCAAGAGCCCCACGAACACATGGGGTAACAGGAAGAGCAGACGCAAATCGCTCGTGATCCAGCCCAGGTGCCGGTCGACCACCGTGGCGAGTAGCGTCAAGCCCCACGCCGCCAACGCGCCAGCCAGGATGCACTCGGCGGTCGATTCCTGTTTGTGTCCCTCCTCCCAGAACGAGCGGGCCGCTATAAATAAGAGAAAGCCCAGACCGAAATCGAGCGGCACGGCAACCAGATGTCTCCAGCTGGCCAGCGCCCATATGGCGAACAGCAAACCCGCCACCAGCGCCATTCGCGTCCGCAGGCGGCTTTGCGAATAGGCCTCCGCCGAAAGGATCAGCACCAGCACGGCCGCGGCCAGCACCAGCGAATTGAGCGGCCCTTCCCACGACTCGGTCGGCAGCCACCGGCCGAGCGCCGGCCCCAGGTAGTACAAAGCGACCAGGCCCCACATCCACGCCCACAAGCGCACATATCCCAGCCGCTTCTGGCGGTACAGATACACGAGCAGCACCGTCAGCAGTACCGCAAATCCCATCAGCGCCATCGCCACGCTGGGACTCGGTTCTAACAAATTCCTTGTCTCCTGCGGCTCGCCGTTCTATTCATCCCGATTGAACTGGTCCGCTGTTTTTCTGGTTTTTGGCTCCCGCCGCCACCTACACCCACACCCCACGCGCGAACGCCATGGTTCAGCGCTAGCGCAGCACTCCGAGCCGCAATATAGACGCCGGTCCGAGGGGGGTCAAGGAGCGTAACCCTTTGGTGGCGGAAAGGATAAGGCCCGTTTCGTTCACAACGGTTTGGTAAACAGCGGGGCGGAATCGGCGCCCCGGCTCGCTTTTCCGGCCCGGCTCCCGTAACATGATCGATTCTGTCCCCTTAGTTTTTCGGGTACACCAAGCCATGGCGATCCAGAAACCGCGCGTCCGCTTCGCTCCTTCACCGACCGGGTACCTTCACGTTGGCGGCGCCAGAACCGCTCTTTTCAACTGGCTCTTTGCCCGTAACCGGCAGGGAACCTTCATTCTCCGGATCGAGGATACCGACCTCGAGCGCAACCGCCCCGAACTGGTCGATGGCATCCTGAGCGATCTCGCCTGGCTCGGCATCGAGTTTGATGAAGGCCCATTTTTCCAGTCCGAACGATTGGAGCTCTACCGCGATGCCGCCAGCCGCCTGCTCGCCTCCGGCAGCGCTTACCCCTGCTTCTGCCCGCCCTCCCAATATGCCGGCGCGGAGGCCCGCGAGGAGAGCGAGGAAGCCGGGCCGCCGGGACCCTCGGCGGCGCGCCAGCCCTGCCCGTGCCGGAATCTGGACCCTTCCGAGCGAGAGAGCAAAATCCGTCAAGGCCTTTCCTATGCCATCCGCTTCCGGGTGCCCGAGGGAGGAACCACGTGCTTCCATGACGAGGTTTTCGGCGACCGCGAAGTGGAAAACGCGGAAATCGAGGATTTCGTTTTGCAGCGCTCCTCAGGCCGGCCCACGTATCAATTGAGCGTCGTCGTCGACGACCTCGCCATGGGCATCAGCCACGTCATTCGCGGCGCCGATCACCTTTCGAACACTCCGAAGCAGGTGCTCCTGTATCGCGCCTTGGGAGCCGCCGCGCCCATTTTCGCCCATGTCCCGCTGATTCTCGGCCCCGACCGCACCCGTCTCTCCAAGCGTCACGGAGCCACCAGCGTCGGCGTCTACGCCGAGGAGGGCTTTCTGCCCGAGGCCTTCCGCAACTTTCTGGCCTTGCTCGGCTGGTCTTCTGGCGACGACACCGAACTGCTCGATGCCGGCGAAATGGTTCGCCGCTTCTCGCTCCCGAGCGTCAGCCGAACCAACGCCGTCTTCGATCGCGCCAAGCTCGAATGGTTCAACGTGCAGTACCTTCAAAAACTTCCGATCGACGACTTGCTGCCCTACGTCGAGCAGGCCCTCGGCCGCGCCCATCTCTGGCGCGAAGAGTGGGCCGGACCCGAACGCCCCTGGCTGGCTCATGCCGTCGATCTGATTCGCCCGCGAACGCGCCTGCTCGGGGATTTTGCGACCTGGGCGCGGGCATTTTTCAGCGACGATTTCGAATACGAGGAAGCGGCGAAGGCGAAATTCTGGAAGGACGAGCGCCTTCCCGCGATGCTCGAAAAACTGGCCGCCGCGCTAGGGGTGGCGCCGGATTGGAATCACGATTCCTGCGAGAAGGCCCTACGCGATTTGGCGGCAGCCGAAGACGTCAAGGCGGGACTGCTGATCAACGCCACGCGTGTCGCCCTGGTTGGGCGCGCCGTCGCGCCGCCGCTGTTCGAAACGATGGTAGTGCTCGGGCGCGAGCGGGTCCTGCGCCGCATCGCGCGCGCGCTGCCGCTCATGGCGGCGCGCTGAAGCGCCGGTCTCGCCGCGGCCGATTCGCGTTCCCTTCCTGAATTGAACAATGGAACGGGCGGATTGAGCTAGCGGTGAAAAATTTCCGGATGGACGGCCTTGGCGGCGCTGCCCGCCCGGGCCACGGTCAAATGCACGGAGAGGGGCACGGTCACCGGCGACAGGCAGTAGGTGTTGTTGCACGCCTGGTAGCGCAGCGAAAGCGGCAGTTCTCTCGCGCCTAGCGGGGCGTTTCTTCCGGCTTCCACTTTCATTTTCACGATCATCTGGCCCGTATAGACCGCCAGTTTTTTCGGCGAAAACGAGAACTGCTTCAGCTCGCCGGCCGGATATTCGGTCGACGTAATGCGAAATCCCGCCGGGGTTTTCGCATTCACCTCGGTGGGAATGAGGAATTCGTCCAATACCTTGTGCGCGTTGATGTGGAACAGGGGCTTGATCCTGGCGATCACGGCCACTTCGAACGTCCGCCCGCGCGGAACCGGCTCGAGCGAAACGTAGCCCCGCGCCGCGACCACCGTCCGGGCCATGCCCTGGCTCATCTGCGCCCCCGCCGCCTGAGCCAACGCCAACACCGCAGCCATCGCCCCGGCCATGATCCAGAATCGCTTCATTCGCCCGCGCCTCCGCCGCCGTTTCATCCTCAGGAAAGCAATTTACGGATGAGTTGATTGATTCCTTGCGGATCGATCATCCCGATCACTTTTTGCACCACTTTCCCGTTTTTCGAGATCACATAGCTGGTCGGCAAGCCGATGATCCCTCCGAATTTCGTCGCCGTCTGCTGGGTACCCAGAACGATCGGGTAATCCATCGACACCTTTTGCCCATCGACGTCGAATTGCGGTTTGGCGACGAAGGGAGCGACCACCGATTTCCCTTCCTGGTCCATCGCTACGCCCAGCACGGTAAAGCCCTTGTTTCCGTACTCCTTTTGGAACTGGATCAGCTCGGGAATCTCGGCCTTACATGGTTCGCACCAGGTCGCCCAGAAATTCACGAGCACCACCTTGCCGCGATACTCGGCCAGATTTACCGTCTGCCCGTCGAGGTTCTGGAAGCTGACGGAGGGCTCCGGGGCGAGTCCTGCCGGACCACCCGAGTCCGTCGTCGAACCGGTGGAAATGCCGTGGTCGCAGCCCACGGCGATCCAGGTCAAGCTGAGGGCCAGTGCGAATGTCAACCATCGACTCTTCCTGCTTCTCATCGCTCTTCCTACCTGGAAAATGTATTCAGAAAAGAAAGCTTCCCCGAAAGCCATGTCAGGCGGTTCACGTAGATCAGCCCGCCGACCGCCAGCAGCAGCACCCCGCTGAAGACCTCGACGGCGTGCAGGTGGCGCCGGAAACGCAGGTAAAAGCGCAGGAAGCGGCTGATCCCGAGCGCCGTCAGGAAAAAGGGCAGGGCCAGCCCGGCCGAATAGATGGCCAGCAAACCGACGCCGCGCATGACGGTATCCTGCGTCGCCGCCAGCGCCAGCACCGCGCCCAATATCGGTCCGATACACGGCGTCCAGCCGAAGGCGAAAGCGAACCCCATCAAGAAACCGCTCCACACGCCCGGTTGGCCGCCCAGGTGGCGAAAATGCACGTCGCGATTCAGCCAGCGGGATAGGAACGGGCCGAGAAGAAAAATCAGGGCCAGCGAAGCAAAATGCACCGGCCCGAAGTCCCCGCCGGTCAATCCCGGCCAGAAGCCGGTGACCACGGCGCCCGCAACCAGCGCCGCGCCCACCATCAGCCCCACCTTCAACGGGATTTTCACCAGCCAACCGATCAGATGCAGGCCGAACAGCAGGATGATCGCTCCGGCCACCGGGGCCATCATCGCCTTGTTCCTCACCAGGAACTGGCCGATCGCGCTGGCCGATGCCCCGAAGGCGATGAACACCATGGAGAAACCCAAAATGAATGTCCCCGCCGAAGCCAGTAGCTGTCCCTGCGGCTTGCCCTCTTTTTGCAGTTGTTCGACGCCCATGCCCGAAAGCATCGAGATGTAGCCGGGAACCAGCGGAAGGACGCAAGGCGAAAGGAAGGAGATGATTCCGGCGACGAAGGCCGTCACGATGGTTACGTGTGTGGGCATGAAATCCTTAGTGTTGGATGCGGTTCCGCGACGCCGGCTTCACGGGTTCTACAGTAATGATTATCCCGGCGTTGTTATCCCAGCATTATTATCCCATCCGGGATCGGTCCCCGGGAGCCGAATTTTGGCGTTGCTCCGCCCGGGCCTGACCACCGGCAGGATGCTTTTCCAGCCATCCCGCCGCCTGTTCGTAGGCGTATCCAATCCTGAGCAACCGAGCCTCGCTCCAATTTTGTCCGATCAGTTGCAGGCCGATCGGCAGCCCGTCGTCCGTGAATCCGCAGGGCAGCACCAGCGCGGGCGCGCCCGTGAAATTGGCCGGCCGGCACAGGCGCAGCAGCGCGGCGCGCACCTTCTCGGGCTTGCCGTCGCTGATCACCTCTTGCTGTCCCAATAGCGGCGCCGCCATCGGCGTGGCCGGCGCGAGCAGCGCGTCGAATCCCTCGATCGTTTCGTCCCAGTGAGCGCGCGCTTCGCGCATGCGGTCCAGGGAGGCCAGATATTGAAAGGCGGCTACTTCGCCGCCGTGCTCGAGCAGGCGGCGCACCTCAGCGCCGTATGCCGCGGCGCGGGAAGGGAAGTGGCCGGTGCTTTCGTGGTAATGCCGGGCCTCGGCAAGCGCGATGGGGGTGGCCTCGCGGACCCAGCCGGCAACGCCGGGCAGATGAATCTCCTCGATTTCAGCGCCAAGCCGCTCCATTTCTCGGGCCGCGGCTTCGATGCGCGATCGCACCTCGGCTTGGATTCCCGCGAAGAAGAATTCGCGCGGCAGACCCAGTCGCACGCGCCCCAGACGGCGCCGCAACCGGCCGGCGTAGTCCTCCTCGGGCATCGGCGCGCCGGCCGTGCTGTCGTCTTGGCGGTCGCGTCCCGCAATGGCGCCGAGCAGCCACGCCGCGCCTGTCACGCTTGTCGCGAGCGGCCCGACGTGGTCCAGGCTGGTCGAAAGCGGCACCACGCCCTGGCGGCTCACCCGTCCAAAGGTCGGTTTGAGCGCCACCACGCCGCACAGCGACGCCGGTATCCGCAACGACCCGCCCGTGTCGGTTCCGATCGAGCCCCAGCCGATCCCGGCGGCCAGCGACGCCGCCGACCCGCCGCTCGATCCCCCCGCCATTCGGCTCCGGTCCCAGGGATTGTGGACCGGCCCGTAATGTGGATTTTCGCTCGTCACGCCGTAGGCGAATTCGTGAAGGTTCGTCTTGCCGATGACGATGGCGCCCGCTCGCCGCAGCCGCCGGGCCACCGCCGCTTCCTCGCCGGCCGGAAATGCGCCGGGGATTTTCGATCCGGCGGTCGTCTGCACGTTGCGCGTCGCGATATTGTCCTTGATCGAGACGGGAATCCCGTGAAGCGGTCCGCGCCAGCCCCCGTTGCGGATTTCCCGCTCGGCGCGCCGCGCTTGGTCGAGAGCCGGCTCGATCGAGAGAGAGAGAAACGCATTGAGAGCCGGATTGAGCCGCTCGATGCGCCGCGCCGCCAGTTCCACCAGCTCGACCGGAGAAATCTTGCCCTTGGCGACCAGCGGCGCCAGTCGTTCGAGCGGCAGGTAGGCAAGCGCGGTTTCGTCCATGGATTCGACTGGCCTCAGAAGATTTTCATTTTCCGCCGGATGTCGCCGAACGTTCCGATGTTGGCGATCATCAGCGCGATCCGAAACTGATTTTCCGTGCGCAGCGGGCCCAGGGCCAGCCGGCGATACTCGAAGGCGATGCCGCAGCATGACCCGTTGTAGCTGATCTGCGCGATCTGGTTCTGGAAAAGATGCTGCTGGGCATCATAGCCGATTCCGAAAGAAGCATTCCATCCCGGCCGGGTCAGATTCCCGTAGCCGGCGAGCGCCCGGATCTGGTTCGAAACCGGTTCCAGCACCGGACTCGATTCGATATTGAAGTCGGAAAGCGTCAGGAACGAGGCGCGCCACGGCCGGACCGTCACGAGCGTCCCCGCCGCCGTCAACTTGCCCCGGAGCGGATCGAAATCTTCCCGCAACTGCACGTCCCAGCGCCCGCCCGGTTCGATGCGCAGATCGCTGATCAGAGGCGAAAAATTCCGCGCCCGGTCGGCGAAGGCGAACGGGGTGAGCGAATCGGTGGCCTGAAATACGTTTCTCTGCCCCGGAACCAGCGCCCCGCCGAAGGTCGGATCGAAATAGTATTTCTGCGCCAGTTGCCAGCTGACCAGTTCCGAGCCCCCCTGCTTGCCCCGGCGATGAAACAGGCGCTGCGTCACCGAATATTCCACCTCGTTCGTGTCGGTGAGCGTCTCATCCTGGCCGAAGCGAATGAACGCCCCGAAATCGTTCACGCCGTTGACGTACCGGTAGACGATCTGCGGCTCGATCGTGTGTTTCCACCGCGAACTCCCGCTGCCCCACTCCCGCGCCAAAACCGGCGGCCGGATGTCCACGGTGACCTCTTCGGTCGTCCGGTCCAACGCCCGGTTGACGACAGTTCCGCCGGGCCCCTGCTGCGCCCCGTACCGGGTCGCCCGGAGGACGAATGTCGGCGTGATTCCTAGCCACGGGCCCCATCGCAGCGGCAGCGTCAGCGAGGGAGCCACCTCGGTTCGCTGCACGGCCTGTCCCGTGTCGCTATGCGGCTGCTCGGTTTCGCTTCGATGCATCGCATCGGCAAAGATATCGAATCCAAAGTAGAGGGGCAGGCGCCCGAACAGCGGCCTGTCGATCGAGCTGAACCGGGCCTCGGGCGCCTGGCGAATCACCACGGCCTGCTCGGGCGATAGCGAGAGGAAATTCTTGTAGTTGAGGGCCGCGAAATCCAGGCTGTAGCCGTCGAAATTGTTGGAGACGAACCCCGAACTGATGACTTCGGGATCGACCGCCTGCGCATAGGTCTCCGCAAAGCCCAGGCGGAAAGTCATCGAGCTGAGCTGATTCAGGTCGGCGGCCAGCCGCCAGTTGTTGCCGAACAGCGCGTCGAACTGCTCGTGAGCCTGAAATCCACCCTGCTTGATCGTTCCCCCGCCCGGTACCGGAATGCCCCGGTCCTTGACCCCGAAATAGTCCGCTTCGAAGTGTACGTTCCGGCTCGGAGTGGCCCGCAGGTTCCCGCTTTGGCTCCAGCCTCGCCGGCTGAAATATTGGCCCCCCAGCGTCATGTCGAGCCATCTCGCCGGAGCCCAGTAGTAGGAATCACCGAGGACGAACCCTTTGAGCGAGGATTCTCCGATGCTGGGAATCAGAAAACCCGACCGGCGCAAGTTTCGTCCGGCCGGCAGCGTGGCGTACGGCAAATAGACCAGGGGAATGGAAAACATCCGGAAATCGGCCCCGTACAGCTTCACCGAACGGTCGACATGGATCACCGCTCGCCGCGTGTAGAACTTCCATTTCGGCTTGCGGGGATCGCAGACGGTCAGCCACGCATGGTAAACCACGTAGGTTTCCGCGCCAGTTCGCTCGATCCGGCGCGCCCGGAACGTCAGTGGATTCGGGCTGACCAGCAGTGTCGGGCTGGGCGGGCGAAGGGTGCGGATCGTCCCGCGGATATCCTGGAACGAGCCGCGGCCGCTGGCCAGATCGTACCAGCCGCTGCTGGCTTCAACCGTCTGATTGCGGTAGTCGAACCGGACGTGCCCGCTCGCCGTGATCCGCCGCGTGGATGCGTCGTACTCCACCTGGTCGGCGCGCAGCGTCATGGCCTGGTATCGCGCCACGACGTCCCCGCTCGCGTAGTACAGCGAGCCGGCTTTGCGCTGCCGATCGGCCTGGATCTCGAGAGCCTTGGCTCCCGTCCTTGCCTGCCCTTGCGTCCCCGCGGCCGTCGCGGCGCTCGCCGCGGCCAGGGTCAACGCAAAAATCGACGCCAATATCTGTAAATGTTTCGGGCGACCCTTCACGCCATGACTCACCAGAGAGGATGGTTAGCCTAGCACGCTCGGGAGCAGAAGAAAAACACCGGCAACGTTGGCGCAAAAAGAACCCGCGAACGCCGCCAGGGTTGCACGATTAACGACACGGTTCTCGCTTGTCCTATTCCCCCGGCGCCCCCAAACGGCTAGGATCATTGCTCCGCGTTCCGCAGCGCAGCGGGAAGGATCATGGGACGCGTCTGTCCACATTGCGGCGCTGCAAATCCGCCCACCAGCCTCTGGTGCGGTTTTTGCCGCGCGCCACTGAAGCCGGAGAAAGCGGGCGGCTCTGCCCCGCCTGCTTCGCCGCGCCGGCGCGCGGCGGCGAATCCGCCCGTGATCCTTGCCCAAGCCGCTCCCTCATCCGAGCCGCTCTGGAAGATGGAGCTCAACCGGAAAATCGAAGACTACCGGGTTCGTACGGGCCGGAGTCCCGCTCCCGATCCGCAGCCGCACTTGCCTTTCCCCGCCGCAGCCGTGGCGGCTGCCGAAAAGCCCGCCGCGCCCCCGGCTCCCCGGCCGGTCGAGCGGCGTGGCCGCGAGGGGATGCAGATCTTCGTCGATCAAACAGGCTTCGATTTTCCGGCCGGGGCCATCCCGTCACCGAATCACGCGCTGGTGCCTGTCGCCGGGCTTCGGCGTCGGGCGCTCGCCTGGAGCATGGACATGGGTTTCCTGGTGGGCTGCTGGTTGAGTTTTGTGGGATTGCTCGCCGCCCTCGGCGTCGGGCTGGCCGATAACCGAATCGCCGTCGCCATCTGCGCGGCCATCTTCTTCCTGCTTTACGCCCAATATTTCGGTTTTTTCACCGCGTTCGGCGGAATCACTCCCGGCATGCGGATCGCCGGGTTGCGCGTGGTGAGTTTCGATGGCAACGCGCCCACGCCCAAGCAGCTGCTCTGGCGCAGTTTTGGCTATCTGGTCGCCGGCGGCGCGGCCCTTCTCGGTTTCCTGTGGGCGCTCTGGGACGAGGACCGGCTCTGCTGGCAGGATCGCGCCTCGCAAACCTACCTCACCGCACTGGGCCCGCTGGCCGGACAGAAGCCTGCCGAGGCCCACCGCTGAGGCGCCGCGCGTCTTTACTTCTTCTCCTTTCTTGCGCTCGCCTGCTAGACTGAGGGGCATGAAGCAACGCTTCCTCAATCAGAAGCTCGGCAAACGAGCGACGGTGCGCGGCCGCCGGCAGAAGGCGCGGCTTCGGACCTCGCGCGCCGCTCTGCGGCGTCCGGGCGGCGCGCCGCGAGCCGGTTCGCGCTAGCGTTGTCGGGACCCGCGGGGATGGTATAATTTGCATTCCAGATGCCCAGAGAGAAACGAATGAGCCGCCCGCTCCGTGTCACTGTTTTTTCCTTCTCGGTATTGGTTCTGCTCTACGTCTCCTTCGGCTACGTTTTTGGCCAGAGCAAGCAGGATCATTCCTCTTATCGCTCGCTCACCGTCTACGGCGAGGTGCTCGACCGCATCCAGCAGGATTACGTGGATCAGCCCAACTTGCACTCGGTCACGGTCGGCGGGCTTCACGGCCTGATCGAGGCGCTCGATCCGGAGTCGAGCTATCTGAGCCCTCGGGAGTACGCCGAGTGGAAGAAGGAATCGGACGAACACGCCAAGGGCGGCGTGGGTCTGAACCTTTCCCGGCGCGGCTATATCTTCGTCATTTCCGAATTGCCCGGTAGTCCGGCGCTCAAAGCCAAAATCCACGAGGGCGATGTGCTCGAAGCCATCGCCGGCTACACGACTCAGGACATGTCCGTTCAGCAGGCGCAACTGCTGCTCGGCGGAGCCCCGGGAACAACCGTGAAGGTGGCCGTCGTGCACAGCAGCAGCCCGAAGCCGGTGGACGTGGAACTGACCCGGGTCGTAATGCCGCAGCCTCCGCTGCTCACTACGCGCATAGCGAGCGATGTGGGCTACCTCCGCGTGGCCTCGTTCGACCGCGGCGCCGCCAAGGAGATCCGGGGAAAACTCAAACAATTTGAGCGCCAGGGCGTGCACAAGCTGATCCTCGACCTGCGCGATTGCGCCTCCGGCAACGCCTCCGAGGCGGTCCAGACCGCCCGGCTTTTTCTCGGTTCCGGCACCATCGCGACCCTCCGCGGCCAGATCATCCCCGCGGAAATCTTCTCCGCCGATCCGGCAAAGGTGGTTTGGCGCGGTCCGGTGACCGTGCTGATGTCGGGCAGCACGGCCGGGCCGGCGGAAATTCTTGCCGCTGCTATCGCCGGCAACCATCGGGGAGACACCGTCGGCCAGAACACCCTGGGACTCGCCTCCGAGCAGAAGCTGATACCCGTCGATGACGGCTCGGCCCTGTTTCTCACCGTAGGCATCTACTACACACCCTCGGGCAAGGCGATTCTGAATAACGGCGTCGCTCCCACCGTGCAGGTGCCTCCGCCCAACTCGCAATCCGCGCTGCTCGACGATCAGGATTCCGCCCCCGATCCCGTTCCCGGCCAGTTGCCATTGGCCACCGATCCGCTGGTGAAAAAGGCCGTCGAAATTCTCAATGGTGGCGAATCGGCCGACAAGGCCACCCAAGGCGATTCGGGGTCGCCGCGTGCCGGGTACCTGGTTCGCCGCGCCGGTTAACCGCGCGCGCTCGGACCCGTTCTCGATTCGATTATTCCGCCGCAGGTTGTTTGGGTAGGGTCGCCTTTTCGAGTTGCCGGACCGCTTGGCGCAGAGTCATGCCGGCGGGATTCTCGCGGTAATCCTCAAGACGTTCGTTTTCCTGAACGCCAACCGTTTTGAAGAATAGCACCTTGCCCTTCATGCTCACTCGCAACCGGGTCAATTTCCAGTTCTCGCCTCCGATGTCGGATTGTTTCACCAGGAAGGTGCCGCCTTTGTCCAGGTGACCGAGCAATCCCCACCAAAACTTCACCTCGCTCGTCAGGCGCCCGTCGGCTTCGGCCAGGCGTTTCTGCCGCGGATCGACAAGCAGGTGGCCCTGCATGTGATGAAACACTACGGCTTCGCTCGTGGGTGGGTGGAATCGCGGATTGGGCCGGAACCTCAAGCGCACCAGATCGCCCACCCTGCCGTCGTACTGGAAAAGGAAGGCGTTCGGCAGCATCGCCATGAGTTTTTTTCCATTTTCCCCGTCCTGATCGCGCTCCCTCGCCGCTTTTCGTGCCAGGGAGGGATGATCCAGGATCTTCTCCAGTTGCGCGTCCTGCAGCCGGTTCTCGGCGGGCGAGAGCGGCTTGCCGCCCACGGCCAGCAGCCGCTTCACCGTCCCCGTTTTTGTTTCGTAGACCTCGAAAAACTTTTTGACGCCATTTTCCGTTTCGATCTCCACGTAGTTCCAATAGATGGGCTTCGCATTTTGCTCCCGGATTTCGTTCTGAACCACCTCCCGCACCAATTGCCGGGCGTTCACCTGGCTGCCGTGCTTGGCCGGCGGAAGGGGGTTGCCGCTCGCCATTGCGGCCGTCGCCGTCAGCACGGCCAAAACGGCGGCTGGAGAAAGGCGGGTGATGGCACGGCTCAAAAGCATGGTCTCCTTCTCTGCCTCGCACCGGATGGGCGCTGCGGCCTAGATGACTGCGCTGCCATGCTACACCTTGGAACCCCGCGATCCCGATGGCGGAAATCATCTTCCGCCGGGTGCATCCTGCGCGCCGGAGTGGCATCATTTCTGACGGGGAGAATCAAATGATGATTCCAAAACGCAAACTGGGAAGTTCCGGTCCCGAAGTTCCCGTGCTCGGCCTGGGCTGCATGGGGATGTCGGAATTCTACGGCCAGTCGGACGAAGCCGAATCGATCGCCACCATTCATCGCGCCATCGACCTGGGCGTGAATTTTCTCGATACCGCCGACATTTACGGCCCCGGGCACAACGAGCAGCTGGTCGGCGGCGCGATTCGCGGCCGGCGCAACCAGGTCATTCTGGCCACCAAGTTCGGCAATGTTCGCGACGGCGAAGGACGCTGGGTTGGCGTCAACGGCCGTCCCGAATACCTGCGCTCCTGCTGCGATGCGAGCTTGCGCCGGCTCGGCGTCGATCGGATCGACCTCTACTATCAGCACCGGGTCGATCCCGATGTTCCGATCGAGGAAACCGTCGGCGCCATGGCCGATCTGGTTCACGCGGGAAAGGTCGGCATGCTCGGCCTCTCGGAAGCCGCCGCTTCCACCATCCGCCGCGCCCACAAGGTTCATCCCATTGCCGCCGTGCAAACCGAATATTCCCTCTGGACGCGCGACGTCGAGCCGGAAATCCTGCCCACGCTAAAGGAGCTGGGAATTGCCTTGGTGGCCTACAGCCCCCTGGGCCGCGCCTTCCTCACCGGACGCTTCGAGCATCCCGAGGATATTCCCGCCGATGACTACCGCCGCTTTTCGCCGCGCTTCCAGGGCGAAAATTTCTACAAGAATCTGGAGTTGGTGAACGGCGTCCGCGAGCTGGCAGCGGAGCTGCGCGCCACGCCCGCTCAGGTCGCCCTGGCGTGGGTACTCGCTCGCGGTGAAAACGTCATCGCGATTCCCGGCGTCAGGACGCACGCTCACCTGGAAGAAAATCTCTCCGCCGCGAACCTTTCGATCGGCGAAGCCGAAGTGCGGCGCCTCGACGCAATCTTTCCCCCCGGCGTTACGGCAGGCGAGCGCTATCCCGAGCATGCCTTGCGCCGCGTCAACCTCTGACGCGCATTTCCCGTCCCCAGGCCGCGCCGGCCGATACTGACTCCGGTTCGAATGGGACCGGGGCCGGAGCGGGCGGCCGGTGCCGCGGGGTCAATCAGGTGCTTCTCGATCAGAAATTGGTGAACTACCTGTTTAACGTCGAGATGCTTGCCCTCGATCGCGTAGTTGAGCTGTTGTATATCCCGGGCGCTGACTTTCCCGGCGAGGGCATCGAGGACCGGGCCGAGCTCGGGATGGAGAGCGAGAACACAGCTGCGAATGATGGGCACGGCTTGATAGGGAGGAAAGGCGTGTTTGTCGTCGCGCAGCACGGCGAGGTCGCGAGCGCTGAGCACGCCGTCGGTGGTGTTGCCAACGACGAGATTCACCTGGTGGTCGAGCAGAGCGCGATAGAGCAGCCCGAGGTCCATCACGCGAGTCGAGTCGAACGCGAGCCCATAGACGCGCTCGAGCAACGGATAGCCGTCGGGCCGCCCCATGAATTCGTAGCCGACGCCGGCGCGCCACTGGCGGGCGTAGGGAACGGCGTCGGAAATCGTGTGCAGATGAAGCCGGCGGGCGGTCGAGCCGCGGACGACTAGCGCGAAGCTGTCGTTGAAGCCGAAGGGTTTGCCGACAACCAGATGGAAGCGGCGGGTGTATGCTCGACGGACCCTGTCGAGCACGGCGGCCGGGTCGCCTTCCGGTTTCATCTTGAGGATCGCGGTGAGAGCGGTGCCGGTGTATTCGGGATAGATATCGATGTGGCCGGCCAGGATGGCCTGCTGGCAAATATAGGTGCCCCAGAGATAAAAGCGGCGCTCGACGTGAAGCCGGGTGTGCGCCTCGATCTGCTGGGCGATGATTTCCCCGAGCACGAGCTGCTCGGTGAAATTTTTCGAGCCGACTACGATCGTATCCTGGCGCGGCGGGCCACAAGCGGCGAGAAGCGCCGCGAGCAAGGCGGCGAGAGCGGTCTTGACGAGCTTCACCGCGCCCGCCGCAGCCTGCGCTCGAGCCCGCCGAGCAGGAAATCGGCAGCCAGGGCGAGCAGGGCCGCGGGAATCGCGCCGGCGAGAATGAGGTTGTTATCGACCATGGCGATGCCGCGGAAGATCAGTTCGCCGAGCCCGCCGGCGCCGATGGCCGGGGCGATCGTGGCGATGCCGACGGTGAGGACGGTGGCGACGCGCACGCCGCCGATAATCACAGGCAAGGCGAGCGGCAATTCCACCTGGCGAAGGATCTGGTTGCGGGTCATGCCCATGGCGCGCGCCGCTTCGCGCACGGCCGGATCGACTCCGGCAATGGCCGAATAGGTGTTCTGGATGATCGGGAGCAGGGCGTAGAGCGCCAGCGCCGTAATCGCCTGGCGGTCGGCGCGCTGCTCGATCCAGGGCACCGAGAGCAGGAACCCGAACAGCGCCAGGCTGGGAATCGTCTCGATCGCGCTGGCCGTTCCGAGCACCGGCGGGCGAAAGCGCGGCCGGCGCGCCAGCAAGATGCCGGCCGGAATGCCGATCGCGAGCGCGATGGCCATCGACGCGCCCACCAGCCAGAGATGCTCGCCGGTGAGCGTCAGAATCAAATGACCGTTTTCGATCAGCACCGTCCACAGATTCATCGTTCTTCCTCGCCTCGGAATGCCGCCACGTAGGCTGCCGGCAGCGGATCGGCCGACCGCAAAAACTCGTTCGGGGAATAGACGCCGGCCAGCCGGGCGTCTTCGACCAGGCCGATGCGCGTCGCCAGGCGCATCGCCTCGGCCAGATCGTGCGTGACGAAAACCACCGTCTTCCCGAGCCGCTCTTCGAGCGCGCGAAATTCGCGCTGCAGCTCGGTCCGGGTGAGCGCGTCGAGCGCGCCGAACGGCTCGTCCATCAGCAGGATCGGCGGGTCGGCGGCGAGAGCGCGGGCCACGCCCACGCGCTGGCGCTGGCCGCCGGAAAGCTCCCGCGGCAGACGGTCTGCAAAACGGCCCGGATCGAGGCCGACCATCCGGAGCAGCTCGTCGACGCGGCCGCGGATTTTCGCGGCCGGCCAGCCTTCCAGGTGCGGCACGAGCGCTACATTGCGCGCGACGGTGAAATGCGGGAACAGGCCCACTTCCTGAATTACGTAGCCGATCCGCCGGCGCAGCGCAATCGGATCCCAGGCGAGCGTCGAACGGCCCTCGACGCGCACCTCGCCTTCGGACGGCTCGATCAGGCGGTTGATCAGCTTGAGCGCGGTGGTTTTTCCCGCGCCGCTGCGGCCCAGCAAGACCAGCGTCTCACCGTTCCGGACGCTGAGTGTCAGTTCGCGCAGAATGGGGCGGCCGTCGGGTGTGCGAAAGCCGGCGCCGAGAAATTCGATCGCCGGCGGTGGAGGGGACGCGGGACACATAAAAGGGTTGGGGCTGGGCGGCGACCCGAAGCGCCGCGCTTTTGGCTCGCCCGTTCGCCCGCCGAGCGCCGGTTGGGAGCGGATTTCCACTGGTTCGGGAAACGGCGCTCGAGTTCCTGTAGCGCAAAGCGAACGGGCTATTGGTCCGGAATTTCCGTTATGGACTTCTGGTCCGACCCGCAACATACACCGGAGCGTGGTCTGGCGCAACCGCCGCAACCGGATGCCGGCTTCGCGCGGGCAAGTCCCTAACGCGGCGGGGTGCTCCCGGGCCCGGAGGCGCCATTCAGCCACAGGACGGAACAGAATTCACGCGGTCCAGCGTAGCGGCGGAACAGGGCGGAAACTTCCGATATGTCCCGCTTGACCGCAGGCTCCTTGGACAAGACGTAAAAATGCGTGAAGAGCCCGGAAACGATGTTTCCGAAATCGGTTTCCGAGATGCCCGAGCGGAGAATCGCATAGGGCCAGAATTCGGTGACGGCCGGAATGCCGGAGGCGAACAGGGATTTTGCGCCGAGAAAGAAGTGACCCTCGTGACCTTGCACATCGACCCAAACCAATCCGATTCGCGCGCCTTGCAGATCGGCAAGCTCCGCCAGCAATTCATCCATCGTTTTGGCGGGAACCTCGATCGTGCCTCTGCCTTCCTCGCCAAAGAAGCCGTGTCGGGAATCCAGGCGCACGCGATTGTCGCCCGAGTTTTCTTTCGAGATTTCCATCCGGCAAGTTCCCGAGCGGGACGACAGCGCCCAGGGAAAGGCGCGGATTCTTTGGCCTAGCCCATTCTGCTCGATGTTCCGCGCCAGATAGCGATAGGTATCGGGGGCTGGCTCGAACGCGATGGCTCGCTGGAAATGGCCGGCCTTCAGCAGGGGAATGCAGGTCATCCCGATATTCGCGCCGACGTCCAGGAGCGTGTCACCGGGAGCGTTCAAATAGCCTTCCTCGCCGAGCAGGCGAATCGCCTCCCGCATTTCGACGCGTTCGAGCTCGCGGTAGACGTAGAGGTGCTTGCCGACGAGCCAGTCTTTGCTATCAAACGAAAGTAACCCATTGGCCGTATCGGCCGTGACCGCATGTCTCGGACCGGCGTATATCAAATACCAGACGAGCAAGCGCCGGAACTGGGTGAGGTTCAAGTTCGGTCCTTAAATTAAGTCCGGCAAAAACGGCATTTCCCTTCCGGGGTTGGCCGACGGCCGGCGGGGTACGCCTGCTGTACTTCGCATACAATTATCCAGTCTGGTTGACCGATTCCGCCGGGAAATTCTACCCGAGCGATGATAACGCGCGCCATGCGCATCGACCCGGGGGCGGCGACAAACGGTATAGTAGGTGTAGCGGGGCCGAAGGAAAAAGGGCGGGGAACGGAGAAACTGCCTTCCCCGGCAGAGTTGAAGCGGCTCGGCCTGCATGGTAGCCTGCTCCCTGCTTTAACTCCAGCGAGGTAACGGAAAATCGCGCATTGATCTCCCCTCGCCAACAAGTTGACCTGACCGTACGCAGCACAACTCTCTCGGTCGTCACCGAGCTGCTCGAAGAACTCGGGCACGATCCCGGCCGCCTGGAATTGCAGCCGGCGACCCGGCTCGAGCGCGATCTGGGCCTGGGCAGCTTGGAGCGGGTCGAACTGCTGCTGCGTCTGAACTCCGCCTTCGGCATCCAGCTACCGGAACAGGGACTGGCGGAGGCGGCAACGGTCGGCGAACTGATGGACGTCGTCCAGGCGAGCCAGGGCGCCGCGCCGGTGGCCGAGCCGGCCGTGGCGGCCGGAGCGGCGGCGGGGCGAGCCGAATCGGCATGGCTGCCGCCGCCGGATTCGGTGAAAACGCTCGTGGACGTGCTGCGATTTCGCGCCGGGGCGATGCCGCACCAGCCCCATATCTACTTCGAAGAAGCCGATGGGCGGGAACGGGTCCTGACGTACGGGGCGCTGCTCGAGCGCGCAATGAACGTGGCGCGCTGGCTCGAGTTCCGCGGCCTGGAGAAGGGCGACCGCGTGGCGCTGATGCTGCCGACATGCCTGGAATTCTTCGCCTGTTTTTTCGGCGTGATGCTGGCCGGCGGCATTCCCATCCCCATCTATCCGCCCTTTCGCGCCGACCGGATCGAGGAGTATGCGGACCGGCAATCGATGATTCTGCGAAACGCCGAAGCCCGCGTGCTGATCACCTTCCACGCGGCCGAACGCGTGGCGCGGCTGATCCGCCCGAGCGTGCCCTCGCTCGAGCGCGTAGTGGAAGCCGAGCGCGTGGAGGAGGCGAAGGAGAAACCGGTCAGCGGGCTGCTGCACCGTCCCCACGCCGATGAAATCTGTTTCCTGCAGTACACCTCCGGAAGCACGGCCGCGCCGAAGGGGGTGATGGCTACCCACGCCAATTTGATCGCGAATATCCGGACGATGGGCGCGGCGATCGAAGTGCAGCCGGGAGACTTCGCGGCGAGTTGGCTGCCGCTCTACCACGACATGGGACTGATCGGGGCGTGGATGCTGCCCCTGTTCTTTGGATTTCCGCTCGTGCTGCTTTCTCCCGTCACCTTCCTCACGCATCCGGTGCGCTGGTTGCGCGCCATCCACCGCCATCGCGCGACGCTCACGGCCGGGCCGAATTTCGCCTACGAGCTGTGCGTGCGGAAAATCCCGGATAGCGAACTCGAAGGGCTGGATCTTTCCTCGCTGCGAGGCGCGATGAACGGAGCCGAGCCGGTGCTTCCCGAGACGCTCGAAAGATTTTCGACGCGCTTCTCCCGCTGTGGCCTGCGCCCGAACCGCGTGATCCCGGTTTACGGGCTCGCCGAAGCCAGCCTGGCCGTCAGCGCCCCTCCGCTCGACAGGCCCGTGCGCGTCGATCGGATCGACCGCGGCCGGTTCGAGACCGAGGGACGCGCCATCCCGGCCGCGAGAGACGAGCATGCCCTGGCATTCGTGTCCGTGGGACGCCCGATCGGTTGCGAAGTGAAGCTTGCCGATGCCGAGGGGCGGGACGTGGGCGAGAGGGTCGAAGGGAATCTTTGGTTCCGCGGGCCTTCGGCAACCCAGGGCTACTTCCGCAATCCGGAGGCGACGGCCGAAATCCGCCGCGAAGGCGGCTGGGTGGATTCGGGCGACCGCGCCTATCGTGCCGATGGCGAGCTCTACATTACCGGCCGAACCAAGGACATCATCATAAAGGGCGGCCACAATCTCTATCCACACGAGATCGAAGACGCCGTCGGCCGCGTCGACGGGGTGCGGCGCGGCTGCGTGGTCGCCTTTGGGGTCACCGACTCCCGGACGGGCACCGAACGCCTGGCGGTGGTTGCCGAAACGCGAAAGCCGGCCGAGCGCCGCCGCATCGAGGCAGAGATCATTCGAACGGTCAGCGAAGCCGCCGGTGTCCCTCCCGACATCGTGCGCGTGGTGCCGCCGCATTCGATTCCCAAAACTTCCAGTGGAAAGCTGCGGCGGACCGAGACGAGGCGAATTTTCCTGGACGGGCGGCTGGGTGCCAAGCCGCCGGCTCTCTGGCGCCAAGTCGCGCGCTTGGCGGTTCACGGTTTGCTTTCGCCGCAAGGAGGTTTGGGTCGGCTGGCGCGCCGGCCGCTCGAAAGCCTGTACGGTATCTACGCGGTGCTGATGTTCGCGGCCTGGCTGGGGCCCACGGCGGCGGTGGTGGCGCTGCTCCCATCGAACGGCGCGGCGCGGCGAGCGACGGCCTGGGCCTGCCGCCGCTTCCTCCGGACCGTCGGTTGCCCGATCCGGATCGAGGGACGGAACATTTTGAACGATGTCCGCGCCGGCCGAATCTGGCCGTGCATTCTCTCTTGCAATCACACCAGCTACCTGGACGTCATTGCATTGCTCGCCGTTTTGCCGGCGGACTGCCTGTTTTCGACGAAGCTGGAAATTCTGAACTGGCCCCTGCTGGGCACCGTCGCGCGGAAGATGGGGCAACTGGGTTTCGACCGCAGCGATCCTCAAGCGCGCGTTCGACAGGCCGAACAGCTCGAGCAGGCGCTGCGGAACGGCCTATCGGCCGTCGTCTTTCCCGAGGGCACCTTCACGCCCGCACCCGGCGTGCGGCCGTTCCATCTGGGCGCATTCAGGGCCGCGGCGGCCGCTGAGCGGCCGGTGGTTCCGGTCGCGATTCGCGGGGCGAGGGAAGTCTGGCGGGATCATACCCTGCTTCCCCGGCCGGGCCGCGTGACGCTGACATTTCTCCCTCCCATATTTCCCGATGGCACCGGCTGGAAACAGATCGTGCGGCTGCGGGATTCGGCCCGAGCGGCCATCGAGGAACCCTCCGGCGAGCCGCTGCTCTGATCGCGCCCCGTTAATTCCTCCACGACGGGAACCGGTATTCCCCAAGGCAGCGATTGGCGGGTGAAAACGCATTCTCTTCCGTGCATCATTCTTCGGAGGAATAGCATCTCAGGCTATAGAGGCGGAAGGGGGAAGTTCCCCTACGGTAGGTAGCCATGCATCAACATTCGCTAGAAGCAGTAGGAGTCCGTTACACGGGATGGGCGGCGCTCGACCGGGACCCGCAGGATGACCGCGTCGAGTTCCAGTGCCCGCATTGCGGAAGGGCGGGATTCAAGCCGGCCCGGCGCGCCAGAAGCGAGTACCGGTTCATCGACGGCTTTCTCCAGGATGCGCAGGGAGAGATGTCCGTATGCCGGCAGTGCCACCATCGGGTGCGGATCGCTCCTGTCGTGCTCGTACACAACGGGGAAGAGAAGCGGCGCTTCGAGGCGGTTTTTTCACTCGAACCGGCGGCTAGCTGAAAAAACCGGCCGGTGGGCGACGGCCGGGAAAGGCTGGCTCACAGCGGCCAGTTCGCCCCGAGCCGCAGGTGGAATTTCACCAGCCCCGCCTTGACCCTGTCGAACGCTTCATCGACGGTATCGGCAAACTGGAGCACGTTGTATTCCCGCTCGTCGATCGTGCCCGATCGCACCATTTGACGCCAATTGAGCACCCGGTCCCAGTAGCTGCGCCCGTAGATGAGAATCAGGTGATGGCGGCCGAGCTTGCGCGTCTGCATCAGAGTCAGCATTTCCCAGAGCTCGTCCATCGTGCCGAACCCGCCGGGAAAGACGATCAGAGCCTTGGCAATCTGCGCGAACCAGAGTTTGCGCATGAAGAAATAGTGAAAGTTGAGGTCCAGTTCCGGGCTGATATACGGGTTCGAGCGTTGCTCGCGGGGCAGCTCGATCCCGAGTCCCACCGTCTTTCCTCCCGCCTCGGTTGCGCCGCGGTTGGCCGCCTCCATGATTCCCGGTCCGCCTCCCGAGCAGATGACGAAGCGGCGCGGCCTCTCGCCCAGCGTGAGCGACCAGGCGGTGATGCGGGCGGCGAGCTCGCGCGCCTGCTCGTAGTAGCGGGACATTTCAACCGCGTCCCGGGCCGTGCGCATTCGTTCCCGGGATGCGGCGTCGCGGTGGCGGCTCACGGCGCGGCGCGTCCGCGACAGCCGGGCCAGGGCCCGCTCGCGCGGCAGAATGCGCGCCGAGCCGAACATGACGATCGTGTCCGCAATGCCCTCGCGTTGAAAGCGCGTCAGCGGATCGATGTACTCGGCCAAAATGCGCAGTGGGCGGGCCGGTACGCTTCGGATGAACCGTTCATCGAGGTAGGCCAGAGGGTTTCTCGGCGGCTCTTTCATCATTCCTCTCATCGTGCGGGGATCGAATGGCCGATTTTATGAGAACCGGCACCGGTCATGCTAGCGGGCCGGCCTGGCCAATAAAGAACGGGATTTCAAGTTGTCGATCGAGTAGAGTCTTACTATGAGAGTTTTGGCTTTGGTCGTGATGGCGGTCCTGGCGGCGTTACCGGCCGCCACGCCGCTTCGAGCCCAAACGGAGGCCCCCTCCGCGACGCTCCACACCCAGGCCGCGCCCGGGCAGGCGTCCCAGACGCCCCAGACAGCTGACACGTCGCAACAGCAGGAGCAGGTGCCCCTCCGTTTGCGGGTCACCGAAGTGCGCCTGCCGGTGACCGTGCGCGACCCTCGCGGCCGGCTGGCGTGGGATCTAGGGCCTGAAGACTTCCGTGTTTACGACAACGGCGTGCTGCAGCACATCCAGCATTTCGATATGGGCGGTGACCCGTTGTCGGTGGTGCTGGTGGTGGAATCGAGCGCGCGAATCCAGCCGCTATTGCCGGGGATACGCAGCAGCGGCATCGTCTTCACCCAGTCGGTGATGGGAGCCAACAGCCGGGGAGCCGTGATCGGTTTCGACGACACACCGCAAGTGCTTGTTCCCTTCACCGCCGACCGCGACCGCATCCAGAAAGCTGTCTCGAGGCTGAAAGCCGGCGACGACGGTGCCCATCTCTACGATGCCATCTCGCGCGCGCTACTGATTCTCGGCAACCAGCCGGAGAACCGCCGCCGTGTCATTGTGGTCGTCTCCGAATCGATCGATACGGGCAGCAGAGACAAGCTCGGTAGCGTCCTGCGGGACGCGCAACTCGAGAACGTCGCCATCTACAGCGTGGGACTTTCCTCCACCGCCTCCCAGTTGCATGAGGAGCCCAGCCAGGCTGGGCCGGCCCCGTTCGGTCCTACGGGCACTTTCGCGCGCCCTGGCGTTCCGGGCGTTCCGCAGACGCCATCCACCATGGCGCAAAATTCCGGCAACATCGACCTGTTCCCCATCGTTGAAACCCTCGTCAAAATGGGAGTGAATCTGATTTCGCCGGCGGCGCTCCAGGCCGCCAGCGTGGCCACCGGCGGCGATCACATTGCCGTGTTCCATCCGGCTTCGATTCAGGAGGCGATGGATCGCATCGGCAGCGAGTTACACGCCGCCTATACGCTGGCCTACCAGGCGCCGGTGAATGGGCCATACGGGTATCATGCGATCAAGGTGAAGGTCACTCGCTCGGGTTACCACGTGCGGACCCGGCCCGGCTATTTTCTTTCCCCGCCCAACGGCTCAACGCTTCCGAACTAGCAGGGAACGAGCTTACGCCGCGGTTTTTCCCTTGCGCGGCGCCGGTGTGCGCCGCCGGCCGCCGTGCCGGCGGCCAAAATCTTCTCGGCACAGGCAAAAGTCATGGCGTACGGGATGCTTCGCCGATCGAGCAGCGGGCATCTTCGCTGTCGAGGAACTCCGCCAGCATCCGGCCAAGATCGGCGAGCGTGGGAGGGTGGGTGAAGCGGACTCCGCGGTCGACCAGTTCCTGGCAGGTGGCGGAGAGACCGGCGGCGCTGAAGCCCAATTGCAGCGTGCCTGGCGGATTCGCTTCCGAAGCCGGTTGCAGGGCGAGCGTGACATCGCCGGTGGACAATTCGCTCCACTCGGGCGATTCGAAGCGAATGGGCAGGCCCAGGGTGTCGCGGTAAAAATGAATGGCGCGATCCATATCGGCCACGAATTCGACTACGTAACGCAGGCTGGGTGCCATGGTCACCTCCGAGACGTTTGCGATGGCGAAGTGGCGCTCGCGCCGCTAGACGCCCTTCTCGGGGTCGCCGGGCGCTTGGGCCGGGCTCTCCGCCGTTTCCCCCGCTTCGCTTTCGAGGATCACGGCGGCGGCGGCGATCCGGTCGCCCTCGTCCAGGCGCAGCAGGCGCACGCCCTGGGTCGAGCGGCCCGCTTCCCGGATTTCGCCCGCGTGAACGCGGATGATCTTGCCCTGTTCGGTGATGATCATCACGTCGGATTCCTCGTCGACCTGGAGCGTGGCGACGACCGGGCCGTTCCGGTCGGTGGATTTTAGGTTGATGACACCCTTGCCGCCGCGGCTGATGATCCGGTATTCGGCGAGCAGCGTGCGCTTGCCGTAGCCCTTCTCGCTGACGGTCAACATGAGGGAGGTGAGCGACTGCCGCAAGGTGTCGCTCGGGATTTCGTCCAGATCCTCCGTTTGGGTCTTGAACTCCTTCTTGAGGATCTCGAAATCGGGCGCGGAGTCGTCCATGCTCACCACCCAGTCGCCTTCGGCCAGGTCCATGCCGTTCACCCCGGCTGCTGGCCGGCCCATCGGGCGCACCTCGGTCTCGCGGAACAGGATGGCTTGGCCTTCGTGGCTGGCGAGGAAGATCATCCGCCGGCCGTCGGTGATGCGCGCGCCGATGAGTTCGTCGCCCTTTTCGAGGTTGATGGCGATGATCCCGGAGGGGCGGGGGTTGGAAAATTCAGCCAGGCGGCTCTTTTTCACCGTGCCCTTCCGCGTGGCGAGAAAAACGAAGCGGCCCTCCTCCTCGAGGTTCAGCGCGGGAACGACGGCGGCCAGCTTTTCCCCTTCCTGAAACTTCAAGAGCGAATGGATGGCCTTGCCGCGCGTGGCGGCGGCGGCTTCGGGGATCTCGTAGACCTTGAGCCAATAGACGCGCCCGTGGCTGGTGAACAGCAGGATATAGCTGTGCGCCGAGGCGATGAACAGGTGTTCGACGAAATCCTGCTCGCGGGTTCGGGCGCCGATACGTCCCTTCCCTCCGCGAAGCTGGTGGTGGTAAACGTCTACCGGGGTCCGCTTGATGTAGCCGGAGTGGCTGACGGTGATGGCCATGTCCTCGTCGGCGATCAGGTCCTCGATCTGAATCTCCTCAACGCGGTCGACAATCTGCGTGCGCCGCGGGTCGCCGTAGTCCTTCTGGATCTCCTGGAGTTCCCCGGTCACCACCTGTTTGAGTTTGCGCTCGCTGGCCAGGATTTCCTTGAGCTCGGCGATCCTCGCTTGAATTTCCTTCAGTTCATCGACAATCTTCTGCCGTTCCATCTGGGTCAGGCGGTGGAGTTGAAGGTCGAGGATGGCTTGCGCCTGACGGTCGCTGAACTCGAATCGCTCGATCAAGCCGGCCTTGGCCTCGGCGGGCGATTTCGACCGCCGGATCAGCTGGATCACCTCGTCGAGATGTTCGAGCGCCTTCTGGAATCCGAGCAGGATATGCTCGCGTTCCTCCGCCTTGCGCAGCTCGAACTGGGTGCGGCGGCGAACCACTTCCACCCGGTGGTTGATGAAGTGCCGCAGGATTTCCACCAGGCCCATCTCGCGCGGCTGGCCGCCGACGATGGCCAGCAGAATCATCCCGAACGAGTCCTGCATCTGCGTGTACTTGTACAGGTTGTTCAAGATGATGTCGGGTTCCTCGCCACGCTTGACCTCGATCACGATCCGCATGCCTTCGCGGTCGCTTTCGTCCCGGATGTCGGCGATGCCTTCCACCTTCTTGCTCTGCACCAGATCGGCGATCCGCTCGATCAGCCGGGCCTTGTTCACCTGGTAGGGAATCTCGGTGACGACGATGTTTTGCCGGTCTTTCGATACCTGCTCGATCGCCACTTTGGCCCGCATCGCGAAGGTGCCGCGCCCGGTCCGGTAGGCTTGCTCGATGCCTTCGCGCCCCCACAGGTAGCCGCCGGTCGGGAAATCGGGGCCGGGAACCAGCTTCATCACTTCGCCCAGCGTGGCGTCCGGCTTATCGACCAGCAGAATCGCCGCGTCAATCACTTCGGTCAGGTTATGCGGAGGGATGTTGGTCGCCATGCCGACGGCGATGCCGGTCCCGCCGTTCACCAGCAGGCCCGGAACGCGCGTCGGCATGACCACGGGTTCCTGGTCGGTCTCGTCGAAATTCGGGGAAAAATCGACGGTGTCCTTTTCGATGTCGGCCAGAATCTCGTCGCTGATATGCGCCAGGCGCGCCTCGGTGTAGCGCATCGCCGCCGGCGGATCGCCGTCGATCGAGCCGAAGTTGCCCTGGCCGTCGACCAGGGGGTAGCGCATGTTGAAATCCTGCGCCAGGCGAACCAGGGCGTCGTAGATGGGGGCGTCGCCGTGGGGGTGGTATTTGCCCATGACTTCGCCGATGATCTTGGCGCATTTGCGGTAGGGCCGCGTCGAGGTGAGGCCGAGTTCGTACATGCCGTAGAGAATGCGGCGCTGCACGGGCTTGAGTCCGTCGCGGACGTCGGGTAAGGCGCGGCCGATGATCACGCTCATCGCGTAATCGAGATACGACTGCCGCATTTCGGCTTCGATATCGACCGGAAGCATGATGCTCTGTGGTTTTTCGTCAGCCATTGCGAATCACTCCTTGATCATGCCCAGGCAGGCCGCGCCTGGAACCCTCCGAGTCCCGGCCTGGCGCAACGGGCGCCCTTATGCTCCCGCAAGTGTCACCAATCGAATGAAAACCGTTCGCGGAGGGAAAGCCGGGCCGGAAGGCCGGCTGTGCATCCTCTCCTCACACATCCAGGTTGACCACGTCGAGGGCGTTTTCCTGAATGAATTTGCGGCGCTCCTCGACGTCTTCGCCCATCAGCGTGGTGAAAATCTGGTCGGCGGCGACGGCGTCCTCGAGGCGCACCTTGAGCAGCGTGCGCGTTTCGGCGTTCATCGTGGTTTCCCATAGCTGGGAGGGATTCATTTCTCCCAGGCCCTTGAACCGCGTGATGGTAAACCCCTTCTTGGCGTCTTCGAGGATGTAGGCCAGGACTTCGGGCGCCGTCTCCTTCACCACCCGGTCGCCGTTGTGGCTGATGGTGAAGGGCGGAAGGTTGAGCCCGTCGAGCTGGCGGGTCAGGGCAACCAGGCGCTTGTATTCGGGCGTGGCGGCGAGTTCCCAGTTGATTCGCCGTTCTCCCTGGCCATTGGCCAGAACGATCTGGTACAGGCTGTGCTCCTCGTCGAATTCCAGATTCGCCTTGAACTTCGATTCTTCCTTCTCGATGGCCTTTAGCAGTTTTTCGAGCGCTGTCTTGTCGGCGAAGTCGGATTTCTTTTCCAGGCCCGCCCGCGCGATCAGGTTTACCACGCGGCCGTCGCGGAGCCGGCGTTCGAGCTTCTGCCGCACCTGCTCGTATTCCTGCACGTTCAGCAGGAACTGGGTGAGCGCGGTGCCGTCGATCTTTCCACCCTTCTGCGGCGTGACGGCGCTCTCGTCGGAGGCGTGGCGAAGCAGCTCGCGCGCGAATTCGCGGTCGTTGCGGATGTAGCGTTCGCTCTTGCCGCGCTTGATGCGATAGAGGGGAGGCTGGGCGATGTAAATGTGCTCGCGTTCGAGCAGCTCGCGCATGTGGCGGAAGAAGAAGGTGAGCAGCAGCGTGCGGATGTGCGAGCCGTCGACGTCGGCGTCGGTCATCAGGATGATTTTGTGGTAGCGGAGCTTGGCGGCGTCGAATTCCTCGCCGCCGATGCCGGTGCCGAGCGCGGTGATGATGGCGCGAATTTCCTCGTGGCCCAGCATCTTGTCGTAGCGCGCCTTTTCGACGTTCAGGATCTTGCCCTTGAGCGGCAGAATCGCCTGATAGCGCCGGTCGCGCCCCTGCTTAGCCGAGCCGCCGGCCGATTCGCCCTCGACCAGAAAGACCTCGCAGCGCGCCGGATCGCGTTCCTGGCAATCGGCCAGCTTGCCGGGCAGACCGCCCGAATCCATGGCCGATTTCCGCCGGGTCAGCTCGCGCGCCTTGCGCGCCGCCTCGCGCGCGCGGGCCGCTTCGACCGATTTCGCGATGATGCGCCGGGCGACGGCGCTGTGCTTCTCGAAATATTCGCCGAGCTTCTCGTTGACCAGCTGCTCGACCAGGCCCTTGATGTCGCTGTTCAGCTTGCCCTTGGTCTGGCCCTCGAATTGGGGCTGCGGCAGCTTGACCGAAACCACCGCCGCCAGCCCCTCGCGCACATCTTCTCCGCTGATCGAAACGCTGTCTTTCTGGTCCTTTTGCAGTCCGAGCGAGGAGGCGCAGGAATTGATCGTGCGGGTGAGCGCCGAGCGGAAACCGGATAGGTGCGTGCCGCCATCAACGGTATTGATCGTATTGGCGAAGCTGAAGACGTTTTCGTTATAGCCCTGGTTGTATTGCAGAGCGATCTCCACCTCGACGTCATCCCGCTTCCCCTCGACGTAGATGGGCGAATCGTGCAGGGGCTGCTTGCCGCGGTTCATGAAGCGGACGAATTCGACGATGCCGCCGGTGAAGCGAAATTCGGCGGATTTATCGCTGCGCTCGTCGCCGAGGGTGATCTTGAGGCCCTTGTTCAGGAAGGCCAGTTCGCGCAGGCGCTGCGCGAGCACGTCGTAGCTGTAGAGATTCTCGCCGAAGATGGTCGGATCGGGATGGAAGGTGATCTTGGTGCCCGTCTTGCGCGTCTTGCCGGTCATCTGCAGCTTGCTGGTGGGCAGGCCGCGTTCGTAGGATTGCTCCCACACCTTCCCGTCGCGCCAGATCTCCAGGGAGAGCCAGTCCGCCAGTGCGTTCACCACCGAGACGCCGACGCCGTGCAGGCCGCCGGAAACCTTGTAGGTGTCGCTATCGAATTTGCCGCCCGCATGCAGCACGGTCATTACGACCTCGGCGGCGGGCTTTTTCTCGGTGGCGTGCATGTCGGTCGGAATGCCGCGCCCGTTGTCGATGACGGTGACGGAATTGTCTTCGTGCACGACGACGTTGATCTCGTCGCAGGAACCGGCCAGGGCTTCGTCGACCGAGTTGTCGACGACTTCCCAGACCAGGTGATGCAGCCCCATCTCGCCTGTCGAGCCGATGTACATCGCCGGGCGTTTCCGCACGGCCTCCAAGCCGCCGAGGACTTTGATCGAGGTTGCGTCGTAGCGATGCCCGGTGGCCTTCTCGGCCGAGGATTCTTTCTCACCCATTTGTCATGTTCTCCTGGAGCAGGAAGGGAGATGCTCTTCGCGGAAAATAGCCCGAGTCTCGCGCACCGGCGCGGCCGCTGGCCAAGTCGGGAGCAAACCTGCGAACACGCTGCTAACTATGCGAAAAATCGTCACTTGTGAGGAGTTCAAGCAAAACTTATTATAGCGAAAAACGGGGAATCTCTCAAGCCCTTTTCGGTCCCCAAATAGGAATTATGTCTTTATTGTGGAGTATCTTACGGGGAGGTTCATCCTGCCATCAAAATCCCCTTGACCAAAACCTTCCTGGGCGTCCCCGGGCGAGGAAAATCGGCCCGTTTAGCGCCTCGTGCGAGCGAGGAATTAAGCCCTTCGCCTCCCTAGAAGCGAGCGCAACGGATCACTTGGCGCGGCCGCGGGAAGCAATACCGGCACCGCCGAGAGAGGCGTCTTTAGGGCGCGGGTATGCGAACGGCACGGCGCATTGTCCACGGTTCAACGTGCCGAGCGGTCCGCGCAGTGCTTATCGTCAAGGATGAACGGACCGGCAAAAACGGCTGGGCCAAGCTTTTTTCTGTGTGGCTATACAGGGCCTAAATAGCCGGTTAAGCGGGCGGCCGCCACGACGAAGGCGAACCAAATTGCTCCGGCCAAATAGTTGATGGCCGCAATAGCGCCCAGGCCAATCAGAACGACCAACAGCGCATACTCAACCAGGTCCTGGGCTCGTTCCTCTTGCCAGAGGATTTGAAAGATTCTCTTCGCGAACTTTTTCATGCCTACTCCCTTCGTTCGAAATCGGTGATGTAGCGTTGGCCGGGTACTTAGCGTGAGTATTTGGCAATTCCACAACCAAAGTCCGGCCAGCTGAGGTACTGGTAAGAACACGCCGGACGCAGTGGGTTGAGAGCGGGTTTCCTCTCATCGTTTTCGGTCGGATTCGAGCGGAAGGACGGCCACTTACCCCGAGGCAAGGTGCAAATGTCCTCTGTATTTTTGCGGGGATCGCGGCGATGAGCTGACCTCGGGGTAGTAGGGAAATGGAAGGTGGTGAACTGAACCCAGAACGGGAAATCCGGAACCTGCCACAAATCGGGAATTACTTACACCTTGCTTCCACCTGGGTCCTGGAACTTCTATATCTAACCAGGAGGCTACGCGTATGTCTCCGTTTGGAGACTTATGGTGGGGGAATTCACCCGGCTCGATCCACCGGCTCTAAGGCCGAGTGTTGCCGCGCGGAAGGACGAGAACGGAGCAAGGGCTGTGGCGCATCACGCGCTCGGCGGTCGTGCCGAGCGTAGACCATTCGAGCAGGGGGCGATGCTCGGCTCCGATAACGATCAGATCGGCCGCGTGCTCGCGAGCCTGGAGGATGATCTGTTCGGCGGCATCTCCATGGCGCACGATTTCCGTGATATGGCACTCGCGGCGCGTTTTTTCGGGAAGCCACTCGCAGAGCCGGTCGTGAATGGTCTCCGGGGAAACACCCGATCCTTGGTCGGCGTGAAGAACCTCGAGCGCCGCTCCGAAGGCCGATGCCAACGCGGCCGATGTTTCCAGGCAGCGGCGCGCCGATTCGCTGAAACTTACCGGGCAAAGAATCCGCCGAATCGACGCAGGCGCGCTTTCGCCGCCGCGCGCGATCAGTACGGGGCCGGCCGATTCGCGCACCACGTTCTCGGCCACAGATCCCAGCATGAGCCTGGCCACGCCGCTTCGGCCGTGGCTGCCGAGCACGACCAGATCGGGATGACGGTCTTCGGTCCGCTGGCGCAGAACCGATAGCGGATGGCCCTCGACGACCTCGACCGCGAGTTCGGCTTGCGGACCGAATATCTGGCGAGCCATGGCGGAAAGTTCCTCGCGCAGTTTCGTCTTGCGTTTTTCCGACTCTTCCGCGATTGCCTCGATTTGGGAAGAGGTGAAGTAGCGAGGCGGTTCGGCCCAGTCCGCGTGCAAAATGTCGGCGCGGGCCGCGAGCGCCCGCGCGAACAGGCTGGCCCATTCGAGAACGAGTGTCGAGGAAGGTCCCAGATCGACGGCGCAAAGGATCTCCTTGGGCGCGAAAAGTTCCATCGTTCCTCCCTTTCGTCAGGCCGGCCGGGCCGCTTCGGCCGCGTTTTTTCAGCCGCGCCGTGCCGTGGCGGCCGGATGCGGTTCGCCCATGCCCAGCTTGCGCAGAAACCACATCATCGGGCACCAATTCGTGAAGCCGGACTGGAAGAGGTTCGCGCCGACGAATGCGGTGAACCAGAACCAGTTGGGATTCACCCATGTGCCGAGCGCCAGCGACGCCGGTACAAAAGTTCCCGCAACGATTCGCACGAGCCGTTCGATCGTCATGATCTTGCCTCCTGAATCGCGCTCTCTCGTTTCCGGATCATGTAATAGAGCAACGGCACCGCCAGGAACGAGAGCAGCGTCGAGGCGATGCCGCCGGCCATCAGCGAAATCGCCAGTCCCTGAAAGATGGGATCGAGCAGGATTGGGCTGGCTCCGACGACCACCGCCAGCGCCGTCAGCAGCACCGGCCGGAACCGCACCGCTCCCGCGTCCACCACGGCTTCGGCGAGCGGCACTCCCTGGGCCAGCCGCAGCTCGATGAAGTCCACCAGGATGATCGAGTTCCGCACGATGATTCCGGCCCCGGCAATGAATCCGATCATCGACGTCGCCGTGAAAAAGGCGCCCGCCAAGGCGTGCGCCGGCAGAATGCCGATCAGCGTGAGGGGAATCGGCACCATGATGACCAGCGGCACGCTGTAGGAATCGAACCAGCCGACGACGAGCAGGTAGATCAGCACCAGCACGGCGGCAAAGGCGACGCCCAAATCGCGGAACACCTCGTAGGTGATGTGCCACTCGCCGGTCCAGGCGACGGCCAGTTTGCTGGTGGAACTTGGCGGACCGGCGAAATACTGCTGAACCTGATATCCCTCGGGAATTTCCAAATCGGCGATCTTCTGCTTCATTTTCAGGATGGCGTAGACGGGGCTCTCTTCTCCGCCGGCCACGTCGCCGATGACGTAGACCACCGGCATCAGGTTCTTGCGGTAAATGTCCTTGTCGACCGTCTTCGTGTCGACGCGGACGAGCGCACCCAGCGGCACCATGGCTCCGCTGGACGTGTTCAAATACAAACCGCGCAGCGCGTCTTCGCCCGAGCGGCTGGCGCGTGACAACTGAATGTGTATCGGCACGTCCGAGCGGCTGGCTGGCACGTGCATCAGGCCCACATCTTCCCCGCCCAAGGCAATTGCAGTGGATTGGGAAATGTCGCTCGCGGAAATCCCGCGCAGCGCCGCCTTGTCCTGCTCCACCTGGAAATCGAGCTTTTGCTGATCGGCGTTCATGAGCCAGTCGACGTCCACTACCCCGGGCGTTTGCTCGAAGATCCGCCGGACCTGGCGCGCCAGGGCGATCTGCTGCGGATAGGAAGGCCCGTAGACCTCGGCGACCAGCGTCGAAAGCACCGGCGGCCCGGGAGGCACTTCGGCGATCTTGACGCGCGCGTTCCACTGGCGGGCGATTCGATCGATCGGGCCGCGAATCTGCAGGGCCACCTGATGGCTCTGCTCGCTGCGCTTGGTCACGGGCAGCAAGTTCACCTGGATATCGCCCTGATAGGGCTGGTTGCGCAGGTAGTAGTGGCGCACGAGGCCGTTGAAGTTGTACGGGCTCGAGGTGCCGGCGTAAATCTGATAGTTGGCGACCAGCGGCTCGGTGGCCAGATAGTTTCCAATCGCCTGCTCGGCGGCGAGCGTGCGTTCGAGCGGCGTGCCCGCCGGCATGTCCACCACCACCTGAATCTCGCTCTTATTGTCGAAGGGAAGCATTTTCACCAGAACCAGCTTGAGCGGGATCAGCGCGCACGCCGCCAGCAGCAGCACCACCACGCCCGCGAAAAACGCCCACCGCCACAGCGCGTTCTCGACGAGCGGCGTGATCACCCGCCGGTATACGCGCCGGGTCCATCCCTGGCTTTCGTCCACGTGCGCGGCGGCCGCTTCCCGGCCGCGAAGCAGCCGCAGCGCGGCCCAGGGCGAAACGATGAACGCGACGGCCAGCGAAATCAGCATCGCCGCCGAGGCGCCCACCGGGATCGGCCGCATGTAGGGGCCCATCAGCCCGCTCACGAAGGCCATCGGCAGAATCGCCGCGATCACGGCGAACGTGGCCAGGATCGTGGGGTTGCCGACCTCGTCGACGGCCTCGATCGCCACCTCGCTCCACGGCCGGCCCTTGTTCTGCGGCAGGCGGAAATGGCGGACGATGTTTTCGACGACGACGATCGCGTCGTCCACCAGGATACCGATCGAGAAGATCAGCGCGAAGAGCGTCACCCGGTTCAGCGTGTAGCCGTGGAAGTAGAAAATGAACAGCGTCAGCGCCAGCGTCACCGGCACCGCTACCAGCACCACCCCGGATTCCCTCCATCCGAGCGCCAGCGCCACCAGCAGCGTGACCGAAAGCGTGGCCAGCAGCAGGTGCTGCAACAGCTCGTTCGCTTTGTCATTGGCCGTTTGTCCGTAATCGCGCGTGACGGTGACATGCAGGCCGTCCGGGATGACGCGGCCCCGCAGCGCATCCACTTTGTCGATTACTGTCCGCGCGACGATCGACGCGTTCGTGCCCTTGCGTTTCGCCACCGCCAGCGTCACCGCCGGATATTCTTCGGCCCCGGCCTTCCGCTCGGCCCCGCCCCAGCCGAAAAATGCGTAGCTGGACGGCTCGGCCGGCCCGTCGGCGACGGCGGCAACGTCGCCGAGATACACCGGCCGGCCTTCAAAAACCCCGACGACGAGCCGGCGCGCGTCGGCTGCGTCGCCGATGAATTGTCCGGTCTCGACCACGAATTCGCGGTTCGCTTCGGCGAACGTTCCGGAAATGCTCCGCCGGTTCGACACCTCGAAAGCGCGGGCGATCGCCGCCGGGCTCAAGTGATAGGCCGCCAGGCGCTGCGCGTCGAGCGTCACGCGAAGCTCGCGGCGCGTTCCGCCGATGATCGTCGTTTCGGAAACGTTGTTCACCTGCTTCACCGCCAGGTTCGCTTCCTCGACGATCTGGCGCAGCGCGAAACTGGTGTAACCCCGGCCCCAGAAGGTGAGCGCGAGGATCGGCACGTCGTCGATCGAGCGCACCTTGATCAGCGGCCGCGAGGCGCCGGGCGGAATGAGATCGAAATTCGAATACATCTTGTTGTAGGTGCGGACGACGGCGTCTTCCTCGGAAACGCCGACGGTATAACGCACGGTGACGAGAGCCTGTCCCGGCATGCTGGTCGAATAGACGTACTCGACGCCCGGAATCTCCTTCAATAACTTTTCCATCGGAATCGAGACTCGCTGCTCGACCTGCTGGGCCGAGGCGCCCGGCATCGAAACGAACAGGTCGAGCATCGGCACGACGATCTGCGGGTCCTCTTCCCGCGGCGTCTTGAGAATCGCGAAAACGCCCAGCAAGAGCGAGGCGACGATCACCAGCGGCGTCAGCCGCGAATTGATGAACGCGCGAGCGATTTTTCCCGCCGGGCCGCCGCTCAACGCTCCGCCTCCCATTTCTTGCCGTCCAGATCCGCCGAGCCCGGGTTCGCAACCACGCGCTCGCCCGCGCCCAGCCCGGAAAGCACTTCCCGGTCCGAGCCGGCCTTCGCGCCGAGCGTCACCAGGCGCAGCCGGATGATTTCTCCGCCATCGACGACGTAAACGGCGCGCAACTGCCCTCGGTCGAGAATCGCGCTCGCCGGCGCCACAATCGCCTTTCGCTGCCCCTGCTGGAACCATGCCCGCCCGAATAGCCCCGAGCGCATCTCCGAATCGCGCGGCAAGTCGATCTTTACCTGGACCGTATGGGAAGAGGGGTCGGCGCCGGGCTCGATTTCCGCCACGGTTCCCGTGAAGGTCTTTGCCGGAAAGGCATCGAGTTCCACGCGGGTGCGCATCCCGCGCCGCAGCCCGCCGGCGTTTTCCGCATCGACGGTGACTTCGAGGCGATACCGCGAAGTCTCTTCCAGCACTAAGAGCGGCATGCCTGGCGTGGCCATCGTCCCCGGATCGACCAATCTCTGAAGCACCATCCCGTCGAACGGTGCGACGATTCGCGTGTAATGCCTCACCACCGACGCGACCTTCATTTCCGCTTGTGCGCGCTGGTAGCTGGCCGCGGCTTGGCGCACGCGGGCCTGGGCCTGCGCCAGCATGGCCTGCGCCGCCCGCTGCTTGGCCTGGACTTCGTCGAATTCTTGCGGACTCACCGATTCCTGTTTACGCAGGTAGACGTAGCGCTGGTAGGTTTTCCCGGCCACCACCGCCTGGGCCCTGGCGGCCGCAGCCTCTTTTTGCGCCGCTTGCCGCCCCGCGGCGGCCTCTCCGATCCCGGCTTGGGCGGCGGCGTAGCGGTCGGCAAACTCGCGATCGTCGAGCGCGATCAGCAATTGACCCTGGCGCACCCGGTCGCCTTCATGCACGGTGACCCGGTCGACCGCGCCCATCACGCGGGACGCGATCCGGGCCGTGCGGATCGCAGCGACGGTTCCTGGCGCCGCCACTTCGTTGGAAATTGTTTCCAGGCGCACGGTATCCACTCGTAGGCCGCTGACGGTTTCGGGCGCGGGCGGTTTCGCGGGCGCCGCTGGGCCGCATCCCGAAAGAACGAGCAGCAGCGGCGCGATCCACGCCAAATTCCGGAAGAAGGCCTTCGGTTTTCTTCGTTCCACCTGATTCATGGCTTTCCGCCTTGCCCAAAGAAACTGGATTCCAAAGTCAAATCTCCCGCGGCGCGCTCGAGCTGCGCGCGCGCCACTTGCCAGTCGTGAAGCGCCGTCAGATAGCCGGTGCGCGCGTCGAGCTGGGCCGTTTGCGCCCGCAGCAGCTCGGTGATCGTCACCAGACCGGCCTGATACCGGTTCTGGATGATGCGCAAACTCTCCGCCGCCTGATCGGCGGCGCCGCGCGCGGCATCGGCCCGCTGGGCGGCGGCCTGCGCGTCGAGATACGCCGCTCTGACTTCGAGTTCGATTCCCGATTGCAGCCATTCGAGCCGGTCTTCGGCTTGGCTTCTGCGCGCATCGGCTTCCGCCAGCCGGGATCGCTTCGCGCCGCCGGCGAACAGGTTCCAATCGAGCTTTGCCCCCGCCGTCCAGTTCGTGCCCGAAGGGCCTCCGAGCGCCTCCGCATCGCGCTCGAAATCGGCGAAGAGGCCGATTTGCGGTCCGAAATCCGCCTTTGCCAGTTTCCGGTTCGTATTGGCCGCCTGCTCCTGCAACCGGGCGGCGCGCAAGGCCGGCCGCTCGGCCAGCGCCGTCTTTTCCCAATCGTCGACGGCGCCCGAAAGCGGCTTGGGCTCGCCGAGCGTGCCGGTGGCCTCGGGCTCGACGCCGGGCCCCAAGCCGAGTTCCCGGCCCAGATTCAAACGGGCGATTTCGAGCGCGTTCGAGGCGGTGATCTGCCGGTCCAGCATCTGCGAGCGGAACACTTCGGCGCTCAGCAGATCGGAAGTCACGACCAGTCCCGCCGTGTGCATTGTTCGCACGCGTCGCTGGTTGGCTTTGGCGGAATCGAGCGCTTGACTGGCCGCCGCGAGTTCTTCCCGCGCCACGATTACGCCGTAGTAGGCGCGTACGACGCGCAGGATCAGATCCTGCCGCGCCTGCGCCGTCTCGTAATCGGCCGCGGAAGAAATCTTCCGCGCGCCCGCTTCGCGCAGATACCTTCGGCCGGAATCGAAGAGCGAGACCTCACCGGACACCTGCGTCTGGAAGTTGTCGAGGGGAGAGGGCTGGTTGAGCGCGGAAAGGGCGAAATTCGCGGCCGTGAATTGCCGCTGCGTCAAAAGCGCGCCAAACACGTAGACGGGGTTGTCGCCGCGCGTGAACGATTGGTGGACGTCCAATCGCGGCAGCCATCCCGCCCGCGCCTCGCCCACGCGCGCATGGGCGACGTCGGCCTCTTCCCGGGCCGCGCGCAGCGCCGGGTTCTGCTTGAGCGCCAGTTCCACCGCCTGGCGCAAGGTGAGCGGCTGCTGCGCCCGAGCCGCGCCGCCCGCGGCGCAGATCAGAAACGCGATCAGAAATCCGGTTCGAATGTTTTTTGTCATCGTCGTTTCATCTCGCGAAAGTCTGCGCCGCGGCGTTTTTCCCGAGCGATCGGGCCAACCGGGTTCCTCGCCGCAGCCGCGCCGCGAGCACCTCGCGGATGAGCCGGCAGGCGTCCGTGACCTCGGTGAAAGTCAGCCGGCAGGAGGTCGTCCGGCCCTGATGCCGGGTTTCCACCAGGCCCGCCCGCTTGAGCAGCGCCATGTGCTGCGACAGATTCACCTTGCCGACGCCCAGCGCGCCGAGCAGTTGCGTCGTCGATTTCTCGCCGCCGGCCAGCAAATCCAGAATCTGGATTCGGCGTGGATGGCCGAGTACGCGGCAGATTTCCGCCTGCATGATGTAAATCGCTTCCCTCTGAGCTTGTGCTGTTTTCGGCCTTGCAGTTTGTTTGGTCATCACGATAGCGGGCATGGAGGCACGCGGCGTTCCATCGGTGCCGGCGGCGGAGCCGTTTCGCAAGTGGATGAGGGCGGAGGGCTTAGTCGCGGCGCCGCGAGGGGAGAGGTGGCGGACGTGCGGGGTCCCGGTGGGTCATATGGAGCAGAGGCAGCGCCGAATGACCCACATAGTTACGCAACGATGTAACTGTTGGTCCCGCCGCGCCCGCCTCGCCATGCAGATCGGCGGGCGGCAGCCGGTGGTTATCGCGCGGAGGATGTTCTAAAATGCTCTCATGCGCCGCACGGTCATTCGCGTCGTCGTGGTTGCCGTTGTGGCGACATGCTTCGCCTGCCCCATTCTGCAGATGTTCGATCGCTGGGATCACAGCGAAAAGAGGGGCAAGGATACCGAATCGACTCTGCTCGTCGTCGCCCTGTCGGTCGGTCTGGCGATTCCGGCGGCCGGCCTGGTTTTTCAATCGCCCGGCGTGGCGGAGCGAAAACGCGATCTTGCTGAGTTCCCGCTCGATCGGAGCCTTCTCGTTTTCGCCAGGCCTCCCATCCCGGTGAGCCAGCCGCCGCCTGTTTTGCGTATCTGATTCCCCTTTTCTCCCAACGAAAACCGGCGGGTGTGTGTGTCTGCGCCACCCGCGCCGTGGTGTCGTGTGCGTTCAGACGTGGGAGAAGGGGGAAATGAAACTTCGAAAATCAGCGCCTATTTTGCTGCTCGCAACGGCAATGCTGTCCGGTTGCGCCGTACAGCATTACCGGCCAGCGCCCATCGTTCCGGCCAAGACGGCTGCGGAACTGGAAAACCGGAGCCTGAGCGATCCGGGCTTGCGCGAATACGTCGGGAAGACGCTCGGCCATCCGGTTTCCTGGCCGATGCGTCAATGGAACCTTCGGACGCTCACGCTGGCCGCTCTCTACTTCAACCCGCAAATGGCCATCGCGCGCGACCAGATTGCCGTCGCGCAAGGCGCGATCGTCACCGCGGCCGAGCATCCCAATCCCACGCTCAAGCTCACTCCCGGCATTCCCAGCCCCTACCTGCTGAATCTCCGCTTGCGGTTTCCGATAGAAACCCACGGAAAGCGCAACCTGAGAATCGAACAGGCGCGACATCTATCTTCCGCTGCCGGAATCGCGCTCGCCGAGGCGGCCTGGACGGTTGCGAGCAACCTGCGCAGGGCGCTGCTCGCCTATCGGATGGCGAAGGCGGAGCTCGCTCTGTCTCGCGCGACCGGGATGACCGAGGCGCGGCAGATCACCTTGCTCGAACAACGGCTTGCTGCCGGCGAAGGCGCGCGTCCGGCTCTCGATGCCGCCGATCTTGCTCTTTCCAATATCCGGTTCGCCACGAGCGTGGATGAGGGGCAGGTGGCGACGACGCGAGCGGCGTTGGCCGGCGCCATCGGCATTCCCGTCTCCGCCCTGAACGGTCTGGAACTCACCTGGCCGAATTTCGAACGCCTGCCCTCGCTGGCGTCCCTTTCGCCACGGCACATCCAGCGCGACGCCGTGCTCAACCGGCTCGATGTTCATCGCGCACTCGAGCAATACGCCGCCGCCGATGCCGCTCTCCGGCTCCAGATCGCCCTTCAATATCCCGATTTCGATATCGGCTCCGGCTACAGCTATTCGGAACCCAACAGCAATTTCACCATCCCCTTTTCCCTGATTCTCCCCCTCCGCAATCATAACCAGGGCCCTATCGCCCAGGCCGAAGCGCTGCGAAAAGAGGCCGCGGCGAACTTCCTGGCCGTGCAGGCGCGCGCCATCGCCCAGAGCCAGCAGGCGCTCGCCGCCTATCGCTCCGCCCTCGCCGAACTCGATCAGGCCGGCCGGCCGCTCGAGAACCAGGGGCGGCAAGTGCGAACAACCCGAAGCGCCGTCGCCGCCGGCGAGAGCGATCGCCTGCAACTCAACACGCTTTTGCTCGAAGGCCCCGTCTATGCCCAGCAGCATCTCCAGGCGCTTGCCCAGGCCCAGGCGGCGCTTGGCGCACTGGAAGATGCGGTTGAAAAACCGCTGGGCCCCGACGCCGTGATTTTTTCGGGTCCCGTGCCGGCAAGCGCCGCGCGCGGGCGAAAGGAGTCCGGACAATGAGAAAGTTCGTTTGGGTAGGAGTGGCCGTCGTTCTTGCCGGCTCGGCGGCGGGCTGGGCCATGCACCGCTCGGCCGGCCGCGATCCCCAGCCCACGGCGCGCGCGCAAGCTCGGGACGCGGGCCCCTCGCCGGGCCAACCGCGTGCGAGAACCGTCGCGCTGGATGCGGACGCGGTGAAGGAAATGGGATTGGGCGTAACGGTTCTGAGGGCGGCGCGGCATGCACCGCAATTGCGAACGGCCGCCGTCGTGCTTTCGCCGCGGGGCCTGGCGATTCTGAGCGCTGCCTATGCCGCCGATGCCGGCAAGCTCGCCATGGCCCGCGCCAGCCTCGCGGTCGCCCACGGCGAATACCAGCGGCAGAGCGTGCTCTACCGCCAGGATCAGACCACTTCGCTCAAGGCGCTTCAGGCCGCGCGCGGCGCGCTGGCGTCGAGCCGGGCGCAAACGAACGCGGCCCGGCTCCAGCTTCATTTCGATGCGCTCGCCGTCCGGCAACAGTGGGGCCCGGTGCTCGGGAAATGGCTTGTCGCCCGCTCGCCGGCTCTCGAAAAAATCCTTGGCGGGCAGGAATGGCTCGTGCAGGTGACGTTCGGCGCGCGCAACCCACGCTCTGCCCCGCAAACCTCGCTCCTGATCGTTCCTTCCGGTCCGATTGTCCCGGCGCGCCTGGTTTCCTCGTTCCCGCAAACCAACCCGGTGATTCAAGGCTTGAATTTTCTCTACGTAATTCCGGCGCGTCCCGGCTTCGCTCCGGGATTGAATCTGATGGCCGAAATCCCGGCCGGCCCGGCGCGAAGCGGAGTCGTGATCCCCGCATCGGCCGTCATCTGGTCGCAAGGGCGGGCGTGGGCGTACAAGCAAATCGCTTCCGGGCGTTTCGAACGCTTGCCGGTTGCGACCGGTGAGCCGGTAACAGACGGCTGGTTCGTTACGGCCGGCTTTGCGCCGGGCGACCGCGTGGTGACCGGCGCGGCCGAGGAGCTGTTCTCCGCGGAAACTCAGCAGGCCGGCGGCGGCCAGGGGGATGAGGGAGATGATGACTGACCGGGACCGCGCAAGATTAGCCTTCCGATCGGACCGCCGGAAGGCGGCCTCGTGCTGAGCCGCATCGTTCGCTGGGCCCTCGATCGCCGCGTCATCGTCATCACTCTTGCCCTGGTCTTGCTCGGCTACGGCGTTTACTCGCTCACGAAGGCGCAATACGACGTGCTGCCCAGCTTCGCGCCGGCTCTGGTCACGATCAAGACCGAAGCGCCCGGCTTTTCCGCCGAGCAAGTGGAAACGCTCGTCACGCAACCGATCGAAAACGCGATTAACGGCTCGCCGGGCATCGCCGCCATGCGGTCCCAATCGATTCAGAGTTTCTCGTCGATTACGGTGGTCTTTCAATTCACCACCCACATCTACCGGATCCGCGAAATCCTCGCCCAGCGCCTCGTCGGGATCAGCTCCATTCTGCCGGCGGGCGTGCGCACGCCGATTTTGTCTCCGCCCACTTCGTCGGCGGGCACGGTCATGAGCGTCGCGCTCTCGTCGCGCGCGCATTCCCTGATGGACGTGCAAACGGCGGCCTACTGGACGGTGCGTCCGCGTTTGCTCGCCGTGCCGGGCGTGGCCAACATCGCCGTTTTCGGCGGCGCGGCCCGAGAGATCCAAATTCAGTACGATCCCGAAAAGCTGGTCCGGCACCAGCTCACCGTCAACGATCTGCTCGCCGCGGCCCGGCGCGCGACCGGCGTCATGGGCGCGGGCTTTATCGACACGCCGAATCAGCAGCTGATCGTTCAAACCGAGGGCCAGACCGGCGATCCGGAGCCCATCGCCGATACGGTTCTCTCGCGTGTCAACGGAAGCAATGTGACCATCGGCGACGTTGCGCGCGTCGTTGCCGCTCCGGCTCCCGCCATCGGCGCGGCCACGATCGACGGCCGGCCTTGCGTTCTGCTGGTGGTTTCCAGCCAGCCCGGAACCAACACGCTGGCCATCACCGCGCGTCTCGATCGGGCGCTCGCCGAGCTCGAACCCGCCCTGGCCGCCGAGAAAATGACCCTCCACACGAATCTGTTCCGCCCGGCGACTTTCGTGCTGACGGCCCTGCACGATATGCGGAGCGCGCTGCTCATCGGCGCGATTCTCGTCATCATCGTTCTCTTTCTTTTCCTGTTCGACCTGCGCACCGCGGCCATTTCCTGCACCGCCATTCCTCTTTCCCTGCTCACGGCCACCTTGGTCCTGTCCGGTCTCGGCTACAGCCTGAATGTGATGACTCTCGGCGGGCTGGCCATCGCCATCGGGGAAGTGGTGGACGACGCCGTGATCGACGTCGAAAACATCCTGCGCCGGTTGCGGGAAAACCGCGCATCGGCCTCGCCGCGGCCTGTCCCGCGCGTCGTTCTCGACGCCTCGCTCGAAGTGCGGAGCGCCGTCGTTTACGCCACGTTTGCCGTTGTCCTGGTGTTTTTGCCCGTACTGGCCGTCACCGGGCTCGCCGGGCGCATCTTCGCTCCGCTCGGCGTCGCCTACATCCTTTCGATTCTCGCTTCGCTTGCGGTCGCGCTGACGGTGACGCCCGCGATGTGCCTGCTGCTGCTCGGCAGGCGGGAATTGCCTCCGCATGACCCTCCGGTCGTGGCCGTGGCGAAGCGGCTCTACCGTCCGCTGCTCGAAACCGTCGAAAGATGGCCGCGCGCAGTCATTGGAGGCGTGGTTGTGGTGATCGTTGTGACGCTCGCGCTCCTGCCGCGCCTGCGCAGCTCCTTCATTCCCCAGCTTCAGGGAGGCTATTACATCGTCCATTTTAAGGAAGCGCCGGGCGCTTCGCTCGGGGAAACACTTCGCGTCGGCACCCGGCTCACGAATGCTTTCTTGAAGCTTCCATTCGTTCAGGTGGTGACGCAGCGCGCCGGCCGCGGCGAATCGGCCGAGGAAGCGCGCAACGTCAACGCCAGCGAGATCGATATCAAGGTCGATCCCTCCTACGCCGATTCCGCGAGCATTCCCGGCCGGCTTCGTGCAGTGGCGGAGAAGTTTCCCGGTCTGGCCATATCCACGGAGACTTTCCTCACCGAGAGGCTTCACGACATTGTTTCCGGATTTACCCAGCAGGTGGCGGTCGAAGCCGTCGGCAACAACCTCGGCGCGCTCGATACGGCAGCCGCCGAAATCGCCGCTGCGCTCCGCAAAGTTCCCGGCGCCACAAGCGTCCAGATCCAGGCGCCGCCCTCGATGCCGCAAATCGAAATCGACGTTCGCCGCCGCGCCGCCGAGCGCTGGGGCCTGGATCCGGTTCAGGTGCTCGAAGCCGTTTCCACCGCGTATCAAGGCGACGTGGTCGGCAAAATCTTTCAGGGCAACCAGGTCTTCAACGTCGCCGTTTGGCTCGCGCCGGGCCGGCGCAACAGCGTCGCCGACATTTCTTCGCTGCCCTTGCGGACGCCCGACGGCAACTACGTCTCGCTCGGCCAGGTCGCGCGCGTCTACGCCGATTCGGGCCGCTACATGATCGATCACGACGGCGGCCGGCGCGTGCAGCCGGTTACCTGCGACGTGAGCGGGCGCAGCGTGGCCTCGTTCGTCGCCCAGGCCCGCCGGCGCGTCGGCCAAATCCACTTTCCGCCGGGCGTCTACGCCCGGTTCGTGAGCACGGCCGCGGCGGCGTCGCAAGCGCGGCGCGATCTGCTGGCTCATTCGATTCTGGCCGGAATCGGCATCGTGCTGTTGCTCTCGATCGTGCTGGCCAATTACCGCAATCTTCTCCTGGTGTTCCTGAACCTGCCCTTCGCGCTGGTCGGAGGGGTGCTGGCGGCTTGGCTTTTTACCGACCGCACGTTATCGATCGGCTCGCTGGTCGGCTTCGTCACGCTCTTCGGCATCACGATACGCAACGCCATCATGCTCATCTCGCATTACGAGTACCTGGTCGGCGTGGAAGGCATGAAATGGGGCCGCGAGGCGGCGGTCCGCGGCGCGCTCGAACGGCTCTCGCCCATCCTGATGACGGCGCTGGTCACCGGCCTGGGTCTGTTGCCTCTGGCCCTGGCCAGCGGGAGTGCCGGCGCCGAAATCGAAGGGCCGATGGCGATCGTGATTTTGGGCGGCCTATTCACCTCGACCGTGCTGAATCTATTGGTTCTCCCGACGCTCGCCCTGCATTTCGGCCGCTTCGAGCCGCGCGCCGAGGCCTGACCAGGCGGACGCGATCTATTTTTCGGAAGTTTTCAGGCCGAAGGCGCGGGATTGAAAGGCAAGGGCGGCGGGCAGGCGCTGGGCGAAATATTCCCAGTCGTGGCGGCCGGGATAGAGATGGAAGATGTGAGGGATATGGCGCGCGGTGAGAATTTTGTCGAGTTCCACCGCTCCTGTCTCGAAGCCGTAATCATCCTGCTCGCCGCAATCGAATTCGATTTTGAGTCCCGATAAATTCGCCGTGCGAGCCAGATGCAAGGGGTCGTTCCGGTTCCAAAACGCGCGATCGAGAGGCGCGCCGAACAAACGCCCCATGGCTTCGAGCATCGGAAGGGCCTGCGCCGCCGCGCCCGTCACGCGGGGCAAATGGGAGATAAGCGCGGCGCTCGACGCCGTCACCGACCCGAACAGTTGCGGATGGCTGAAGGCGAAATGCAATGCGCCGTAGCCGCCCATCGAAATCCCGCCGATGCCGCGGTTGCGCCGCCCCGGGAGGGTGCGGTAATGGCTTTCGATGAAGGGCATGAATTCCCGCAAAAAGAAATCTTCGTAGCGGACGCGGCCGTTGAGGGAATTGATGTAGAAGCTGGTGTCGGCGCTTGGCGTGACGATCAGGAACTGGCCCAGGCTGCCGTTTTCCCAGTCAGCCTCGATATCCAGCATGGCTCCCGATTCGACGAGCATCTGGGCGTTGCCGCCCAGGCCGTGCAGGAAATAGAGCACGGGGAACCGGCGCGATTTCTGGGAGTCGTAGGCCGGCGGCAGCAGGATGCAGTAGGGAACCGGATGCCCGAGGATGCGGCTGGGCGCCGCGCGGCATTCGGCCCGGCCGCTTGCGGCGCGCAGAGCGGGAGCCAAGCCGAGGCAGAGCAGCGCGAGCGCGAGCCCCAAAGCCGCCCGGCGGCCTCCCGGTACGATTGCAGGACGGAGCAGGGCCGTCTTCAGGGGCCGAAGCCCCGACCCCCGAAATAGGGAAGTTCCGGGGCGGCTTCTACTCATAGCGCAGGGCCTCAACGGGGTTGAGCTTGGCCGCGCGCGCCGCCGGATAGATTCCCGCCGCCAGACTCACGCCAACGGCAAAAACGATGGCGCCGCAGACAAGCCACCAGGGCACCGCCGACACATCCACCCAAGGCAGGTTCTGCCGGTGCAGGTAGAAATTGGTGCCCCAAGTAAGCATTCGCCCGATGAACCAGCCGAGCGCGACGCCAAAGACGCCCCCGACGAGGCCCATCACGCCTGCCTCGGCGAAGAAGAGCTGCTTCACGTCGGCGTCGGCGGCGCCGAGCGCTTTCAGCACGCCGATTTCCCGCCGCCGCTCGAGAATCGCCATGACCAGGGTGTTGACGATTCCCAGCGTGGCCACGGCCAGAGCCAGGCCGCCGAAAATGCCGAGCAGCAGATCGAGCAGCGCGAAAAGCAGTTGCAGATTGCGCGAAGTGTCGTAGAGGGAGAACGCGGCGAAACCCATGTTCTTGATCCGCGCCTCGACGTTTTCGACTCCTGCACTGTTCTTCACGCGCACGGTCAGGCTCGCATACTGCTTCGCATTGCCCGGCCCTTGCAGCACTTCTCTCAAATCGCTGACCTGGGTGGCGCGAAGCGTTTCGGCCATCTGGAGCGGGATGTAGACCGGCGTGTCGTGGAATCCGCCGAATCCCGATTCCGGCTCGCTTTGCACGATGCCGACGATGCGCAAATCCTTTTGGCGCGCCACGATGGAAAATCCCTGCGCCGAGCTGTTTGGGCCTCTTTCCGTCTCGCTTGGCGTCTCCTGGCCGGCATCGCTGGCCACGGTCTTCGCGCCGAGCGCCGCGCGGGCCGCATAGCGCAAAACCAGCTCCTTGCCGAGCAGGGAAGCCGGGTTTTTGGATAGCTCGCGCGCGAAGCGAATCTGCAGGATCACTTCGTTGGCCGCCGGACCCGAGAAGAAGCGTCCCTGCATGCCGTCGAAGGCGCCGTCGTTCCGGTCCGATGCGGGCAGGCCGGCGACGACCGTCGAGTAGGGAATGTTCTTGTAGCTCAATTCGGTGACGAAACGGATTTGCGGATAGGCGCCGACGACGCCGGGCAGTTGCGCGATTGCCTGCCGAGCCTGCTCGTCGAGGGGCCGGGGCGTTGCGACGGCCGCCTCCATGGGGCGGCCAAACATCCGGAAACGGTTGCGGGGAGCCACGAAAACCGCGTTGAACAGGCCGGAACTGGCCAGACGGCTGTTGGTGAATCGCTGGAGTCCGACGCCGAGCGAAAGCATCGCCACGAGCGAGGCGACGCCGACGGCCACGCCCAGCGTCGTCAGCGAGTTGCGCAGCAGGGCCTCGCGCAGGTTGCGGACGGCGAGTTCGCCCAGGTCTCTCGCCTTCACAGGCCGTCTCCGTTGCTCGCGAGTTTCCCGTCCGCGACCACGGCGATGCGGTTCGCGAAGCGTTCGGCGAGCGCCCGCTCGTGCGTCACCATTACGATCGTCATGCCGGGCGAGCGGTTGAATTCGCCGAGCAGTTCCATGATCTCCTCGCCCGTCGCGCTGTCCAGATTTCCGGTCGGCTCGTCGGCCAGCAGGATCGTCGGACGATTCACCAGAGCGCGCGCCAGCGCGGCGCGCTGCTGCTCTCCACCGGAAAGCTCGCTCGGCCGGTGCCCCGCGCGTTTGGCGAGGAGAACGCGAGCGAGCGCTTCCCGCACCCGGTCGGCGCGCTCGGCCCGGTCCACTTCCGCCAGACGCAGCGGCAGTTCCACGTTTTCTTCGAGCGTCATTCGCGGAAGCAGGTTGAAGGCTTGAAACACCATCCCGACGGTGTGGCTGCGGTAGCGCGCCAGTTCGAGTGAACTCATCGTCGCCAGGTCGCGTCCCTCGACCAGAACCGACCCCGACGTGGGCCGGTCGAGGCCGGCCAGCAGATTGAGCAGCGTCGATTTTCCCGACCCCGAGCTGCCCAGAAGAGCCAGAAACTCGCCGCGCCGGACCTCGATCGTCACCTCGTCGACAGCGCGGATCAGCGTTTTCCCCATCAGGAAATGCCGGGAAACCGATTCCGTGCGGATGGCCTGCCCGTCGTTTGCTGTCGTCATCACTTTTGAAATGTTACTACGCGCACGGCGGGCCGGCCGTTTCCTCTTTGCGAACGGCGGCCGAAATCGTAACTCCGGCGCGCCGCGGCACAGAGGCGAAGGGCTGCTTCACTGGTGCAGATGTGCGCGCAGCTCGTTCGCCCAGGGCTCGAGCTGACCCAGGGGCACGACGGAGATCCGCTGATCGCCCAGAAGCCGGGCGAAGAACTGATGCCGGTCGTTGCCTTCCTGCGGCACGGTTTCGGTGATTACGGTGAATTCGGTCGAAGTCAGATGCTCCCGGATGCGTTCGGCCGTATAGGCGAGCACCTTGGCTTGGGATGCGTCGCGTTCGAGCGAGAGTGCCTGAACGAATCCGCGCGTCCCGTTGCGCCGGTAGGCGTAATCCAGGCGCAGAGGATCGCCCTGGTAGGTGAACTCGTCGATCCGGACGCGCCGCTCGACTCTGCCGGCCAGCCCCGCCCTGCGCAGGACGTCGTTGACGCGCCCGAGAATCGCCGCCCGCGTGCCCGCGATCCAGCGCGCCGCCGCTCCCACGCGGCGAGGCGGAGCCACGTGCTGCTGGTAGAGCCGGTCGAGCTCCTCCTCGAAACTTTCCGCCAGCAAACCGCGCTCCGGGCTCAACTGGACGACGTTCGAAAGCGTCTCGCCGAGCTTGGTTAAATACGCGCGCGGATCCTCGGCCCCCTCCACTACGGCTTCGAAGTGGCGCTCGAGCGCGCGCAGGATGGTTTCGTCGGAGTTCGGGTGCAACCGGCGCACGCGGCCGAACTCCGCGCTTTCCTCGATAAAACGGGCCCCGAAGCGGGGCCGGGCGGGATCGAGCAGCAGCACTCCCACGTTGAGCCACTCGTCGCGCACCAGGTTCGGCGTGTAGCGGACCACCCAGTAGCTGTAGGCGTTGCTTTCAGGTTCAGGCATAGTTCACTTCCAGTTCGGAAACGGGTTCCGATAGGTGTCTTTGGAAGCCACGATCAGATCGCGTACGCGCCGGCGCCGGCGCCATAACTGCTCGAGCAGATGATAGAGGGCGTCCTGATCGAAATTGTACCATTCCGGCGGAGTGTCCCTGGCCGCCTCGTCGAGCGCCCGCTCGCTGATCCGGCTCTCGAGTCGTTCCAGCCACGGCGCGAAGCTGTTCATGCCGGTCACCGGCGCGTACACGCGCGCCCGCGCGTAGAGCCCGCGCAGCGGCGCGTCGGGAAAATTCCACTCGCCGGCATTGAAACAGAACCCCTGGTCGATCATCAGCGCGCGGTAGCGCGACTGGCCGGGCGGACGATAGAAAATCGCCTGCCGGCCGTTCGTGTTGCACGTCCATTTGTCGAGGACCAGTATGCCGAGGAAGTCTTCGAGGTTTTCCACCTCGGTCAGCAATTCGTCGGGCAGGAAGTCGTAGACGGCGATCTCGACCGGATCGCCCGGATACCGCGATCCAAATTGCATCCCCGGCCGCAGTTTCGTCCGTCCCCGGGCCAGTTGAATCGCCAGATCGTCGCTGCGCTCGACCAGCTCGGCCGGCACTTCCACCACGGCCGATGGCGGCACCGGCAGACCCAGGCGCGCGGCCAGCATCGCGGCCAGCCACTCGTTGGCCAGCACTCGCGGGTGCTGAGGATTGTCGAGAAACTTCACGACGTAATAGCCGCCGTCGGTACAGCGCATCAGTTGCGGTTGCGCTCCGCCCCGCATTCGCCGGACATGTTCTACCGCGCGCGGCATCGGGCCGTATGCTAACGGCACCCGAGCCGGCAAACAAGCACCCGGACGGGCATCGGGCGCGACTTTGATAATCTTCGCCCGCTCGCCGGGGCTCCGCCGGCCGCTTCCCCGGTGGTTTCCGCTCGCCCGGGCGGCGGTAGAATGATTCGCAATGGATCCGATCCGGCAGGTTGGGCGATGGCTGATCGTCTTGGGATTGCTGCTTGCCGCGGCAGGCGGTTTCCTGCTGGCCGGCGGGCGCTTGCCGCTGCGCCTGGGCCACTTGCCCGGTGACATCGTCTATCACGGGCGCCATTCGACCTTCTACTTCCCGATCGTTACCTGTATCGTGCTCAGCGCGGCTCTGACGCTCATTTTCTGGATGGTGAATTTATTTCGCCGCTAGCACGCTTATTGGCTTGCGACGGGCGCGAATTTCCGGTCGAGCGCGTGCAGCGTTTCCAGCAGAACGTAGCCCACGACGGCGAGCGAGTGGGGGCTGCATTTGTCGAGCGTGTCGTTCACCGTATGCCAATAGGGATAATCGAAGTCGATGATGTCGGCCGCGGGAACATGGCGCTGGACGAACGGCATGTGGTCGTCGTAGACGCCCATCGAAGTGTTCAGGAAATACCGGCCGTAGCCCAGCTTCTTGGCCGTTGCCCAGGCCATATTCTCGAGCCAAGGCGTTGAATTCGTATCGCGGGTGACGTCGAGGTTCGCGTCGCCGATCATATCGGCCAGAAGTACGGCTTTCACGCGTTTGAGATCGCCCGAGTTGTCCATGCTGGCGGCCAGTTCCCGGCTGCCGAAGGTGCTGTTGTCGTTGCTCCAGGTGGTCTGCGCCTGTTCGGCGGTGGTGAAGTTCTGCTGATCTTCTTCCCCGTCGAGGAAGGCGATCCAGACGGTGAGCGGCCGCCGATGGCCGCAGAGAACCCGGGCCATCTCGAGCAGCAGGGCCGTCGAGGACCCTCCGTCGTCGGCCCCGACGAATCCCGGCAGCCGCAGCGTATCGTAATGGCTCAAAAAGAGAACGATGCCGGGGTTGCGGCCGGGAATCTTGGTCACGATATTGTCCATTTCGAGCGTGCCCAGTTGCGTTTCGGCATGAAAATGGTCTTCGGTCACTGGGCAGCCGAACGAGCGAAGCTCGCCGGCCAGATAGTGCTGTTCGCGGATGATGTTCGCGGAAGCGGGCGGGCGCGGACCGAACGCGACGATCTTTTCGAGGTAGCTCCAGGCGCGCGAGCCGTCGAAGCCTCCGGTCCGAGCCGCCGGCGGCGCCGGCGCGGGAGGCGATGCCTGGGCGGCGGCCGCTTGCGAACGCGAGGAACTGCACGCCAGCGTGGCGCCGCAAAAGAGCAGGACGGTGGCGACCGCCATCGCGGCCGCCACCGGGCGGCTTCGCCCGCTCCCGACTCTTTTGTCATGAGGCACGTCAGCGTTCTCCGGCCTGGGCCATCGCCGCGCGGCGCTTGCTGCGGACCACCAGGTAGCTGACGCCGATCCCGACAATGTAAAGGAGCAGCATCAGCGCCATGAAAACCAGCATCATGATATCGCCCGGGGTCGGCGTGAAGACCGCCGCGACCACCGCGATGATCAGAATGGCGTAGCGCATGTTTTTCCAGAGAAACCGCGGCGTCGCCACCCCAATCAGCGACAGAAAGAAGATCAGCACCGGCAGCTCGAACAGCAGACCCAGCCCGATCAGCACCAGCAGCGAGAGATCGAAGTACTCGTTGATGCTGATCAGCGGCGTGAACGGTCCTTGGAAACTGATGAGGAACCGCAAAACGTAGGGAAGCATGAAGAAATAGGCGAAAGCGATTCCGGACAGGAATAGTGCCACCGAAGAGATGACGAAGGTCGCCACGGCGCGGCGCTCGTGCCGGTAGAGGCCGGGCGCCACGAACAGCCACACCTGGTAAAAAACGAAAGGCGAGGCGATGACGAAACCCAGGTAGAAGCCGAGTTTGATGACCAGGCCGATGACGCCGGTGGGGCTGGTGTAGATCAGTTTGTCGGCCTGATGGGCGTGCTGCAGCGCATGCTGCATGGGCAAGGCAACCCACTCGAGCATCTTCTCGGAAATCGACAGGCCGATCACGGCGCCCACCCCGACCGCGATCAGCGAATAGATCAGACGCTTGCGGAGCTCGGTCAGGTGATCGAGGAAGGACATCCGGCCTTCGATGTCACCGTCTTGTGCCGAGCCAATCCCCCGTTCAGGCTGCGGTGGGGTGGTGGTCATGGACGGGTTTCTCTGCGCCGGCGGTTGCGGGCGGTGTTTCCTCGGAGGGATCGCTCACGGTTTGGGAAGAAGCGGTGGCCTGTGAGACCTCGGCCGTGGAAATGTCTTCGCGCGATTCGGGACGCGCTTCGCCGGACGGAGGGGACGGCCACTCGGCGCCCGATCGCTCGGCCGTTTCCGCAACGTACTGGGCATCGTCGTAGCCAAACGACTCAAACGGGGTCGTTGCCGTGTCGCCCGCGTTTGTTTGCTCGAGTTCCTGGTCGGGGTAAGCCTCTTCGGCCGTGGCCAATGTGGACTGGGCGCTGCCGGGAAGTTCCTCTTCCGGGCCGGCAATCCCGGCTTGGGGCTCAAGACCGGGCTCGGACGAATCCGGTGATGCGGGCGCGGCGGCCGAAGCGGCTAGGGCGCCGGTTGGTTTCGCGCGGCCCTGTTCGAGGGCTTCGCGTTCGAGCTGTCTCATCTCTCGCTGCACGGTTTCCTGGAAGTCGCCGGTGAGGCGGTGGAACTCAGCCATCGCTTTCGATAAGGTGCGAGCCAGTTCCGGCAGTTTCTCCGGACCAAACACAAGCAGCGCCACCAGAAAAACGATGATCAGGTGGGGAACGCTGAGCATGGGATTCGGCTGGGGCCCTCGGTGAGAATGATAGAAAAGCCGGGCATGAGTGTCAAACAGGCGCTATGCTATACTGGCAGCAACCAAGGAGATAGGCGGATATGGTGCGGGGAAAACGCGCGTTTTTCGCTCTGATTGCAATCCTTGCGATTTCAGCGTTCCTGGGTGGAATCTTCGGACCTTCGGTCCGGGCCACCACCAGCGGCGCGACCGGCATCGAGCAATCGGTCACGACGTTCACGAAGGTGCTCGCGGTCGTCGAGAACGACTACGCGAAACCGGTCGATGTCAATCGCGCGGTCTACCGCGGAGCGATCCCGGGAATGCTCGTGGTGCTGGATCCCCACTCGAGCTTCTTCGACCAAAAACAGTTCGCCATGCTGCGCGAGGATCAGAACGGGCGCTATTTTGGCGTCGGCATGCAGATCGGCCCGGAAAGCGGCCGCACCGTTGTCATCGCGCCGTACCCGAATTCGCCCGCCATCAAGGCCGGCATCCGGCCGGGGGATGTGATCCTCCGCGTGGATGGGAAATTGTGCCGGGGCCTGACCACCGATCAGGTGGCCAACCTGCTCAAGGGGCCTCTTGGCACCGTCGTTCACGTTACCGTGGGGCGCGAAGGCTGGAAGCAGCCTTTGGATTTCAGCATTACCCGCCAGGAGATTTCCCATAAGTCGGTCAACTATTACACGATGCTCAAGCCCGGCGTCGGCTACATCCACATCTCGACTTTCGAAAGCGAGCAAACCGCCGAAGAATTGGCCGACGCCATGGCGCAACTCGGCGCGTCGCACCTGGACGGGTTGATTCTCGATCTTCGCGGCAATCCCGGCGGACTGCTCAACCAAGCCGTCGAGGTGGGCGACATGCTGCTCGACAAGGGCCAGTTGATCGTGAGCCATCACGGCCGCTCCTCGCCCGAGCGCCGCTACTACGCCGTCCACGGAAACGGCGGAGACCATGTGCCGATCGTGGTGCTGATCAACGGTGGAACCGCATCGGCGTCGGAAATCGTTTCCGGAGCGCTGCAGGATCACGGCCGCGCCCTGATCGCCGGAACCACCAGTTTCGGAAAGGGGCTGGTACAGACGGTCTCCCCGCTCAGCTACGGAACCGGCCTGGCGCTTACCACGGCGCGCTACTACACGCCCAGCGGCCGCCTCATCCAGCGGCCCTACGCGCATATTTCTTACTGGGAATACCGCTTCGATCCCCATCCCGCCCCGAAAGTCAAAGCGTACCTGACCGATGGCGGCCGCACCGTTTACGGCGGAGGCGGCATCACCCCCGACGTGGAGATTCCCGCGCCCAAGCTGGACGCCTTCCAGCGCAAGCTGATCGAAGACGGGGTGTTCTTCCCTCCGATGGGTTCCCCCTTGCGCAAAGGCGTCGGTGATTTCACCCGTTACTTCCTGGGACAGCGGCCGGCGATCACGCGCGATTTCACGGTCGATCCGAACGTGATCGACGAATTCCGGCAATACCTCACCAAGCAGCACATCGCCTACACCAATCAGGATATCCAGCAGAATCTCGATTGGCTCCGCTGGAAAATCAAGCGGGAAGTCTTCTCATCCGTGTTCGGAATCGATGCCGGCTATAAAATAGGCCTCGAACACGACGAGCAACTCCAGAAGGCGATTCCCTTAATTCCCCAGGCGCGCGCTCTCTATCAGAACGTCCGCAAAATTCTGGCCGAGCGCACGGCCGAAAACCACGCGGCCCGCCCCTGACTCGCCGGACGCCGCTCCCCTGGCATCCAACCCCCGCGAGGGGGCGTCGCGGCAAAATCCAGCTGGCGCTGGGGGTTCTTTTTTGATACGAAAGAACCGTTCATCCGGCTCATTGCAATTCGCCGCCCAAACGGGCGCGGGCCGGGCGGCACAAAGGGTAAGCCGCCGAGTCAGGAGGAAAGGCATAATGCAATCACTTTCGAGGAAGCTGCTGTGGCTGATGGTGTGGATGGTCTCCGCCGTGCCCCTGGCTATCGGAGCCACCATCACCGGCACGGTGAAAGGCCCCGATAGCAAGCCGTTTCAAGGCGCCTTTGTCGAGGCCCGGAATACGACGACCAACATCACGACGGAAGTCTTGTCGCACGAAGACGGAAACTATACCGTGCCCAATCTTCCGCCGGGCACGTATCAGCTGACGATCCGGGCGGTGGGCTATAAGGCCGCGCCGCAGAGCGAAACCCTTGAGACCGCCGATCAGCATGCCATGGCCGGTTTTTCTCTCGAAAAGGGAAACGTGACCTGGAGCGAAATTTCCGTTTGGCAGGGGCAAGTGCTGATGCCGAATACCCCGGGGAAAAATCTATTCTTCGGCCAGCCCGGGAAGAATCAAGGAATTTGCTTCCAATGTCACGATTTTCAAAACCGCATGGCGACCCGCCAGCTAAACTTCCAGGGCTGGCTAGGCATGGTCAATTATATGCGGCAGGACGTCGTACCCTACTCGATTGGTCCAAATGGTTCGTTTCCGTTCACCAATAAGCTGGCTGACGAGGCGGCAAACTATCTCGCGTCGATCTTCGGGCCGAATTCCTCTCTTCCCGCGTCGCCTGCCGACATGCCTGCTTATAAGTCGACTGTGCGCAAATTCAGCAACCAGGCGATGAATATCGTCTACGTCGTGTATCCCATGGCGGATTCGACCTGGCTGGATTTTCAATTGTATCCGCCGACCGTCGAAGGATTCCCTTCCGATGGATACATCTGGGTGGCCAATTTCGGCAATGCGAATCGCGTGAATCGCGTGAATCCGAAGACCAACCACGACACCACGTACATGGTCCCGTGTCCATCCGCGGCCGGGATACACGCGATCGAGGTCGGCCCGGACGGCAACGCGTGGTTTGGCGAGCAGGGCTGCAACCGGGTGGGGAAAGTGGACCCGAAGACAGGAAAAGTAACACAGTATCAGGCGCCTTACCTGCCTGGGAAAAAGTGGGGCGTCCGCGGAGGAAGCAAGCACGACGCGCATCCCATGCTCGTCGACGGGAAACTCTACGTGTTCGCCAGCGGCAGCCCGGCCACGCGCCTGGATCCCGCCACGGGCAAGTTCACGGCCATCCCTGGAATCCCAGACACCTACGACGTGATCCAGGACAAGGTGAACGGGAAGCTATGGTTCACTGATCTGGGCCACGGTCCGCTGCGCGAAGTCGACCCGAAGACCTTGAAAACCCTAATGACTTTCGCTCCCGCCGTCGATCCCACGAACTTGCATTCCCATCGGATCGCGATCAGTCCAAAGGGCATCTTGTGGTTCACATGCCGGTGGAACAGGGTCTGCCGATTCGATCCGAAGACTCGGGCGTACAAGGAATACGTTCCCCTCGGTCCGAACAAAGACGACTACGCGATCGATCTCGACGAAACTGGTCACGTTTGGTACTCGATGAGAAATATCGATACGATTCAGCGATTGAATCCGAAGACGGGACATATTGTCGAGTATCCGTTCCCTTACGACGATATCACCATGAGAAGGTTCTGGCGGGATGAGCAAGGGCGGATCTGGTGGACATCGCCAGCGAACGGCGTATTGGGATATTTTTACCTGGCGGGCGGCGGCATGAACGCCGCTAAAAAGTAACGACGAGCCACGAAACTTCCGCAGGCCGCTCCCCCGCGAGGGGGAGCGGCCAATGCGGCGCGGCGGGTTCTTGAAATCTTTGCGGGACCAAGGCAACTCTTCCATACGTAGTTTGTGATTCATTCCCTGGGTGAAAGCCGAATACGCCATTCTTTGGGTGTGTAGCGAAAAAAGGAGGCGAGGCGTCATGCGGTCACTCTCGAGGAAAGTGCTTGGGCTGATAGCGTTTCTGGTTTCGGCTGTTCCCCTGGCGATTGGAGCCACGATTAGCGGCACGGTGAAGGGCCCCGGCGGCGCGCCCTTCCAAGGCGCCTTTGTCGAGGCCCTGAATACGACCACGAACATCTCGACCGATGTGCTCTCACACGAAGACGGAACCTACACCGTACCGAACCTTCCGGCGGGCAGTTACCAAGTGACGATCCGGGCGGTTGGCTACAGGGCCGCCCCGCAGAGCGAAACCCTCCAGAGCGCGGATCAGCATGCCAAAGCGGATTTTGCTTTGGGAAAAGGAACCGTGAGTTGGAGCGATATTTCCGTTTGGCAGGCGCAAGTGCTGCTCCCGGATGGCCCGGGGAAAAATCTGCTCTTCGGCCAGCCCGGAAAGAACGCGGGACTTTGCTTCGCCTGCCACAATTTTCAAAGCCGCATGGCGACTCGCCGCTTGAACCAGCAAGGTTGGCTGGGGATGGTCAATTATATGCGGCAAGACGCCGTCCCCTACTTCATCGGTCCGGGTGGCCTTCCGTTCAGCGATCAGATGGCTAGCCAGGCGGCGGATTATCTCACCCAGGTGTTCGGTTTGAATTCCACCACCCCGCCCTCTCCGGCCGACCTGCCCGGATATGCCGCGACCGTGCGCAAGTTCGCGAATGAAGCGATGAATATCGTGTACGTCTCCTATCCGACGCCGGATGCGAACTGGCTGCCGTTTCAGGTCTATCCGCCGACGGCGAAAGGCTTTTATTCCGACGGCAGCATCTGGGTGGCCAATTACGGCAATGCGAATCAGGTGGATCGCATCGATCCCGCGACGGGCAAGACTCAGGTGTACAACGTGCCGTGCCCGTCCGCGGCCGGGATTCACGCGATCGAGGTCGGTCCGGACGGCTATGCCTGGTTTGCCGAGCAGGGCTGCAACCGGGTTGGAAGAATCGACGTGAAAACCGGGGAAGTGAAGCAGTTTCAAGACAGTTATCTTCCTGGAAAACAGTGGGGTATTCTGGGGGGGAGCAAGCACGACTCGCATCCCATGCTGGTCGATGGGAAGCTCTACGTTTTCTCCAGCGGAGATCCGGCCACCCGGCTCGATCCCGCGACGGGCAAATTCACCGCTATTCCCGGAATCCCGGACACGTACGACGTGATTGAAGATAAGGCGAACGGGAACCTATGGTTCACCGATATCGGCAAGGGCCCGCTGCGCGAGGTCGATCCGAAAACGCTCAAAACGATATTCAGCTTCGCTCCCTCGGTCGATCCGGCGAATTTCAAATCCCACCGGATCACGATCACTCCGGAGGGCGTCGTGTGGGTCACCTGCCGCGGAGACCGAATCTGCAGCCTCGATCCCAAGACCAAAGCCTTCCAGCAGTACACCCCGCTCGGTCCGAACAAGAGCGACTACGCGATCCAGGTCGACAACGCCGGCAGGATCTGGTGGTCGATGTCGAATCTGGATACCCTTCAGCGCCTCGATCCGGCGACGGGGAAGATTGTCGAGTATCCATTTCCCTACCCGGAAATCACGATGAGAAGATTCTGGCTCGATACGCAGGGTCGGATTTGGTGGGCGTCGCCGGCCAACAACGCAGTGGGTTATTTCTACCTGGCCGGGGGCAACATGCGCGCCGCGAAATGACAAACGGCTAAATCCGGTTGCGCCGCTCCCTCGCAAGGGGGAGCGGCGCAGTTTGCCGGTTACATCTCCAGCCGTCCGGGTGCGGGGTGCGGCAGGAGCCGTTTCCCCGCCGAGCGGGCCGTTTCCCTTCGCTCCGATTGGCCAGCGTGGTCCAGGCCCGGATGCCCCTCCTGAATTTCATTGCGGACCGGCGATTGCGCCGCTGCGCGCCTGTTGACAGGCGCGCCTTCGTTGGCTAACAAGAGAATTCGCGGGGGAAGGTCGCGGGATTGCGCAAATTTCGATGGCTGACGCTCGCGGCCGGGCTGGGCCTGCTCGGATGGCTGGTGGTGCGTTCCGGGCCCAGGCGTTTGGCTGTGGATTTGCTTCACGTTGGCTGGTGGATGACGGCGCTCCTGGCCATCGCGGCGCTGCGAAACGGATTGCGTGCGATGGCGGTTCGCCTGGCGCTCGGCGAGGACCGGGGAAAAATTTCGCTCGGGGCCATGTACGTCCTCGTCATGGTGAGCGAAGCGGTTCAATTCGTCGCGGTGGCCGGCATTCTCTTCGGACAGACGACAAAGGGGTGGTTGCTCGCCCGGCATGTTTCCGGCCCGCGCGCGGTATCGACGGTGATGGTCGATGTGTTGCTCTATTATTTGACGACGGCGCTTTTCGCTCTGGGCGGCATCGGCCTGTTTTTCGCGTTGTATCCGGCTTTGCGCGCGGTGCGCGAGGCGGGACTGGTGGGCGCGGCGGTTTTTGGGGGCGCGATTCTGGCGGGCGCGGTCGCTTTCCGGCGCCGCTGGCTTCGCGCCAGCCGTTTGGTCGGGCCGCTGGCCCGCTGGGGCCTGGTTCGCCGCCGGGAAACCGTCGAGCGATCGGCGGAAATCGACGAGCAGATGTTCGCCTTTCACAATCGGCATCCCCGCGCGTTTCGCGGGATTCTGGCGCTCGATTTCGGCTCTCAATTCCTGTCGGCTCTCGAAGTCATGGTGATTCTCTGGCTGCTCGGGCTCGGGGCCAGCTATCGGGCCGCCATTGTCGTCGAAGGTTTCACGAAATTGGTGGGTATTGGAGGACTGGTGGTGCCCGGCGACGTGGGTCTTTATCAAGGCGGCACGGGCCTGATCTTTCGCGCCATGGGATACACCCTGGCCGCCGGTGTCGCGACCGGCATCATCCGCCAGCTTCGTTCGATCCTGTGGGCGGGGATTGGATTCCTGGCGTTGCTGGCGCCAGGCTACGCGCAAACCAAATGAGCGGTGGCGTTGGGCCGGTCTCCGTGAACGGGCCGAGGCGTGGTTGACCTGCCTCACGCTGCGCTCTTCAGCCCCGGGCGCCCGAATAGCCGGTTGAGCAGCCAGGCGGTCGGCAGATAATCGAGCAGAATCATCCCGGCGAACATCACCAGCAGGTGTGCCGGCGCCGGTCCCCACGCCCAATGAAAAATCGGATCGTGAAATGCGAAATTGATATTGTCTTTCCGCCCCCACAATCGGCCGCAGACCAAGGCCGCCGCCCCGATGCCGGCCTGCAGTTTCAAGCCTCGCCGGTCGTAGCCCAGCCGCGCAACCGCCCAAACCAGAAGCGCCGGTAAAACAAAGTGATAGAGCGACATCAGGCGCAGCCAGAGCGGATATTGGTGGTCCCACATGTATCCGGTTCCGCCGATCAGGTGATGGCCGAATCCCACCGTCCAGAGCACGTCGATGATCCATAGCGTTTCCCCGAGCAGCACCGAAACCGCTTGGCTGGAAATCAGCAGCCCGCTCGAAGTCCACAATCCAATCGTGGTCAGCAGGATGGCGATGTCGCTCAAATGGAGAAAATTGGCCCAGCCGTAGTAGGCCGCGTAGATGGGAAGCCACGCTGCGACCCAAGCGGTGGCCGCAATTTTCACCCACAAGGAAATGCCGCGCGCGGCGGGGCGCGCAGGCTCGGCGAGTCTCGTTCGATTGCCTGAGTACGCTTCCGCCATCGACGCGATCCCCCTTCGCGGAATGGCCGGCAGTCGTTGCGGGCAGAAAGGCCGCGGCCTGCTTGAGCCTATCGGGCACGGGCCAGGGAGTCAACGGCGCAGTCCGGGCGGGCCGAGCCGGCAAGCCTAGCGGGGACAATCGGGTGGGGTGTGCGGAGACCGGCCGGGGGTGGGGGGAAACGAGGCTCGCGCGCGGCTAGAGCGTGGCTGCCGGGGGAGTCTTGGCCTTGGCCGCCGTTGCGACGCTGCCTCCGCGGGCAATTTGGTCGACGACCTTCTGCGCCTCTCCCTGCGAAGTCTTGCAGGAGGGATCGAGCAGACGGCACTGGGCGAGCGTGTAGTCGCAGCCGCACGTGCAGTGCTGTTGGTTCATCTGGCGCAGGGCCGCTTTTCGCTGCGCGGGAGTTAGGCGAGACATGTCGACGCCGGGAAGTGACTTGGCGTTCTTGACGTTCGAAGGGAATATTTGGCCCTGGTCGACGAAGGTTTCCACCCGCGCGTTGACCTGTTTCCCGGCGAGATAGCTGATTTCCTCCCTGTAGTAGCCGGCCGGAACCAGTCCGACGTGCTTCTGCACCACGCGGCCGTCACGATCGATCACGAAGGAGGTGGGAAGCGCCAAAACTCCGCCAAACTTGTCTTGCAGCTGCTCGCTAGCCATCGCCACCGGATAGTCGAACCCGATCTGCTTGACGAAATCGCTTACCTGAGCCGCCGGTGCCTGGTCCACCGAGAGGCCGACAACCTGTAGCGATCCTTGGAACCGCTTTTGTAACGCGATGAGTTCGGGAATTTCGTAGCGGCACGGTGTGCACCACGTCGCCCAGAAATTCAGGATCACCACCTTGCCCTTCCACTCGGAAGGTTCGAGCGTTTGGCCGCTGAGGGAATGAACGCTAAAGGCCGGTACCGCTTCGGGATTCTTGACAAACCGCAAAACCGTGGGGTGAGCGGACGGGGCCGTTTGCTCGGCAGGAAGCTGCGGGGTCGCGGCAATTACCGACGGGGAGCGGCGGGGAATGCTCTTGCCCACGATCACACCGATGCCCACAGCCACCGTTGCAATGGCGCTCCAACGCACCAGGAATGAAAGCGTAATCCTTCGCATGTCCCCTTCTTGCTGTCTGTATTATGACGGGAAACCAGACGGGCAACAAGGGACCCCATCGAAGCGGTAAAGGGGCCGAACCGGCATCGAACCGAGAGAATGAAGCAGTTGGAGGACTTCGTGGGGTGCGAATCAAGAGCGGCCAGGGCCAAATCGGTTCGAAATGGTTCAGGAATTCCATTTCGGTCCAGTTCCATGATGGTGCGAATCGCAGCGGTCGTTTTTAGTTTCTAATATTAGAGCGGCAAAGGAGTTATGGGGTGCCAATCTGGCCGTGTTGGTAAGCAGCGTGCTAATGAGAAGGCCGAGATGCACGGAAGCCGTCTCCCCGATTCTGGAAAGCATGAGAGGGAAGGGGCTCGTGCTCCTGGAAGCGGGGGACTTCTCCCACCTGCCTCTGAGAGGGAAGCTAGGATGGATGACCCCGACGCCCGGTTGGCCTTAACCGGGCAAACCGTGCATCTCAATGGAGGCTTCCAGCGCTAAGCGTTGGGAGCCTCCACATCAGGATCTCTTCATTGCTTCACTCCTTGGCGGTTCGCGCTCGTAATGGGCGAGCCGCGCCCAGTCGTCCTCGAAATGGCAGCCACCGCTGATTTAAAGATATGGATCGTTTTCCAAAACCTATAGCTGTGGGATTGCCCGCTCGGCGCCTCGGGGCGGCTGGCAAAACTCGCGTGCGCACACGGGAATCCGCCTCCACTTCCACGCGAAAAGCGGAATGGTTGCCCCGGCCTGCGGCCCTAAAACTGAGTTGGAGTTCGTCCCTGAGCGATGGCGCGGAAATAGTCGAGCATGTGCGGGCTGTCCCAGGTCTGTTCGCCGATCAGCTTGCGTTCGATCTTCCCGTTGCGGCCGATGATGTAGGTTTCCGGGTACATCACGGTGCCGTAGGAGAGGGGAATTTTCTTGTTGGCGTCGCGGTAAGTGGGAAAGGTAATGCCATGGGCTTGGAGGAACCGGTGATAGGCGTTGCCGTCCTCGTCGACGCTGACGCCCAGCACGGTTATGCCGAGGGGTTTGAGCAAGGCGTACATGTGCTCGAGCGACGCCGTTTCCGCCACGCAGGGAGGGCACCACGTCGCCCAGAAATTCAGGACGACGATCTTGCCGCGGTACGCGCGCAGATTGGTCGGCTGCCCGTCGAGCGTGAACGAGAACGCCGGAGCGGTGCGGCCGGCGATGCTGGGTTTGCCGGCCCGGAAGCTGGGAACGGCAAAAACAGCGAGCAGCGCGGCGGCGCCCGCAAGTCCAAGATAGGAGAGAATTCGCCTCTTCCACATGTCCCTCCTATAATAAAACGACTGCGGTGAGTCCGGCCAGCCCGGCCATGCAGCCGGAAATTTGCGCGCCGAAATTCGAGACCGGTAAGGAGTGCAACGTGAGCGAGAAAGTCGATTCCGCGGTGAATTGTCCGGCGCGACCCGGTTCGATCGCTCCCTTGGTTCGCCAGATGCTCGAGGCGATCGGCGAGGATCCCGATCGGGAGGGATTGCGGAAAACGCCCGAGCGATTCGAGAAAGCGTTCTGTTTCCTGACGAGCGGGTACCGGCAGGACCCCGGGAAATTGCTGGACGGGGCCATGTTCGAAGTGGCCTACGATCAAATGGTTGTCGTACGGGACATCGAGCTCTACAGCTTGTGCGAACATCACCTGCTGCCGTTTTTCGGCAAGTGCCACGTGGGATACATCCCCCGCAAGCGCGTGATCGGATTGAGCAAGGTTGCCCGGTTGGTGAACCTGTACGCGCGGCGGCTGCAATTGCAGGAACGCTTGACCCGGCAGATCGCCGAAGCCCTGATGGAGCATAGCGATCCGGAGGGGGTGGGGGTGGTCATCGAAGCGCGCCACCTGTGCATGGTGATGCGGGGAGTCGAGAAACAGCACTCCCGCGCGGTGACCAGCGCCATGCTGGGAGTGTTCCGGCAGAACGTGCAAACGCGGGAGGAGTTTCTCTCTCTGATCCACGATGGAACGCGGCGGGCGCGATGAGGTGGGGCGGGAGAGCCATGAAAAGGTTGTCCCGGTTGCGAGATATCTGTTAGTATCAGCGACTGAAAAGAAGAGATAATCCAAAGGGCGGGCGCGCGACGGCAGATGGCTTCGACCAATCGACTCAACGGGATCAAGGCGACACTCATTGAGCAGCACCGGCAGAGTGTGGCCGACACTGGTTCGCCGGAGGTCCAGATCGCTCTCTTGAGCGAACGGATCACTTACCTGACCGAACACATGAAGATTCACCGGAAGGACTATGCTTCACGGCGGGGGTTGATCATGATGGTCAACCGGCGTCGCCGCCTGTTGGATTACCTGAATCGCCGCGCCCCGGAACGGTACCGCCAGATTGTGGAACGGCTCAGTTTGCGCAAGTAGTATCCCGGTCTTCCGAGGGTATACCTGTTTTGGTCCGGCGTCGGCCGGCGCCCCCCCGACAATTGAAAAGCGTGGTGCCCTGTCCGGGCGCGGGTGCTGAGTTGCGCTTGCCGGGAGCTTTCTCCATTTTCCCCATTCCGTCCTTAGCGGCGGATTTAGACGACATGCATGGAAGAGGAAACGACTATGTCAAATGAAGTACGAGTTGAAATTGGCGGACGGGAACTGATTTTCGAGCACGGGCGTGTGGCCCGGCAAGCCGATGGCGCGGTATGGATCCGCTACGGCGATACCGTCGTGCTGGCAACGGCCTGTATGGATCGCAGGCCGACGATAAAGGATTTTATTCCGCTCACGGTGGATTACCGCGAGTACACCTATTCGGCGGGGAAGATTCCCGGCGGCTTTTTCAAGCGGGAAGGGCGGCCTTCCGAGCGCGAAGTGCTGGTCTCGCGGCTCACCGACCGGCCGATTCGCCCGCTGTTTCCCCACGGTTGGGCGCAGGAGACGCAGATCATCACGATGGTCATGTCGGCCGACAGCGAGAACGATCCCGACGTGCTCAGCCTGGTGGGAGCGTCGGGGGCGCTGTCGATTTCTCCCATTCCGTTCGCCGGGCCGATTGGCGCCGTCCGGGTCGGGCTGCTCGACGGGCGGATGGTGGCGAACCCCACCGTGGCCGAGCAGAAGACGAGCCGGATGAACATCGTCGTCGCGGGCACCGAACGAGGCATCGTGATGGTGGAGGCCGGCGCGCAGGAAGTATCGGAAGCAACGATCATCGAAGCGCTGGAGTTCGCCCACGGGGAAATTCGCAAGATCGTCGGGGCGATCAACGAATTGCGGGCCAAGGTGGGCGCCGAGAAGCTGCCGCCGCCCGTTGTGGCCTTCGACGACGAGCTGTACAAGCGGCTGACCGACGCCTACCGCCCCAAACTCGAAGACTACCTCGACACCTCGAAATATCCGAAGCGGCAAAGCCACACGCTCACCGAGGCGCTCAAGGCCGAATGGCTGGCCACGATTCCGGAAACCGAGCCGGATAAGCGGAAACTGGCCGATCGCGCCTTTGAAACCCTCCGGGAGAATATCTTCCGCGACGACGTTCTGGTTCACCGCCGCCGGCCCGACCGCCGGGCCTTCGACCAGGTTCGTCCGATCACCTGCGAGGTGGGGATGCTGCCCCGGGTGCACGGTTCGGCCCTGTTCACGCGCGGCGAGACGCAGGCGCTGGCGACGGCGACGCTCGGCACGCGCCAAGACATGCAGCGGCTCGATCTGCTCTTCGAAGAGGACGCCTTCAAACGATTCATGCTGCACTACAACTTCCCGCCCTTCAGCGTCGGCGAAGTGAAGCCGCTGCGGGGCGCGGGACGCCGCGAGGTGGGGCACGGGGCCCTGGCCGAGCGGGCGCTGCTCAATCTGCTGCCTTCCGAGGCCGATTTCCCCTACGCCGTTCGCGTGGTATCCGACATCCTGGAATCGAACGGATCTTCCTCGATGGCGACGGTATGCGGCGGCTCGCTGGCGCTGATGGACGCGGGCGTACCGTTGCGCTCGACATGCGCCGGGATCGCGATGGGGTTGGTGACGGGCGAGGAAGGCCGTTACGCCATCCTCACCGACATCGCCGGCGCCGAGGATCATTACGGCGACATGGACTTCAAGGTCGCCGGAACCCGCGACGGGATCACCTCGCTGCAGATGGACATCAAGGTGACCAACGTGAGTATCGCGATGATGCGCGAGGCTCTCGATCAAGCCCGCCGCGCGCGCATGGACATCCTCGACATCATGGAAAAGACCCTCGGCGCGCCGAGAAAGGAAGTTTCTCCCTACGCGCCGCGTCTCTACACGCTGAACATCCCCACCGACAAGATCCGCGACCTGATCGGGCCGGGCGGAAAGAAGATCCGTTCGATCACCGAGGCAACCGGAGCGAAAATCGACGTGCTCGACGACGGCACCGTACACATCTATTCGAGCGACTCCGCTTCCGGCGAAGACGCTTTCCGCATGGTCAGCGAGGTGACGGCCGTTCCCGAAGCGGGGAAGACCTACCTGGGCAAAGTGGTGCGCCTGGCCGAATTTGGGGCGTTCGTCGAGATTTTCCCCGGCACCGACGGTCTGTTGCACATCAGCGAAGTGGCCGAGCACCGGATCCGCAACGTTCGCGACGAGTTGAAGGAAGGCGATCAGGTCCTGGTCAAGGTGCTTTCGATCGAAGGCAACAAGATTCGCCTTTCGCGTAAGGCGGTGCTCCAGGATCAGCGGGAGAAACAACCCGGCCAGCAGCCGGAGGGAACCAAACCCCAGGCCTGATCGAGCCGGACCACGTGATAGCAGTTACGCTCCCGGCAGACTTTTGCTAGGATTTTCCGGGTGCTAGACTTGTAGCAATTTTCGACCAGAGGAAGCAGCGGCTTGGCATGGGCGAATTTGTCTGTAAAGTAGCCGATCCCGCCGGTCACGTATTTCAGCAGGTCGAAACCGCGCAATCGGAAGATGAAGCCCGGACCAAGCTGACCGACCGGGGCCTGTTCATCTACTGGGTGCGGCAACGGCGAGCGCTGAGCCTGCAGGGGCTGTTTCAGGGGCGCGAGCGCGCCGTCCGTGGCAACGATTTCCTGATCTTCAATCAGCAGTTCAACACCCTGATCAAGGCCGGTCTGCCGATCCTGAAGGCTCTCGACCTGCTCGCCGAGCGCACCGCGGCGCCGCGGCTGCGTCCGATCCTGGCCGATGTAAGGCAGCAGGTCCGCGACGGCGCCATGCTTTCCGAAGCAATCCTGGCGCAGGGCGTCTTCCCGCGCGTGTACGCCATCTCGGTGCTGGCCGGGGAAAAAAGCGGCAACCTGTCCGGCGTTCTCGATCAATACATCGGTTATCAGCGAACTTCGAGCGGTCTGCGGAAGCGGCTGACCGGTGTGCTGATTTACCCGATCGTTCTCGTGGTCGTGGCGGCGGGGATCCTTTCCTACCTGGTGACCTACGTGATTCCCCAATTCGTGACGCTCTACAAGGACATGAACGTGGCGCTGCCGACGCCGACCGTGCTGCTGATCGGGCTGGTGACCGGCCTGAAGACCTACATCCCCTGGCTCGTCCTTCTATTTGTATTGGGTGGGGTGAGCGGATTCCTGTGGTCGCGGACGGAAGCGGGCGGCATCGCGCTCGATCGCCTGAAACTGAAGGTGCCGGTCGTGGGCCAGGTGTGGGTGAAGTTTCAGGTCACGCAGTTCACCCGGACGCTGGCGACCCTGCTCACGGGCGGCACGCCCCTGGTGGCGGCGCTCGATACGGCGGCCAGTTCCCTGACGAGCAAGCTGATGGCCGGCGCGGTGAATCGGGCGACGCAGCGGGTGCGCGAGGGTCAGCCGCTCGCGTCGAGTTTGGCCGAAACCAAGCTCGTGCCGGACCTGGCGGTGGACATGATCGAGGTGGGCGAGGCCTCGGGGGCGCTGGCGGCGATGCTGACGAGCGTTTCCGATTTCTACGAAGAGGAAGTCAACGTGAAGCTCACCACCCTCATTTCATTTGTGGAACCGGCGATTTTGGTGTTCATGGGGGCTGTGATAGCCTTTATTTTGATTGCCCTCTACTTGCCTCTATTCAGCTTCACTGTGGGGAATATGGGAGGCTAACCCGCCGATGGCCACGAATCGCGATGCCTTGCGCGAAGGACGGCCCGACGAGCGTGAGGAGCACGACCGCGCGCGGCGCCTGGCTGAGCGCTACCGCTGCCCGTTCGTCGACCTGCGAGAGCAGCGGATCGACCCAGAGCTGTTCCGCCGGATACCGGCCGAGCTGATGTTCCGCTACAGTTTCGTTCCCCTGGAGTCGAAAGACGGCTCTCTGGTGGTCGCCGTGGCCGATCCGAGCCCCGTCGTGCAAAGCGACGAGCTGGCGCTGCTGCTCGGCTACAAGCTGGTGCTGAAGGTGGCGACGGCTTCGCAGATCAGCGACCTCTTGAAGCGCACCGAGCAGTCCCAGCGCGTGCTCGAACAGGCCACCGAGGGTTTCACCACCCTGCAGGTGGTGATCGACGCAGAGAACGACGAAAACATCTCGATCGACCGCCTCACCGAGGATACCGCCGTCAACCCGGTCGTGCGGCTGGTCGATACATTTATTTTCACCGCCCTCGAGCGACGCGCCAGCGACATCCACATCGAAGGCCGCGACAACGAAGTCGCCGTCAAGTACCGCATCGACGGCGTGCTGCAGGAAGCGATGTCGCCGCTGGCCCGGGAATGGCATTCGACGATCATCAGCCGGATCAAGGTGATGAGCGAGCTGGATATCGCCGAGCGGCGCGTGCCGCAGGACGGCCGCTTCCGCGTTCGCTACAAGGGCCGCTTCGTCGATTTCCGCGTTTCGATCATGCCTTCGATCTACGGCGAGGACGCCGTGCTCCGCGTGCTCGACAAGGAGAGCCTGAGCGAAAAGTTCCGCAATTTGAATCTGGACGTGGTGGGTTTCGACGATCGCGACCTGCGGCGGCTGCGCCGCTACATCCGCGAGCCCTACGGCATGCTCCTGGTCACCGGACCGACCGGATCGGGGAAAACGACCTCGCTCTACGCCTGCATCAATGAGATCAAGTCCGACGAAGACAAGATCGTCACGATCGAAGATCCGGTGGAATATCAGATTCGCGGCATCACGCAAATTCCCGTGAACGAGAAAAAGGGATTGACGTTCGCGCGGGGCCTGCGGTCGATCCTGCGGCACGATCCCGACAAGATCATGGTGGGAGAAATCCGCGACCTGGAAACGGCCCAGATCGCCATCGCCGCGGCCCTCACCGGTCACCTGGTCTTCACCACCGTGCACGCCAACAACGTTTTCGACGTCATCGGCCGGTTCATCAACATGGGAGTCGAACCCTATAATTTCGTCTCGGCTCTGAACTGCATCCTGGCGCAGCGGCTGGTGCGGCTCACTTGCGAGAACTGCCGCCGCGAGGTGCGTCTCTCCAGGGAAGAGATGGAAAGTTCCGGGCTCGATCCCCGCCAGTGGGCCGACCGGCCGGTTTACGAGGGAGCCGGATGCCTGGAGTGCGGGGGCACCGGGTTTCGGGGGCGCAGCGCCATCTCCGAGATCCTCGATCTCACCGACCGTATCCGGGACATGATCATCGGGCGGCGGCCGACCAGCGAAATCAAACATGTGGCTCGCGAGGAAGGGATGACCTTCCTGCGCGATTCGGGCCTGGAAAAAGTGAAGGCCGGGCTCACCACGCTCAGGGAAATCAACAAGGTTACCTTCATTGAATAGTCTGCTGGCTCAACGCAGCGGTCGCGAAAGCGGCGGATCCTTCCGGCGGCTGGGCCGCTGGCTGGACGCCGTGCCGCATCCCGACCTGGTCTGCCTGATCAGCCCCGAGCGCGTCGCGGCGGCGCGCTGGGGCCCGCATCGGCTGGAGGCGTTTGCCGAGGAACCCTTGCCGGCGGGAGCGATACGCCCGTCGCCGGCCCAGGCGAACGTCGTCGACAGCGCGGCGGTGGCGCAGGCGCTCCGAAAGGTGGCCGAACGTGTGCGCGGCCTGAGACACGAGACGGCTCTTTTGCTGCCGGATAGTATCGTGCGCATTTTTCTGCTCGGTTTCGAGACGTTTCCCCGCAAGCCGAGCGAGGCGGTGCCGCTGCTTCGATGGCGACTGCGAAAGAGCGTGCCCTTCCCCGTGGAAGAAACCGTGCTGTCCTGGTGCGAACAGAGGTCGGTGGAAGAAAGCCTCGAGGTCGTAACGGCGGTAGCGCGGCAGTCGGTCATCGAGGAATATGAGGGGTTGGCGCGGGAAGCGGGTCTCGAAGCGGGGGTGGTGCTCGGAGAGACGCTGGCTGCGCTGCCGCTGGTCGAGGATGGACCGGCCGTGCTGCTGGCCCGGCTGGGAGGCGCCAGCCTGACGACGGCGGTCATCGACTCGGGAGGGCTGGCGCTCTACCGCTGCGCTGAATTGAGCGTGCAGCCCGATCCGCAGGCCCTGCTCGACGAGATCTTTCCGGCAGTTGCCTACTTTCAGGACCGGGCGCATCGCGACATCGAGGTGGTTCGGCTAGCGGGTATGGAGAGCTACGGCCCCGGGCTGCTGCAACGTGTCGAGCGGGAGCTGGGCTGCCCGGTCCGGGCGCTGGGCGAAGAGAGCAGCGGCTTGGAGCACTTGCCCGATGGCGCGGGGGATCTCTTGTCGCGCCAGCTGGCGTCTCTGGTTGGCTGGCATCTGAATCGGGGCGCATGAGATGAAGATCCGCCTGAACGTTGCTACGCGGCCGCTCGAAAGCCACCGGCGATTCATTGCCGGGGCGGTCGTGGCCGGCGCGGCGGGAGTTCTCGCGCTGCTGCTGCTTTCCTCGAGCGTGATCGCCATCTGGCGGCACAACCGCGGGCAGCGAGCGCAGATCGCCGGCTATCGGGCGCGGCTGGTTCGCATGCAGTCCGAGCGGGAAGAGCTGGCGATGTATTTCGGGTCGCAGAAAACCAAGGTGGTAGTGGGCCGTGCCGAGTTTTTGAACTCGCTCATCGACCAGCGCAGCTTTCCCTGGACGAAAATTTTCACCAACCTCGAAAAGGTGTTGCCCGCCGGGGTGCGCGTCGTGAGCATCGCCCCGAAAATGCAAAAAGGCCGTGTGGACGTAAATCTGGTGGTCGGGGCCGACGGCGACAAGAGTAAAATCGCCTTCCTCCAGGCACTGCAAGCCTCGCCTGTTTTTTCCCAGGTGCAGGTGAACTCGGAGACGCGGGCCAAGCGAGCCGGCTCGCAGGACCAGGTGGTGGTCGAGCTCGAAGCCGTCTATTCGGGCGCCGGGACGGAGGCGCAGTGAGCGGGCCGGGCAAGGGTTGGAAACGCTGGGTGCAGGTTGCGCTGATCGTCCTTTTCGCCCTGGACGCGGGCCTGGCGGTCGAGCGTTGGCGGATGAGCGTGACATCGTCCGAACAACAACTGCAGTTGCAGGTGGTACGCCTGCGCGCCGAGGTAGGGGCGATGCAGGCGAATCTGAGCCGCGCAGAGACGGTCAAGCGCAGCATCCCCCGGATCGCGGCCGATTCCAATCGCTTCTACAAGCAAGAATTGCTCGGTCCTTCGCAGGGGTACGCGGAGCTGGTGGCCGACCTGGGCTCGATCGCGCGGAGCGCGGGACTCCAGACGACCGGCGTCCGATTCTCGCAGAAGCCGGTCGCCGAGCACAACGTCACCGAAGTCGATGCTACCGCGGTGATCGAGGGTAGCTACGAGGGTTTGATCCGCTTCGTCAACGGACTTGAGCGGTCGAAGAATTTCTACGTTCTCGACAGTTTGGAACTCGCGTCGAGCACGGGCGGCCAGGTGAAGCTGAATATCCGCCTGCACACTTACTTCCGGACCTGAGGGATGTCGCGACGAACGGAGATCGGGATCTTGGTGGCGCTCTTTCTGGTGCTGGGAGTCGTGCTCTACCGGAATGTCCGGCCCGAGGCCAGCGCCGGGTCCGACGCGCCGGTAGCGATTGCCTTCAAGCCGCTCAAGGTGCCCAGTCCGGCGCTTCATCTGGATCAACTGGCCCGCATCCGCCAACTCGCGTATAAGGGAAGCCACCGCAACATCTTCAGCGCCACTCCGCCGCCGCCCCCTCCGTCCCCCCAAGCTGCCGGCAAGGATGCCTTGTCCGCTGCGCCGGCCGGACCGCCTGTTCCCCCACCGGTTCAGATTCCGCTGAAATTCTACGGCATGGCGATCGACCCGAAAACGGGTAACAAACTCGCGTTCTTTACCAACGGCGACAACGTTCATATCGCCTCGCCGGGAGAAACGCTGCTCGGACACTTCCGCCTGCTCTCCATCGGCGCCAACACCGTCGAGGTGGAGGATACCTCGAGCGGCCGGACCGCCACGCTGGCGATGACCCTGCCGTCCCCCGGATCAACCGCAGCCCCGCCGCCCAGCCCAGCAACACGGCAGCCTCCCGGACCGCGGCCATTGCCCATGTTTCATCCACCCGCCGGATCGGCCGTGGTGCCGCCCAGACCTGGGATGGCTCCGGTGTACAGACGGCCGCACCTGCCGTGATTGCTTGAGAAACCGATGAGCCCGGAACGAACGAAGATGCGGAAACCGAGCGCCGCCCCGCTGCGGCGCCCGGAAGCGGGCTACACGCTGCTGCTCGCGCTTTTCGTGGCTGCGGTGATGATCATCGCGGCGTCGGCGGCCATCCCGGACCTGATTACCCAGGACCGGCGGCAGAAAGAGAAACTGATGATCTGGCGCGGCGAGCAATACGCGCGCGCCATCGGCCTCTACTACCGGAAAACCGGCCATTTCCCGCACGATCTGGAGGAGCTGGAAAAGGGAGTGAACGGCATCCACTTTCTGCGCCAGGCCTACAAAGATCCCATGAACTCGCAAGACGGCTCCTGGCGGCTCATCTATCTGGGGCAGGGCGGGCAGTTGATGGGCAGCCTGTGCTGGCAAACGCTGGCCGAATATGAAGCGGCCCGCGAGGGTGTGCCGTATCTGGGTCCGGCTCCTGGCGGTCTGGAGGTTACCACCGGCGCTCCAATGGCCGTGGGGACCGCAGTGGCCACGGGCAAGCCCACAAAGCCGGCCGTCCCCACTTGCGCGATGCTCGGGCAAGGACCGTCGGAAACATCTTCCCCTCAAATCATTACGGAGGGGGGAATGATTGGCGGAAATCTGATCGGCGTCGCCGGCCGGGTGGACGTGCCTTCGATCAAGAAGTATATGGGTGCCGGGAACTATCGCTATTGGGAGTTCATTTGGGACCCGCAGCAAGGCGTCCAAAAGCTTTTCCCCGCCGGGGCGCCACCGGCCGGGCTGGGCCCGCCTGGCGCACCGAAAACGCCTACGCAGCTCGGCGGGCCAACTCCGCCCGCGCCCGCTCCTACCACATCGGGGCCAGGCAACAGCCAGTCGCCAATACCCTGACGGCCGCCGACGCGGCGATCGCGCGATCCTGCTAGCGCCAAGTCGCCTGCGCCGGCCGCGGGCTGGCAATGGTCTGCTCCTGGCAACGCAGGGCGAGCGGCGAGCAGGTTAGCTCCACCGTGCCTGTTTTGGTGCTTGGCGCCGGCGGGCGTTTCAAGCCGCGGCGAACCCTTGCGATGTAAGCGCGGGTTTCGGGAAAGGGAGGAACCCCGTCATACAAGCGGACTGTGGCCGGGCCGGCATTGTAAGCGGCCAGCGCCAGATTCAAGTTGCCGAATTTCCCCAGCAACTGCCCGAGGTAGTGCGCGCCGGCTTGAACGTTCTGCGATGGGTCCAGAGGATCGCGAACGGCCAGGCCGCGCGCCGTGCCGGGCATCAGCTGCATCAAGCCTAGGGCGCCTTTGGGAGAGATGGCGCGCGGCTGGAAGTTCGATTCGGCGTGAATGACGCTCGAAAGCAGGCGGGGGCTCAAACCGTTCTTCAGCGCCGCATGGGCAACCAGCGCGCCGAAGGGACCGGAAGCCCGGGCCGGTTCGGCAACCGGAGAAGGGAAGACGTCCTCCGGCTCGAAGCGAAGGACGGCCGAAGCCGGGAGCCGGACTTCGCCGCCGGCCATGTGCAGAACGAGAAGGGAGCCGTGGCGCTGGTAGCCGGTGATATGGAGGCTCCGCCCGTTGCGAAGGAGGGCCCAGTCGGCGTGGGCGGGAGGCGCTGCAACGAAAAGCGCCGCGAGCGCCAGAGCAAGCGCCCGCCAGTGAGAGTTTGGACTCATGGGTTGCCGTTCCCGAGAACGTACCGCTCGATCGCCGCGGCGACGCCGCAGTCGTCATTCGATAGGGTAACCGGCCAGCCCAGCGATTTCAATTCCGGCACGGCGTTGTCCATTACCATGGCCAGTCCGGCGAATTCCAGCATCTCGCGGTCATTCAGGTTGTCGCCGATGGCTAAAATCTGCTCGCGTTCGACGCCGAGCCGTTTGGCCCACTCGCCGAGCGCGCTGGCTTTCGAGCAGTTCCGTTCGATTACGTCGACGATCGTGAAGCTCCGCGCCTCGTATTCGGCGACCGCGACGGAGAAATCGGCCGCGAAATCGAGCGCCCGAAGCGTTGCCACCAGCCTCCGCATATCGGCTACCGCGCCCGTGTACATCAACTGAATGGGATCTTCGGTCAGGGCGTCTTCGATTGGAGAGATTTCCGCCAAATATTCCCGGTTGCGCTCGAAATAGCCGCGCCGAACCGGATCCTCCCAGTCGATTCGCTCGAAAACGACCTGGCTCGTCGCCGGGCGGTCGAAAACCAGCGCGGCGCTCGCGTGGAACTGAAGGGTCGATGCGAGTACGGCGCGGGCGATGCGGGCAGGCAAAAGGCGCCGCAGCAGCGTCGCGCCGTCCGATGATTTGATCAGAGCGCCGTTATTGACGATCAGCCCGATGGCGGCGGGAAGCCGCGCGATCACCGGCCGGGTGAAATCGAAGCGCCGCCCCGTCACCAGCACGACGTGAACGCCGCGCTCGATGGCCCGGGCGATGGCCTGGCGGTTCGCCTCAGGCACGCGCCAGCGCGTATCGAGCAAGGTCCCGTCGAGATCGATGGCCACCAGCCGGATCATGGAAATCGTTCGCTCCCCGGGCCGCTGTTTTGGCGGGCCGCAGGTCGAATGTTACATTTTCTTCGCTAGGCGCGAGGAGAAATGATTCCGGCGCGACCGATGTCCCAACCGCGGGCACAAGCATTCCGATGACCGAGCGCCTGTACTACACCGATTCCTTTCTGCGCGAATTCGAGGCGCGGGCCGTTTCCTGCAATTCCCGGGGCGGCTGCTGGGAGGTGCTGCTCGACCGCACGGCCTTTTATCCCTCCTCGGGCGGGCAGCCGCACGATACCGGGCGCCTGGGCGAGGCAGACGTTCTGGATGTTTTCGAGCGCGAAACGGATCGCGAGCTGCTCCACGTCACAGATCGCCCGGTTCCCGCCGGACCCGTTCATGGCGCGATCGATTGGGAACGCCGCTTCGATCACATCCAGCAGCACACCGGCCAGCATCTGCTTTCGGCCGCGTTCCTAAAGCTTTTCGGCTTCCCTACGGCTTCTTTTCACTTAGGGAGGGAGATCTCGACGATCGATCTCGATGCGCCCGGCGTGGTGCCGCGTCATCTGCAAGAGGCCGCCGATCTCGCGAACCGCGTCGTTTTCGAGGACCGGCCGATCGCGGTGAGCTTTCGCGAGCGCGAGGAACTGGCGGCGCTGGGCGTGCGAAAAAAGGTGGAGCGCGAGGGGGCGCTGCGCATCGTGGAAATCGAGGGCTTCGATCTTCAGCCGTGCGGGGGCACGCACGCGGCGCGCACGGGCCAGGTCGGCCCGCTCATGATTCGCAAGCTCGAGCGGCAAAAGCGGTACTGGCGCGTGGAGTTTGTTTGCGGCGGACGCGCGCTGCGCGACGCGCGCGCCGATTTCGAGACGCTCGGCGCCGCGGCCCGCCAGATCGGTTGCGGCATGGCGGAAGTGGCGGCGATGGCGGCGAAACTGCTCGATGAGCGCAAGGCGGCCCATCGCGACCAGGCGCGACTGGCCGGGCGTTTGGCCGAGCTGGAGGCGAAGGCGCTCGCGGCCGGGGGCGAGCGGCGGGTGGTTCATGCGTTCGAGCATGCCGATACGGCGTTCCTCCGGCAGGTGGCCGCGCGGCTCACGGCCGAGCCGGGGGTTCGCGTCGTCCTCGCCAGCCGCGACGCGCGGCAATTCGTGTTCGCGCAAGCCAAGGGATCGGCGGGCGACATGAAAAAACTGCTCGGCGAAACGCTCGTTGCCGCGGGCGGCAAGGGCGGCGGATCGAATGACTTTGCGCAAGGAACCGTTCCGGAATCGGCGAATATCGATGAAGTCCTGGCCCGGGCGCGCGAGTGGCTGGAAGGCGAGAAGAGCTGACCGGCCGTTCGCCCGCGTTCACGCTTCGCCAATTTTCCCGAATTATTTCAGGATGCGGAACAGGCTGCTGTAGTCGTCCGTCCAAAGAACGTCGCGTTGCGAGGGGGAAAGAACGCTTCCGGCCGCCTCGATCGCCGGCTGCCCCAGAAAGCCCTGGCGGCTGCCCACCAGGATCCAGAGAGATTTGAAGATGCCGTTCCGGTGATCGTCCGGATTCTCGATCTCGACGGCTTCCTTGTTCAGACGGGCGGCGGCGGCCTCGACGACCGGCTCGAGGTCGAGGTAACGGTTCGAGATGTGGACGGCGAGCACGCCTCGCGGCTGAAGCTGGTGAAAATAGAGCCGGAACGCCTGAATGGTGAGCAGATGCACCGGAATCGAATCGCCCGTGAACGCGTCGACGGCGAGCACGTCGAACCCTTGTGGCGGCTCGCGCTCGAGAGAAAGCCGCGCGTCGCCCTGAACGATGCGGATGCGGGCGGTCGAATCGCCGAGGAAGCTGAATTCGGTGTGCACCAGGCGAATGTCGAGCGGATTGATTTCGTAAAACGTGTACCGGTCGGCTGGCTGTGCGTAGGCGGCGATGGTCCCCGCGCCCAGCCCGATCACTGCCACGCGCAGCGGGCGTGTTCCTTCGATGGCGCGCAGTGCCATGCCAATTCCCGAGTCCGGACCGTAATAGGTGGTGGGCCGGTCGCGCCGGCCCGGAGCCAGGAACTCGAGCCCGTGGACGATCGCGCCGTTGACCAGCCGCCGGTAACGGCCCTCGCCCGCCCCTACGGCCTTGCCCCCTGCCGCGGCCCCGGATGGATTCACGTCGGTGACGCGTAAAACACCGTAGAAATTGCGCACCGACAAGCGGTCTTGTTCCTGCTGCCGCTCGACGGTGAACGTCAGGCCCACGATAAAGAGCGCGACCAGCGCCGCCAGGCCCACCAGGGGCAGCGGCGAACCCTGGCGCCGGAACGGACCCTCGGCGTCGTTCCGGTGAACCACGTAGACGAGAACCGCGCAAGCGCCCAGCGCGATTTGCAGTTCGTAGAACCCGGAAAAGACGTGCGGGGCGAGCAGGGCTACCAGGGCTGCTCCGATCGCTCCACCCAGCGACAGCATCAGGTAAAACGAGGTCAGATGCGCGGGGTCGGGCTTGAGCCGTGCCAGCTCCCCGTGGCAGAACATGCAGCAGATGAATAGACCGATGCAAAATAGCGGTACCAGAAGCAAAAGCGGCAGACCGGCATAGGCGGGCAAGAGAGCATAGGTCATTCCTCCCAGTGCCACGGCCAGCACGCGCAGGAACAAGTCGCGCCGGTACCAGCGGCCCCCTTCAAAGCACAGCACGAAGCTCAGCAGGTAAAGCCCGAGGGGGAGCACCCAGAGAAACGGGACCGAGGCGACTTCCTGCGTGATGTGGTTGGTAATCGCCAGAAGCAGAGCCGACCCGCAGGCGGCGAGCGAAATCCAGAGCAGTTTGCGCTTTGCGTCCGGCGGCGAGCCGGCCTCGCGCGGGGGCTGGGCGGGCGATTGCGCCGGCCGAGCGCCAGCCCGGTCGCTCCGCAAAGCAGCACCAGTCCCGCATACGCCGCCGACCAGCCGATCGCCTGGTGGGAACTCGATATTTCGGGCTCGACCAGAATCGGGAAAACCAGCAGTGCCAGCAGGGAGCCGGCATTCGAAAGGGCGTAGAAGCGGTAGGGCGATGTGCCCCGCGAACCAGCGTACCAGGCTTGCAGCAAAGGGCTCGTCGAGGAAAGCAGGAAAAAGGGAAGTCCGATGGTCAACGCCAGCAGCCACAGAATGTACGCCGCCGGATCTTCCCGCCCGGAAGGCTGCCAGGATGCTTTCGGCAGAATCGGCAGCCAAAGGATGCTGGCCGCCAGGAGCGCCGCATGGATTCGGCCTTGGACGCGGGGCCGGAAGTTTCTCGTCAGCCAGTGGGCGTAGAGATAACCGAGCAGGAGCACGCTCTGAAAAAACACCAGGCAAACCGCCCATACCTCGGCTACGCCGCTAAACCACGGCAAGATGATCTTGGCGATCAGCAGCTGAACGAGGAAAAGGAGGAAGGCGCTTGAGAAAATCACCAGCCCGTAAAGCAGCCTCTCCCTCGGGTGGCGAGGCCGGCCCGTTTCCGGGACGAACGGCGCGCTTTGGGCCGTGGAAAACAGGGATGGATTCGCCCTCACACCGGTAATGTACCTGAATTCGAGCGGCCGGACCTGCCGGGTTAATCCAGCGTGAACCCCAGGGCGGCAGAACTGTACCCGCCGTCGCGCGAGTAAGCCCCAACCCTTTCTCCTTCTCAGACTTGACCATTGCCCCCGGTTCGGTGAGCATGAAAGAAGGGAGTAATCGACTTTTCGTTAAGGAATAACCATGCACAGGCGCTCGAAGAACTTCGTGAAACGGTTTGGCGGTTGGAAAGGGATGGCATTCGTAGCGGTCCTGGCGGGTTTCGGCTCGGTGGCCCTGGCCCGGGCGGGACGCGCGGCACCGGGGCGCGACGGCGCGGGCGCGGCGGCCCAAGCGAACGCGGAAAGCAACGTACTTCGCGCCACGTTGAAAAACGGCCTGCGCGTCGTCGTCGTCCGCGACACACTCGCCCCGGTGGTCACGACCGTGGTGAATTACCAGGTGGGTTCGAACGAAGCGCCGGCGGGATTCCCCGGCATGGCCCACGCGCAGGAACACATGATGTTTCGCGGCAGCCCGGGCCTCAACGCCGATCAACTGGCCGACATCGCCGCCGCTATGGGCGGCGACTTCGACGCCGACACGCAACAGACCGTCACGCAGTACTTTTTCACCGTGCCCGCCGAGGATCTCGACGTCGCGCTCCACGTCCAGTCGATCCGCATGCGCGGCGTTCTCGATAGCGAGAGCGAATGGAATAAGGAACGCGGGGCCATCGAGCAGGAAGTGGCCCAGGATCTCTCCGATCCCGAATACGTTTTCTATACCAAGCTGCTCGAGACGATGTTTCGCGACACGCCCTACGCCCACGATGCGCTCGGCACGCGGCCCTCTTTCAATAAGACGACCGGGGCGATGCTGCACGCTTTCTATCAGAAGTGGTATGCCCCGAACAATGCGATCCTGGTCGTCGCGGGCGACGTCCAGCCGCAGGCGGTGCTGGCCCAGGTCCGCCGGCTCTTCGGCGGCATTGCGCCCAAGAAGTTGCCGCGGCGGCCCGCCGTCGGACTCAAGCCCGTGTCGGCCCAGGCGCTTCACTTCCCCACCGATCTGCCCTATGGCCTGGTGGTGGCCTCTTTCCGCATGCCCGGCTACAGCGACCCCGATTACGCCGCGGCCGAGGTGCTTTCCGACGTCTTGAGCAGCCAGCGGGGAAGTCTCTATGCGCTGGTTCCGGAGGGGAAGGCACTGTTCGCCGGCTTTGAAATCGATGGCCTGCCGAGCGCCGGGCTGGGCTACGCCATGGCTGCCTTTCCCCCGGGCGCCGATAGCGCCACGCTGCTGGCTCAGGTCAAGCAAGTGATCCAGAAGGATTTGAAAGATGGGTTGCCCGCGGATCTGGTCGAAGCGGCCAAGCGCCGCGAGGCCGCCGAGGCCGAATTCCAGAGGAACTCGATCAGCGGGCTGGCGATGGCATGGTCCCAGGCACTGGCCGTCGAAGGGCGCCATTCGCCGCAGGATGATGTCGACGCGATCCAAAAGGTCACCGTGAGCGGCGTGAACCGGGTCGCTCGCAAATACCTGTCTTTCGATCAGGCCGTAACCGCCATTCTCTCGCCGCAGCCTTCCGGGAAACCGATCTCCAGCCATGGCTTCGGCGGAGCCGAGTCGTTCGCGCCCAGCAGCACCAAGCCAACCCCGCTGCCGCTCTGGGCGAAGACGGCGCTCGCCCGGCTTTCCGTACCCGAATCGACCATTCATCCGGTGGTTTCCACCTTGCCGAACGGGCTGAAATTGATCGTGCAGCCGGAAACGGTGAGCAATACCGTGAGCGTATACGGCCGGGTGCGGAACAATCCCGATTTGGAGACCCCCGCGCACCAAAAGGGAGTCAGCACCATTCTGGACAGTCTTTTTTCCTACGGCACAGAGTCGCTTGACCGGCTTGCCTTCCAAAAAGCGCTCGACGACATCGCCGCCAACGAATCGGCCGGCACCGGTTTTTCCGTTTCCGTGCTGGCCGGTCATTTTGATCGCGGAGTGCAACTGCTGGCCGACAATATCCTCCATCCCGCCTTGCCGAAACCGGCCTTCCAGACAGTTCAGAGGCAAACGGCCGCCGCCATTGCCGGCGAGCTTCAGAGTCCGGGCTATCTCGAGCACCGGGCCGTTGCCGCGGCCCTGTTCCCCAAGAGCGACCCATCGCTGCGCGAAGCGACGCCGAAGAGCGCGATGTCCCTGACTCTAGGCGATGTCCACAACTATTACGGCCGTGTGTTCCGTCCCGATCTGACCACGATCGTCGTCATTGGCAAGGTAACGCCCCAGCAGGCCCGGGAAGTCATCGCCAAATACTTCGGCGCGTGGAAAAACGTCGGCCCGCCTCCTCCAACCGATCTGCCCGCCGTACCGCCCAACAAAACTTCGACAACCACAGTTCCCGACAAGAGCCGGGTGCAGGACACCGTGACGCTTGCCGAAACGGTTCCCATGACGCGCTTTTCGCCCGAATACTACGCGCTCGAGCTGGGCAATCACGTTCTGGGCGGCGGCTTTTATGCGACGCGGCTGTATAAGGATCTGCGGGAAAAGAACGGCTTGGTCTATTACGTGGGCGCCTCGCTCGATGCCGGGCGCACGCGAACCGTCTACTCGGTCGATTACGCATGCGATCCGCGGAACGTCGCGAAGGCGCGCGTGATCATCGTCCGCGACCTGCGCCAGATGCAGATGGAGCCGGTGGATCCGGCCGGTCTGCGTCAAGCGAAGACGCTTTTGCTGCGGGAAATTCCCTTGAGCGAGGCGAGCGTGAACAGGATTGCCGGCGGTTTGCTCTCGCGGGCGATCATCGGGTTGCCGCTCGACGAGCCAACGGTTGCCGCCCGCCACTACCTCGATCTCAACGCCGGGCAGGTTCGCAAGGCCTTTGCCAAGCTGATTCGCCCGAATGAGTTCGCGCAGGTGGTTCGCGGCCCGAGCCCGCAGTAGCCCATCGTGCCGCCTCCCGGGAACCCGGGGACTGGCGGCGGGAAAGGAGATGAAAATGGCGCGAAAAGGAAACGCAAAACTGAACGCAGCGGCGATTAGGATCGGGAGGACGGTAGGACGAGCCGACCGCGGCGCAAGGGAAATCGGGGAAAAGGCGCAGTCCACCATCGACGACCTTCGCCGGGGGCTGGCCGAGCTGACGAAAACCGCGGACCAGCTCGCGCGCGATTTGAAAAAAGCGGAAAAGCGGCTGCGCCGGGCTTTGCGCTAGTCCTTGCTCCATTCGGCAGGGCTCGGTGCGGGAGTACTAGAGGGCGCGGGGAATCTTTGGTAGCATGGATATTCCGCGCATTGGATCCTATCCCCCGGGAGCGGTGATGGCAAAGCAGTGTGAGATTTGCGGCAAGAAGCCGTTGTATGGCAACAGCATCAGCCACGCGAACAATCAAACCCGGCGTCGCTGGGAACCGAATCTGCAACGAGTGCGGGCTCTGGTTGGCGGCACGCGCAAACGGCTCCGCGTCTGCACCGACTGCATCCGGTCGGGGCGCATAACCAAGGCCGCATAGGCTGGCGGAGCCGGGCGGTTTCCATCGACCAAGGGACTTTTGTGTTTCGGCGCATCGTTGTTTTGGCTGCGGTTCTGGCGGTAGTTTGCCTGGGCGCGGGTTGCGGTCTCTCCCCGCCGCCCGGTCCGAACGTGTGGGCGATGGTGAACGGTCACCCGATCCTGCGGCAAGAGGTGGATCGTTTCTACCGCAGCCAGATGGACCAGCCGCAGCAGCCCTCGCCCGAAGAAGAGGCGCTGCTGAAGCTGAACATCCTCGACGAACTCATCAACAACGAATTGCTGTGGGAGCAGGCGCGGAAGCTGGGCGTCGAGGCCACCGACAGCGAGGTGGAACAGAAATTCGCCGAGTTGAAATTGCCCTTCAGCGAACAGGAATTCCAGCGCCAACTGGACCAGCGCGGGCTCACCGTGGACCAGCTCCGGAGCGAGCTGCGCGAGAGCATCTCGATCCAGAAGCTGATCAACCGGGAAATCGTTTCGAAGATCACGGTGAGCGAGAAGGAGATCGCCGCCGCCTACCAGCGCGACCGGAACGCCTACAACATCGCTGAGCCGGAATACCACGTCGCCGAGATCGTTGTCACGCCCCGTCGCGATAAACAGGTGCGCAACCGGAAAAACGACGATGCAACCACTCCGCAGCAAGCCCGGCGGAAGATCCGGATGCTGCTCGACCGGCTGCGCGCTGGCGCCGGCTTCTCCAAACTGGCGATGGACTATTCGGAAGACCCCATGACGGCGTCCACGGGCGGCGATCTGGGTTTCATCCCGGAGTCGGCGCTGAACCAGGGGAATCCGTTATTGAAACGGGCAGTGCTGGCGCTCCGGCCCGGCCAGATCAGCGGAATCATTCAGCTCAAGGACAGCTTCCGGATCATCAAGCTGATCGCCCGCCTCTCGCCCGGCGAGCGCAAGCTTTCCGATCCGCAAGTGCAGCAGTCGATTCGCAGCGCCCTGCGCGACCGGAAGGAACAGGTGTTGCGGGCCGCCTACCTGGCCTCGCTCCGCAGCCAGGCGCACGTGACCAATTACCTGGCCCGGGATCTGCTGAGAAGCGGCGGCAAACTGCCAGCTGAAACGCAGGCTGCTCCACCTGCCCATGCGGCGCCGCCTGCGGCGCGATCTCCCTCGCCGGCGCCGGGACCCTCGTCAGGGATTGCCAATCCGCCGTCCAATCCGTCCGCAGCCACTGCCAGATCGAAAAGTTCCCCGTCATCGCTTTCGGGAAAGCAACCGGCAACTGCGACGACCGCCCGCTGAATCCCGCAACTACGCAGTAATTATGGAGTAATGTCTATGCAGCAGTGGTGGTTATGCAGTAAGGGCTAGACAACAATCGCGAGCAAGTCGCCGGCGTTGACCGCCTGTTCTTCACTGACGGCCAGCCGTTCGAGCGTGCCGGTTTTCGGCGAGCGGACCTCGTTCTGCATCTTCATCGCTTCGATCACCAGGATGGCCTGGCCGGCTTCGACCCGGCTGCCCTGGCCGACCAGCACGCGCACCACTTTACCCGGCATCGGAGCGAGAATCTGCTGGTGCCCTTCGAGTTCCAGTTCCCCGCGCCCGCGGCGCAACCGGCGCGGATCGTCTACCTCCGCGATCATTTGCCGCGTGCCCACCTCGATCTCGAGGCGAGACTCGCGCGGCACGACCCGCACCACAAAGGACTTGCCGGCCAGCAGGATGGAATAGAAGTCCGGCGAAATTTCGGCAACATCGGCATCGACGGGCTCGCCGTCGACGCGAAAGTCCCATCCATCGTCCCGGTGCTCCGCTTCGACCCGGTAATTCTTTCCTTCGATTCGAACGTCGCGCTTCATGGCCGCCCCGCGGGGGGAGGGGCCGGGTGGTTGGTTCGTTCGAGTTTCCGCATGGTCAGGTTGCTCGCTCTCCCGTCCGACGTTTTACTAGCGGCGCGGCTGGTTATCGATCCCGTCGGCACGGCCTTCGATTTTCCAGCGTGAGGTCGGCTCGGTGCGGGCCGCGGCTGCGCGAGTTCCGTTGGAAAGTGCCTCCCGAAGTACGGCCGCCAGCGCCGCGACGATTTCCGCCCCGCCCTCCGGCGCAGCCAAAGGGGCCGGCCGGGCCAGCCACTCATCGAGCCAGCGAGTATGGAATTCGCCGCGGATGAATTCCGGGTCCCGAAGCAGGCGGCGGAACAGAGTCAGATTCGTCCGGATTCCGGCAATCGAGTATTCGTCGAGCGCGCGCGAGAGACGGGCCATGGTTTCGGCGCGGTCAGCGCCCCAAGCGATCAGTTTGCCGAGCATGGGATCGTAGTCGCCGGGCACGGTCCAGCCGCTCGATACGCCCGCGTCGTTGCGAATGCCGGGCCCTTCGGGCAGGCGCAGCGAAAGGATCTTTCCCGGCGAGGGGAAAAAATTGTTCTCGGGGTCTTCGGCGTACACGCGGCATTCCATGGCATGGCCGCGGAGGCGGACGTCTTCCTGACGGAAGGGAAGGGGCTCGCCGGCGGCCACGCGGATCTGCAATTTCACCAGGTCCAGGGCCGTCACGGCCTCGGTCACCGGGTGCTCGACCTGCAGCCGCGTGTTGACTTCGAGGAAGTAGAAGCGGAAGGACTCGTCAACCAGGAATTCCATCGTTCCCGCGCTTCGGTAGCCCGCGTCCCGCGCCAAACGCACCGCCGCCTCACCCATGGCCTGGCGCAAGGCCGGATCGACGACCGACGATGGCGCCTCCTCGACCACCTTCTGGTGCCGCCGCTGGATCGAGCATTCCCGCTCGCCCAGATAGACGATGTGACCCTCGCGGTCGCCGAAAATCTGGATCTCGATGTGGCGGGCTTTGGGCAGGTATTTTTCGATATAGAGACGCCCGTCGCCGAAAGCGTTGGCCGCTTCCGAGCCGGCATCGCGCCAGGCGCCTTCGAGCTCGGAATCGCGCTCAACGGCGCGCATGCCCTTGCCGCCGCCACCGGCAACGGCCTTCAGAAGAAGCGGGAATCCAATCTCGCGCGCAATCGCCCGCGCTCTGGCCGGATCGGCAACCGGATCGAGTGTGCCGGGAATGGTGGGCACGCCGGCTTTAGCGGCCACTTGCCGCGCCGCGGTCTTTGAGCCCAGGCGCGCCATCGCTTCCGGCCCAGGCCCGATGAAAACCAGTCCCGCCGCGTCGCACGCCCGGGCCAGCGCCGGATCCTCCGCCAGGAAACCGTAACCCGGATGAAGGGCATCGCATGCGGTTCGCCGGGCGGCGCCGATGATCTTGTCGATGGAAAGATAGCTTTCGCGGCTCGCGGCCGGGCCGATGGGAACGGCTTCGTCGGCGAGCTGAACGTGGAGCGAGGTCCGGTCTACGTCGCTATAGACGGCGACCGTGCCGATCCCCATTTCACGGCAGGCTCGAACGATGCGTACGGCGATTTCGCCGCGATTCACGACTAGAATCTTGTGGAACATAGCCGGCAACCGCTGGAAATTTTAGCACGCCACCCGGTGGCCTCTCTCCGGACACACGACGGAATGCGTCCGCAGCGGCTCGCGGGGAAACCGCGCCAAAGCATTCGTGGTCGATTCAGGAGGCGGCGGAGCCGGAAGCTCAGTTGCGCGCGCAGCCTTCCGGGTAGACCGCGTCGAGCGCGCCCCACAAAGCCTGCAGCGCCCGCCGGGCGGCGCCGGAGGCGGCGGCTGCCTTGCTGCCGTTCTGGTGGGCGAGCCAGCCACGCCATGCGGCGCGGTGGCGAACATCGGCCTCCTGGTGAACGGTAAAATACTTGAGGGCCCGGGAATCCCGAATGTCGTAGAAGCGGCGCAGGCCGGCGATTTTTTGCGCGGAGATCTCGGGCACCTGCGCTTCATAGGCGTAGAAGGCGGACACCGCCTCGGCCATCGAGGCGCGCTCGGTCAGTTCCCGAAACGTATCGAGCAGGACGGTCACGCCGGGAAGCGGCTTTCCCGAATCGAGCGCCTCTTCTCGCGCGCCCACAGCCAGGGCGAAGCGCCGCCAGAGAAGCGGGTGGGGATTCTCCGGGTCCAATTCCTCGACGAGGTTGTCGGTTACCAGCGCGCGCAGATTGCCCGTTGCGCGGGTCGCGAGACGCGACAGGTGCAGGGGGAAGGCTCGAACGTGTTGGTAATACTGCTCCGCGTAGAGAGCCAATTGCTCGCGCGAAAGACTTCCCTCGGTCCAGGCGCGATAAAAAGGATGTTTCAGCAGGTGATACTCTTCGATCAGCCGGTCAAGTTCGTTCGGAATGGCAGTGGAAGCTGGGACAGACATCAATCTTTCTCCTTCGTTCTCGCAGATCGCAAAAATGGCCTTCAAATCCTACCCGAGGGTGGCCGAAGAATCCAGCCGGGTTCCCTACAGCGGGATGTTGCCGTGCTTCTTGCGGGGATTGGTGTCGCGCTTGTTTTCGAGCGAGCGCAGGGCGCTGATGAGCTTCGGGCGCGTCTGGGCGGGCTCGATGACGGCGTCGACGTAGCCGCGCTCGGCGGCGATGTAGGGGCTGGCGAAGCGTTCGCGAAATTCGTCGACGAGTTTGCGTCGCAACTCCTCGCGCTCGGATTCGGGCGCCCGTTCGAGTTCCCGGCGATAGACGATGTTCACGGCTCCTTCCGGTCCCATCACCGCGATTTCGGCGCTTGGCCAGGCGAAATTCAGGTCGGTGCGGATATGCTTGGACGACATCACGCAATAGGCGCCGCCGTAGGCTTTGCGCGTGATCACGGTGATTTTGGGCACGGTCGCCTCGGCAAAGGCGAAGAGCAGCTTGGCCCCGTGGCGAATGATCCCGCCCAGTTCCTGCTGCGTGCCGGGCAGAAAACCGGGCACATCTTCGAAGGTGACGAGGGGAATATTGAACGCATCGCAGAACCGCACGAACCGCGCCCCCTTCACCGACGCGTTGATGTCGAGACAGCCGGCCAGGACCGCGGGCTGATTGGCGACGATGCCAACGGTGCGGCCGTCCATGCGCGCCAGCCCGACGACGATGTTGCGAGCGTAGTGCTCGTGAACCTCGAGAAAATGCCGGTCGTCGACAATCGCCGCAATCACCTCTTTGATGTCGTAAGGCTGCCGGGGGTCGGCCGGGACGATGCGGTTGAGGGCCGGCTCGGCGCGGCCGGGTGGATCGGCCGTCGGATGGCGGGGAGGGTCTTCGAGGTTGTTCGAGGGGAGGAAGCCGACGAGTTCGCGAATCAGCGCCAGGCATTCGGCATCGTCGCGCGCGATAAAATGGGCCACGCCGCTCGTCGAGTTGTGGGTCAGCGCACCGCCGAGTTCTTCCTTACTGACCTCTTCGTGCGTGACGGTCTTGATGACCTCCGGCCCGGTAACGAACATGTAGGAGGTTCCCTTCGTCATCACGACGAAATCGGTGATCGCCGGCGAATAGACCGCTCCGCCCGCGCACGGCCCCATGACGGCGCTGATCTGGGGGATCACGCCGCTCGCCAGCGTGTTTCGCAGGAAGATGTCCGAGTAGCCGGCAAGAGAACGCACCCCTTCCTGGATGCGCGCGCCGCCCGAATCGTTCAGGCCGATCACGGGCGCTCCCGCGCGCAGCGCCAAGTCCATGATCTTGGCTACCTTGGCCGCATTCGACTCGGAAAGCGATCCGCCAAACACGGTGAAATCCTGGGCGAAGACGTAGACGAGGCGCCCGTCAATCCGGCCGTACCCGGTGATGAAGCCGTCTCCGAGTGGCTTTTGTTCCCCCATGCCGAAATCGGTCGTGCGGTGGGTGACGAAACGGTCCATCTCCTCGAACGTTCCTTCGTCGAGCAGCAGCTCGATTCGCTCCCGCGCCAATAGCTTCCCCGCCTGGTGCTGGCGCTCGCGTCGCTCGGCTCCGCCTCCGGCTTCGGCCTCCCGGTTGCGCCGGCGCAGCTCCTGGTTGGGGCCGTGAGTCCCTTTTCTAGCCGCCATTTCCTATTTTCCTTTTCCCGGCGCAGCCGCTTTCGGCGTCCGGATGTTGGGTCCGGGCCAAATCCCGGTGACCAGAATCGAATTCGACGGATTGGCAGGATCGTATTTTAGGCTGGCGACCTGTCCCGGCATAGGGGGGCGGTCTCCGGACAGGGGCTCGGTGACGTCTTGCGTGGTCTCGTAGCACACGCCGGAAATCGTATAGCGATAGACGACCAGGGCGCGCCACGGACCGGGCGCCGCCCGAGCAGCCGGCCGATTGAGACGTGCGTGATCGCTGGCGGTCTCCGGTTCGATAATATCGGGGATTTCGCACTGGGCGACGCGGCCGGCCCGATGATTTTCCCCAGCGACTTCCGCGCCTTCTCCCAGTCCTTCGAGAACGTTTCCAGCCCGCGGCCGGCGGATGTTCGAAGGGATGCTCGGAAAACTTGCCGGGCATCGTGGCGATGTCCGCGCCACGCCGAACCTCGTCCCGATTGGCAGTAGCGAGGAAGATGTTCATCGCGCCGCTCCTCCGCTCCATCGAATCGCTTTGGTGTGGCCAACGGCCGGACGATCAAACCCTCCCGATGATATGCCAGACGGTTATGGCGGAAATCCTCAGAATCAGCGCGGCCGTGGACCCGAACCGGCGGAAAAGGATGACCGCCGCCAGGTCCAACGTGTAGATCAAGACGAGCAGTCCCACCACTCCGGCCGATAGGGGCGCAAGTCGCATCAGCGCCCAGTGATGCTGTCCCGCCACCGCCAGCGGCTCCCACAGCGACGCCACGATCGCCACCACCCAGAACGTCTGCGACGGCCAATGCCGCGACAGCAGCAGCGTGCCGAAAAACCAGACCGCGAACGCCACCGCGAACAGATAGTAAAGAATCGACGCGCTCACCGCCGCGAAAAGCTGAAATAGAACCTGGGATCCGAACGGCAATGACAGGGAGGAAACCCCGAACGCCTTGGCGTATAAATGCGCGAACCCGGTGGCGTGATCGAGCGAAAGCAAGGCCACGCCCACGACGATCCCGATCGCGAGCGGCGCCCAAATCCGGCCGCTGTTGCCGACCTGCCGGTCCCACATACCGGGAAACCCGACGATGTGGGCGAACCCGCTGCCCAGCAAGGCGATCGCCACGAAGAAGATCACCGATCTCCAGGAGAATACCGCCTGCTGGGAAGGATTCTGGAACGGGATTCGCGCGGCCATCTCGATCAGCTTGGCTGCGAGCAAGAACACGATCATGCCGAGCAGGGCCTTGTGCGAGGCCGTCATCCGCATCGGCGGGGGAGAGGGAGGAGATGGCGAGGGACTGGTCACGCTCAACGCGCGCTCCGCGCCGCCACCGGATTGCCGAGCCGGCCGATCCCTTCGATCGAGACCTCGACCAAATCTCCCGGAGCGAGCGATGAGATGCCGGCGGGCGTGCCGGTGGCGATGACATCGCCGGGCAGCAGGGTCATGACCTGGGAAATCCAGCGGACCACTTCGTCGACGGGGAAGATCATGTCGGAGGCGACGCCATCCTGGCGCAGCTCGCCATTCACCCGGGTCTGGATCCGGGCCTGTTTCCAATCGAAGCCGGTTTCGATCACCGGACCGAGCGGGCAGAACGTGTCGTAGCCTTTGGACCGCGCATAATGGCCGTCCTTCTTTTGCAAGTCGCGGGCGGTAACGTCGTTCAGGCAGCAGAAACCGGCCAGATAGGAATCGATCTCTTCGCCGGGCCCAATCCGCGAGCAGCGCCGGCCGATCACCGCGGCAAGTTCCCCTTCATGATCGACGCGCGCCGACTCGGGCGGCATCTCGATGGTGTCTCCCGGGCCGATCACCGCGGACGGCGCTTTGAGAAAAATCACCGGTTCGCTTGGCGCCGGCTTGCCCACCTCGGCGGCGTGCAATTTGTAATTGCGCGCCAAGCAGACGATTTTCGAGGGAACCACCGGCGCGAGCAGCCGCACGCGGTCGAGCTGCCATTGGCGGCCGGTGCGCGAGCCCGCGCCGGGCCATTCGCCGCTTACTTCGTGGACGAAATTGCCTTCGACGACGCCCGCGCAAGCCTTCCGCTCGCTGGAATCAAGGGTATGAAACCGGCACAATTTCATTTGGACACCTCGTAGATGCAGGATGTGACGCTGCGGGCATTCGAAGGGCTCCGATTGAGGCGACCCACTTCCGGTTCGCCGCGCGAGAGCATTTGCGTCTCAGTGCTACTCCCCGTCTTTTCCCGGTACGTTCACGGTCACGGGCGCGCTTGGCTTGCTCTCGGTTCCCGCCGCGCCGACCGCGGTCACCGAATAACGGTAGCTGATCCCGGCGGCGACCGTCGTATCGCGAAACTCCGGGGCGGCAAGCGGCAGCCGGTTCAAGCGCACGCCCGGCCCTTCCGGTTGCTGGCTGCGGTAGACATTGTACCCGGTCAGATTCCCGGCGCCACTGATTGCCCACGATAGGTCCACTTCTAGTGAACCCGATCGCTGCCGCGCGAAAATGGCCTCGAGGTCCCGCGGAGCGCCCGGCACGGAAGCCCCCGCGGCCGCCGCGCCCACGGGACGGGAACGGGACGATTTCATTTGGCCGGGTTTGGCATGCGCCGCGGCCCCCGGTGGATGCTCGCTCGGAGGCCGGGGCGGCGCCGGCGCGGCGCAGCCAAAAAGCGTCCCCAGCGCTCCAAGCAGCAGCGCTGCCCGCGCGCTCGCCGGCAAGCGCAAGCGAGTCCACGCGGGAGGGGCCGCGGGGGCATCGTTCGATGGGCCGCGCCTCGAATCGGACGAATGGCTGTGGCGGGTCGGCAACGTGGTCAAAGGATGTAGCGGCTCAAATCCTGGTTTTTGACGATGTCGGTCAGTTGCTTCGAGACGTAGGCCGCGTCCACTTTCACCGTTTTTTTCTTCATCTCCGGCGCGTCGAAGGAAATCTCGTCGAGCACTTTTTCCATGATAGTGTGCAGGCGCCGCGCGCCGATATTTTCGGTTTGCTCGTTGACGATTGAGGCGAAGTGGGCCAGCGTGGTTACGGCGTCGTCGGTGAATTGCAGCCGGACGCCCTCGGTCTCGATCAACGCCACGTACTGCTTGATGAGGGCGTTCTTGGGCTCGGTCAGAATCCGGACAAAATCCATTTCACTGAGCGAACTCAACTCGACTCGTATCGGGAACCGGCCCTGGAGCTCGGGAATCAGGTCGGACGGTTTGGTGATATGAAAAGCGCCGGCGGCGATGAACAGGATGTGGTCGGTCCGGATCATCCCGTAACGGGTGTTCACGGTGGTGCCCTCGACGATGGGCAGGAGGTCCCGCTGGACGCCTTCCCGGCTGATGTCGGGGCCGTGTCCTGACTCGCGGCCGGCGACTTTGTCGATTTCGTCGATGAAGACGATGCCCATCTGCTCGGCGCGCTCGGTGGCGAGGCGGGTGACCTGATCCATATCGATCAGGCGGTTTTCCTCTTCCTGCACCAGATAATCGAACGCCTCGGCCACCGTCATCTTCCGTTTTCTTTTGGACTGGCCGAAGAAGTTCGAGAGCATGTCCTTGATGTTGACGTCCATTTCCTCGACGCCCTGATTCGAAATGATCTCGAAGGCGGGCATCGCCCGCTCGCGCACTTCCACTTCCACCATTCGCTGGTCCAGTTTGCCTTCGCGCAGCTGGCTGCGGAGCTTTTCGCGGGTCCGGGCCGCCTGCTCGGCGCGCGTGGGATCGCTCGAAGGCTCGGTCGAGCCGGGAAGCAGCAGATCGAGCATCCTCTCTTCGGCCGCCTGCTCGGCCCGTTCGGCTACTTCGTCGAGTTTCTCTTCGCGCACCATGTCGATGGCGACTTCGATCAGGTCGCGAATCATCGATTCCACGTCGCGGCCGACGTATCCAACCTCCGTGTATTTCGAGGCTTCCACCTTCACGAACGGGCACCCCGCCAGGCGCGCCAGTCGCCGCGCGATTTCCGTCTTGCCCACGCCGGTCGGTCCGATCATCAGGATGTTCTTCGGCAGAATTTCTTCGGCCAGATGCGGATCGAGGCGCTGGCGACGAACCCGGTTCCGCAGTGCCACGGCTACGGCGCGCTTGGCCGGCGTCTGCCCGACGATGTACTTGTCCAGCGCGGCGACGATTCCCCGCGGGGTCAGTTCGTCGAAGCTGGGCAGGTTCGCGGCTTCTTCCGGCACCGGCCCGGGGGGCAAATAGGCGAGGGAGTCCTTTTTGTCGTTCACAGTTCTTCGACCGTAAAGTGACCGTTGGTATAGATGCAGATCTCGCTGGCCAGGTGGATGGCCTCCTGGGCGATTTCTCTCGCCCCCAGTTTAGTGTGCTTGATGAGTGCCCGGGCCGCCGAGAGGGCGTAGGGCCCGCCCGAGCCAATGGCCGAAATCCCGTCGTCGGGCTCGATCACGTCGCCGTTGCCGGAAATCAGCAGGGTCTGCTTGCCGTCGGCGACGATGAGCAGAGCCTCGAGGTGCCGCAGCGCCCGGTCGGTGCGCCAATCCTTGGCCAGCTCGACGGCCGAGCGCGCCAGGTTGCCGTGATGCTCCTGCAGTTTGGCTTCGAAGCGGGAGAAAAGGGAGAGCGCGTCGGCCGTGCTGCCGGCGAAGCCGGCCAGAACCTTGTCGTTGAACAGACGGCGAATTTTCTTGGCCGAATGTTTGATGACGGTGTCGCCCATGGTTACCTGGCCGTCGCCGACGATCACCACTTTATTGTCGCGCCGGACGCACAAGACGGTCGTTCCGTGTATCGGTGGAAAATTCTGGCTGCTCCGCATTCGGCCATTATACTGCCTCGTCGCGGCTCCCGTATCCCGGCCTCGCAGCCGGCTCCGGTTTAGTCGCGGCGCTTCTCTTTCTTCTTCTTATGGCCGCCGAGCTTGGCCCATCGTTCTTCGAGCGATTGGCGGGTGAAGAGGCCGGGATCGAGATGGGAGTTGTATTGGCAGCTGGTTATGAAAAACTGAAAGATTTTCTGCCCGTTCCGCGTGCGGGTGTCTTGAAAGGGGGTTTCGATCCCCTGAACCTTTTGGTAGTTGGAAAAGTACTCGGTCTCCTCGGTCCGCTCGTGCGTCACCGGGTCCCGGCTAATGTAGACGGCGCGTACGGGAAGGCCCGTGAGCTGCGATACGGCGATCTTCGTCGTGCGGTGCTCGGCGTCGGTGACTTGCACCCAGTCAACCTGCTTGAGGTCGACCACGTCGGGCCCGTCGTATTGAAATTCCAGGCCCGGCTCCTGCAGCCAGAAACGGAACAGATTGTTGATGTCGCGTCTGGTCCCGCCCTGAAAGTCGGCGATTTCACGGGCGGGCAAGTCGGACACGCCGCCGCGGTCGAGCGTCCAGCCCTGTTTCCCGTTGTAAACGTCGATGATGTTGCGCTTCGAGGAATATTCGGTGCGTTCCTTGTCCGGGAAGATGTTGTAGTCGTAGATTTTCTGGTAATTGCTGAGCTGGTTGTGGTGCCCGAAGAAAGCCACCCGCCCCTGGCAGGTCTGCTCGCGGACGTTTAGATATGCCTGGCCGCCGAGCGCTTCGATCGCCTGATGCATGATCCGTTTTGCCTTGGCCGCGCTCTCGGCCGGGCCGAGCACGCCTTGCTGCGCCCGCGCGCTGGAAATCGCGAAAAGCGCCAGCGCGACCGCAACCACCGCCGCTTGCTTCCTCAGCCGCACAAAACCGACCCTCCATTTACATTGAGGATCTCGCCGGTCATAAAGGTTGCCAGGTCGGAGGCCAGGAACAGGATGGGCCCGGCGATCTCTTCGGCCGTCGCCGGCCGCCCCAGTGGAATCTGGCCGAGCGCGAATTTCCTGCCCGCCTTCGATTCGAGCACCGGTTTGGACATCTCGGTGTCTACCCATCCGGGAGCGACGCAGTTGACCAGGATTTGGTGGCGGGCGAGCTCGGTCGAGAGCGCCTTCACCAAGCTGATCACACCCCCCTTGGCCGCCGCGTAGTGCGAATGAAACGCTTCTCCCCGCTGGCCGGCCGTCGAGCTAATGGCGATGATCCGGCCCGTTCCCTGCGCGATCATCGTGGGAACGGCGAAATGAACCAGGCTGTAGACGCTGCTCAGATTCGCGCGCATCATGTCGTCCCACTGGCTCTCGCTCATCTGTTCGATGGGAAGGTTCTTGCTGTTCCAAACGCCGCAGTTCGCGACGACGATGTCCAGCCGGCCCAGCCGCTCGACGGCGAACTCGACCAGCTTGCGCGAGTTGTCGGTGACGCGCAGATCGGCCTGCATCGATTCGACGCGCGTGCCGTGCTTGCCGGCCTCCTGCTCGACCAGGCGCGCCTGCGCTTTGTCGCGGCGGAAATTGAACACGACATCGGCTCCGGCCCGGGCGAACAGCTTCACCGTTGCCGCTCCGATGCCTCGCGACCCTCCGCTGATCAAGGCTGCCTTGCCTGCCAGGGAGATCATCGACCCTCCAAATTGCCGGGAATTTCCGCCGTTGCCGGCAAGCCGCCCGGCCTGGGCCGGGCGGCGACGCGAACCAGTTCCTCGAAGAGCGTCTTGGCCAGCCGTATCCCCGAATCGTTTTGCGCCGAGCCTTCCCGCCGTTGCCGTTCCGGGTGCCATTGCACCCCGATTACCCAATGCGATGGGTCTTCCAGCTCCACCGACTCCACTACGCCGTCCGGCGCGCTCCCCGTCACGCGCAGGCCGCGTCCGGGGCGACGGATCGACTGGTGGTGCGAACTGTTGACCACCGTTTCGCCGGTTTCGGCCAGCCGCGCCACCAGCGAGCCGGGCAAAAACCGCGCCGGATGATGCGGTTCCGGCGCGCCCCGCTTGTGATCCCATCGGTGAGTCAGACTGGAAGGCTGCTCGCTCGGTATATCCTGGACCAGGGTCCCTCCCCGGAACACGTTCAGCAATTGCGTCCCATAGCAGATTGTCAGAACCGGTTTGCCCTTCTCAAATGCATGTTGCAGCAGCGCCATGTCCGTTTCCTCTCGTTGCCGGTCCGGTTGCTGCGTTGCGGGACCGGCGGTTTCGCCGTAGAGAGCGGGATTTACGTCCGCCGGGCTGCCCGGGAACACGAAACCATCCAGTTCACCGGCCAATTGCGCCAATTTCCCGGGCTCCAGGAGGGAAATGAGCTGCACATCTCCCCCTGCCGCTTCGACCGCCTCGACGTAGGGGCGTATCTTTTCCTCCCGGTTTTCGGCCTGCTCGCTGGCGCTCCGGTAGGGGATGCCGATTCGCGGTGCCTGAAAGTTCATTGCCAAGGGTTAGGGTCTGTATGAGCCCAGAAATCGTAGCATTAAGCCCATGATCGGACAACCGCCGCCCCTCCCACCGAATGCCGCCGACTTCGGCCTGCGGCCAGCCGCTACGGAGCGGGCTGGCTCGCCTGGCGGGCGCGTTCCCGCAGGAGCGGGCGCAGGTCGCCGGCGAGATATAGCGACCCGGTAATGAAAATCACGTCGTCCGGCCGGGCCAGCTCCAAGGCTTGCTTGACGGCCTGGGCGGGATCGGCCACCGCACCCAGTTCCTGCGCCAGGTGGCCGGTCATGGCCGAGAGCGCCTTGACCGAGATGGCCCGGCTCTGGCGCGGCTCGGTGAGAATGACCCTGGCCGCGCGAGGGAACAGCAAGCCGCAAATTTCATCGACGGCCTTGTCGCGCATCGCGCCATAGATCAAAAGGATGTTCCGGCCGCTGAAGTGACGATCCCAGAAATCGATCAACTCCCTCGCGCCGGCCGGGTTGTGAGTTCCATCGAGGTATAGGGCCGGGCCCTCCCCCATTTTTTCGAGCCGTCCCGGCCATTGCGCCCTGGCCAGACCGCGCTCGATGGCTTCCCGCGTTACCGGGAATCCACGCCGGACCAGAACGCGCGCGGCGGCCAGGGCCGCGAGGGCGTTGCGAAGCTGATAGCGCCCGGCCAACGCGAGCGTCAATTCGAATCGTTCCCCCGACTCGACGTGAATGGCCGTCGCGCTGGCGCGGCCATCGGCGTCGCGTATGTTTTCGAGGCGGAAATCCCTGTCGATTTCCACGACCGGCGCGCCGATTTCCGCCGCGCGGCGCTCGGCCACCACGCGGGCGCGCGGCCGCCCGGTCGCCAGCACTACCGTCACCGCCGGCTTGATGATGGCCGCTTTTTCCCCGGCGATCTGCTCGATCGAGTGGCCCAGATAATCCTCGTGGTCGTAATCGATCTGGGTGATCACGGACACTTCCGGCTTGACGATATTGGTGGCATCGAGCCGCCCGCCCATGCCCACTTCCAGAACCGCCAGGTTCACCTTTTGCCGCGCGAAAGTCTCGAAAGCCATCGCGGTGAGGCACTCGAAGTAGGTGGGGTGGGCCGCCAGTTGCCCGCTTCCGAGCAATCGCTCGATCCATTCATGGACCGCCGCAAAACTGCGTGCGAATTCCTCGTCGGAGATCTCCTGGCCCGAGATCCGGAACCTTTCGTTGATCCTTTCCAGATGCGGGGAGGTGTAGAGGCCGGTCTTGAGCCCGGCTTCGCGCAGGATTTGCTCCAGCATCGCCGCCGTCGAGCCCTTTCCGTTCGTGCCGGCGATGTGGACGGAGGGAAAAGTTTCCTGGGGTTCGCCGAGGTGCCGGGCGAGTGTCCGGATATTCTCGAGATCGAATTTCTGGACCCGGGCCTGCCGCGGGGCGGCCAGTTCCAGCCCGAGCGCCAGCAGAGACTCTACCGCTTCGTTATACGTCATGTTCTTTCGCTGCTTCCCGGCGGATCCGGCAACGCCCGTGGGCGGCTAGGAGAGAAAAAAGTCGAATGCGCTCGAAATATAGGCTTTCAGCTCGCGCCGATGCACCACCGCATCGAGGAAGCCGTGTTCGAGCAGGAATTCCGATTTCTGGAACCCCTTCGGCAGCTTTTGCCGGATGGTCTGTTCGATCACTCGCGGTCCCGCAAATCCGATCAACGCGCCGGGTTCGGCGATATTCAGGTCGCCCAGCAGAGCGTAGCTGGCCGTCACGCCGCCCGTCGTAGGATCGGTCAATACGGAAATATAGGGCACATTCTTCTCGTCCAGCCGGGCCGCCGCCGCCGCCACTTTCGCCAGTTGCATCAGACTGACCACGCCCTCCATCATTCGCGCGCCGCCCGAGCAGGATACGATCACCAGCGGGATCCTCTTCTCGGCCGCCAGTTCCATCGCTTGGGTTACCTTTTCTCCGACCACCGCTCCCATCGATCCGCCGATGAACCCGAACTCCATCGAGCAGCAAACCACCGGCCGCCCGTTCCATTGTGCTTCCACCGTCAGGATGGCATCGGCCATGCCCAGTTTCTCTTGCGCTTCGCGGAGCCGTTCCGTGTAGGGCCGCGTGTCGACGAAGCCGAGGGGATCGCTCGAAGCCAGTTCGCGAGCGTGCTCGACCCATTCGCCTTCATCGAGCAGCAGCTTCAGCCGCTCCGCGGCGCTCAGGCGGAAATGGTGGTCGCACTTCGGGCACACTTGCCAGTTTTGCTCCAGATCCTTTTTCCAAATAGTCGCCCGGCATCCCTCGCACTTCACCCACAGCCCTTCGGTGAGCACGCGGCGCTGCTCCTCCGGAGTGCTTTCGATCGACCGTCGCTCGCGTTTGAACCAGGTGGTCATGCGCGTTCAGTAGTCGATTCCCCGCTGCGCCAGGATTCCCTTCGTATAGGGGTGCTTCACCTCACGCATCTCGGTCACCAGATCGGCCATCTCCACGAGTTTGGGATGCGCGTTCCGCCCGGTGCAGATGACGTGCACCCGCTCGGGCCGTTTCGCCAGCCCCTGCGCCACCTCGTCCGGATCGAGCAGCTTGTAACTGATGGCGTAGTTGATCTCGTCCAGGATGACCAGATCGTATTTTCCGCTCGCCATCTGCTCCCGCCCGTACTCCCACGCCTCCTGGATCAACCGCGCGTCCTCGGGATCGGTCTCGGCGCCGCCCACCTTGATGAATCCGCGTCCCATCGGCAGAATCTGAAACTTGTCGTCGCCCAGCATCTTGGCGGCGTCCAGCTCGCCGTAGTGCCAGGATCCCTTGATGAACTGCACCATCAGCACGCGCAGGCCTTGCCCAACGGCCCGGAATGCGGTGCCCAAGGCGCAGGTCGTCTTGCCCTTGCCCGGTCCCGTGTATACGATGAGCAATCCTTTTTGGTCAGCCATGGAATAAAACCGTTTCCTCGCGTCTTCGATCGGCCGCGCGTTTTCCTGTCCCCCGCCCTGGCGGCGCGGGCGTCTTTCATACTGAGCGCCGCCCCGGTGAAGGTCAAGCAGCGCCGGCGGCCGCGTTCGCGGCGGCGGCCGGACGGGCGGGGAGGCGTGTCTTTCCGGCCCGCTTCTACGCCAGAATGCCTATGACCAGGGGATTCATTTCGGATAGGGGTGGCCGCCCAGCAGCGCGAACGCGCGGTAGAGCTGTTCCACCAGCACCACGCGCGCCAGCTCATGCGACAGCGTCAGCGGCCCGAGCGAGAGCCGCTCCCGGGCGCGCTCGCGCCACGAGGCGGGAAATCCCTCCGCGTCTCCGCACAGGAACGCCACCTCGCGCGTCCCGCTGTCTCTCAGTCCGCCCAGCCAGCGCGCCAGTTGCTCGGATTGGAATTGGCGCCCCTCGGCGTCGAGCAGCACCCACACCGCCGCCGGTTCCTTCTTGATCCGTTCGAGCGCCGCCGCCTGCTTCAGCTCGCTGCATTCGACCGGAGTGAATCGCCCCAGGCGTTTCAGATAGTCGTCCATCAGCGCCCGCAATTCGCCGCGGCGTGTTTTGCCCAGCATGACCAGACGGAGTTTCATGCCTAAGGGAGATTAGCCGGCGACGATCTGATCCGCGCCCGCCTCGGGCACTTCGATCCGCGGGGCCGCGCGCCATAGACGCTCCAGATCGAAATACAGCCGCGCCTTGTCACTGAAAATGTGGGCCACGAACTCGCCGTAATCGAGCAGCACCCACTCGGCCTTGTCGTAGCCTTCCCGCTGCGCGTGGCCGAGACCTTGTGGCGTCATTCGCCGGTCGATTTCGTCGGCGATCGCCTGGATTTGCGGCTTGCTCCAGCCGGTACAAACCAGGAAATAGTTGGTGAACGCCGCCATCTCGCGCAGGTCGAGCACGGCGATGTCGCCGGCACTTTTCGCCATGGCCGCTTCGATGGCGGCGGCCAGGAGCGGGCTGGGAACGTCAGCGGTCATTCGCAATAAAGCGCCTGTTTTTCAATATATTCCTCCACCGGAGCCGGAACGAGCCCTCGAATCGAGCGGCCCTGTTCCTGCCGATGCCGGATTTGCGTCGAAGAAACCTTGCTCGAAACCGCGCGCAGCAGATGCGCCTGGTTTTTTGCCAGCGCTCCCGCCTCCCCGGCGGCCGGCCCTTTCAGCCGGAAACCCGGCCGGTGAGCCACGATGAACTCGCAGGAGCGCAGCAGCCGGCGATACTCTTTCCACGTTTCGATGTGCAGGAACGCGTCGGCGCCGGCAATGAAGTAGAGCCGGGTCGCTGTTCCCTCGAGTTCACGCCGGAAGCGCTGCACTGTGTCAATTGTATAAAAGAAACGGCCCTTGCCGGAAGTTCCGGCTTCCACCAAGGAGGGGATGAACCGCCGGTCGCCGGCGCAGGCCAGGGCCACCATGGCGTACCGGTGCTCGAAAGCGGTGAGCTTCGCCGAGGCCTTGTGCGGAGGCCTTCCGGCAGGGATGAAATAGACGCGGTCGAGCCGGAAATGCCGGCACGCCGCCCGGGCGACCGCCAGATGGCCGCTGTGGATGGGATTGAAGGCGCCGCCGAACAGGGCAATGCCCGGTGTGCGCGGGGCGGGAGGGTTCACGGCGTGTGGGGAATCTCCGGTGAGATCGGCTGGCTTGCGCCGGCTTCTTCGCTCGCCGGGCGGGCTTGCGGCAACCGGTCGAGAGCGTCGGCGATGCCGCGCACCAGTTCCGGTATCCCTTGGCCGGCGGCGGCCGAAATCGCGTAAAAAGCCAAACCGCGCGACTCGGCGAACTGCCGCAATTGCTCGCCCTTTTCCGGGTCCGTCGCGGCGTCGAGCTTGGTCGCCACGACGATGGTAGGCTTGGCCGCCAGTTCCGCGCTGAACGCCCTGAGTTCCCCGGTGATGATCTCGTAATCCCGCACGGGATCGCGCGGATTGGCTTCGCTCACGTCCACCAGATGCGCCACCAGGCGCGTCCGTTCGATATGTTTGAGGAAACGAATACCCAGCCCGGCGCCCGCGCTTGCCCCTTCGATCAATCCCGGCAGATCGGCCACCACGAATGTCTTGCCCCAGGGGGTTCCGTCGGCGGAGACGACGCCCAGGTGGGGTTCGAGCGTGGTGAACGGGTAATCGGCGATTTTCGGCCGCGCCGCCGAAATGCGCGAAATCAAGGTCGATTTCCCCGCATTCGGAAAACCCACCAGACCCACGTCGGCCAGCAGCTTGAGTTCCAGCCGCAGCTTGCGTTCCTCGCCCTTCTGCCCCACCTCGAACTCTTTTGGCGCGCGGTGCCAGGGTTTGGCAAAGCACGCGTTTCCCCTGCCGCCGCGCCCGCCGCGAACCACCACCAAGCGCTCGCCCGGCGCGGCCAGATCGGCCAGCGTTTCCTTGGTTTCCTCGTCGTAGATTACGGTTCCCACCGGCACGAGCAGCACCCGGTCGCTGCCCGAGCGCCCGTGGCGTTTGGACCCCTCGCCGTGGCGGCCGCGATCGGCGCGGAATTCCCGGTCGTAGCGGTAGCGCAACAGCGTGTTCTCCTGCCCGGTCGCCTCGAAGACGACGTCGCCGCCGTCGCCGCCGTCCCCGCCCGATGGCCCGCCGCGGGGAACGAATTTTTCCCGGCGGAATGCCATGCAGCCGTTGCCGCCATCGCCGCCCTTTACATAGATGTGCGCTTCGTCAACAAACACGGATTCTCTCTCTACCGCACAGCATACGTCAGCTTGGCGGATGCAGGAAGCCTTTGAGATGCCTGATTTCGGGGAGGGATGCGGGCGGGGTCAGTTCGGCTGGGTTTCGCCTACCGGCACGATATTGATGAATTTACCCATGCGCCCCTTGTTCTCGAACTGCACCACGCCGGGGACGCGAGCGAACAGGGTGTCGTCTCTGCCGCGGCCCACGTTGACGCCGGCCTTGTAGCGAGTGCCTCTCTGGCGGACCAGGATGCTGCCTCCGCTGACGACTTGGCCGCCGAACCGCTTGATGCCCAGGCGCTGCCCGGCCGAATCGCGCCCATTGACGGAACTGCCGCCGCCTTTCTTATGTGCCATGGTCTAGGCCTTGATCTCGTTGATTTTCACCGCGGTGAAATTCTGCCGGTGTCCGCGAGTGATTTTGTACTGATTGGTCCTCTTGAACTTGAAAACCAGCACTTTCTTGCCCCTTCCGTCGCCCACCACCGTGCCTTCGACGCGCGCTTTGGCCGCCGCGGCGCCGGCGATCATGCCATCGTCGTTGCGCACGGCCAGGACGTCGTCGAATGTCACCGTCGCGCCAGCCGGCTGGTCGAGCGATTCGACCTGAATTGTGTCACCAGGGGAAACGCGATACTGCTTTCCCCCGCTGCGGATCACCGCGTACATAGAACCTCCGGAAGGAGTGAAAACCGGAAAAGCGAATTATACGGGCTCCCGCCCGTCCCGGTCAAAGCGGCAAGCGCGGCCGCGGAACCAAACGGCCGCCCCCTGGCCCCGGCCGCGGCGCTTCTTGCCAGGGGCCACGCGGCAGCCGCTCTTGCGGTTCCGGGCGGCTAGCGGCCCGGAGCGGGAGCCGGCTTCGGCTGCTGGGCCGCTGGGGACTGGAAGTTGACGCGGGGAACCTGCTGGGCCCCCGGCGCGGTCTGGAAGTAGGCGTTGTTGCGCTCGAAGCCGGACCAGCCGGCGACGATATTGTTGGGAAAGAGCCCGATATAGGAGTTGTAGTCCTGCAGGGAAAGATTGTAGCGGCGCCGGGCCACCGCGATCCGGTTTTCCGTGCCCGCCAGCTCGTCCTGCAATTCCAGAAAACCCTCGTTGGCCTTGAGCTGAGGATAATTCTCCACGATGGCGAGCAGGCGGCCCAAGGCGCCGTCGAGCCGGTTGTTGGCGGCGATGCGCCCGGTGGGCGTTTGGGCGTTGAGCAGGGCGGCGCGGGCGTTGGCTACGTTGTCGAAAACGGTCTCTTCGTGCTGGGCGTAGCCTTTGACGGTGGCAACGAGATTCGGAATCAGGTCGGCGCGACGCTGGAGTTGCACGTCCACCTCGGACCACGACGATTTGACCGCTTCGCTTTTCCGCACCATCTGGTTGCGCATGCTCGTGTACATTCCGCCGAGAATCAGCAGAAGCACCACCACTCCGGCAATCCATATCATCGGCTTCTTCATTCTGTCTCCTCGTGCGGCCTCGGCGGCGCCGGCGTTCGAGTCCCTCGCGCCTCAGGCCTGGGCCGGTTTTACCGCTTCCGCAAACCGGCGGTCGATTTCGCCGGCGACATGCTCGATGGCGGCCAGATAGGCCGCAAAAGTCGCGGCCCAATCGATTTCGCCGGCCCCGCGCCGTCCGGCGCGCAGATCGAGCAGCGTGTGAAAGGCCCCGGGATCGAAACCAATCAAAGCCGCCAGGCGATCGATCCCGGAAAGACGATCCTGGATGAGCGGCTCGCCCAGGGCGAGAAGGGCGTGGCGGAACAAGGCGGCGAACGTCGAGACCGAAGCCAGCATAAGCTGGCGCACCGCGCGTCCCGATCCGCCGGCCGATAGGTAGTGCTGGCGCAATTTCACCAGACCCTGGGCGATTTCCCTTTCCACCTGAATCCGGTGCAATTGCATCGGCACCTCGAGGCTCGCAAAAATCTCCTCGCCCCAGAGCAAGCGCCCGGTCATTTTGATGTCGAGCAGCTCGATCGCGAACATGTCGGAGCAACGCACGAGTTCTTCGCGGGTGAATACCATGGGCCCGGGGTGGCCTTTCTTTTGCCACCAACTGGCCACCGGGGCCAGAGTGTCGAGCGCGGAGGCGCCGAGGCTCGACATCACGGCCAGAACGTTCAAATCGGAATGCCGGGGATGAAATTGCTTCGAAGCCGCCGAGCCGTAGAGCACAACGCTCAGAAGATTCGGACCTGCCGCCTGTTTGAGCCGCTCGACCAGTTCGTTCAAGAGTTTCTCCATGGGCCTCCTTACTTCATCTTCCTGCTACGATGGGCTGCTACGACGGGCCGCTACGGTCGGCTACCAGCCTCCCGTCGCTCCTCCTCCGCCGAACGATCCGCCGCCGAACCCGCCGAATCCTCCGCCGCCTCCCCAGCCGCGCCCGCCTCCGCCGAATCCTCCGCCCATCCAAGTGCCTGGCCAATACCCCCCGGCGATCCACGGCCGGCGGGAAACGTAGCCGCGGCGGCCGCGACCCATCAGCGCGCCGGAAAAAAGCAGCGGGAGCAGCCAACTGAGGGCGGGAAACCCGATGAAAAAGATCAGGAAGATGAGCGACCCGATCGGGAAGCCCGATGCCGTAGGGTTTTCCCCGGCCGGTGGAATGGGCGGCGCGCTGGTCAGCGTGACGCCGCGATCGGCGGCGATCACCCCGGCCACGCGGCTCGTCATGAGCAGCAGCGCCCCGCTGTAATTTCCGGAGCGAAGCAGCGGGACGGCTTCGCGGCCGAAGCGGCCCACGAGTCCGTCGGGCAAAATCCCTTCCAGGCCGTAGCCGACCTCGATCCGGTAGCGATGATCGTTGACGGCGAGCAAAATCATCACTCCCCGGTCTTTTTGTTTGGGCCCGATGCCCCAGCGCTGTGCCAAGTCGATCGAGAATTCGTCGATGGGCACGCCGCCGGTGGTCGAAACGGTCACGACGGCGATCTGCGCGCCTGCCTTCTGGTCCACTTCCTGGCAAAGCGCGGTGAGCTTTTGCCGCGTGCCGGGGTCGATCGCTCCGGCAAAATCGCTGACGTAACCCTGCGGCTGGAGCTGGCTTGTCTCCTGCGCCCGGGCCCCAAGAGACAGGCCGAGCATGGCCACCAGGAAAACGGGAATCGGAATCCTTCGTTTAGCTCGCAATTTCGGGGAGTCCCCTCGCCGCGGCGAAAATTGACAATCTCAGTTCCGGTATCCTAGTCTATCTTATCGCCGCGGTTTTTTCCGGCGGCCGATCCCGAAGGAGCACTGGATGCCGACAGGCACGCTCGCCAAGACGAAGAAAAAGAAGAAGTCGGTACTGAAAAACATCCGCCAGACCGTGCGGCGCGCGGCGATCAATCGATCGAACCGCTCGATTGCGGGAACGGCGGTCAAGAAGCAGATTGCCCTGATCGCCACGGGGAAGCTCGACGAAGCCCTCGCGCTGCTTCCGGCCACGTATGCCTCGCTCGACCGCGCCATTCAGAAGCGAGTGCTTCACGAGAACACGGCCAATCGGTACAAGTCCCGCCTCAGCTTGGCGCTGAACGCCGCCCGTGCGGCTGCGGCGCAGAAGCCGGCCTAAGAAGCGCCTCTTCTCATCCGCCCGGCGCCAGTTCCCCGAAGGATGGTTGCGCCCGAAAGCCGGGTAGCTTTCAGCCTGCCCTTTCCCCGCCGGCCTCGACGCCCATCCCCGAAAGTTGCGCGAGCAGGAACTCCATAATTCCCCGGTCGTCGGCTCCCGCCGATTTCAGACGATTGTCGGCTTCGGCCAAAGCGACCAGGGCTTGCCGCAATTGCGCGCGAGGAATGCGGTGGGCATGTTCGATCGCGATCCGGGCCGAATCGGGCCGCATGCCGAGCTGGCGCGCGGCTTGCCACGGATTGGCGGAGGCGGGCAGTTCGGAAGCGATCACCAGTTTCCGGAACATCCAGGCCAGTGCGCCGACCAGTTTCGGCCCGGAATCACCCTTCCGCATGAGTTCGTCGACCGCCTCGATCGCGCGGCCTCGCTGGCCCGACGCCAGCAGCTCTGTCAGTTCCCACACTTGCGCCGAGCCTTCGCTGATCACCAGCTCGCGAACGTCGGCGGCGGTGATGGGGCGCCCGGCGGCGTAGCAGGCTAGCTTTTCCACTTCGTTCGCCAGACGGGCGGTGCTTCCGCCCGACGCCTCGGCTAGCGCCGCCGCCGCTTCCGGTTCCATTTCAACTCCTCGTTCCTGGGCCATCTGAACGGCCAAACGGGCGGGATCGGCGCCGGGAGCGCCCAGCTCCACAACAAGCGCGTGTTCGCCGAGCAGACGGGCCAGGCGCATCCGCTGGTCGAGCTTTTCGGCTTCGAGCACGATCATCGTGAAGGGCGCGGGGTCTTCGAGGTAGCCGCCCAGGGCGGCGAGGTTCTCTTTGAGTGTGTCGGCGCCTCCCTGTTCCCATCTCTCCGCATCGCCCACGAAAACGAGCTGGCGCGAGGCCAGCATGGGCTGCATCTGCGCCAGGCCGACGACCTCGGCTGCGCCGGCATCCGCGGCGGACAGGCGGGTTACCGCCCACGCGCGCGCCGCTTCCGGCACCAGCGTCTCGATCAGCTTTCGCCGGCACAGTTCGCGCCAGTAGGAATCGGCGCCGAGCAGGAGGACCGCCGCGGGCACCTTTCCTTTTTGGATCCCTTGGAGCAGGCGTTCCACTGCGGAATCGGGCATCAGAAGCCCTCCAGAATGTCGGAAACCACGCGAGAGGCGAAATCGCGGGCCATGCGGCCCAGGGCCGGATCCTCCTCTTCGAAAAAACTCTGCGGATTCGTGGAAAGCTCGTACTCATCCCGGAAGACGAGTTTGTCGTTCCGGTACAAAATCTTCCCGGAGGCGCGATCTTCGAGGCGCACCTTCGCTTGCACGGTAACGAGCATCGTCGTCGCGCGGCCCGTGGCGGCATCGAAGAGGACCGGGACCGCATGGATCGATGTCACCTGGCCGAGCAGCACGGCGTCGGCTTGAGCGGGATTGGGAACGATGCGATATGCGGTACGTGCTTCGAGTTCACGGACCACCGCCTGGGTGAAGATCTGCTCGATCCGGTAGTGGAGGGTGTGATTGGCGAATATGGGTACGGCAATCGTGTGCCAGGTCTTCGGAAGGTCGGTGTGGCGCCCGGCGACGTGGTATCCGCAGCCGGCCAGCGCCAGCGCCAGCGGAACAGCCGGAAGCAGGCGCGCCAGCGGGCGTCGCCCTATCCGCTTAGAGAAGAGATCGCGCGATAGCCACCGCATTTGCCGCCACCATCCTCACATTGTCGGCCGCGCCCCAAAACCAATACCCTGATGCAACCGAGACGTCGCGTTCGACCGGTCCCAGCACGGCTTCCGGCCTGCCGGTCACGCTCATGTTCGTCGGCCTGGGCTCGGACTCGGTTTCGACGCGCAACCCCGTTTTTCCGAGAGCTGCCTCGAGTTCGGCGGCTTCCACCGGCTCGGCCAGTTCCGCGTAGACGCTGAATGCATAAGAAAAGAATACCGGCGCCTGCACGATCCGAAGCGCCGGCATGACGATTCGGCCTCCCAGCGCGCGCCCGGTATCGCGCACGATAGCCCCCCGGATGGCCTGCAGCGAGGGCTCGCCTCCCGCCCCATACGCATCCATCAGGTTGAACGCCACCTGCGCTCCGAAAATTCCTTCGGAAATCGGGCGGAAAGAGAGCAAGCTGACGGTCTGCTGCTCGAGTTCGTCGATTCCCTCCTGCCCTCGTTCCGAGACGGGGCGGAGAAATGTCATCGCCAGACGGGAAGGGCGAAATGGATCGAGCGCCGCGGCGATCGACGCGGCCACAATCACCGCGGCCGAAGGCGAGCGCAGGATTTTCCCCTCGGTGTTCTCCGGCAGCCCCAGCAGGGGATCGAGCGCCGGTATCCAGGGCGCGGTGTTTTCCAGGCCCGGGTCCTCGCTCAGGTCGATCACCCGGGCTCCGGCCTGGCTGGCCTGTATCGCATGGCGCGCCGCCATCTCGGCGCGGCCGGCGAAGAACACCAGGCGCACCCCTTCAAAACTGGATTCGTCTACGGCGCTGATAACGGCGGCTTCGTCGCCGGCGCGCGTCAGGGTGCCGATGGCGATGTCTTCATCGAAAAGGCGCATGGCGGCGCTCGAAAACCCGTCGGTTTCGAGGACGTCCCGCAGCTCTTTGCCGCGAGCAGAGCCGGCGCCAACGATTGCAATGCGGATGGTGGAGTTAGATGTTGACATTGGTGGGGTGCGAGGCAAAGCGGTGCCGCATCAGGCGAACCAGGCGGCTCATCATGCCGGAAAGAACGTAAATTCCCGCCACCGCCAAAAGGACCACTTCCGAATAGAGGACGATCGCGGCGATCAAAAAACCGATGAGAATGAAGGCCCATGACGGATGCCGGCGCTGCCACTGGATCTCCTTGAAGCCCACGTAGCGCACCGTGCTCGCCATCAGCACTCCCAAGGTGAGAACCAGTCCTAGCCAGAGCAGCGATACCCACCAGTCGTCGATCGGATATTGGACCGCGTGGACCATGGCGGCGATCATCCCGGCCGCCGCCGGCGTGGGCAATCCAACGAAGTAACGGGAGCGCTCGGGCGCCATGCCCTGAATGTTGAAACGAGCCAAGCGCCAAGCGCAGCAGAGCAAATAGGCGAACCCGACCAGCCATCCGAGCCGGTACACTTGCATGGCCCGCGGATCGGAGGCTACCAGCAGCCCGTTCACTCCCCAGGCGAAGGCCAGGATCGTCGGAGCGATGCCGAAGCTGATGATATCGGCCAGGGAATCGAACTGTTTGCCCAACTCGCTTCCGGTATGGGTGATGCGGGCAATAAACCCATCGAGGATATCGAAAACGATGGCCAGGCCGATGGCCTTGGCGGCATTGTCCATATCCGGCATGGTGCCCTTGAAGGTGGTCCAGATGGCGTAGTAGCCGCAAAGCAGGTTCCCCACGGTGAAGATGCTGGGCAGGAGATAGATGCCGCGGCGTCCCCGCATGGGCTTCTGCGCGGCCCCGGCCGGATCGCTTGCGAAATCGAATTCTTCGAGTTCGGTCATCGCCAGTCCGCTATCGCGCTCGCGCCCGAGCGCACGTGCTGCCCGGGTCGAACCGTTACCTGCGCCTCGCTGGGCAGCCAGACCTCGACCCGCGAACCGAAGCGGATCATTCCCAATCGCTCACCCCGCTCCAGTTTCGAGCCGGCCGGCTTCCATATCACGACGCGCCGGGCGACCCATCCGGCGATCTGCTTCACGATGACCGGCCCCCGGCCGGTCTCCAGCCGAATGATATTGCGCTCGTTCTCGGCCGAGGCGCGCTCCCGCATCGCGGCGTAAAATTTCCCGGGCCGGTAATCGACACTGGCCACGCTGGCCGCCACCGGCGCCCGATTCACGTGCACATCCAGGATGGAGAGGAAAATCGCGATGCGGTGGCCCGGCCGGCCGTCGAGCGGCTCCTCGACCACCGATAACACCTTTCCATCGGCGGGTGAAACCACGGCCGTTGGACTCGGCGGGAGCGTGCGCTCGGGATCGCGGAAAAAATAGAATACGAAGGCCCCGAGCAGGAAAAGAGCCGCCGCAGGCCACATCCATCCAACCGCAACCGCCAGGGCACCCAGCGCAAGCGGCGGCAACGCAAACTTCAAAGCCTCCCGAAAGACCATTTCTCTCCGGATCGATGGATAGCGGCCAGAACGGCCGCGCCCATTGTTCCGCGCTGCCGCGCGGACGTGTCGACCGAAACTAGCATAGCGGACTTCGGCCGCCAATGGGAATCCCGCTCATTGCGAATCCGGTAGCGTAAGCGCCATAAGCAATGCGCTTTCTTCCGGATAGCGGTAGTAGCGGGGACGCCGGGCGACGATGACGAAGCCGCTCCGCTCGTAGAGGCGCCGCGCCGCCTGGTTCGATTCCCGCACTTCCAGGTAGGCGCGGCGCGAGCCTGCGCGCCGGCCATGATCGAGCGCCGCTCGGAGCAGCGCGGTCGCTACCCCGCGCCGCCGCGCGGCGGGCAGAACGGCCAGGTTCAGTATCTCCATTTCGTCGGCCGCCGATCGCGCCACGACGAAGCCCACAGCCCCGGTGGGCGTCTCTGCCACCCAGCCCGGCAATCCTGCATAGCTCTCCGCTGGCCACGCTGCCGCTTGGGGAGCCTGGCGGGTGATGCGCTCAATCGCGGCGCTGTCGCTCTCCTGCAGCGGCCGGATCGTCAATCCTTCCATTTCATTTCCGCATCGGACCGCCGCACGTAATTCGCCTCGAGCCCATCCGGATCGCCCGCCTCGCCGGAAGCGGCCCGCAGGTAGCCCAACCGGCCGATCACCGGAGCCAGGAAGGGAGAGACGCGTTCCACGGGCAGGTTACGAAACGCTGAGTGCTCCAAAGGTTCTTCGATCGCCTCCGGCGTGGGGGACACCAGCGCCAGCGATTTCCCCCGGGTTGCCTCTGCCAGCAAATCGAAGAATTCTCCGGGTGTCAAAACCATTTCTTCCCCGCGCCGAACCAGCACCAGGTCTCTCCGCTCGTATATGGCGCCATAAACCTGGCCTCGCCGCGCATCCACCAGGGACGCGATCAGCAGCGCGGGCGCCGTCGCCTGCGCCGCGACGGCTTCGAGCACGCTCACTCCGATGGCAGGCTTCGAAAATACCTCCGCCCAGCCTTTGGCCGCGGCCAGACCGATCCGCAGGCCGGTGAACGAGCCCGGACCGGATGCCACGGAGAACAGGTCGAAACGGTCGAGCCCGAGTTGCAATTCTTCGAGCAAAATCCGCAAATGGCGGAATAGCCGGGAGGAATAGGTCTCCTCGGCCGATGCGCCGACGACGCCCAGCACTCGGTCGTTGCGCAGCACCGCGAGGCTCCCCGACGAGGTACTGGTATCCATTGCCAGCGAAAGCATAGAGAAGATTGTAACTTACCGGTACAACTTCCTGGTTTCGAGAAGAGGCGCAAGGGCCTCCTTCGCGTTGCGGCCGTTCGGTTTTCTAGAAGCTTACAACTGGCAGATACCTATAACTTGGGCATAAATCTTTTTCATTGTGGCATGGGCATGTTTGCTCCTTGCGGTTGCGAGAAGCCCGAAAAATGAGCGGTAATTTGTCCTCCGCGGAGCGCATCCAGGCAGCCATCATTTGCGACCATGCTGGTCGGGTTACGATGGATCTTTGCCTGATTTTTACACGCCAAGCTTGACTGAGGCAACCCTTGTCCTTACAATTGTTTACGCAGGTAGGGGCACCCATGGTCGAATATAAGATCGGGGATAAGGTTGTTTATCCGAATCATGGCGTGGGTACAATCGAGCAGGTCAGCTTCAGTTATCTCAACGGACATTCAGAACGTTGCTTCATGCTGCGCATTTCCACCAGTGGTCTCCGTGTGATGGTTCCCGAAACAAACGCTCATACGGTCGGGCTGCGCCGCGTGATTACATGCACCGAAGCCAGAAGGGTTTTGGGATTTCTCGAAACCAATCACAACTCGGACAATCCCCGGGGCGACTGGAAACATCGCTTTAAGGAAAACTCCGAGCGCATGCGCACTGGTGACCTTCTGGACGTTGCAGCAGTTCTGAAGAGCCTGCTTGCTCTCAGCCGCGCCAAACCCCTTTCGTTCCGCGAGAAGAAAATGCTCGAGCGGGCGAAATTTCTGTTGATCAGCGAACTGGCCACCGCCCAGCGGTCCAGCGAGACCAAGGTGGAGATACACGTCGTGCGAGCGCTCGCCAAGGCCAGGCTGCAGTTCCCGGAAATCGGGATGGCTGCGGCAGCCGACTAGCCCGTTCCGGAGCACCGTCGCCTGAGGGGAGCGACGACCCACGCTGCGGTTGTGTACGCATTTTCCGGATTTTTCCATTTAAAAGACACGCCAAGCGTTACTGCCAGCAGGTTTTTACCTTTTCTTGCCTTTCCCCCAGCCCCCGCCGCCCGGCGTGAGGATGCGAAGAATGGTGCCGGCTGGCGTCCTCAAACTGCATTTTGCGGGTAGCTCACGCCATCGACCATCGAGACGAAGCTCGTTCCGACCCACCGAGTCATTGTTGCCGCCAGATAGTCCGAGGGAGGAAACTCGCGCCGCTCGCTGAGCAGTCCGATCTGCGCTCGATCAGCGCGTTCGTGCCGACGGTCGTTCCGCAGCTGTCAGTTCGAGACGGCTCGGGCGGGTGAGGATCGTTTGCCATAGCAGCGGAAACGGAAAAAACCTCGCCCGAGCCCCGCGCTCAGATGCCGCCGGGAACTCCGGGGGGGGGGGGCGCTTCAGCCGCGGGCCGGTGGTTCAGCCGGGGGTCGGAGCTTCAGCTCCGACATAAACCCAGTCAAAATGGGGGCTTCAGCCCCTGAAGCGGGGCCTCTGTATCGTCAGGCGAGTGGAAGCACCGCCTCGGCGTTCAGCTCTTCCCCCGTCAATTCGCCGGCCAGCAGGCGTGGATATGCCGCCGCGGCGATCATGGCCGCGTTGTCGGTGGAAAGAGCGCGGCTGGGGAAAAATACCTTGATGCCGCGCCGCGCGGATTCGCTCTCGAACGTTTCTCGCAGTTCGCGGTTTGCCGCCACGCCGCCCGAAACCAGCACCGAGCGCGACGCCCACTGCTCGGCGGAGGCGAGGGTTCTCGATACGAGGTCGCTGACAACCGCCCGCTGAAAGCTGGCCACCAGATTCAGCGTGTGCCGGCCGCAAAGCGGCAGCAGTTCCTGCGCCCGCAGCCGCTTCTCGCCCAGCGCGTCGCGGCGGCGGCGAATTTCCGGTTCCAACTCGGGATGTTTTCGCAGGTGATACAGCACCGCCGTTTTGATTCCGCTGAAGCTGAAATCGTAGGGATTGCCCTTCATTTTCGGCTCGCCGAACCGAATCGCCGCCGGGTCGCCATGGAGCGCCAGTTGGTCGATCACGGGCCCGCCGGGATAGCCCAGGGCCAGCATCTTGGCGACCTTGTCGTAGGCTTCGCCGGCCGCGTCATCCCGCGTCTGCCCGAGCCGGGCATACTGGAAGGGGACTGCTTCGGTCGCCCCTTCCGCGGCCGCCCGCACCGAATAGAGCACGGTGTGACCGCCGGAAACGATCAGGCAGACGGCCGGCAACTCCGGCTCGCGGCCCTCGCCGAGAGCCTCCAAAATCACCGCTCGCACGTGCCCCTCGAGGTGGTTCACGGCGATCAGCGGTTTTGCGCCAGCCTGCGAGAGGGCTTTTGCGTAGGTCACCCCGACCAGCAGCGCGCCGATCAGGCCGGGACCGTTCGTCACGGCCACCGCGTCCACGTCCGCCAAGGCCATGCCGGCCCCTGCGAGCGCCTCGCGAACCACGGGAACGATTTTTCGCAAATGCTCGCGGGAAGCCAGTTCCGGAACCACGCCCCCGTATTTGCGGTGCAGATCGATTTGCGAGGCGACCACGCTCGAAAGGATCGTCCGGCCGTTGCGCACCACCGCGGCGGCCGTTTCGTCGCAAGACGATTCGATCCCGAGAATGCTCGCGTCGCGCGCCATCATTTTCTCCGGCCGGCTATGGTAGCATGCGCTTGGCGAGCCGTCTTCGGCCTGCGGGGGTTGACTTCCGCCGCAAATGGCGGGATAAGCGGATGCTCGGGGAGAGGGAGGATGCATGGGCGGGCTGCTGCAGTCGTGGTGGGAAGTGCTGTTTGTTCTGGCATTTGTTTTCGTCTCCGGCTTGTCCTACGTCAACCCGTTCTGGGAGCATTGGTTCAATCCGATCATTATCGTGATGGTTGCGATCGTTGCGGTTGCGATGGCAGCCCGCAACACGCGAAAATAGATTTTCGAAAGAACGGAGCCATTATGTCGCACGTCTGCGGGAATTATTCATGAGTGCTCGTTTCCAGCCGGTGAGGAAGGCGGTGCTGCCCGCTGCCGGCCTCGGCACGCGCTTCTTGCCGGCCACCAAGGCCCAGCCCAAGGAGATGCTGCCGGTCGTCGACAAGCCGCTCATTCAGTATGCCGTCGAGGAGTGCGTCGCTTCCGGAATCGAGAACATCGTCATCGTCACCGGCCGCGGCAAAAACGCCATCGAGGACCATTTCGACGCCTCGCCCGAACTCGAAGCCTTCCTGGAACGCAAGGGGAAGACGGACCAGGCCGAACTGGTGCGCCAGATCAGCAACATGGTCCGGTTCAGCTACACGCGGCAGAAGGAGCCGCTCGGCCTGGGCCACGCGGTGCTCGAAGCGCACAGCATCATCGACGGCGAGCCCTTCGCGGTTCTGCTCGGCGACGTCATCATGACGGGAACTACGCCGGTCACGCGCCAACTGGTCGAGGTGTACGAAGCGACCGGCGAGGGAGTGATTGCGGTCATTCCGGTCGCCCGCGAGCAGGTCGGCCTCTACGGAATCGTTTCCGCCGATCCGCCCGTCGAGCGCGGCGGGCGCCAGGTCTATCGCATTCGCGACCTGGTGGAAAAACCTTCGCCCGAGGAAGCCCCCTCCACGCTCGCCATTGCGGGCCGCTACGTTCTTCCGCCGGAAATTTTCGATTATCTCGAACGCACCGAGCCCGGCCGCGGCGGAGAAATTCAGTTGACCGACGCGCTGCGTGTTCTGGCCCAGGAGAAGGGGTTGTGGGCCTGCGTGTGCGAGGGAAAATCCTACGATGCCGGCGACAAACTCGGCTTTCTCCAAGCCAACGTGGAAATCGCCCTGGAAAATCCCGAGTTTGGCGGCGCCTTCCGCGACTGGCTCCGCACGCTCAAACTCTAAAAAATCATCTCCGGGACTTACGGTTTCGTGGGTCGGAGCTTCGGCTCGGGCGAAATCAGGCTTTCTTGTTTGCGCTGGTTTTGTCTGAGGCGCCCTTGTCCGAGCTTGGCTTTTCGGAAGTTGCCTTTGCCGGGGTTCCGTCGCCCGCCGAGCCGGACGCGCTGCCGCTTTTCGACGCGGCGCCCGAATTCTTCCCGCCGTAGTCGGTGACGTACCAGCCGGTGCCTTTGAACTGGATCGCCGGGGCGGTTAAAACCCGCACGGCGGTTTTGCCGCACTTTGGGCACTTCCGCTTTTCCGGCGCGGAATAGGATTCAATCTTCTCGAAGCGATGATGGCAATGGGCGCATTCGTACTCGTAAAGCGGCACACTAATTCTCCTGAAAAAAACGTATGACGGCTCCCTTATGGTACCACGCCAGCCGTGACCGCGAGCCGCCGCCGCCGCGTGCTAGACTCGCTCTGGTTCCATGACCGGCGAAGACACCATCGGGCGGGGCAAACTGTATCTTGTGGCCACGCCCATCGGCAACCTGGAGGACATAACGCTCCGGGCGCTCCGCGTGCTCCGCGAGGCCGATTGGATTGCTTGCGAGGACACGCGCCAGACGCGCAAGCTCTTGACCCGTCACTCAATCGACCGGCCCCTGGTCAGTTATCACGAACATAACGAGTGTGACCGCGCGACCGAGCTGATGGGCCGCCTCGAGCAGGGTTCCACGGTGGCTCTGGTGACCGACGCCGGCACGCCGCTGGTCTCCGATCCCGGCCGGGACCTGGTTCGGCTCTGCCTCGAACGCCAAATTCCCGTCATTCCGATTCCGGGGCCATCGGCATTCGTCGCCGCTCTGGCGGCTTCGGGGCTGGATACCGGTGAATTCCTGTTCGTTGGTTTCCTACCGCCACGAGCCGGCGAGCGAAGGCGCCGCCTGCGCCAACTGGCCTCGGAGCGTCGCACCATCGTGATCTACGAAGCTCCGCACCGGCTCGTCCAGACGCTCGCCGATGCGCTGGAAATTTGCGGCGACCGGCAGGCCGTTGTGGCGCGCGAGATCACGAAGATCCATGAAGAATTCAGCCGCGGGCGCCTGGCGGAACTGGTTCGCAAATTCGAAAGTGCAACTCCTCGCGGTGAAATCACCCTTTTAATCGCCGCGCTGGAAGAGGGGACGGCGGAGGCGGCCGCCGCCGGCACGCTTGCCGAAAGGATCGAGGAACTCGAGCGGCAAGGGCTTGACCGCAAGGCGGCCCTCAAGCAAGCCGCTCGCGAACGCGGCATTCCCAAACGCGAGGCCTATCGCCGGCTTCTTCTGGAAGGCGAGGGGAAAAGCGGCACGCGCGCGTAGTTCTCTCGGTAATGGATATTTGTCGGCTTTTTCCCCGGGGAAAATTCGAATCCGATAATTCTGGCATCGGCGGGCCGGGATCCTGCATCACAATACACAGAGAGATCGCGATCCCTCCAAGTTTTTAAGTTAAGGAGGGTCATTTGCCATGCTTTCGCGCAGCAGAATCGTAAGCTTCTTTTCCGTCTTCTTTGCGGCAGGTCTTCTGTCTTTCATGCTGGTTCCCGGCGCGCGCGCAAGCGCGTGGAACCAGAAAACGCTGGTAACCGTAAACGGTCCCGTTGAGATTCCCGGCCATGTGCTTTCGCCGGGAACCTACACTTTCCGGCTCATCGACTCTATATCTGGTAGCTCCATCGTTGCAATCACTAACGCCGAGACCGGCAAGCTCATAACCTACGCCCTGGCCGAGCCCGCCTTTCGCCCGAACGTAACCGCCAAGCCGGTGGTCACCTTGGAAGAGCGGCCGTCCAATTCTCCGCCAGCGCTTCTCAAATGGTTCTATCCGGGCGATGAGTGGGGTCAGAAATTCATCTACGCGCATTCCGCGCCGCGTCCCATGGCCGCCCTGGCTCACAAAACTGCTTCAGTCAGAGGATAAAACCCGTCGCGACGCGTATTTTTCGCCCCTGCCAGCAGCAAAAACGGCTGCGGTCTCTCGCCCCGGAGATCGCAGCCGGCGCGTTCGCCGTCAGAACTTGGTCATTTCGGTGAAGTGGAAGTTGCGCGCCTTCATGGCGGGGACGACCATCTCGAACGATTCCTCGCCCGCGGCCCGCACGGGAGTGCCGAGCGCCTCGACCGAGGCCAGCATCTCGATAATACTTTGATTGAAGCGGAAGTTTTTGAGCGCACCCGCCACGCGGCCGTTCTCCACCAGGAACGTGCCGTCGCGCGTCATGCCCGTCAGGATCTTCTGGTAGGGATCGACTTCCCGTATGTACCAGAAGCGCGTCACCAGAATTCCCTGGCCGGTCGAAGCGATCATCTCCTCGATGGACGATTTGCCTCCGGCGAAGACGATGTTCAGCGGCGCCTCGCCCCATTCGTTCGGCAAAGGCATTCCGTGGCCGGTGGGCTTGGCGCCCAGCCGTTTCGCGCTGCCGCGGGAATACACCAGATTCTTCGGCACGCCGCGATCGACCAGAAGCACTTTTTGCCGCGGCACGCCCTCGCCGTCGAAGGGAGGGCCGGCTTGCAGGGGATGATAGGCGTCGTCCCAGATGGTGATGTGCTGGCCGAGAAGCTGTTTTCCCAGGCGGCCGGTGAAACACGACCGCTGGTCCTCGACGGCCGTGGCCGCGAAATCGTAGAAGAGGAAGCCCACCAGATCGAGCACGGCCGCCGGCTCGAGAATCACCGTGTAATGGCCCGAGGGAATTTCACGCGGCTCGCGTGAATCCAGGGCTTTCTGGCTGGCGCTTTGGGCGAGCGCTTCGGGATCGATTTGCCGGATGTCGCCCGAATTCGCCTTGGCCCAGCCGGAGCTGCCGCTTTCGAGGAACGTAACGGAAAATTCCGCCCGCGTCTGCTCGTAATAGGCGAACAGGCCGCGCGAGTTGGCCAGCGCCGTCTGCGAAATGCCCGTCGAGTAGATTCCCGCGGCGGTTTGTCCGCGCTCGCTTGCCAGGTTCACCACGCGCACCACGGCGCGCGCGCGGTCCTCGGGCGTGGCCGCGGCCGTGGCGGGGAAGAACCGTTTGACGGCCGGATATTTCTGGCGGCCGGGCATCGGCAGCAGATTTTCGCTCGGAGGCTGCAACCGGGCCAGGCGCTCGGCCGATTGCGCGGCGCGAGCGAGCGAATCGTCGTCGGTTTTGTTGGTCGTCACGCGCGCGGTGCGCCCATCGACGGCTGCGCGCACGGAAATCGAAATTCCCCGCTCGGCGACGTTCTGATGGATGGTGTTATTGGCAAAGCGAGTCAGGGCGTCGGTGGTCGCGTCGATCGCGACTTCGGTTTCGTCGGCCCGGCTGAATTTGAAGACGCGCTCGGCGATTCGTTCGAGCGCGGAACGGGCGATCCGGTGCTCGGCGGCTACCGGCGCTTTCCGCGCCGGTTTCTTTACGGCAGATTTTGCCTTCGTCCGTTTGGCTTTGGCGCGTGTCGGCATGGCGGCTCCCTCGATAACCCGAAAATCATACATGATTCCGCGCGGATGCGGGGCAGCCGGTCGACTGGAATTCGCGTTCTTCTGCGAATTCAATGCATGGCAGGATGCCGAAAAAGACAGTCAGCAGCCCCATAAAGTCTGGCGGGTGGGCCAGGACTTCCACGGCCGGATGATGCTCATTGCGCGCACGGCGGCGTCATAGCATCGCGACGCTCACTGCGATGCCCGCATTTGTGGGCGCCCCATCCCTTGCTTGGCAATGGTGGGCAATGGGTAGGGTCGAGGCGGTTTCCGGGCACGCAAATCCTTCCGCGAAGGCAGAAAAGCCCCACGCTCACAAAGAAGCTGTGAAGAAACCGCCCGGCCGGGCCGGTTTCTTCACAGCTGAAAAGACGAGCATGGGGCACCCGTAAAGGCAGCGGCGAACGCCTGGGCCACCCGCCCGACTGCCAGGCTTGCGTGCGCAAGCCGGAGTGCTGCCCGGAAAATCGGAGTCAAGGGCGCGGGCTGCTGCGATCGGGGGAGAGCGCCGCTGTCGTTGCGTTTCGAGAGAAGATGGCCACGGCAGAAGCGCAGGCGCAGTATCGCCAGCGCGGTCGAGTGATCGAGTTCTGTCACGCGTGGATCAAAAGCAAATTGGGGCTTCGGCAATTTCACGTGCGCGGGCTGGCAAAGGTTGCAACCGAGTTACTGTGGACCTGCTTCACTTATAACTTGCAACAGTGGATCCGACTACGGATAGCCAGTGAGCAGCCTGTCTGACGGCAAAACGCCGCTAGCCACAGGGCGCCGCCAGTGAAGCCACAAAAGACGGTCGCGCGATGTCCACCCAAAGCGAAACCGGCCCCGCCGGGCGGTTTCTTCACAGCTTCAAAGACGAGCATGGGGCACCCGTAAAGGCAACGGCAAACGCCTGGGCCACCCGCCCGTTCGTCGTTTGCAGCGCAATCGGCCTCGACACCGGCACCGCCGCACAGGACTACATCGGTCTCTACGGCGGGGATGCAAAGCTCCTCAGCGAAAGCCTCGAATACGTCCGGCGGACGGCAACACAAATCCTCAACGCAATCGGCGCGGATGCTTCATCCGCGCCGCCCGCCTAAACAAAGTGACGAGCCGACACTGCAAAGCGACCGCTGCTTCGATTTGTGCGAGATTTGCTCTTCGATGATAATTCCGCATGTGCGATTTGACCTATATTCGCAAACTGATGGGGGATGCTTGGGTCGATGCTGAGGTGTACGGTGCGAACCCCGCACATTTGCTCGGCCGATACCAGAAGAATGAAAAAGCACGGGTTTGGCTCAGACACACGGAGGAATTGGTCAAGGACCTTCTGACGAATCCGAAGGTCGAATTCGACGCCAACGTTCTAGTGGATAAGATCAAAGACCCTTTCATCTCGACGCTTGCTGAAATGGAGTCTGCGGCGTTCTTGGCCCGCCAAGGCTTTGGGATTGTTCTCGAACCGAATGCACCTAAAAAGGGACCGGATATTTGCGCCGACTGGGATGGTGTTTCGTATTTTGTCGAGGTTCGTGCTGCTGGATTTTCCGAGGACGAAGAGCGTCGAGAGCGAGTGACGAAGCAAATATTCGCAAAGATGAATCAAATACCCTCGGCGTACTCTGCATCATTCGTCATCGGAGATGAGTACCATGCCGGTTCACCTCGCACTAAGGCTGCGATCGAGTTGGTAGTCGAAGTCCTTGGCTTATTAAAGGAAAAGGAAATTAAGAAGGCGACGCTTTACTTTGAACCCCCAGACGGGAAAGTGCTCCTCCCCGAGGGCGTCTACTCGACAGATGTTCAGGTCAATGAAATCATCAGCAAGGCTGATCTAGTTGTCCGGTTCGAACATCTCGGGAAGGAAATGACGAGGACCGCGGCTTCGCTTATGAAGAAAATGAAATTCCCACCGGAACCTGTAAACGATCACGAGCGATTAAAGACAATTCTGAAGCAAAAGCGCAAACAATTGCCAAAGTCGTCGCGTGGAATCATCACTCTCGAAGTTTCAGAACAGTTCATGCTCTCGGACTTCTCTATTGAATCGGCGCTCTATGGTGATTTGGAATTCCGACTCCAGCGCGTCGATGGAGTATACAAACCAGTCGGAGCGCCCATTGCGAGGAGAAACAATCGAGGTTTCTTTCGACAAACTTCCCGCGTTTCCGCGATTGTGATTCAGAACCGACGAGTCGAGGGTGGCCGCGTCATACTCGAACGCAAGGTCTATCCGACCAATCGAGCAAACGACGATACGATTCGATTAACTCTTGCTGAATTGCGACGCTTCGGTGAACTCGAAAACAGAGGGCATCTCACAGCTGAGCACGCGCCAAATCACGTTGACGAGGATATCGAAACCGAGTAGGCCGTCATCTAGCAGCCAATTTCCGAGCAAAGCCAATAGAAGCTTTCTGTCCTTTTTGTCGATGTAGCCCAGCAGCTTTCTGAAGTTTGATGCATGCCGCGCGGCGGGTAGCCAACATTCCTCGGGAATTTGCGTCAGAGGCCATCTCGGCCGGCATGTTAACCTCTCGGCGCTTTATCTCGGAGGATCTTTTCAGGGTGCCCCATGCCTCGTGAGCGTGGGGCTGTTGGCGGGTGGGCCAGGATTTCCACGGTCGGATGATACTCGTTGCGCGCACGGCGGCGTCATATTATCGCGACGCTCACTGCGACGCCTGCTTTTGCGGGTGCCCCATCCTTGCTCCGAAAGGGTGGGCAGTGGGTGGGGTTGAGACGGCTTCCAGGCACGCAAATGCGTCAGCAAAGGCAGGAAAGCCCCACGATCCTACAATTCCGATGGGTAGCAGAATATTGAATAAACAGTCGTTCCCCTAAGAGTCCGCCCCGGCTGCGCACATGCCACCTGCTGGGTCGAGTCGAGAGCGATTTCAGTTACGCGCCCCGCGCCTCCATTTCGGCAGGATGAACATCTCTGGCGATCCTCTCGGTTTCATGGCTATCTTCGGCGACTTCCAACTCGTACCGCATTTGGAGATTCAGCCAGAATTGCGGCGAATTCCGGAAGTAGCGCGCCAGGCGCAGTGCAGTATCCACTGTGATTGCCCGACGCTCGCCGACGATCTCCGAGATCCGAGTTACCGGCACGCGCAAGTCGAGCGCCAGCCTGTTCATGCTCAGGCCCAGCGGCCGCATGAACTCCTCGCGCAAAATCTCGCCCGGATGGACGGGCTTCAGTTTCTTCGCCATGACAGCTTCCCTCAGCGCTAGTCCACGATCTCGACCCGGTAGGCGTCGCCGCCGCGCCACTCGAAGCAGATGCGCCACTGGTCGTTGATCCGAATGCTGTATTGCCCTTCGCGATTGCCGCGCAGTCGCTCGAGCCTGTTTCCCGGAAGCGATGCCAGAGTCGCCAGATCGGGCGCCGCGTCCAGCATGTAGAGCTTGCGAAGCGCGGGGCGCGCGATCGAGCGGAACCGGCGGCCTGGGAGGCGGCGGAATAGACGCTCGGTCTCGGCCGACCGGAAGGACTTGATCACGCGGCCATGCTATAACGCCTGGCGTTGTACGTCAACCAGTCCATAAGGCCGGTTGGTTGCCTTGGAAGGAGTTTTTTTCGGTTCCTTACTGAATTCAGCGGGAAAAGGCGATGCCGACGCGGACGTTGCGGAAGCGCGCCGGCGCTGCGCCGTGGCCGGTGCCCATGGTCTGCATGGGCTGGCCCTTTCCGCAATTCGGCGTGCCCCACAGGGTCCAGTGGTCGCGCGAACAGACGGCGTCGCAGCTATTCCAGAATTCGGTGGTGATGCCGCTGTAGCTCGGATTTTTCAGCATCCGAACTTTTTTGCCGCCCTTGATCTCCCAGCCGATTTCCGTGCCGAACTGGAAGTGGTAGCGGCGGTCATCGATCGACCAGGACCGGTTGGTTTCCATGTAAATCCCGTCGTCGGTGTCCGCGATCAGGTCGTCGAGTTTCCATGTGCCGGGGAGCAGGCTGATGTTCGTCATGCGAATCAGCGGCAGCCGGTTCCAGGATTCGGCGCGCATCGTTCCGTTCGACCGGTTTTGGCCGACCGCGGCGGCTGTTTCCCGGCTGGTCAGGTAGCCGCGGAACATGCCGTCGCGAATGATGTCGGTCGATTGCGCGGGCACGCCCTCGTCGTCGTAGCCAAAGGTGCCGAGGCCGGGCCCATGCTCGAGGCGCGCGTCGGCGACGACGGTCACCTGGTCGGATGCGTAACGCAGATTGTTGAGCTTATCGAGCGTGAGGAAGCTCATGCCGGCGAAATTGGCTTCCGTACCCAGCACGCGATCGAGTTCGATGGGGTGGCCGATCGATTCGTGGACCTGGAGTCCCACCTGCGAGCCGTCCAGGATAATGGTCCGGACCCCTTCCGGGCATTGCGGCGCTTTGTGCAGCGCCACCGATTCTTCCGCCACGCGGCGGGCGTTGCCCACCAGATCCAATTCTTCGACCAGCTCGTAGCCGCGCAGGGCATGCTGGCCGCCAAAGCTGTTCGGGTAGGACCGCTTTTGCAGTTCGCTCTCGGTGAAGCAGGAGGCGACGATTCCGGCGCCCGATTGCATCTTCACCTGATGGATTCGCGAGCCGATGGTCGAAGCAAAGAGCTGCTCCATCCGGCGGAACACCATGCCCGTTTCGGCGATGGTCACGCCGGCGACCTGCCGCATCTCTTTGTCGGCTTCGAGAAGCAGGGCGATCTGCCGGTCGACGGGGATGCGGAAGGGGTCCTTGACGAAGGGCGACTGCCAGGTGTCGATGTAGGACTGCTCGGGGGCCAGAACGACGTCGTGGCGCTTGGCGAGCGCCGAAGCGCGGGCGATGGATACGGCCTCGGCGGCGCACTTTTCGACCTCGCGGCGGGTCAATCGATCCGTGGACGCAAAACCCCATGCGCCGCCGGCGATCACCCGCACGCCGATTCCAAACGACTCGCTCTCGATGAGCGTGCCGACTTCGCCGTTCTTGGTGGAAAGCTCACGCTCGCGCAGGTCAATTACGCGCGCGTCGGCATACTCGGCCCCGCGGGCCGCTGCCGTGTCGAGAGCCAGATTCGCCCACTCTTCCATTTCTGGCGGGGAAGGCCTAGGTTCCTTCCGACCAGGAGGCCAGATAATGCTCCTGCTCGGGAGTGAGCTTGTCGATCAGAATGCCCATCGATTCCAGTTTCAGTTTGGCGATATGCCGGTCGATGGGCTCGGGCACGGGATAGACCCGCTTTTCCAGGCTGGCCGCATTTTTCAGTATGTATTCGGCGGAGAGGGCCTGGTTGGCGAAGCTCATGTCCATGACGGACGCCGGATGGCCTTCGGCCGCGGAAAGGTTCAGCAGGCGGCCTTCGGCGAGCAGGTAAATCCGCCGCCCGCCCGAGACCACGTACTCCTCGACGAACGGCCGGGCCGGCCGGTGCGAACTCGCCATGCGCTCCAGGGCGGGAATATCGATTTCGACGTTGAAGTGGCCGGAATTGGCGACGACGGCGCCGTCTTTCATCTTTTCGAAGTGCTCGGCGGCGATCACGTTCTTGTCCCCGGTCACGGTGATGAAAATATCGCCGAATCGCGCCGCATCCGCCATGGGCATCACGCGGAACCCGTCCATGAGCGCCTCGAGCGCCTTCACCGGATTGACTTCGGTGACGGTGACGTTCGCGCCCATGCCGCGCGCCCGCATGGCCAGACCGCGGCCGCACCAGCCGTAGCCGGCGACGACGAAATTGAGGCCGGCCAGCAGGAGATTGGTGGCGCGAAGGACGCCGTCGAGGGTGGATTGTCCGGTGCCGTAGCGGTTGTCGAAGAGGTATTTGGTGGTGGCGTCGTTGACGGCTATGACCGGGTACTGAAGGGACTTGTCGCGGGCCATGGCGCGCAGGCGGATGACGCCGGTCGTGGTTTCCTCGGTGCCGCCGATCACGCCCTCGATCAGTTCCTTCCGCTTGGAGTGCAGCATGGAAACCAGGTCGGCGCCGTCGTCCATCGTGATTTTCGGCTGGTGATCGAGCGCGGCGTGGATGTGGCTGTAATAGGTGTCGGTGTCCTCGCCCTTGATCGCGAAGACGGGAATCTGGTAGTCGCGAACCAGGCACGCCGCCACTTCATCCTGCGTCGAGAGCGGATTCGACGCGCACAGCACCACGTCGGCCCCGCCATCGCGCAGCGCGATCGCCAGGTTCGCCGTCTCGCTGGTGACGTGCAGGCAGGCGGAAATTCGCAGGCCCTTGAGCGGCTGCTCCTTGATGAATCTCTTGCGGATCGACTGGAGCACGGGCATCTGCTGATTGGCCCACTCGATCTTCCGTTTTCCCGGATCGGCGAGCGCCATATCCTTCACGTCACCGGGCAGTTTTCGAACGCTTTCCATACGCGGTTCTCCTCTTTTTTCCCTAAAGCAAGACGGACTGGATTAGTTGCGGACGCCCACTCCCGCGCCACTCGATACCGGGATGCCGGCTTCCTTACGGATCTGGGCGGCTTTATCCACGCGCTCCCAGGTGAAGCCGGGCTCGCTGCGGCCAAAGTGTCCGTAGGTCGCCGTCTGCCGGTAAATGGGGCGCCGCAAGTTCAGCGCATCGATAATGCCACGCGGATTGAGGGGGAAGATGGCGCGGACCAGATCGGTAAGCTGTTCGTCGGGAACCAGACCGGTATCGAACGTATCGACCATGACCGACACCGGCTCGACCACGCCGATCGCGTAGGCGAGTTGCACTTCCGCGCGCCGCGCCACGCCCGCCGCCACCAGATTTTTCGCCACATAGCGGGCCATATAGCAGGCCGAGCGGTCCACCTTGGTTGGATCCTTGCCCGAGAGAGCCCCGCCCCCATGCCGGGAGTAGCCGCCGTAGGTATCGACGATGATCTTGCGGCCCGTCACGCCGGCATCTCCCATCGGCCCTCCGATGACGAAGCGCCCGGTGGGATTGACGTGAATCTTGGTTTTTTCGTCCATCATGGCTTCGGGAATCATCGGACGGATCACTTCGTAAAGAATGGCGTCGTGGAGATCGCGGTTCGATACGTTATCGGAATGCTGCGTCGAAACAACCACGCAATCGACGCGCGCCGGCCGGCCGTCCACATACTGGACGGTCACTTGGGACTTGCCGTCGGGCCGCAGGAAACCGACCACTCCGCCACGGCGGACTTCGGCCAGGCGCCTGGTCAGGCGGTGCGCCAGCGTGATCGCCATCGGCATGAGTTCTTCGGTCTCATCGCAGGCGTAGCCAAACATCAGCCCTTGGTCGCCGGCGCCGCCGGTGTCGACGCCCATGGCGATATCGGGCGACTGGCGCTTGAGCGACGAGATAACGGCGCAGGTGTCGGCGTCAAACCCGAATTTGGCCCGGTTGTAGCCGACCTCGCGAATGACGTCGCGGGCGATCTCGGTGTAATCCAGATGGGCCGAGGTCGTGATCTCTCCGGCCAGAACCACCAAGCCTGTCGTAACCAGCGTTTCGCACGCCACGCGTCCAGTCGAATCCTCTTTGAGAACCGCGTCGAGGATGCCGTCGGAAATCTGGTCGGCGATCTTGTCCGGGTGGCCTTCGGTCACCGACTCCGACGTAAATAGGAAATTCTTTAGGCTTTCAGCCAAGGACGTTCTCCTTGCAAGGGTACCGGCAGCCTGCGGGGACCGCCCACACAACGACTGCCTTGGGATGAGACATCTGACTTTGCGAAGCTAGCATATGGCTTTCTAAGGTGTCAACGCATTGCAGCAGATGGTGTTGGCGCTGGGGGGGATCGACAAGAACCCCAATGCGGAAAAGTAGACCTCTCCGTGCGGGGTTAGAGGACGAAAGCGGCAAGATATAGACAGCAGTAAGCCGCCGAATGAAGAAAGAAATCATAAACCAGGACAGGTTCAAAGACGATCATTCGGCCGAGGTCCCATGGCGGGAATGGTGGCCCAGCATTTTCCCGATAGCTTGTTAGCCGCGTGCCGTGCGATCAGGCTCGCGACGAGCCGGCGGTGGCTCCGCGTGCCGGGTGGCCGGGAAGCAAGCAGTGGATGCGGCCGACGCAATGAATGCAGGGGAGCAAACGCCCGGACTGGTGTAAATCCGTGCGGCTGAGGTCTTTGCCGCGCTGGAAGGGCTGCTCTTCGGCTACGGCACCGGGGTGATCTCCGGCGCGCTGCTGTGCATCCAAGAGCGGTTCGCGCTATCGGTCTTTCGCCAGGAGCTGGTGGTCAGCGTCGTGTCGGCTGGAGCGGCTTTGGCCGCGCTCGCCGGAGGCCGCCTGGCCGACGGGCTGGGCCGGGCAATTTCTTCTGGCTCTGCGGACTGCTGTCGGTAGCCGCCTGGATCTTCTGTTGTACGTGGGTGCCGGAACCCAAGGGTAGAACCCTTGAAGAAATCGAAGCTTCCTGGCAAGAGAGGCTTAATTCTCGATGATAATCTTCATTCGCCGCTCTTCATCCGACTCGAGCATGGCGATGGCCTCGCGCGCTTCTGCGAGCGGCAACACGCGAGTCACCAAGGGATTTAGCTTCACAGCGCCTCTGGTTACCAGATCAATCGAAGCCGGGAAATCTTCGCTCTTGGCAGCGCGCGGGTTTACGATTTTGAGTTCCTTGAAATAAAGCTGATAGAAAGGCAGCTTTCCCTCGGTCGCCGTCGAAACCCCAAACAGGACCAGCGTGCCTCCCGGACGGGCCATCGCAATCGCATCGGCCATGACGGGCACCTTGCCGGTGCACTCGATGACGATGTCAGCCCCATGGCCGCCCGTCGCTTCCCATGCGCCGCGAACGCACTCGGTTCCGGAAGCCAGCGCGAGGTCCGCGCCAAAATCCTGGGCCAGCCGGCGCTTCCACGCGCTGCGGGAAATGCCGATGACGGGATAGGCGCCCCACGCCTTTGCCAGCTGCACATGCACTTGTCCCGTGACGCCCAGCCCCAGCACCACCACCGATTGTCCCGGGAATGTCTCGACAAGCCGCTGCGCATGCCGGCACACCGTAACGACCTGGATGAGGGGCGCGCTGAACCGGTCCACCGAATCGGGCAACCGGAAGACGTGGCTCCGGGGAACGGTCAGATAATCGGCCAAGCTCCCGTTTGCGTCACGCCCCAGCAGAACCCCGTGTGGGCAGAGATGGGTTTGTCCCGCCCGGCAATGGAAACAAGTCCCGCAAAACAGCGCCGGGTCGATTACGACTCGCTCGCCGTTCCGAATTTCCCCGCGGCCCCCTTCGACGACCTCCCCGCTCATTTCATGGCCCATGACGAGCGGATAGCGCGCGCGAATGGCGCCCTCGTAAAGCTTCAGATCGGTGCCGCAAATGCCGCTGCTTTGAAGGCGAACCAGCACCTGCCGGGGGCCGGGTTTCGGGTTATCGACATCATCGAGCCCCATATCCCGAGGGCCCCGCAACACCATGGCTCTCATGCGGTGCGTTTCTTTCTCAGGCGGCAGCCTTGGCGCCGGTTTGTTGCGCCCCATCGCGGAGGGTGATGCGTGAATGTTTACTTGGCTTGGGAAGCGTGGTGGCGATCGGACGTTTTCGTAGAAATTCCACCGGCTGAAGGCCCCTTCGTATGTCTTCCCCGGTTCCCGCGGCATCGGGAATCGCATCTCTTATAAAAAATCAGTCCGTTCTTACCCCCGGATTGGCCTGTTCCGGTGTTCATCGGATGCGCCTTTGTGCCACCAGGACGCCGGCGGCTTCCCGGGCCCGGAACACCAACCGAAAGCTACGGCATGGTTAACGCTTCATCGCCTCTTCCATATGCTCCATTAGCGTGAAAACCACAGGACCTTTGGCGGAAACGAGCACGTTCTCCTCGAGACGGCAGGTCTGCTGCAAGCCCGGGTGTCCGGCGAAGGTCTCGATGGCAAAGTACATATTCTCCTTGATCTCCGCGGGATACTTCATCGAGTAGGCGCGGGAGATCCACATTCCCTCGTACAGCGTGATTCCGATGCTATGGGCGAATTGCTGCAGGGTCACCGTCCCGTACGTATCGTCATCGTACTGGGGGAAAGCCGCCGCCACGTCGGCCGTGGTATTGCCCGGCTTCAGTTTTTCCAGGCCCGCATACATCGAATCGTAGACTTCTCGGTACAGATCGATCTCTTTCTGGGTCATTTTCAATCCCTGGGCCCCGCCGCACTTGAAGCACCGCACGAAATCGATGAAGTAGCCCGAAGGACCCACGGCGTTGATGTCCACGATGATCAGATCGCCTTGCCGGATCAGCTTGTCGGTCGCCCATCGCCGGTACGGGCTGGTGTTGCCGCCGGAAGCGACGATGATGTCGTAGATGATTTCGCACCCGCGCTCCAGCATGAACTCGTGCACTTTCGCTTCGATTTCGCGCTCGCGCACGCCGGGCTTCAGCCACTCGTATTTGATCTTCCACATGGCCGCGTCGCCAATGCTCGAGGCCTGCTTGAGCAATTCGATCTCGTCGCTGGTCTTGACCACGCGCGCCGCCGAAACCGCCGGCCAGCCATTGACTATCCGGATGCCCGTTTTTTGGAAAGCCTCCAGAGCCGGCATGTCGAAGTTGTCGATGCCGATTCGTTCCTTGGCCACGCCGTGCTCTTTCAATACATCGAGGACGCTCTCCGCCATCCGCCCGGCCATATGCGGGACGGCGCCCTCGGCCCACTGCCAGGTAATGGCCGGACGAATTCGCCCTTCCATCCACGGCAAATCGATCTTGGCGCACTGCAGATCGGAACCGGCGGTCTCGAAAAGAACGGGCTCGCCATCGTGCGGGACGACCGCGTACCGAATGTTGATGTTGTATTTCCAGTTCCCCTGATACGAAGCCGTCGCGTAACGAATATTTGCTCCTGCAAAGAGCACCAGGGCCCCCAGATCGTCCTGTTTCATTTGAGCGCGCAGTTTTTCCAGCCGCTCCCTCCGCAGGCGGTCGAAATCTACCCGGTATTGCCAGTCCGCCCCGGTTTGGCTGTACAGGCGGCGTGGATCCCACTCGTGTGGTTTGCCGATGAAGGATGTGTCCATGCGAATTTATGTTCCTCTCTTCTTCGAATCACGAGAATCGGGCGATCGCTAAAAAGCAAAGCGCAGATTTTACAACGGCCAACGGCCGCGACGAGATTGGCACTCCAGCCCTTCTCGCCCAAAGTAAATTCGGAAACGCTAAGTACCTACCAGTTCGGGTTTCCGCTTCCGCGAGCCGCATCGTCCCACCGCTCCAGGCGAGTGACTTACCTGCAATATTGCACTCGGGATAGGTTCAACACGTCGTGCTCGGCGGTAGACTGGCGAATACCGGTGCCCGCGGATTGCAGGTCTCCGCTGACCAGATGCAGCGTATCGCCTATAACCCCTCCGGCCATCCCGGCGCGGGCCCTGGCGAGCGAGGGCAACACGAACCACTCATTGAGCGCGGGATCGAAAGCCTCGACAGCTCGGAACGCCGCCGTCATCTGCCAATTCTGCGCCTCTCCGCCGGCGACATAAATGCACCCCTTGTAGACGCCCCAAGTCAAACCGCTGGTCGGGGTGGGCATCCTGGCCATAACATTTCCCCAGATATTGGTGGCGGGATCGTACTCCTCCACGATATCGGTGGGACTGGCAGTCAGGGAAAAGGCGGAACCCAGGCGGCCGCCGATGGCATAGATTTTCCCGTTGACCGCTGCCACCGCGAGATGATTTCGAGCAGTCGGCATCGGGCTGCGCTCGCGCCAGGTGTTGGTGGCGATGTCATATTCCTCGTTGGTTCCCACCGCGTGAGATGGCCACGCGTCGAGCCCGAGGTGGATGACCCCCTCCTTCGAGCCGGGCGCCAGCTCGACTCCTCCGATGACGTAGATCTTCCCGTCGACCACAGCCGCAGCCCCGCCTCCGCGTTTCGACGGCATGGGCGCCAGCGCCTTCCAGGTATCCGTGGCCGGATCGTATTCCCAGGAATTGTTGATCGGCTTCCAGCCTGAGGGGCCGGTCTTCGGCGCTACAAAGCCGCCGAAGGCGTAGATCTTGCCCTTATACCCGACAAACACGACGTGGTGCGCGGGCAGCGCCATGGGCTTCTTCTTGGTCCACTGGTTAGTCGCCGGATCGTATTCATACACGTAACCTTTTGGACGCCATTGCGGCAACTCCGTGAGTCCGGCAAACACATAGAGCTTACCGTTGGCCGTGGCCCCCTGGAGTTCCTCGCTGGGCGCTGGAAACGGCGCAGCTTGCTTCCATCCCTGTTGTGCGTAGGCGGCTGCCGCCATCGCGAACGCGGTCAGCAAGCAGACGCCGCGCACGCAATACCGGAAATAGGTATTTCTCTGACCCATTTCATCCTCCTAAGGATTTCAGTCCGGCCAGTAGGCGCGCCGGTGCGAGGGACTCGCTCGCTTTCGGGGATGCCTGATAGCCGGTCGTATGAAAACCTTCTTTTAACAAACTCGACGAGCGAGCGAGTTCGAGGATCACGAACGTGCCCGGCACAGCCGTTCGGGGACGCCTCGTTTCGGCAATACGTGAGCACCTCAAAAAGATGAACTATCGTACTCTTTCCGGATATCGAGGCACGCTACTCGCATGCGGGTTCGGGAATATTGCGTCCGGCCGGCGGAAACGCCCTGGCGGCGAAACATGCGTCGCGCTGCCCGGGCGTGTTTCCGCCCTCCAGCCTCGGAACGAAACCTACCAGTCTACCCTTAGGGCAAACTGGATCTCCCGCTGACTATTTGGTATCGACGCATCGATCACGCCGGCACCGGGAATGGCGCTTCCCGTCGACGGATCAATAACGCCCATATTGTCTATCGGCGGGCTGAGTTGCGGGTGGTTCAGAACATTAAAAAATTCGGCGCGGAACTGGATGTTGAAATTTTCCGAAATGCGCCGGATGTAGTTGTCCTTGTGCACAGAGAAATCCCAGCTCACTATGTTCGGCCCCTGGACGCTGTTGCGCCCTGAGTTGCCGATCAGGTTCATGCAAGTCCCCGGATGCCCCGGAAACGGGGTGCATAGCGCGGCGATTTGTGGCGTCGCCTGCGGAAGCGTGAAACAGCTTAGATTGAGGTAGTTCACCCCGCCGTGAATGGGGTTGCAGCCAGGCACCCGGTTGGGAAAATCCCATGGATCGGTGCTGTTCATCCCGAGGGGGTCGCTGCCGAGCGCGAAGACCGGGCTGAACGGCCCTCCGTTTTCCGCGGTGATGATACTGCCAACCGCCCATCCCGAAGCCGCCCAGTTCAAAGGTGTAAAGAGGTGTCTGGTGCTGGGGAGATCGTAGTTAAGGCTGGCGGTGAAGTTGCTTGGCACGTTGAAGTCGGAGGGGCCTTTGCGAATCGCTTCCGAAAAATACCATAGCGAAGAGATTCCATTCAGGAATTGGTCGCCATCGGTTGAGCCCGAGCTGGTGTCCGTACTCTGGCCATAGGTGTAGGAGATTTGTGCGGTCAGTCCGTGGCTGGTCCGCTGCGTCAGCGCAGCTTCGATAGCGTGGTAGTAGTTATCACCAATCCAGAAGCTGGATGAGACACGCCCCCAGTTCGGGTTGAGCACCGTGCCCGATCCAGCCGGAAAGGGCCATAAATAACCCCCGCCCGCGTTGACCTGCTCGATCGGCAAGACGATCGAGGAATCGTCCGTCACCAGAAGATCGTGCACGCCGCGCGAGCCCAAATACGCCAGCATAACCGTGGTGTTTGGGAAAATGGCCCGCTGAACGTCCACGTTCCAATTCATCTGGTAATTGCGCCCGGGATGCTGCTGGATGAACGAAGCGCGGTTCGCAGTGTGCCCCAATGCCTGGGTCGCGCTGTTGAAGGCGCCAGTCGGGAAAGAGCCAGGCGCCGGATTGGAGACGGCATAGTCTATGACCCACGGATAGGCGCTATCCAAAGCGCTGCGGAAGTTGGCGGGCAAAATTGGAACGTCGTATATTCCAAAGCCCGCGCGAATCGAGGTCTTGCCCGTCTTGAAAGGATCCCAGGCCAGCCCGATCCGCGGCTCAAAATCCCGGAGCGTGGGGTTAAAGAAGAGCGGGCCGGTATTCCATTCCGTATTGCTGGTCAGGCTGTGCAGGGTGCCATAGTGGCCCCTTGTTTCGACGGGCACCGTGTCGAATTCGTAACGCAGCCCGGCGGTAACTGTAAGGTTGGGACGAACCTGGATGCTGTCCTGGAAGAAGGTGCCGAAAATAATCTCCCAATAGTGATTGATTTCCCCACTGACGTCGCCAATAAACGAATTTGGGTTGTTTGTCAAAAAGCTCGGGATATCGTTAAATCCGAAATTTCCGGCGCAATTGCCGCAGCTTTGCTCTTTTTCCAGGATGTGCTCGATGTTCGCCCCGAATGTTATGGAATTGATTCCTTTGGTGACCGCTATGTCGTCGTACCCCTGCAAGCTATTCCAGGTAAACGTGCCGGGATACTCATAGCTGAGCCCTCCCGAGAAATCAGTCAACTCCGAAACGCCCAAGACGCCGCCGGCAGAGTTCCCAGGTTCGAAGCCGTAACTCGTGTTTGCCGCCAGGGGGTTGATGGCCGAGACTCCCGCGGGCGCACCGGCAAAAATACGGCTGTAGCCTGCCCGGAAAATATTCACCACATTCGAGCCGAATAGGTGGGTTTCCTCGAGCGAGGCCACGTCGCGCTGAGTCTTGTTTAAAATGAGCTTGTTACCGAACTCATCGGTTTGTGAGCCCGGATTATGATCGAACAAGTAGACCAGAGATAGAGTGTCTTTGTCGCCAGCGTGATAGTCAAACCGCGTGGTGAAGTAATCCTCGCTAACCTGCTGAAATCCATTGAAATTGTAGATCGCGGCGTTCCCGTCACCGAACGGGGCCCCATTCGGATGGGGATAGAACGCCGCTATAAATTGCTGGACTGGTTCGCTGATGCCGGTCACCGGGTCTGGGTTGGAAATCGCAAGACCGTTATTCGCAGCGTACTGCGTAAGCGTCTCGGAGCCATTGGGATACACACTCGACGTATTTGAGCACGTGTCCCCGGGGTTACCCGAGCACGCCACAGTGGAAAGGCCCGGCCCGCCGCCCGGTCCGGTGCCGATGCCGCGCGCTGCCAGTGACGGAACTTGAGCCTGGTTGCTAACCGAAAGGAACTGGCGCAGGCCTTCGAAATCCCCAAAAACAAAGGCCTTGTTCTTGATAATCCGCCCGCCGGCCGATGCTCCGAATTGATTGCGGCGAAATGGCGGATTTCTACCAATATTGAAATAAGGCTGAGCGTCCAATGCGCTGTTGCGCAGGTACTCGTAGGCGCTTCCGTGAAACTGGTTGGTTCCCGACTTGGTGATGGCGGTGACAATCCCGCCGGCAGACCGGCCGTATTCAGCCGAATAATCCGTCGTCAGGACGCGGAATTCCTGCACCGCATCCACACCCAGATTCCCGCCTAGCAAGCTGCCGGGGGCTTGGCCCGAGTAATCGTTGATGCTAATCCCGTCCAGCAGGTAGTTATTCGTTTGAGGCCGCTGGCCGGCAACGGTCAATTCCACACCTAACCCACGCCCAATCCGGTCGGGCGTGCCGACCGACGCCATATCGCTGATTTGGTTGACTCCGGGTTGAAGAAGCGCCAGGTCGGTCCAGGAACGGCCATTGAGAGGAAGCGCGACAATCGACTTTGTCGATATGACTCCGCTGATCGCGGCCGATTGCAGCTGAACGTCCTGCGCCTCCGCGGTGACCGTGACCTTCTGCGCCGCGGCGCCCACGTTCAGGGTCCGGTTCAGCACCTGCTGGGCACCGACGGTCAGAACCAAGCCGGATGTTACCCCCGTCCGAAAGCCCGCGGCCGAGATCGTGACCTGATAGGTTCCGGGCAACAGGTTGTGCGCGATATAGAAGCCGCTGGTGTTCGTGACGGCGTGCGTGGTCACGCCCGTCCCCGTGTTGGTGATGTTAATCGACGCTTTGGGAATCACTGCGCCGGAAGGATCGGTGACCGTTCCCGCAAGGTTTGCTCCGACCGTCTGGGCGCGCGTCGGAATGGAAACGAAAAGCAAAAACAGCAGTGCCGTAGCAAACGTGCAACCGGCGAGCATCTTCTCGGAAATATTGCGAGTTACGTTCCCCATCTTGACCTCTCCTTGTCGAAAATCTAGGGATGCAGGTCCGGATCAACACCCGGCGCACCTTGCGCCGGTGCGGATTTCTGAATGGTCATCGATTCCGTATGCTGCCTGTCCGAAAATCCCCAGCCTTCGCGGTGGCGTCACGACGGCCGCGTGCGGGATTCGAAGCGGCGTTTTCTCTTCGCTTGCGAGATGAACGGGAGTATTCAGAAAGGCCCCACCCCTTTTAGAACGAACCTCCCCTGGTCTGCTTGTGCGTTTCCACGGACTGCGCATCTCTTCTGTGAAGGACAATTCCCATAGGTGAATGTTGAGTCGAACATGGTACGCGCCCTAAAACGGCTAAGAACGTAGCACAGGCTAAGTTGATGTCAATGAAAAATATCGTGATACCTAGTGATACGAGGTAGTTATACGAGAATAAGGTAAGGTCCGACCGGGAGATTGTCAGTCGATCATGGAATAGTTGCGAAAACG
>Ga0307373_10000084_pt1 | contig 156054 bp, 109 predicted proteins | sample OX2MG_FD_202534 | JGI IMG/M metagenome (GOLD analysis project Ga0307373, IMG submission 202534) | Soil microbial communities from Risofladan, Vaasa, Finland - OX-2 | ecosystem: Environmental > Terrestrial > Soil > Coastal area > Acid sulfate soil | place: Finland: Risofladan, Vaasa...
TGCTTCTGTCTTAAATCAAACCTCGGTGGAGAAAAAGTAACTCATGCATGACTTTTTCCGCAGCCTGTAAAGCCCATCTGTTTTTCGCCATTTACGGCACGACTGAAGTCGTGCCCTGATACAAGACCGAAAATCATTTCTTTAACGAAATTTAAGACTCAGTACACCAGCTACCTAGCCAACGATGGTTTGTTGGAGGAGCCGGCGGCCCTGTTTTCCGCACAGGCAAGGGAAACTTGTGTGGGGCACCGAGTCACCCGCCCAAGCGGAGCTTGGACGGGGCACCCGCGGTTGAGACTGGTTAGGATTCCTGTGGGGCACCTGTCAAAGTTGTAAGCTCGATAGATATGAAGGCAAAGAAGACGCGAGTGCGGTTTGCTCCATCGCCGACGGGGATGCTGCATGTGGGGAATGCGCGGACGGCGCTCTATAACTGGCTGTTTGCGCGGCATACGGGCGGCGAGTATTTACTGCGGATTGAAGACACGGATCTGGACCGCAGCGAGGCTCGGCACGAGACGCAACTGATGGAAGACCTGCGCTGGCTGGGGTTGGAGTGGGATGAAGGGCCGGGCGTGCCGGGGCCGCATGCTCCGTACCGGCAGTCGGAGCGGCTGGGGATTTATCGCGAACATACGGAGCGGCTGCTGCGTGAGGGTAAGGCGTATCGATGCTTTTGCACGGCGGAGGAGCTGGAGGCAGAGCGCGAGCGGGCGGTGGCGATGCACAGGCCGCAGGTGTATTCGGGCAAGTGCCGGGGGATCGACCGGGAGGAGTCCGCGATGCGGGCTAGACTGGGCGAGCCGTTTGCGGTGCGGCTGCAGATTCCGGACCATCCGCTGCGGTTCCACGACATGGTGCGCGGGGCGGTGGAGTTTGCGAGCGAGACGGTGAGCGATCCGATCCTGGTGCGGTCAGGGAGCGGAAAGTCGGGGGGCGTGCCGGTCTACAACTACGTGGTGACGGTGGATGACGCGCTGATGGAGATTACGCACGTGATTCGCGGCGATGATCACCTGTCGAACACGCCGAAGCAGGTGGCGGTCTACGAGGCGTTCGGGTGGAAGGTGCCGGAGTTTGCGCACCTCTCGACGATATTGGGCAGCGACCGGGAGCGGTTGTCGAAGCGGCATGGGGCGACGTCGATTGCGAGCTTCAGAGAGATGGGGATTCTGCCGGAGGCGCTGGTGAATTATCTGGCGCTGCTGGGATGGGGCGCGGAGGGCGGCACGCGCGAGACGTTTACCGAGGAAGAACTGACGCGGGAGTTCAAGCTGGAGCGGGTGACGGCTTCTCCGGCAGTGTTTGACTGGGGAAAGCTGCACTGGCTGAATCGGCATTATATGAAGGCGACGGAGATCAGTCGGTTGGCGGAGCTGGCTTGGCCTTACTTTGAGAGGGCGGGATTGCTGCCGGGGCAGGATGGGGCTCCGGAGAAAGTGAGCGCGTGGCTGGAGGCGGTGATTGCGGTGTTTCTGCCGTCGCTGGATCAGCTGGATCAGTTGCCGGGGAAGGCGGCGTTTGTGTTCCGGTTTGACGTGGAAGCGGCGCGCGCGAATGTGGAGAACGCGGAGGTGCTGGGGACGGAGATTGCCGGGAAGGTTCTGGCGGCGTTTGCGGCTCGGGTGAGTGGGGCTGCGGCGGGCAGTGTGACGGGAGAGCAGTTCAAGGCGTGGATGAACGAGATCAAGGCGGAGACGGGCGCGAAGGGTAAGGACCTGTTTCATCCGGTGCGGATTGCGCTGACCGGGGCGCACTCGGGGCCGGAGTTTGACAAGGTGATTCCGGTGATTGAGGCGGGGAGCGGGTTGGAGTTGCCGGTGCATGTGGCGAGCGTGCGGGAGCGGGTGGAGAGGTTTGTGAAGCAGCAAGGATGAAGAGCGTTTATTGGATCGAATAGGCGAAGTCTCCTAAGCTGGCGATTGTGGCCAGGCCCGCAAGGAAGGAATCAGCATGGGTATTTCGAAAATGCTTGGCAAATTGTTTCCGCCGTATGAGGTAAAAGTCACATGTCGGGACATAAACGTTCTCCTTCAGTCTGATGATGGGCTCTGTATCGACATAGTGAGAAGAGAAGCCCTCAAGCTGGCAAAGGACGCTGATAAGACCCTGTATTCGATCCGAATAAGCGGCTTTAAGCCGGATCAACTCGCCCTTGTCTTAATTTTCAACGTATTAGTCCGAAATTTAGAAAGTGGCTGGTATCACACCTACCGCGGTGTTTTAGGAATGCAGGGACAGGACATGCTGAGGCTCTGGCATAACACTGCGAAGGAAATGATAAAACGCGGATATTCCACTGAAGAGGAATACACCGTTGATCTCGAAGGGCTTAATAGGGTAATCAGATCTGCAGGTTAAGGATCAGAAAATATATCGAATAAGTTGTGTGATCAGAGGTAGAACGTGTGGTTGACTTCATAACGCGGAACCGCCATGGGGTGCCCGATGGGAAATGAGTCAGTGAGCCGAGAGAAGCCAGTTGCAGTTTGTACTGTCTGCGGTGCCGTGTCCTACGGCATAGATCTTTATGGACGATGTGATCGGATGATCGGAGGAAAGCAATGCCGCGGTTCCAAGCGCACCAGATTGAACGAAACCGATTGGGAAAAGTGCGAACTTTGTGTAGGAACAGGGCGTATTGCTGCATCAAGATGCGAGAGATGCGACGGGGTCGGCTGGAAAGACGTGAGAGGCCGATGAAGGTGATGGGCAAATACACAGAAACAGCGCGAGTGGATTCTTCGCTATCAGAGAAGGACATCGTAGCTTGATTGATCTGACATTTGCGCATGACTGGGAGGCGGAGGTTCTGCGTGAGCGGCCGCTGATTTTGCCGCGGCGGCAGTTTGTGTATCCGAAGCAGGCGGAAGAGGTGGAGCGCGGCGCGCTGGAGGTGATGGTGCGGCCGGCGGGCGCGGAGGCGTTTCTTGGAACCTTTGCGCTGGGGTTTGCCGATCCGGCGGCTCCGACGGGCGTGTGGAGCTGTCCGGATGCGAAGTGGATGTGCGCGGTGTCGGGCGGGTATGCGTATCTGGTGAACACGCGGCAGCCGGAGGAGTTTGCGCAGGTGGAGTACAGGCCTGTGCTTGAGGTGCGGTCGCTGAAGGAGCAGGGTCTGCTGCTATTTGCGGGGCACCATTCGCTGACGGCCTGGGGCGCGAACGGGCAGGCGTGGCAGACGGTGCGGCTTTCGTGGGAGGGTGTGCAGATTACGGGCGTTGACGGGCGTTGGCTGCGCGGCCTGGGCTGGGACCTGATGACGGATAAGGATGTGCCGTTCCGGGTGGACCTGGAGACGGGCGAGAGTGTGGTGGGGGAGAGTTAGCTGGCGCGCTTGCGGCGTTTGGGCTCGATGGCTTTCTTCAGGGTTTCGTCGATGCGCGTTTGCCAGCCCTTGCCGGTTGCCTTGAAGTGCTCGATGACTTCAGGCGAAAGGCGCAGAGAGATCTGCATTTTGGTGGGCGCTTTTTGCGGGCCGCGCTGGCCGGGACGCAGGATGATGGCCTGCGACAGCCATTCCCCGGTTGCAGCCTCGTCGTTCGGGTCGTAGGGGCCGTCTTCGGGGTTGTAGGGAATCCTGTCGCCTTCGCGGAAGGACTTTACGCGCTCCCAATCAGTTAAGCTTTTGCTGTTCTTCATATGCCTTCCTTTCTTTTCGCGAAGCAACGCGAAATGAGATTATGCGGATGTCCTCACTGCGGTGGGTATAAATCAGCGAGAGCACTCGGCCGGCTAGTTCAACCATAGCGACGTCGAGTCTTCGGTCTTCATTGTTGCGCGGAGACAGGAACGTTACTTTATCCGGATTGTCATGGACGAGATATGCATCCTTGAAATCAAGCCCATGCTTCTTGAGGTTGATGAGCCGCTTTTTCTCGTCCCAAACGATCACTTATTTAATCGTATCTACAAATAAATGATCCAGCAAGGTTATTCGAGCGAGTAAAAGCTCAAGATGGAGTCGCCCTGTTTGAGGGTGCGGTAGCGGTGGAGTGCGCCGTATTGCTGCGCGAGGTCGAGCTTGCGGAGGTGTTCGGCGATGACGACGGCGTTTGGCGCGAGCAGCGGGAGGGATTCGCCACCGAGGAGGGCGAGGGTGGACTCGTAGTCTTCGGCGCTGTTGTAGGGGGGGTCGAGGAAGACGATGTTGGCTTTGGGTTCGGTGGAGGCGAGGCGGCGGAGGGCGGCGGAGGCGCGGTGCGACTCGATGGTGTAGTTGCTGCGGATGCCGAGCGAGGCGAGGTTAGAGCGGATGGCGCGTAGTGCGGGCGGGGCGTGTTCGACGAAGATGACGTGGGATGCGCCGCGGCTGAGGGCCTCGATGCCGACGGCTCCTGAGCCGGCGTAGAGGTCGAGGAAGACGGAGCCGGTGATGCGCGGGGCGAGCACGTTGAAGAGGGTTTCGCGGAGGCGGTCGCTGGTGGGGCGCGTGTCGAGGCCCTGGGGGGCGACGAGCGGGCGGGAGCGAAATTCTCCAGCGATGACGCGCATTGGATCATCGTAGCAAGGTCGAGTCGAGGCTGCGACAGTGTTGCGGCGGGGCGAGGCAATACAATAGGGAAAGGACGAAAGGCAGGTACGCAGAAAGAATGCGAGCGTGGTCATTTCCGCTGGGGCGATGGTTCGGAGTGGATCTCCGGATCCATCATTTTTTTGTGTTATTGCTGGGGTTCAGCCTGTTGTCGGCCTACGACCTGAAGACAAGCATGTGGCGCGGTCTGATGCTGTGGCTGCTGCTGCTGCTGGTGGTGATGGTGCGCGAGGTGGCGCGCGTGATTGTGGCGGCGTGGAATGGGCTGCACATACGGAGCATTCTGCTGCTGCCGATTGGGGGGCTGTTCTCCTATGCGTCTCCCGACAGCGCGGAGCATGCGATAGAGACGAAGGTGCAGGCGGTGCTGGCGGTGGTGGGGCCGGCGGCGAACCTGGTGTTCGCGCTGATTGTGGCAGCGCTGATTGCGGGCGCGTCTCCGACGGTGCTGTTGATGGGCCGGCCACTGATTACGCCGCATTTTCTGATGCGGTCGGCGGTGTGGCTGAGCGCGCTACTGGGGCTGCTGCATTTTATTCCGGCGTATCCGCTGGATGCGGGGCGGATATTGCGCGGGGAGTTAGCGCGGACGCGCGGCGTGGCGCAGGCGACACGGACTGCTTCCGGAGTAGGACAGGGATTGGGCGCGCTGGCGATGGTTGCCGGACTGGCGCTGCTGGCGCTGCCGAATCATTCGACGGCGACGGGGCTGAGCCCGTGGCTGATTATGGCGGGTTTTTTTATTTTTATCGGCGCGCAACTGGAGGACCAGGGCGTGGTGTTCCAGTCGGTGGTGGAGACGGTGCGGATGCGGGACGTGATGCTGACGGAGTTCTCGACGATGTCGCCGTCGGACACGCTGGCGGACGCGCTGTACAAGTCGATTCACAGTCTGCAGGATGAGTTTCCGGTGGTGCGGGGCGCGAACCTGGTGGGGATAGTGTCGCGTCAGGGGATTCTGCAGGCGCTGCGCAGCGAAGGCAACGGGTATGTGCAGTCGATTATGTCGCGGACGTTCCAGGTGGCGAATCCGGAAGACTCGCTGGGGCTGATGATCCGGCGGATTGCGGGCGGGCGGATGTCGCTGGTTCCGGTGGCGGACCAGGGACGGATTGTGGGCATTGTGACGTGGCAGAACCTGAGCAACAGCATGGGTCTGCTGGCCGAGCACAAGCGTATGGAGCGCGAAGGCTGACGGGAATGACCGAAGACGGCCACGGCGCGGAGCGGAAAACGTTGGCATCCGAATTAGCTCCGGGACTCTACCTGGTGGCGACTCCGATTGGAAATCTGGAAGACATAACATTGCGTGCGCTGCGTGTGCTGAAGCAGGCGGACCTGATTGCGTGCGAGGACACGCGGCATACGCAGAAGCTGCTGAACCACTTTGGCATTGCGGTGCCGACGCTGAGCGTGCACGAGCACAACGAGGTGTCGCGGACGGCACTGCTGCTGGAAATGCTGCGCGCGGGCCAGCGGATTGCAGTGGTGACGGACGCGGGGATGCCGGGGATTTCGGATCCGGGGATGGTGCTGGCGCGGGCGGCGATTGCGGCGGGCGTGTCAGTGGTTCCGGTGCCGGGCGCGAATGCGGCGCTGAGCGCGCTGGTAGCGTCGGGGCTGGATGCGGAGACGTTCCAGTTTGTGGGATTTTTGCCGTCGAAGGCGGGGGCGCGGCTGACGCGGCTGGAAGAGCTGCGGGCGCGATGCGCGGAGGCGATGACGCTGGTGCTGTATGAGGCTCCGCACCGGATTGCGGAGACGCTGGCGGATGTGGAGCGGGTGTGGGGCGCGGAGTGCCGGGTGGTGCTGGCTCGCGAGCTGACCAAGCTGCATGAAGAGTTTTTGCGCGGGACGGTAAGCGAGGTTCGTGCAACGCTGGCGGAGCGCGGAGGTGTGCGCGGCGAGATGGTTCTGCTGATTGAGGCGAAGCCGGGTGCGGCGGAGGCTGCGAGTGGGGAGGTTTCGCTGCGGGAGCGGCTGGCGGAGCTGGAGAAGACGGAAGGGCTGAGCGAGAAGGATGCTCTGAAGCGGGTGGCGAAGGAGCGGGGTGTGTCGAAGAGTGAGTTGTATCGGGAGTTGCAGCGGTCGCAGGGGACTGGCCGTCCCGGTACACGCGCTTCGCGGGACTGACCGTCCCGGTACACGCGCTTCGCGGGACTGACCGTCCCGGTACACGCGCTTCGCGCCATTCCTAGGTGAGGGTCCGCTCAGAATGACGTTGATGGTTGGTTGTAGCATCCCTGTTCCCCACACAAGCCAAAAGAGGGCTTGTATGGGCCACCGTCAGAATTTGTACTCGTGTTCGTTACGACCTGCGCGCAATCGCGACGCGGGGGATTCCTTGTAGGTCGGAGACGAAGTCGAGGTCGAGCCAGCCGTTGAGGAGCGCGGCGAGGGCGTCGCGCTGGTTGTGGCCGATTTCCATAAAGAGCCAGCCGTGCGGCTTTAGGCACTGGTGGGCCTGCGGGATGAGGCGCTGGTAGATGTCGAGGCCGGAGCGTCCGGCGAAGAGGGCGGCGTGCGGCTCGAAGTTGTGGACCTCGGGCGCGAGGACTTCGAACTCGGCGACGTAGGGCGGGTTGGAGAGGATGGCGTCGAAGGTTTCGGATGCGACGGCGGCGAGCAGGTCAGACTCAAGGAAGCGGATGCGTGCGGTGAGGTGATGATGCTCGGCGTTGTGGCGGGCGACGGCGAGTGCGGCGGGTGAGGTGTCGAGCGCGGTGACGGTGGCGAGCGGGAGCGAGTGGGCGATGGCGATGGCGATGGCTCCGGAGCCGGTGCCGACGTCGGCGATGCGGAGGGGCGCGTTGTGCGGGAGGCGCTGGAGCGCGGCTTCGACGAGGTGCTCGGTTTCCGGGCGGGGGATGAGGACGTCGGGCGTGACGCGGAGCGCGAGGCCGTAGAATTCCTGCTCGCGGGTGATGTACTGTACGGGCTCGTGCTGGGCGCGGCGGTCGATCCACTGGTTGTAGGTGGCGAGCTGGTCGGGCGTGAGCGGCGTATCGGGATGCGTGAGCAGGAAGGCGCGATCGACGTTGGCGGCGCGCATGAGGAGGAGTTCGGCGTCGCGGCGCGCGGAGGGCAGATGCGCGAGGCGGGCGGCTCCGTTAGCGAGCGCGGTAGTGAGGGTGGTGCTCACGAGAGGATGGTAAATTGTTGGCGGTTCGGCTGGCTATGATGCCGCTCAGGTCCGCGGGACAGCGCACATGACGCGCATGCACTGTCCCGCGCGGACGGGAGTATTAGCGTGCGGACGAAGCGGTGATCTGGCGTATGGGGATGGCGGTGACCCAGCCGAACACGTTGGAGACGTAGAGGGTTCCTCCGACGATTACCGGGGATGAGGGACCGAAGGAGCCTCCGATGTGTTTTTTGCCGAGGAGCTTGCCGTCGGCGATGCGAATGGCGGCGATGTCTCCGGAGTGGTAGGGGATGTAGGCGACGCCATCGAGGACGGCGGCTCCGGCGCGGATCTGGCTGCCGAGGTGTACGGTCCAGAGCTTTTTGCCGGTCCTGAGGTCGAAAGCATGGTAGTTGCCGGTTACGGGGCTGCCCTCATACACCACGCCGTGGGTGATCATGGGCGTTGCGGTCTTCATGGCGGGCGGGACCGGGCCGTTGCTCATGCGCTGCTGCCAGAGGAGCTTGCCTGTTTTTGCATCGAGGGCGAGGAGAACATTGGCGACGGGGTTCGCCGGATCGCCGGATTCGATGGTGGCCTCCTGCACGACGATGCCGTTGGCGTAGGCGGGCGTGCAATCGCTGATGCCGGTGGCGACGAGGCCGGGGATGGTGGTTTTCCAGGCAATTTTGCCGGTCTTCTGATCGAGCGCGTAGAAGTAGTTGGGATAGGTTCCGCCGACGAAGATGTTGCCGTCGCCCGCGACTGGCGATGACATGCTGACGAAGGACACGATGTTGGTCTTCCAGGCGAGTTTGCCGGTGGCGACGGAGACTTTGTAGACGTGGCCGTCGCCGGTGCCGACGTAGAGAAAGCCGTCGAGATCGACGGGGGTGGGCATGATTTCGCCAGGAGTGTGGAAGGCCCAGATTTCGCGGCCGGTGGTGCGGTCGAGCGCGTAGATGGAGTTGAGGCCCGGGCCGCGGACGGTGCGCTTGCCACGGACGTACTGCATGGTTTTGGCGTAGTTGAAGTAGGCGTTGCCGGTGGAGACGATAACGCGGTCGCCATCGACGAGCGGATTGCTCATGTTCATGTTCCAGCCGTAGTGCGACCAGATGAGCTTGCCGGTGATGGCGTTGAGGGCGTAGGTGTAGCCGTTGTCGTCGCCGGCGTAGAGGATTCCGCGGACAACGGAGACGCCGACGGGCATGCCGACGGTGTAGGCGGTGGTTTTGAAGTCACCGATGAGGGGCGGGCCGTTGAGGGGTACGGCTCCGGCGCCGGCGAAGGACCAGGAGACGCCGCTGCGCAGGGAAGCAGGAGCGGAGGCGGGAAGCGGGAAGACGGCATTGCGGCCCGCGCTGGAGGCATAGGTCTTCCACTGCTGCGGGAAGTAGCTGGCGAGATGCGGGGAGGGCAGATTGTGTGGCAGGTACTGGCTGGGGAACTCCTGTGCGACCGGATTGGCGGTGCTCTGCGCATGCGCTGCGGCAACGGTGAAAGGGAGCATTACGGCGAGGGCGGCGAGCGGAGCAGAAAGCCTGCGCAGAGTGGAGGTGAGATGCATTGTGTGTTTACTCATGGGTATTCCTTCAGTGAGGGGTGCATGGGAGCCATGCATGGAGGTTGAACTGAGCGGGAAACGCTTGCTCATGTCTGTAACAAGCGAGCCGCAACGCGCTTAGCCACGAGCGCGGAGCGAGCGCTGCATTCAATTTGCGCGAGGGACTGCGCGCCTTCAAAGAGCAGAGCGAGTTCCTGGCCGAGTTTGCCGGGGTTTTTTCTGCCGGTGCGCCGCGCGAGGGTGGTGAGCCGTTGACGGATTTTCTGCTTGGCGTCGAGGGCGATTTCGCGGACTTCCGGGAGGACGATGGAAAGCTCGTTGACCGCTTTGACGAACGAGCATCCTTTGAAGTGTTTGGGGTCGAGGCCTTGCTGAAGCCAGTCAAAGATTGCCAGCAGGGGATCGGTTTTGGGGTCGAGTTCAGCGAGGAGCTTGTCGAGGCGTTCTTCGCGTTTATTGAGGCGCATGCGAAGACATTCGAGGGCGAGCTCGTTTTTGGAGCTGAAGTGCTGATAGAGGGTCATTTTGGTGATGCCGGCCTGCTGCGCGATCTGGTCGACGGAGACGTCGGCGTAGGCATTGCCGGCGAAGAGGTCCGCGGCCGTAGCGAGGATGCGAGCGGTGGTTGCGTTACGGCGTGCGGTCATGTAACTATACTTACCAGTAAGTATAATTTGTGTCAAGGCGTAGTCTTTAAGAGGAGGATCGCGGTATGCAGGGCAGGCGCTGGATTGGGATTGGTTTGGAAGTGGCGTTGGGCCTACTGATTGTAGGGCTGGTGCTGCACCGCGTGATACCGGTGCGGGCGGCGGCGCCGACGGCGGCCAATGCGAAGCGTTTCACGCTGATGGGTCTGGACGGCAAGCCCATTGCGCCGAGCGCGTACGAGGGCAAGGCGGTGGTGCTGAACTTCTGGGCGCCGTGGTGTCCGCCGTGCAAGCTGGAGATTCCGTGGCTGCAGAAGTTGCAGGATGCGAACCGCGGCAGGCTGGTGGTGGTGGGTGTGGTGGCTGATCCGGACACGTATGCGCGGGCGGCGGCGATGATGCGGCAGAAGGGCATCACGTATTTGCTGGCGCAGGATACGCCGTCGCTGGAGATGGAGTTCGGGGATCCTTCGGCGCTGCCGACGAGCTACTATATTTCGCCGTCGTTGCATGTGGTCCACAGCGTGACGGGTGTGGCGCCGGAGTACGTTATGCGGCGGTACGCGGCGGACGCGATGGGCCAGTAGTGGGCGGGTGATGGGCCGGTGCGGCGCGGTCGCGATACTCTGAAGTAGCACATGAAAGATACAGCGGTTCTTCTTATTGATTGTCCCGACCAGAAGGGACTGGTGGCGCGCGTTTCGGGGTTGCTCTACGAGCGCGGCGCGAACATTTTGCATGCTGACCAGCACGTGGACCACGCGATGGGTCTGTTTTTCATGCGTGTGGAGTGGGCGCTGAACGGCAGTGCGGGCGATGGGGCAGGGCGCTTTGATCTGGAGCGGTTCAAGGCTGCGTTTGCTTCGCTTGCGGCGGAGTTGGGGATGCGATGGACGCTGACGTCGAGCGGGCGGCGTCCTCGGGTGGCGCTGTTCTGCTCGCATTATCTGCATTGTGTGGTTGATCTGCTGTATCGCTGGCGGAGTGGGGAGCTGGCGTGCGAGATTCCGCTGATCGTGTCGAACCACCGGGAGGTGGAGAAGCTGGCGGTTTTTTATGGCGTGCCATTTGTGCACACTCCGGTGAGCGCGGCGACGCACGGCGTGGTGGAGCAGAAGCAACTGGAGCTGTTGCGGCAGAACGGGATTGATGTGGTGGTGCTGGCGCGGTACATGCAGATTCTGTCGCCGGAGTTTGTGGCGCAGTATCCGGCGGGGATTATCAATGTGCACCACTCGTTTCTGCCGGCGTTCACGGGGGCGCGGCCGTATCACGCGGCGCATGCGCGGGGCGTGAAGCTGATTGGAGCGACCAGCCACTATGTGACGGAAGTGCTGGATGACGGGCCGATTATTGAGCAGGATGTGGCGCGCATCTCGCACCGCGACCAGGTGGAGGATTTAGTAGCGCGGGGACGCGACCTGGAGCGGATAGTATTGTCGCGGGCGGTGCGCTGGCATCTGGACCGGCGGATTTTGTGCTACGGGAACAAGACGGTGGTGTTTGACTGAGCAGGGGCCGAATGAAACGACTGATCGCGATTTGTTTGATGCTGGGGGTGTGCGCGCAGGGGTATGCGCTGGGCGGCGGAGCTGCCGTGGATGGAACGCAGGCGGGCCATGGCGAGGGGATTTTACAGTCCATTGAGAACGCCAAGGTTGCGCATGCGGGAGACACGCTTCTGGTGACGCGGAAGGACAGTCGCGCACCGGTTGTGATGGTCTTTACGCATTGCGAAGCGGTGGGCGTGGAATACGAGGACCATCAGTGGTGGGTTCTTCCGATCAGCGCAAGGGGTGCGCAGATTGATGCGAACCGGATTCATGCAAATCAGGCGCTGTGGGTTCTGCCGCTGGATGCAGGGTCGAAGGATGGGGCCTGGTATGTGAGGCTGCATGGTGGCGATGTGCAAGCGGCGATGACCAAGTCGGGGCTTGAGGTGACGCTGGACGCGCAGAGCGCGACGCTGACGAGGGCAGAGGCGCGGCCGCGGAGCGATGTGTTCGGCAATCGATTCTCTTTCAAGATGGACGGTGGGGCGAAGCTGGAAAAAGCGCTGGCTGCTTTCTACTGGGGGACGATGCTTCCGTCGGTTGTGGAGAAGACGACGGCGGCGCATTTTCCTTACAGCAGCGGATATGTTGTGAGCACGCTGAGCGCGGGGTCGTATGCGGGGTCGTATCCGGCGGTGGATCATGAATTTCAGATTCGAGGGCGGCTGGCGTTTGGGTCGGCGGTGGATCTGGATATTGTGAAGCGGATGATCGGGCTGCAGTTCAAGCTGATGCAGGACGACCCGGAGCGGCTGTATCGCGCGCCGACGTCGGTGCAGCCGGATGGACGGCGCGAGTACCACGTGCGAAGAGACAGCGAGAACCATCGCGTGAATGCGGGGATGTTTCCGGTGACGGGAAACATTGAAGTGATGGAAGAAGCTTGGCGGTATTACGAAGCGACGAAAGATACGGTGTGGCTGCGGTCGAACATGGGGAACCTGGAGCACTCGGCGGAGTGGGTACTGGAGAACACGGACCAGTACGGACGCGTGTGGTCGGACGTGTATTACGAAGACCAGGTGATCAAAGACGGGCGTGTGACGCAGGCGCAGGCGTTCGCCGCGCATGCATTCGGATTGCTGGCAGGGATGGAGACGTTGCTGGGTCGTCGAGACGAGGCGGCGCGGTACGCGGCGGATTCGAAGAAGATGGCCGGCGTGCTGGTTGGGGCGCTTCCGATGGGGTACTGGGACGCGAAGAACCATAGGTTCATTGATTGGGTGGATCGCAACGGGGTGGCGCACGATCATATTCCGCTGCTGGCGAATGAGCTGCCGGTGACGTTTGGCTATGCGTCGGCGCAGCAGGCGGCGGCGGTGCGGCGGCTGATCGAAGCGAATGACGGGGAGTTTGAGCGGTTTCCGAGCTTTGTGGCGGCGGACATTGCGGCGTATACCAAGTCAGAGATTGGCACGGGCGGGCCGTATGATCTGTGCGCGGCGGGGCGGTACTGGTACTGGGATGCGGCGTATCGCGAGGCGCAGGGGCAGAACGGGGTTCTGCTGAAGCAACTGGAGCAGGTGGCGGCGGAAGGCGCGAAAAACAACTACTTCATGGGCGAGCGGTACGACATGGACCACGTGTACTACATCGACGGCAAGGATGCGCACGGGGCGAAGAAGTACTACGAGTATCCGAATGTGTTTGCGGCGGTGCTGGTGGCGAAGTATCTGGGATTGACGGTTCCGGCGGATGCGGATGTGAAGGTTGCGCCGCATCTGAAGGGCTATGGCAGTGTGGAGATGGGGATTCCGGAGTATGCGTTGCGCTACAGCTACAGCGAAGACGGATTTGTGCTGAAGAATTTGGCGGACAAGGCGCGACGGTATGACGTGGATTTGTCGGCGCTGGGATATGGTGTTGCGCACTATGAGATGAAGAATGGGGCTGGGAACGAGGACGTGGGTGCGCGTTCGACGGTGACGCTGGCGGCGCATGGGGCGGCGCGGTGGACTCCGGTGCGGTGAGCGTGGCGGGATCTTCGCAGGTTGAGCCATTGCGTGGATTGTGAGTGGGTTTGATGGGCGCGAATTGAGTTCGCGCGGGTGGCTTGACCGGTGTTGATTTTGGGTTCTAGAGTTGGTTCGCGTGTGAGGCGGCTGCGAAGGGGACTCGAAGGGTGACGCGCTGAGCGGATCTGGGCTGGGCGAGCGTTCCGGGAGTTGCCTGTAGCAGGAATCGATGGACCGCGGCTTCCTTCCTGTGCTGTCTGCAGTGAAGAAGAAAGCGAGCAAGGATCATTGGATCATGCCCTTTTGTTTCCATAGCAGCCGGAAGGCAACGTTGGAGCGGTCCCTGCTTTTGTTGGGAGCGATGCTCGCATTGATGCCTGTCGAAGGGGCATGGGCGCAACACGGCGGGCCTGCCAAGGGTGTTTCCGCTGCGACAAGCCCAACTGCAGCAAGGGACAAGACGGCGCCGCAGCAAAGCGTGCTGACGCTGAAGAAGCAAGTGAATCTGGTTCTGGTTCCGGTGGTGGTGCGGGATAAGAAGGGGAAGTCCATCGGATCGCTCACGCGGGACGACTTCCGGATTTTCGACAACGGCAAACCGCAGCCGATCAGCAGCTTCAACCGGGAAGCGAATCCGGTTGCTGGGGAGCGGGCGCAGGGCGGTCAGGTGCTGGCCAACGCGTTGCTTAAGACGATGGAGGTGTCGCGTCCGTCGCATTTTTTTGCCTACCTGTTCGATGACGTTCATATGCAGGCGGGCGAGCTGATGCGGGTGCGGGAAGCGGCCAAGAAGCACCTGGCGTCGGACATGGGACGTGGGGACCGGGCGGCGGTGTACACCACGTCGGGCAATGTGGAGCTGGAGTTTACCGGCGACCTGGCACAACTGGACCATGCTCTGGACCGCATCAAGCCGAAGTTCAACGACAGCCGCCAGAAGTGTCCTTACATGAACTACTACCTGGCGCAGCAAATCATGAGGGAGAACGGGAGCGACCTGACGCCGGTGTGGGATGCCGCGACGGATGACACCTGGTACTGCCTGTTCCACAAGGCCCCAAATCTACAGCCGCGCGCGCGGCAACTGGCCCTGGATGCGGCCCGCCAAGCGGTGGAGGTTGGGGATACCGACACGCGCACGAGTATGCTTGCCATTCAGCAGGTGGTGCGCCGGCTTGCGGCGATGCCGGGATCGCGAACGCTGGTTCTGGTTTCGCCGGGGTTCCAGACGGGCGATGACTACCTGGAGCAGGATGTAGCGATCGATCTGGCGACCAAGCAGGACATAGTAATTAACGCGCTGGATGCGCGCGGGCTGTATACGGGGATCCATGAAGCGGAAGACTACGGCCCGAGTACGTTGCAGGCCACCCAGACGGAGGCCCCGTACAACCGGCAGGGCAGGATATTGCAGAGTGGCGTGATGGCTGAGCTGGCCGACGGCACCGGGGGCAAGCTGTTCCGCGACAACAACGATCTGGCTGGCGGGTTTGACCAGCTAGGCTCGCCGCCCGAGTACGTTTACGTGCTTGGCTTCAGCCCTGCGGAGCTGAAGAAAGCGGGAAGCTACCACACGTTGAAGGTGGTGGTGGCCAGGCGACATGGCTGGACGGTGCAGGCGCGCCCCGGCTATTACGCAACGACGGGGGCGCAGGCTCCGGAGAAGATGCTGTCAACGGAGCTGGAGCAGGTGCTGTTCTCGCACGACGAAGTGAAGAGCATCCCGGTGACGCTGACGGAGGGGTACTCGAAGCAGGGCGGAGGCAGCCGCAAGCTTTTGGTGATTACGCATATTGATTTGAGCGGTGTGCATTTCAAGAAGGTCAACCAGGCGAATGTGGACAACCTGATTTTGGTGTGCGGGTTGTTCGATATCAACGGCAACTACCTGGAGGGCAAAAAGAAGAACCTGTCGCTGCACTTTGCCAGCGACGTACTGAACCGGATTACCGAAGGGATGAACGTGAAAACCACGTTTGATGTGAAGCCGGGGGCGTATCTGATCCGGGTGGTGGTGCGGGATTCGGGGGACGGTCTGGTGTCGGCGGTAAACGGGTCGGGTTTTATTGAATAGCGCCGCAGCGGCTGCCGGTGGGAAGCGTGCGGGGCGCAGGTGGCGGCCTGGCTTTGCAAAGTTCCCAGTGATCCGGACGCAGCACTTGGCGGGGTTTTGATCCGCTGCGCGGAAAACAGATTCATCCGGCGTTCAAGATAGTTTTATCCATCCTTAATCAGACGTTGAACGTAGCGTCGCAATCGCAGTCTCAAATGGCGATACAGGTTGCTTGTATCTTCCAAGGGATTGTGCCGGTCTATGCGTTCTTTCAAACTCGCGTACCGCTTCTGTTTGCCGGAGGGCCCACTGGTGCTGCTGCCGGCGCAATTCCGTATCAGGCTGCCTTCCCTCAAGAGTGCAAGAACGAAACAGCGTCCGCCCTATGTTTAGGCAGCGCAGGTGGCGATTCCGGCGGATTTTGTAAGGTCATCTGCTCCTCATACCGAAGATAGCGAATCGACAATTATGGTTCGCACATGGAGAGAACGTATGAAAAGAATTTCAATATTGATGTGTATTTTGGCGGCCGGTTGGATGCTCTCGATTTCCAGTGTTTGCGGCGCGCAGAGCGCGGGCGGGATCAGGGGTAAGGTAGTCGATTCCACTGGGGCAGCGGTGCCCGGCGCGACCGTATCCCTGACTGATTTAACAACCAACAAGACGCTGCACGCGACGGCGGGCGCGGACGGCGGTTTTGTGTTTCTGGATGTGATTCCGGAGCCGCAACTGATCACCATCAAGAAGCCTGGATTCGAGGCGTTCGCGCAGCGGGTGACGCCGACGGCGCAGCATGCGACTACCATTCAGGCGACGCTGGAGGTGGCTACGTTATCAGAGAGTGTGATTGTGCGCGGCACGGTTAACCCCGAGGCCAAGCCAGTGCCCACGCGTGAAGACGTAATGCTGACGCCGGGAACGCTCCGGGTGCTGGACCGGAAGCAGCTGGACACGGGAGGGCCTTTGGCGGGCGGCGCGCAGATGATTGCGTCGACGCCGGGAGCCAATGTGGTTGGTTATGGCCAAACGGGGTCAACGAAATATTCGATTGTTCTGAACGGAATCCAGCAGGGCTGGGCGGGTGAGGCCACGGGCTTCACTGCGCCGGGCTCGCTGGGCGTTACGTTTGACGGGGTGCCGGTGGGTGATCCGGCGACTGGTTTGTGGCAGTCGGCGACGATGCCGCAGAACCTTGTGATTCAGAATCTGGCGGTGACCTACGGGCCGGGCCAGCCGATGAACCGCTGGTATAACAGTGTTGGCGGATCAGTGGAGTTCACCCCGGTGCAGCCGACGGTGTCGCGTCACGGCACCATTGCTCTGAGTGAAGGGCCCTATGGCCAGCAGAACTTCGCATTTGTGGGGAACACGGGGAACTTTAAAGGCTGGTCGACGGTGGTCGGGGGCGGTTTGGGCCGGGGAGATAGTTTTCGCGTGGCGCCGGACGGCTTCGGCAATCACGCGCAGAATGGATCGGTGTTCGGCAAAACGCTGAAGACCTTCTCGGCAGGAAGCGTAGTAATGGGTGTTTTATATGCGAAGTCCGGTGGATATCGTCCTACGGTCATCCCGATCACTGACGTTGGGCTGATAGAACCGAACGGCGCGCATTTCAGCCAGCAGACGAGCGGGTACTACAGCGCCCTGCCGTACGCTGCGTACAACAAGTACGACACGAACGAAATGTTTATGGCCTACGGGCGCGAGAACCTTTTCCTGAGCCCGACGAGCACGTTGCAGAATACGACGTGGTTCAACCACATTCGCCGTTTCCACCGCCGCAATAACGATGCGCTGAGCCAGGGCGCGCAGGTGGACGAGTGGAACAATCCGCACAGCAACATATTTGGCGACCAGGTAGGGATGACCGAAGTGCTTCCCTACAACACGATCAACGTAGGCGGCTTCCTTATTCACGAGACGTATAACTCGCGCAACCTCTTCTACAATCCGTCCTATGGCGCGAGCGGCAAGAACGGAGTGGTGGGAGCGGGATCGAAGTTCCGTTCGGGCTACTTCCAGCAAGACAACGTTGCGTTCTACGCGCAGGACGATGTTCATCCGATGGCGCGCATTCATATTGTTCCCGGACTGCGGGTGGTTGGGTTCGCGACCGGCTACAGCGACCAGGCGGCGCGTGACTTCGGCCTGGCGCCCGGCGTGGTGTATGCGACGCACTGCTCCCTGAACCCTGTGGGCGCCGACCCGTACAGCAATATCTTTGGGCCGCCGACGGTGGCTCCCGACGGGAGCACGACGAAGGACCAGGGATCGCTGTGCGGCGCGCATGAGAGCCGCTCGGCGGTGGAGCCTTCAATCAATGCCGCGGTGATGCCGTACAACTGGCTGACGATCTACGGTGGGTATGACGTGACGTATCGCTCACCGGCGCTGGGTGGCGGCGGGGGAATGTTCCAGAGCGTGAATCCGACCTACTACATTCTGGCGAAGGGCGCGTATAGCCAGGGCGGCGTGAAGTTCCACTTTGCGCACGCGCCGGGGCTGGGGAACTTTATTGCCGGGGTGGACTACTTCCATCTGGCTTATACAAACCAGGAGCTGGATTACGAGACTGCCACGGGCGTGCAACTGACGTCGGGCGGCGACTCGGCTTATCACGGCGTGGATCTGTTTTTTGACGCCGATCCGAACCGCAACCTGCACTTTTTTCTGAACTTTGCGGGAGAGGCTGCGGACTTTACGAAGTACATTGTTGGTGGGCCGAGCCTGACCGAGTGCGCCGCGCAGGGACTCTCGTGCACCTCGTATAACAATCTGCCGGTGTCGTATGTTCCGGACATGACGCTGAATACGGGCGTGTATTACGGAATCCGGCGGCACGGGCGTGAGCTGATCGAGCCGCGCTTCTGGCTACAGACGACGGGTTCGCAGCACCTGTGGTCAAACAATACGGGTATGCCGACCACGCAGACGATGTCGTCGTACACGACGGCGAATGCCTCGTTTACCGCTCCCGTCAGCTTTGAGAAGCAATCCTTAAACCTCAGACTTGACGTGATGAACCTTGCCAATTCGCAGTACAACCAGTGGGAGTACATATCGAGCGGCGGGTATTTTGCGGCGCTTTATCCGGAGGGTTCGGCCCCCAGCGGTTACATTAACGCCTACCCCGGTGCTCCGCGGTCGGTTTACGGCACGGTTTCGTATCAGTTCTGATCGCGGCGAAGCAGTATGAAGACAAGTGCGCCGGCCTTTGGAAGACAGGGGCCGGCGTAGTTGCGTGGGTGGTGTGCGTTCTTGATTGTGCGTGATGGATTTCTCCATTTCTCCATTGCTCCATTTTTCCATTGCTTCCTTGCCGTCGTTCCATCAACAATTGAATCGAGGGCGGTCCTGCATGATTCAAGTTCATCCCAATTTGTTTGTGGGTTCCCAGGATGACTACGAGACGCACTGCGATGAATTTCCGGCGTGGCTTGTGATTCATGCCTGCAAGGAGCCATATCATCGCCAAGCGGTTGGCTACAGTGGGAGGGCGGCTTCAAAGGACCACCCTGAATATCTGATTGCCCGGCGCGGTAACCGGCTTGTTCTGAACCTTGTCGACGCGGACACCCCGGCGTATATCCCGGACGAAATTATGGATACCGCTGTGGCGGAAATCCATGCAGCACTCACGCGAGGGCAGCAGGTATTTGTTCATTGCAACCAGGGGCACTCCAGGTCGGCTGCGATCGCGATGCTCTATTTGGGGACCTATACGGATGTTTTGCCCCGAGCCTCGTTTGAGGATGCTCGCACGGCTTTTGCGGTGCTTTATCCGCCATTTGCGCCGGCAGGGGGAATGCTCGGCTTTTTAAGCCGTCGCTGGCTGTTGTTCCGGCAAAGCTGACGCGTGGATTTGTCTCTACGCTTCGCTTGTTGATTGATATCTTCTTGGAACTGGTGTTGTGGGCGGAGCGTGGAGGTGTGGCTGAGTCGGCGAACCGCGGGTTCTTCGACTCGTGTGCTGCTGCGCAGCACACTTCGCTCAGAATGACATCGATGGTGGGTGGTTAGGGAGTGGTGGGTGAGGCAGCATCCCTGTGGCCCACACAAGCCAAAGGCGGGCTTGTATGGGCCACCGTCGGGTGTTTGTATCTACTACAGTTACAAAATGTAGCGGGAGAGGTCGTGGTCCTTGACGATGGAGGCGACCATTTGGCGGACGTATTCGGGATCGATTACGGCGACCTTTTCCTTGCCGGCGGGAGTTTCACGTTCGCTGATGGGGAGCGGAACGGTGGCTCCGAAGTCGGTGGAGGCGGCGATCTGGAGTCCTCCTTCTTCTGTTTTTGGCCAGGACTTGGTGAGGTCTGGTGCGAGGAAGCTGATTTCGTCGAGGACGCGCTCCATGATGGTGTGGAGGCGGCGCGCTCCTATATTTTCTGTTGTTTCGTTTACCCGGAAGGCGAACTGGGCCATCTCCTCGATGGCCTCGCGGGTGAACTCGAGGCGGAGTCCTTCGGTTTCAAGGAGGGCGATGTACTGGCGGGTGAGCGAGGACTTGGGCTCGGTGAGGATGCGGACGAAGTCTTCGACGGTGAGCGATTTTAGCTCGACGCGGATGGGGAAGCGGCCTTGCAGCTCGGGGATGAGGTCGCTGGGTTTGGAGACGTGGAAGGCCCCGGCGGCGATGAACAGGATGTAGTCGGTGCGGACCATTCCGTAGCGGGTGTTGACGGTGGTGCCTTCGACGATGGGGAGGATGTCTCGCTGGACGCCCTCGCGGGAGATGTCGGGGCCGTGTCCGCCTTCGCGTCCGGCGATTTTGTCGATTTCGTCGAGGAAGACGATGCCGGAGGTTTCGACGCGCTCGACGGCGATGCGGGTGACCTGATCCATGTCGATGAGGCGTCCTTCCTCTTCCTGGACGAGGTACTCGAAGGCTTCTGAGACCTTCATTTTGCGTTTTTTGGTGCGCTGTCCAAAGATGTTGGGGAGGATGTCCTTTAGGTTGATGTCCATCTCCTCGACGCCCTGGTTGGTGATGACTTCAAAGGACGGCGTGCCTCGTTCGCGGACGTCGAGCTCGACCATGCGGTCGTCGAGCTTGCCCTCGCGGAACTGCTGGCGGAGCTTCTCGCGGGTGCGCTGGTTGGAGTCGTTGGCGATGGTTTTGCCTTCGATGAGCTGCGGGCCGGAGGGGACGCCGGGCGCCGGGGCCGGAGAAGGCGCGGGCGGGAGGAGCAGGTCGAGGAGGCGGTCTTCGGCGTTGAGCTCGGCTTTGTCCTCGACCTCTTCCAGTTTTTCTTCGCGGACCATTTCGATGGAGATTTCGACGAGGTCGCGGACGATGGATTCGACGTCGCGACCGACGTAGCCGACTTCAGTAAACTTGGAGGCCTCGACCTTGAGGAAGGGCGAGTTGGTGAGCTTGGCGAGGCGGCGTGCGATTTCAGTTTTGCCGACGCCGGTGGGGCCAATCATGATGATGTTTTTGGGCATGATTTCATCGGCGAGATCGGGGGAGAGCTTACGACGGCGCATGCGGTTGCGCAGGGCGATGGCGACGGCGCGCTTGGCGGCATTCTGGCCGATGACATACTTGTCGAGCTCGGCGACGATTTCGCGCGGGGTGAGATCGTCGAGGGCGAGCTCCTGATCTTCGGAGGTTCCGGGAAGATAAATGGCCATGTTGTGTGCCTGCCTCCTTTGGGCCGGCGTGCGGGCTGCGGTTACGAGTGCAGCTCTTCGATGGTGATCTGGTCGTTGGTGTAGATGCAGATTTGACCGGCGATGCGCAGGGATTTTTCGGCGATGTCGCGTGCGGACAGGTCGGTGTTCTGGATGAGGGCGCGGGCGGCGGCGAGAGCGTAGGAGCCTCCGCTGCCGATGGCGGCGATGCCTTCGTCGGGTTCGATGACGTCACCGGAGCCGCTGAGGAGAAAGGTCTGCTGGGGATCGGCGACGATGAGCAGAGCTTCGAGGGAGCGGAGCATCTTGTCGGTGCGCCAGTCCTTGGCGAGCTCGACGGCGGAGCGTCCGAGGTTGCCGGCGTACTGCTCGAGCTTGCCCTCGAAGCGGCTGAAGAGGGAGAAGGCGTCGGCGGTGGAGCCGGCAAAGCCAGCGAGGATCTTGTCCTGATAGAGGCGGCGGATTTTGCGTGCGCCGTGCTTGATGACCGCCTCGCCGAGGGTAACCTGACCGTCGGCGGCCATGACGACACTGTTGTTGCGACGGACGCAGAGGACGGTGGTGGAGCGGATGCGCGGCGATTGGGTGGAGGTCATAGGATGAGAAGCAAAAGTGCCGCGCAAAGGCAAGGCAGACGAAGACTTTTGATTGGGCATGCTCATTTATAAGTATATAGGACGGGGTGGGGGACTGGCCGTCCAGGCAGACGCGCCTGCGGCGCGAAGGATGGGGTCCGCAGAGAAGAATTGCGGTCCAGGAGGCGGGCGGTTGTGGGAGAATTCTGGAAGAAGCGGATGCGGAAGCGGGCACGTAGACGCAGCGTCAACATGCGGAATTTGGGGGCGCTGCGGGAGCTGCGTTCCTATATAAGGTTCGACGCGAAGGTCCTGGTAGGCGTACGGCCAGAGGGTTTCAGGGGCGAGACAAGCGGAATCGAAGGAATATGAACGACATTTCATTGCGCGAGCCGCAGGTGATAGGAGCGATCACGGCGGCGGGAGTGCTGCTTGGCGGCGTGATTGTGTGGGCCGTGGTGCGGAAGCGTCCGACGGAGGAAGAGCTGGAGCGGTTGCGCCGCGAGCAACTGGTGAAGACGGGACGGATTATCGACGGGACGATTCTGGACACGCCAGAGCTGGATGCGAGCGACGCCGAGGGTGAAGAGGGCAGAACCCGGCAACTGATTTTGTACAAGTATGAGATTGCGGGCGTGGCCTATGAATGCTCGCAGGATGTGACGCACCTGAAGGACTATGTGGACATTCACGATAGCCGGCTGTCGTTTTCGTGCTCGGTGCGGCATGAGCCGCGGCGCCCATCGAACAGCATTGTGGTGGCGGAGGGCTGGAGCGGGCTGCGGGGCATGACGAAGGCGGTTGCGGAGCATCCGTTGCAGGCAGAGCAGAAGCCGCAGGCGCAGGTTCCACCGCAGGCTCCGCCGGAGGCGCAAAGTTGACGGTGTGGATTGAAGGGCGGCGGGGGCGGCTCTTACACTAAAGGCAGACCTTTATGCATGTACATGCACCGCCGACGGCCAAGATGCAGCGCGCGCTCCGCGTGTCGCTGGCAGTGACGCTGGCCTATGTGGTGGTGACGCTGGTGGCGGGGCTGAAGGCACATTCGCTGGCGCTGGTTTCAGAGGCGGGCCATAACGCGTCGGACGCGGCGGCGCTGCTGCTGTCGTTTGTGGCGGTGCACTTCCAGACGAGGCCGGCGACGGACGAGAAGACCTTTGGCTATCAGCGGGCGGGTGTGCTGGCGGCGTTTTTGAATGCGCTGACGCTGGTCGTGATCAGCGTATGGATTGTGGTCGCGGCGGTGCACCGGTTTATGACTCCGGTAGAGCCGCACGCAGGCGTGATGATGATTGTGGCGGCGGCGGGCGTGGTGATGAACGGCGCGATTGCGACGCTGCTGTGGCGGGTGAGCCACGACGTGAACATGCGCAGCGTGTTTGTGCACATGCTGGGCGACACGCTGTCGACCGCGGCGGTGATTGTGGGCGGCGCGGTGATTCTGTTTACGGGGAAGGCGTGGGTGGATCCGGTGCTGTCGCTGGCGATAGCGGCGCTGATTCTGTGGTCGTCGATTGCGATTATTCGGGAGACGCTGAATATTCTTCTGGAGGGGACGCCGCGGGGGATTTCGCTCAAGGAGATTCGGGCGAAGCTGGAGGGGATTGAGGGCGTGGAGGATGTTCACGACCTGCATGTGTGGAGTCTGGGATCGCAGACGCATGCGCTGGCCAGCCATGTGACGATTGCGGACATTCCTCCGTCGGAGAGTGCGCGGATTCTGGACGAGATCAAGAGCGTGCTGCTCGAGAACTTCCATATTCACCACACGACGATCCAGTTTGAGCATGTGGAGTGTCCGGTGGCGCACGGGTGCGTGATGCCGGTGGAGATGGTGGGGGCGCATCGGCACTAAAGGCAGCTTCTAGCTAGTAGCAAAAGCGATTAGGAGGCGGAGTTGGAGTTGTTTTTGGGGGAATTGGCATCCCAAAGAGCGATACAATCGAGAGAGTTATGCGGCATACGCGCACGTTCGGCGCACTCCTTTAGCGGCTCCCGCCGCCGCCGATGCCGTTTTCTGTCCTTTTCCCATTAAGAAGATAAGTTTTAGAGCCGCGCGAGGGCGCTGCGTGAGGAAGACCAATGTTTGAGCGTTTGGAGCAGATTGAATCGCGATATGAGAATCTGGGCCGGCAGCTTGCTGATCCCGAGGTGCTTGGCGACCAGCAGAAGTACCAGAAGATTGCCAGGCAGCACAGCGAGCTGGAGGCGGTGGTGGAGAAGTTCCGCGAATACCGGGAGGTGATGACGGGGATAGCGGACGCGCGCGGGATGCTGCACGAGAGCGACGCGGAGATTCACGAGATGGCGGCGCAGGAGCTGGCGGAGCTGGAGGCGCGGCAGCCTCAGATTGAAGAAGATTTGAAGTTTTTGCTGCTGCCGAAGGACCCGAACGATGAGAAGAACGTGGTGGTTGAAATTCGCGCGGGCACGGGCGGGGATGAGGCGTCGTTGTTTGCGGCGGAGGTATTCCGGATGTATTCGCGATTTGCGGAACTGCACCGCTGGAAGGTGGAGGTGATGTCCAGCTCGGAGTCGTCAGTGGGCGGGCTGAAGGAAATCATCGCGATTATTGAAGGCGACAAGGTGTACTCGAAGCTGAAGTATGAGAGCGGCGTGCACCGGGTGCAGCGGGTTCCGGCGACGGAGACGCAGGGGCGGGTGCATACGTCTGCGGTGACGGTGGCGGTGCTGCCGGAGGCCGAGGAAGTGGACGTGAAGATTGAGGCGAAGGACCTGCGGATTGACACGTTCTGTTCGTCGGGGCCGGGCGGGCAGTCAGTGAACACGACGTATTCGGCGGTGCGGATTACGCATCTGCCGACGAATACGGTGGTGAGCTGCCAGGATGAGAAGTCGCAGATCAAGAACCGCGAGAAGGGCATGCGTGTGCTGCGTTCACGGCTGTACGAGATGGAGATGGCGAAGCAGCAGCAGGCGCAGGCCAAGGAGCGGAAGCAGCAGGTGGGATCGGGCGACCGGAGCGAGAAGATTCGGACCTATAACTTTCCACAGAACCGGCTGACGGACCACCGGATTGGTTTGACGCTGCACCAGTTGGCAGACGTAATGGAGGGCAAACTGCAGCCGGTGATCGACGCGCTGATTACGCACTTCAACTCGGAGCGGCTGAAGGCGGAGGCGGAGACGGCAGCGTAGTTGTGCCAGCTGGCACGGGTGTTACAGGATACGATGTGAAAAGGCCCGGATGGCGAAATCGGCAGACGCAGCGGACTTAAAATCCGCAGACCTTAGCGGGTCGTGGGGGTTCAAGTCCCCCTCCGGGCACCAGGACTGTGCTGATCGGTCGTTTTGCGAGAGGTCTTTCGACTCCCCTTCGGCTCGCGATGCTCACTCAGGGCCGCACAGGATTTTGGCTGCTGGCTTCCACCCCGAGCTTCCGCTGCGCTCACGCCGGCAAAGCGCCTCAAGTTCCAGTCCCGCGTCCGGGCGTCAGGGGTCAATTCTGCATTGCAATTTCATCGCATCATTTTATAGGGAGTTACGGCTGCATTATGCCCGGCAGCGGGGCAGGTTTTGGGGTTGATCGGGCGCAAAAGGCGTGCGGACGCGCCGGAGCGGTTGATCGATGCGGCGGACGAGTTGAAGGCGTGCGTTTGATGTGGGCGGTGGCCGGGATTGTGATGGCCAACACGGATTGTCGCGGCGAGAGCCTGTAATGATAGAGATGTATCACCTTATCCAGCGCTATCGGCACGGAAGACCTGAACCATGCGAGGGCAGAATTGTTGGGACGTTTCCATGGCGTATTCGCGCAGAAGCGGGATATTTGCGCCATGGCTGCAACCGAGCAGAGGGTGGGCCCTTCTTAAAGGGAAGAACACTCGACGCATGCTGCTTAGCCTACCCCTATCATGCGTTTGCAGTAGGGGAAGGACGTTTTGCAAGGGCCGGCGCGTGGGCGCGGACGATGCGATGTGCGGGAGGGGTGAGATGATATTCAGTAACAGGGGTGAATGGTAGTGAACCAAACGATGGTGGAGAATCCGGTGATCATTCAAGGCGGGATGGGGGCTGGGGTGTCGAGCTGGCGTCTTGCGCAGGCAGTGTCGCTTCAGGGCCAGCTTGGAGTGGTGTCAGGAACGGCGCTGGATCAGATACTTATTCGCCGGCTACAGGATGGGGATCCCGGTGGGCCTATGCTGCGGGGGATGAAGGCCTTTCCGTTTCCTGCGATGGCGGAGCGCATCTACGGGGAATACTTTATTCCGGGAGGCAAGAGCCAGCAGGCGCCGTACCGGCTGGTGCCTGCGCACACGATGGACAATCCACGGGAAGTGGTGGAGTTGTGCATAGTGAGCAACTTTGTGGAAGTATTTCTGGCTCGCGAAGGCCATGAGAATCCGGTAGGGATCAATTACCTGGAAAAGATACAAATGGCGCATCTGCCGAGTATTTATGGAGCGATGCTGGCGGGTGTGGGCTATGTGCTGATGGGGGCTGGGATCCCGCTGAAGATTCCGGGAGTTCTGGACCGGCTGGCGGAGCACCTGCCAGTGGAGTATGCACTGCATGTGACGGGAGCGCAGGAAGGCGAGAGCTATGCGATGCACTTTGATCCGCTCGAGTATATGGACCAGGCGCTGCCGCCACTGCCTCGTCCGAAGTTTCTTCCCATTGTTTCGTCGAACACGCTGGCGGCGACGATGCTGAAGAAGGCCAACGGCAGAGTGGACGGGCTGGTGATCGAGATGCGGAAAGCGGGAGGGCATAATGCGCCGCCACGCGGGAAGCTGCAGATATCGGATGCCGGCGAGCCGGTGTATGGCGAACGCGATGCGGTGGACGTGGAGAAGCTGTGCGAGCTGGGAGTTCCGTTCTGGCTGGCTGGCGGCTATGGGCATCCGGACAAGGTGCGCGAGGCGCTTGCGCAGGGAGCGACGGGGGTGCAGGTTGGAACGGCATTTGAGCTGGCGGCGGAATCCGGCCTGCAAGCGGACTACAAAGCGGCGCTGCTGGCGAGAGCCAGGGAAGGCCGCGGTGATGTCTTCACCGACCCACTGGCGTCGCCGACGGGATTTCCATTCAAGGTTGCGCGGCTGGAAGGGACATGTTCGGAGCCGGAGGTGTACGAGGCCAGGGCACGGGTGTGCGACGTAGGATACTTACGCGAGGCATATCGAACGCCGGAGGGAGAGATCGGCTACCGCTGCTCCTCCGAGCCGCTGTCCTTGTATAAGGCGAAAGGAGGAGAAGCGGACGATACCGTAGGCCGCAAATGCATTTGCAATGCACTCCTCGCGAACATCGGTCATCCGCAGGCCAGAAACGGCGGGCGCATAGAGCAGGCACTGGTGACGGCGGGGGACGATCTTAACTCGGTTGTGCAATTTCTGCCGGAAGGTCGCGGGGACTATTGCGCTGCGGACGTGATTGCAACGCTACTGGAGGGACGAGCCGTGGCCGCGGTTGGCGACGAGGTCCGCAAGGCAGTTTAAGCAGACAAAAAGCAGCGGAACATTCCTGAGCCGGCAAGGCGCCGTTGGTGGAACCAAACCGAACCAGGCGGGCGGAGGCTTTGGGGAGCGACCGCCCGCGTGGTGTGGGTTCGGGTGGAAACCGTGTTCGGTGCGTCGAATGGTTTGCCGGGTTATTTGAATTTTCCGGTGCCGATTCCCAGCTCGTCGCGGTGCGCTTTAGAGTTGGTGAGGGAGCCAAAGGCCACACCTTCGATGGGGTGTGCTTTGATGGTGGCCTGGATGGCGTCATTCACCTTGTCGAGGTCGTCTGGATTCTGCACAACGGTTACGATCCAGAACGATCCCGGGGCGGAGGTGTGCACGGCCTGGGTGTCGATCTCATACTCGACCAGCGTGCCGTCGGCGAGCAGCTTTTCGAGCAAGGGCGCGACGATCTCGCCGCTGATTACCGTGAGGGCGTTGTCGGGCGCATCGGTCTTGAGCTTATAGCTTGAAACCGAGACGAAGCCGTTCTTGTAGGAGGCGCCGGGCTTCCAGTTGTAATAGCGGCTGGTCAGCACGAGGTCCCAGTGTTTGGTTGAAGTGAGCAGCACGGGAGGAGTGGAGTTCTCTGTGTTGTAGTACTGCTCGAGGATTTTCATCAGTCCGCCCATGGACATCGAGGCGAACCAGTCATCGTGCGTCCAGCCGTCGGGGGTGTGGACGAGGTTCTCGTCGGATCCGTATCCGATGATGGTTCCGTCGGCCATGGCCTTGTCGAGCATGGCGCTGTCGTTTGCCGCCGAGCTTTTCATCTCTGCCCAGTGGGCGCGGGGAATCTGCCAGTTGGAGATGTAGCCGTACATGGGCGGTTTTGGTTTTACGGCTTGCGCTTGTGACTGGGCGCTCACCGGCGCAACTACGATGGCTCCCAAGGCGATGGCGCACACTACTGCGAAGATTTTCCACTTGCTTTTGCTCATTCTTGATTCTCCGGTTCGAAATTGGCCCGTGTACGAGGGGAGACAGCGTGGGCCCGGCAAGTGTACTCCAGGGGGGTGCAGGTGGATATGGGGGTGAATGGAAAGTAGTTAAGGCGGCGGGGCGGGCTGGTCTTACTGCTGGTCTTACTGCTGGTCAAGGCAAGAAGCTTGCGTGTAGGAGCTATTCTTGTAGCAATAAGCCTATTCTGAATAGAGGAGCTATGCTTGCAATCTTCGACTCGACAATTCGCCATGCTTACAGTGGTGCTGATCACTGCGCATCTGGCGTGGGCACAGACTAAGACAAAGCCGCCGGAGCAGAAGCCGGGTAATGGAAAGTACAGTCACTCGGCAACGACAGGGTCGCCGGGTCACATCTTCTGGGTGGTTCCGGCTTTTAAGGTCAGCTATGCGAACGAGTTCAAGCCGTTGACGCCACACGAGAAGTTTCAGGAGTGGGCCGAGTCTGCGTATGATCCGCTGGGGCTGGCTGCCGGCGTGGTGGAGGCGGGCACACTGGAATACTCGTCGACGGACGGCTTTTGCGGATACGGGCATGGCTGGGCCGGATACGGGAAGTGCTACGGCTCGATGGAACTGGACGGGGACGTGTCCAGTTTTATCGGAGACTATGCGCTGACGGTGCTGTGGCATCAGGATCCGCGGTATTTCCGGCTGGGCAAGGGCGGGTTCGGGCGTCGTGTGTTCTATGCGGTTTCGCGGGTGTTTGTGACGTACAACGATTCGGGGAAGAACACGTTTTATTCGTCAGCGCTGACGGGGACGGTGGCGGCGGCGGCAATTTCGAATCTCTACTACCCGCCGTCGGACCAGGGATGGTCGCCGACGATCTCGCGGATTGGGCTCGATCTGGGGAATACGGCGCTCTACAATGGCGCGGCGGAGTTTTGGCCGGATATTCACCGTGGGCTGCATAAGATTTTCTGAGGGTGGGGAGCGGGTAAGGCTCCAGGGCGGCGATTTATCTGCTGGAGGAGGGACAAGACCGTCGGTCGTTATGGCGCAACGCGTGATAACCAAGTTGAGGCTATCTTGATCAAACCGGCATCTTCTCCAAACTTACGGTGGCGACAGTCATAGATTACTTTGGTTTTTGTTTGAACTCTGACCAAGGTGAAGGCATTTTCGGGGCTTCGGCTGTTGTCAAACATGAGCGTCATATCCGAGACAGGCGCGGCCAGGCGAACAGCCTCTTGTGTTCTCGGAAATCGCTGCAGCAGTTTTGCTTCAGGAACGTCGTGGCCTCCCTGCTGCTTTCGCGTTGCTATGCGCAGAACAGAGAGCTGCGTGTTTGCCAAACCGATAAACATGAGCGCGACCGCATATCCCGCCTTTTGCAGGGTCCTGATGATTTCTTCTTTGGACGAATAGGTTCCATCTTCGCGCTTTTGCAAGTATGAAAATACCGTCTCGAAGGCAAAGGGTATGCGTTGTTCCATGATGAGTCCCATGAAGAGCTGGACGCCTTCCTGGGAAAGCTTTTGCCACCGTTCATCCTTGTCTCTTAGTTCGGCTGCCCAGGGACGAAGTACGGGCGGCTCTCCGACTGGAGCGGGAAGGATGGAAAGAGTCAGGCGATCTGCATTGATGAGGGGAATTCTGAGGACGTCTGCCAGCTTGTCATACCAGAGCGTCGATTTGCCCGATCCATTGTGACCGGCGAGAACGATTGCAAGGGGCTTTTTGCCGGCGATCGACTTCAGTAGTTCGGTGGGGTCGGGAGGCTGGGTGCGTGAGCCTGACATTAAGCTGTTTTTGGGGGAAGCGCCTTGAACTTCCCGCTGACAACATGACCAATGGTCTTCTGTCCTTGAGCGTCTTCACGCACGATCTTGGTTACATCGGATGAATAAACTGAATAGGCATATATGGGCCGGCCACGGCGGCCCTTGAAAACAACATCGCGGCGGACTCCAGGCTTACGGGTGGCCTTGGCAATACCTTCGATGAGAGCACTGGTTTTCTCTGTTTCGCGCAAGACAGCGCCCGATTTCGACTTTCCAAGTCGAACAACGATCAGGTCTGCACGGGGTGTTGCAACTCTGTGCTCGGTCGATTCCGGCAGACGGCGCTTGCCTTTGACTGATTCGCGTTTTACGAGAGCCATAGTGTGCTCCTAGCTGAGCCCAGTTCCCAAGCGTGATCTTTGGCAAAACTGGACAACTACAGTATAGCGCCGGTCTTCCTTCCACTTACTTAAGCACAAAGGCGCGGGATGCGCCGTTTTATTTGGGTTTTGCGGGTTTGCCCATGGGCATGGTTTTTAGGATTTTGCCGCCTTCCTGGATGACGTAGAGGTGGTTGGCGGCGAGGTTGGGGAGCTTGTCTTTTTGGCCGGAGGGCCAGGCGATTTCGACATCGGCGTGGGTGGCGCGGTCGAGTCCGAAGTGACGGCGCATGTCGTTCGCGGAGTAGTAGCTGGCGCTGGATTGGACTTCGTCGATTTGGACAAAAGGTTTGGCGCCGGGTTTGGCGGAGGATGGGTCGGCGGGTGCGTCTGTCGGTGAGGACGCGGTGTTGACGGTGATGCGCGCGCCGATGCCGGTGCGGTTGGATTTGGTTCCGACGGTGCGGACCTTGATCCAGTTGCGGCCGGTGGTGGAGTCGCAGCGGATGAGCTGCGGGTAGGTGTTGATGCAGTTGACGACGATGTCGAGGTCGCCGTCGTTGTCGTAGTCGCCGAAGGCGCATCCGCGGCCGGGGGCGGGGGTGGTGATGCCGGGGCCGGCCTTGGCGCTGACGTCGTTGAACTGTCCGTTGCGGAGATTGCGGTAGAGGTATTTGGGTTCTTCGTAGGGCGCGTCGACGTTGGTGCCTTCGACCTCGGGGTAGACGTGGCCGTTGTTGAAGAGCAGGTCGAGCCAGCCGTCGTTGTCCATGTCAAAGAAGCCGACGCCCCAGCCGAGGAAGCGGGTGTTGACGCCGAGTCCGGCGATGTAGGTGCGGTCGTCGAAGAATCCGCCGCCGAGGTTGGCGTAGAGGGAATCGGTGTCTCCGGCGAAGTTGCTTTTGGCGATGTCGAGGTTGCCGTCGCGGTTGTAGTCGCCGATGGAGACGCCCATACCGGCCTGGGGTTTGCCGTCGGGGGAGTAGGCTACGCCGTCCTCGATGGCGACGTCCTTGAAGGTGCCGTCCTTCTGGTTCTGGTAGAGGATGGCCTGGGTGGAGTCGTCGGCGACGTAGATGTCAGGCCAGCCGTCGTTGTCGAAGTCGGCGACGCCGACCGATAGGCCATACGTGCCGAGGGTGTTGAGGATGCCGCTTTTGGCGGAGATATCGGTGAAGGTGCCGTCTCCGTTGTTGTGGTAGAGGATGTTTTTACCGCCTTTGAGTCCGGGAGGGCCGCAGGCGACCTGGATGCCCTTGTATTCGCATCCGGCGACCTCGGGAATGGGCGCGGTCTTGATGTCGAAGTCGATGTAGTTGGCGACGAAAAGGTCGAGGTGGCCGTCGCGGTCGTAGTCGAGGAAGGCGCAGCCGGAGTTCCAGCGCTTGCGGTCCTGGAGGAGGCCGGCCTCGCGGGTCACGTCGGTGAATTTTCCGTTGCCGAGGTTGCGGTAGAGGGCGTTTTGGCCGTAGTAGGTGACGAAGAGGTCGTCGAGGCCGTCGTTGTTGTAGTCGCCGACGCAGACGGCCTGTCCCCATCCGGTTTTGTGCTCGAGGCCGGAGCCGATGGTGACGTCGGTGAATGTTCCGTCGCGGTTGTTTTTGAAGAGATGGCAGTGGGGCGCGTAAGCTGCGGGGAATCCGTCGAGACGCCAGCCGTTGACGAGGAAGATGTCGATCCAGTCGTCGTGGTCGTAGTCGTAGAAGGCGACGCCGCAGCCGGTGGTCTCAAGCAGGTAGCGATTTTTGTGTTCGCCGCCGTAGATGTTCTTGACGTTGAGGCCGGACTCGCGGGCGACGTCGACGAAGCGGACATCGAGCGGGGTTCCGAGCACGGGCGAAGGCAGGCGTTTGGGCGCGGGGCGCGCGTGCGCGGTGTAGGTGGGCTGGGACATGACCCCCTTGGTCTGTGGAGGATGCGGAGCGGCCAGCGCGAGCACGTCGTCGAGGGTGAGAACCAGCGCGGTGCTGGAGAGCGAGGCCAGAAAGGTGCGGCGGGACCAGTGCAAAAACAGACTCCTGTGCGTGCTTTGAGTATAGATAGCGGGCTGCGGATAGCCAATAGCAGGCGGGGTAGGGGCGAACCGCAGGTTCTTCGACTTGTTTGGCGCTGGGCGCGCCAACCTTCGCTCAGAATGACATCCGCTGGTTGAGGGTCGATCTCTCCCACTCAAGCTTCGCTTGAATGGGGCACCCGGCCACCCATGTGGGCTTTGCACCCATGTGGTGGCACTACTGAGGGTGCGCGGCGGCGGAGAGTTTGGCGGCGGTGGCGCGTTCGACGGCGGCTTCAGCGCTGCGTCCCTGGCGGGTGTAGGCGTCGGCGAGGCCGAGGTGGGGCGCGGCCCAGGAGGGGTCAGCCTGAATGGCGATCTGGAACTGGGCGACGGCCTGCGGGAGGTCTTTCTGCTTGAGGAGTAGCTCGCCGCTCTGGTAGGAGAAGCGGGCGCGCTGTCCGCTGACGGCGACCTGGGTGAGATGCGCGGCGAGTTTGCGCTGGGCGATGGCTCCGGCGCGGTCTCCTTTTTCGGCAAGGATGGAGGCGAGGGTGATGTGCGGGCTGGGCTGGTTGGGCAGGAGCACGATGGCTTTTTGGAGCGCGGCGACGGCCTTGTGCGGCTCGCTGTTTTCCTTGTATACGGTGCCGAGGAGAGACCAGGCGTTGCCGTTGCCGGGGCGGAGTGCGACGGCTTTCTGTAACTCAATTTGCGATTTGTCGAACTGTCCGAGCTGCATGAAGAGGACGCCGAGGGTGTAGGGCGGATCGGGGAGTTGCGGGGCGAGGCTCTGCGCGGCCTGAAGCTCGGGGACGGCGTCTTTGGGCTGGTCCATGAACTTGAGGACGAGGCCGAGGTCGTAGTGGAGGGTGGGGTCGTTGGGCGCGATGGCGAGTCCGGCGCGGAACTGCTGGGCGGCGTGGATGAAGTCACTCTCCTGCAGGTAGGCGACGCCGAGGTCTTCGCGGAGAGTGGCGTCCTTGGGATGGAGCTTGAGCGCGCGCATGTAGATGGGGACGGCGTGGCGTGCATCTCCGGTTTGCACCATGGCGAGGCCGAGGTTGGTGAGGGCTTCGGGGTCCTTGGGGCGCGTGGCGACGACCTGCTGGAAGAGGGGGACGGATGCGGCGAATTTTCCCTGGGACTGGAGGGTGAGGGCGAGCTCGTATTTGGCGTCGATGGAGGAGGGGTCAAGATGCGCGGCGCGGCGGAAGATGGCGGCGGCCTGGTCTTCCTGTCCGGCGAGGCGCTGGGCGCGGCCGAGCTGGAGGAGGTAGTCAATGTTGGAGGGGGCGAGGCTGGTGGCCTTGGCCAGCTCGGGGATGGCGTCGTTGGCGTCCTTTTGGGCGAAGAAGACGGAGCCGAGGTGATAGTGGGCGGAGGCGAGGGAGGAATTGAGCACGATGGCGCGCTCAAACTCGGCGATGGCCTGGTCGTATTTCTGCTGCTGCGCGTAGAGCGAGCCGAGGGCGTCGTGGAGGATGGGGTCGTCGGGCGATGCGGCGAGGGCGTGGCGGATGCGGTCGGCGGCTTCGCGGGGATGTCCGGTGGCGGTGAGTGCGGCGGCCCAGGCGACGAGTTGGTGCGAAGTGAGCGCCGTTGCAGACTTTGAGCGGGCGAGCCGGTTGAACATGGCGGCGGCGCGGGGGAAGTCGCGCAGTTGGGAGTAGGCCATGGCGAGGTTGAGGATGGTGATGTTGCCGGCCGGCTCGAGGTGGTGGGCGATCTCAAGTTCTTTGACGGCCTGATGGATGTGGCCTTCGGCGAGCAGGACGGTACCGAAGGCGCTGTGGGCGGCGGCGACTTTGGGCTCAAGGCGGACGAGCTTGGCGAACTCCCGGTGGGCGGTGGCGAGGTCGTTGCGGGCGTAGGCGGCAGAGCCGGCGCGGAAGGCCGCGTCGGCGGCACGGAGATTGTGTTTGGCACTGGCGGTGTAGGCCAGAGAGCCAGACTGTGTGCGGGCTAGCGGGGGAATGGCCACGAGGCATGCGCAGAGGAGCAGCGCAGAGGCGTGCAGAGGTCGCATATCAGCGACTATTGTAAATAGTGGCGAGCCTTTCAGCAGAGGCGCGCTGGTGCGCTGTGACGCGAGGTTGCAGCGCAGACCTGGGAATTATGAAGCGGAGGCAGGATGAAGCGAGCGGTTTGGGCGGTGTGTGCGGTGCTGGCGGTGTGCAGTGTGGCGTTGGGGCAGGTGGGGGGATTTCATACGATCGATTCGCTGCCGCTGAAGAACAGCGATCTTGCGCTGCGGCAGCATGTGGAGGCGGGGAAGCCATTCACGGTGGCGGGCGCGCGCGGGGTGATGGTTGGGGAACAGCAGGGAACCTTCGAGGCATGGGTATTGCCGGTGAAGCTGTTCAGCGATTTCAGGATTACGGCGCATCTTGAGGGATATGACGTTCCGATTGATCTGAACCGGGATGCGGCGGAGATCGAGGTGTATCCGGACCGCACGGTGATTACGTATGCGCACATCGGGTTCCGGGTACGGCAGATCATGTTTGCTCCCAATGGGGCGGCGAAGGGAACGGGAGCGGTGGTGCTTTTCCAGATCAACTCGATCAAGCCTCTGGATCTGACGTTCAGCATGAGGCCGGCTGTGCAGCCGATGTGGCCGGATAAACAGGAGGGACGGCCGGTTCCGGAGTGGGTGAAGGAAGGCGCGAGCGGATACTACGTGATCCATCTGGACTACCCGAATCTGGCGGGTGCGGTTGCGATGCCGGGAGCAGAGCCGGGGATTCTGGCTCCGTACCAGGAGAAGCCGACGTATTATCCAATGCAATTGAAGCTGCACTATGACCCGCAGAAGGATGGGGCGAAGTATTTTCCGCTGCTGATGGCGGTGGGGATGACGGACAAGACGGCGACGGACGCAGCGTTGTACGAAAAGCTGTTGCAGTTGAATGACGAGCTGCCGCAGATCTACAAGGCGCATGCGGCGATCTACGCGCAGATGCGGCAAAAGATGACGATGATTGAGACTCCGGACCAGGAGCTGAACCGGGACTACGCGTGGGCGGTGACGGCGGTGGAGCAACTGAAGGCGAAGCTGGATCCGTCGGGCGAGTGCGTGGTGGCGGGGTACTACTCGTCGGGCGATTCGGCGCGTCCTGGGTTTGGATGGTGTTTTGGGCGGGATGCTCTGTACACGATCTATGCCATGGACGGCTATGGTGATTTCCAACTGAGTCGCACAGAGCTGAAGTTTTTGATTGAGCGGCAGCGCGCCGATGGGAAGATTATGCACGAGTATTCGCAGACGGCGGCTCTGACGGACTGGAAGTCGCTGCCGTATATGTATGCCGAGGCGGACGGGACGCCGCTGTTTTTGATGGCGATGCGGAACTATGTGCGGAGCAGCGGAGATGTGGCGTTTCTGAAGGAGAATCGCGAGGCGGTGGAGAAGGCGTGGCAGTTTGAAACGACGCACGACACGGACGGCGACGGGATTTACGACAACTCGCAGGGAACGGGCTGGGTGGAAAGCTGGCCTCCGGGAATGCCGCACCAGGAGATATATCTGGCGGAGCTGGACCGGCAGGCGTCAAGCGCGATGGCGGATCTGGACAAGTTGCTGGGCGACGAGACGGCGTCGCATGCCGCGGCGGCGCGCGCGACGGCGGTAAGGAAGACGATCGAGGAGGAGTACTACCTTCCGGCGAAGCATCGGTATGCGTTCAGCTGGAATGGAAACGGGAAGCGGGACGAGACTTCGACGATGTTTCCGGCGCTGGCGTGGTGGGACGGTAACCAGGGACTGGAGCACGCGGACGCGAGCTTCCGGCTGTGGGCGTCGCACGAGTTTTCGACCGACTGGGGCGTGCGGGAAGTGGCGGCGAATGATCCGATGTACAACCCGATCAGCTACCACCAGGGCTCGGTGTGGCCGCTGTTTACGGGGTGGATGTCAGTGGCGGAGTACCGGACGGGGCATGTGCTGGCGGGCTATGCAAGCCTGATGCAGAATGCCGATCTGACGACGGCGCAGGACCTGGGCGCGGTGACGGAGCTGTTGTCGGGCGACTACTTTGTGCCGTTCGGGCGCAGCACGACGCATCAGCTGTGGTCGTCGGCGATGGTGATAACGCCGGTGCTGACGGGGATGTTCGGGATTGAGGCGGATGCGCTGACGCAGACGATTGCATTGGATCCGCATTTGCCAGCGGACTGGAATGAAGCGGACGTGAAGCACGTGCATGTGGGGGACTCGGTGTGCTCGCTGCATTTTGAACGGCGCGGGCAAAGCCTGATTGCACGGGTAACGACGAGCGCAGGCAAGCCGGTGCGTCTGGCTTCCGATGTAAAGGGTGCGCGTGTGATGGACAAGGGCGCGGCGATTGCGTTTCCTCTGCCCGCGGTTGAAGTGGCGATTGCGCACGGGCTGCCGCTGCCGGGTGCGCGGACGACGCAGATGAAGGTGCTGGCGGAGACGTTTGCGCCGCACTCGCTGACGCTGGATCTGGAGGCGGAAGCGGGCACGGTGGCGACACTGAAGGCGCGCAGGAACGCAGCGAAGCTGAAGCTGACGGCCGAAGGCGGAACGCTGACGGCGGGTGATGCGGAGAGCGGGCTGGACGCGCTGCGGGTGGAGTTTCCGGCGGGCAACGGCTACGTGCAGAAGACGGTCACGCTGCGCTGGTAGGGGAATCGGCGAGAAAAGAAAAACCGCGCCGGAAGCCTGCTTTGTGAGCGGGCTTCCGAACGCGGTGTGAAGTTAATAACCGCCGCCAGAGCGGTCTTACAACCGGGTTAACGCGGCCGGACTGTTATTCGACGCGGCCAATCCAGGAAGCGAAGGGCGGCAGTGTGATGTTGGTGAGGCTGCCGGTGCGTTCGAGCGAAGGCTGGTCGGTGAGCACGGTGGTGACGTGGGTTCCGGTGACGCCGGCAGAGGCCGCGTCGAGCGTGATGGTTTGCGGCGCGGCGGTGAAGTTGAGCGCGACCACGATGGGCGGGTGGCCGTCGACGCCTTTGCGAACGTAGGCGAGGACGGAGGGATTGGTTTTGTTGATCATGACCTGCTCGCCGTCGCGCATGGTGGGATCGTTGGCGCGGAGCGAGATGAGGTCCTTGTACCAACGCAAGAGCGAACCTGGCTGAGCCTGCTCGGTCTTGACGTTTACGTCCTGATAGCTGGAGGGAATGGGCAGCCAGGTTTTGGCGGCAGTGCTGAAGCCCGCGTCGGTGGCGTCACTCCACTGCATGGGGGTGCGCTCGCCGTCGCGGCCCTTGATCTTGGGCCATCCACGGATGCCGACGGGGTCACGGACCTCGGCCTTGGTTTTGGGCGGCGTGGTGACCATGCCGATTTCCTGACCTTCGTACATCATGGCCGTGGCGCGCGAGGTGAAGAGCACGGCGGCGATGACGCGGGCGATGGAGGAGTTGTGGACGCCGTCGCCGTAGCGCTCCCAACTGCGGCGGTTGTCGTGATTGTCAAAGACAAAGAGCGGCTGGTTGCCGCTGATCTGGGTTTCGGCCTGCTCGATGCGGGTGCGGAAGAGCGAGGCGTCCATTTTGTTGATGAAGCCGACCTGCATGTCCATGGGGAGCTGCAACTGGTTGTGGGCGGCGCCGCCGTACCACTTGTCGAGTTCCTGGATGTTGGGCAGGTAGGTTTCTCCGATGAGGACGCGATCGCCGGGGTAGGAATTGACGACGGCGCGGAGCTTGCGCATGACGACGTGTACTTCAGGCAGGTTGCCCTGGTAAATCATTTTGACCGCACGGTCTCCGAAAGGATCGATCTTGCCGGTGTAGGGCTCATTGCGGAGCTGCGGATCTTCAAACAGCGAGGGGACAGCGTCGAGTCGGAAGCCGGCTACGCCCTTGTCGAGCCAGAAGCGGATGACGTTGAACATGGCCTTTTCGACCTCAGGATTGCGCCAGTTGAGGTCGGGCTGCTGCTTATAGAACATGTGGTAGTAGAACTGTTTTGTTTTGGGGTCCCATTGCCATGCGGAGCCACCGAAGTCGCTGATCCAGTTGTTGGGCGGGATGGGCTTGCCGGCCGTAGTGTATCCCTTGGGATTGCGCCAGATATACCAGTTTCGCTTGGGATTGGTGCGCGAGCTTTCCGACTCCTTGAACCACGGATGCTGGTCGGAGGTGTGGTTCATGACCATGTCCATGATGATGCGGATGTGGTGTTTTTTGGCTTGGGAGACGAGGTTTTCAAAGTCGGCCATGGTGCCGTACTGGGAGTCGATGGCTTCGTAGTTGGAGATGTCGTATCCGAAGTCAACCTGGGGCGAGGGATAGCAGGGTGCGATCCAGATGGCGTCGACGCCGAGGGACTGCAGGTAGCCGAGCCGGTCGGTGATGCCGTTGAGGTCGCCGGTGCCGTCACCGTCTGAGTCCTGGAAACTGCGGGGATAGATTTCGTAAAAGACGGCGTGTTTCCACCAGGGGGCGTTGCCGGCATGTGGCGTTGCATCGGCCTGCGCGCTGGGCGCAGAGGATTGCGGGCCGAGAGCGAAAGCAGGCGAAGCGCTGCTGAAAAGAGCGAAAGCGAATCCTACCGTAAAGACCGCGACCAAGTTTTTAAGCGAGGGAATGCGAGTACGTATGGTGTGAATCAAAGTGGCCTCCAAAGCGCCCTAACAATATATAGCATTACGTGTGGTGGTTGCAGCCAATTGTCATGGCAATTGGCTGCACGGTGGGAAAGGATCGCGCTGTGTTAGGAGCGCGACGCGGCTGCGCGGGGTTTGTGTCCTGCGGAGCGGTGGCCGTTTGCGGAGTGCAGGTGCGCGCCGCAGGAACTGCGGATGACGGTACGGGTGTGGAGGAGGACGTCGACGGTAGGCAGGCTGGGGTTTTCGACGCGCTGGAGCATGGTGATCATGGCCAGGGCGCCGATGTCGTTGCAGTTCTGATGCTGGGTGGTGAGGGGCACGGGGAGCAGGCTGGCGTATTTTACGTCGTCGATGCCGACGATGCGCATTTCCTGTGGGACGCGGACGCCGTATTCGGCGAGGGCGACCATGACGCGAGCGGCGGTGATGTCGTTGGCGCAGACGAGTGCCTCGGGTTTGAATTCCTTGAGTAGTTTTCTGACGAAGCCTGGTTCCTCGGGGTCGCCGTAGCAGACGAGGTTGTCGTTGAGGCGCAGTCCGTGCGCGAGGAGCGCCTCCTGGAAGCCGGCGATGCGGGCGAGCACAGTGTTAGCCGAGCCGGGCTTGGCGACAAAGGTGATGCGGGTGACGCCGAGGCGGAGCAGATGCTGGGTGATGAGGAATCCGGCCTGACGATTGTCAATGCCGACGAGGTCGTGTTTGGAGCGCATGGGATAGGGCGCGTAGCAGCGGTCGAGGAGCACGACCTTGATGCCGGCGCGGTCGAGCGCGAGGACGATGCGGCGGTTGACGGCTTCCTTGTGTGGTGTGAATTCGAGCGGGGCGAAGAAGACGCCGGAGACCTTTTGCGCGATGTAGCGGTGGCAGAGGCTTTCGGCTTCCTTTTCCTGCTGGGTGGGTCCGCCGAGGAAGTGTCCCCAGAGCAGGGAGTGGGTTTTGGAGACGGGATGCTGCATCATGCCGCGGCAGATGGGCTCGAAGATTTCGGTATGTCCGAAGTCTGGGATGAGGGCGCCGAAGAGATGTCCATGGGAGCCGGAGGGAGCGAGGACATGGGTACCTGAGCCGGCGCGGCGGGTGACCAGCCCCTGAACAGAAAGTTCATTGACGGCCTTGGCCACGGTGATGCGCGAAGTTTTGTAGCGTTCGCCGAGTTGGGCTTCGCTGGGGAGACGGTCGCCAGGCTGGAGGCTGCCGGATTGAATGGCAGCGTAGAGGTCTTCGTAGATCTGCCTGTACCTGGGAATAGACGCGGGAAGAGGAGCTGTGGGTTTGTTCATTATTTTTTTTATTATTTGAACTGGAATTTGGTGTTACTGATCCGGTCTTACAAGGGTGAGCTGATCGGCCGCTCAGGGGTCCGTCAAGGTTTATGCGGGTGGAGAAAATGGGCCGACTCATCTCGCAAGCAGTGTATCCATAGGGCGGGAAAATGTATAGACAAAAGGACCCGGGGCTTGCGGGATTAATATGGCCATTTGTGGTGTGATTCAGGCTTAAAAAGGGCGATTTTGAGGTGTTGGGTAGGCCCGGAGTCTTGCAGGTAAAACGCTTGCATAGGGATTAAATGAGTGGAATGAGGAATTCGTGGGTATTTCCGGTTGTTTCTGGTGGAATCTTAGGTGCGATAGAATGAGAGCGTTTTCATTTTCTTTGACATATCATTTTAATTCAATTGGTCCGCAAAAGGAGTTGACAGTTCTTGCGCCGCGAGTCTAGATTCATGTGGTTTAGAAAAAAAATAGACCGGATCAGGTTCAATCAAATAGTTGGAGGCAGCTGGAATCCCGACCAACTCGCACTGAGCGAGAGCGCAAGAGCGGTATGGGAACGGTATTGCCAAACGATACAAGCAGTACTTATTTAGGGGGGCTCAGTATATGAGGTTAAAATTCCACGCGGCATTGGCCGTAGTGGCGCTGTTTTGTCTACTTCCGTTTGTCCCGCTCGCGCAAGGCCAGTCGATTTACGGGACGATGTACGGAACCGTAACCGATTCCTCAGGCGCAGTGGTTCCAGGCGCAACCGTTACCGTGACAGACGTCACGAAGAATACATCGACCAAGGTCCAGACCAACGCCACCGGCAACTACACGGTCCAAAACCTGAGTCCAGATACATACGACGTCAGCATTTCATTTACCGGATTCAAGACGTATGCGCAGAGAGATATCCATCTTTATGCCGACACGTCGATGCGCATTGATGCGAGCCTGACGGCAGGAGGCTCCAGCCAGACGGTAGAAGTGAACGCGAATGCGCTTCCTCAACTGAAGACGGACCACGCGGATGTATCGACGATTCTGTCTTCGCAGGCGGTACAAAACCTACCGGTGGGCGGGCGGAACTTCACCAACCTGCAATTGCTGCTGCCCGGCGCGCAACTGCTGCCGTGGTCGCACGCGGCGGATGAGAATCCGCAAGGCAGCGCGCAGATCCAGATCGACGGGCAGGCATTCGGCGGCGTGGCGTACAGCCTTGACGGCACCGATAACCAGGACCCGATTCTGGGCATCATCGTCATCAACCCGAACCTTGATTCACTGAAGGAAACCAAGATCACGACGCAGAACTTCGACGCGCAGTTCGGCAAGGCGGTTTCGGCGTTTATGCAGGCGGAGACGAAGTCGGGCTCCAATCAGTTCCATGGTTCGCTGTTTGACTTCCGCACGAGCACGGCGAACCTGGCGAAGGACCCTTACAACCAGTTTCCGGCCTATGGGAACAATCCAGCCAGCATCATCGCGCCGGGTTTGAAGAACCTGTTTGGAGGATCTCTGGGCGGACCGATCATCAAGGACAAGTTGTTTTTCTTTGCGGATTACCAGGGCACGAGGCAGCGGATAGGAACCTCGGCGAGCACGATTGTTCCGACCGCCCATGTCATGTCCACCTGTCTTGGCAACAGTGTTGCTTCCAACGGTGTGGCGGGATGCGACTTCAGCGAGTACAACAACGGCTCGACGCTGAACTACCCGATCTACTACAACAACAACGGCGTGGCGACGGAGTATCCGGGCGACGTGGTTCCGGCGGCCCAGCTATCGCAGCCGGCGCTGAACTACCTGAATCTGATTTCGAATATCAAGCCAAACAAGGTTGGAGCGAGCGGTCTGCTTGACACATTTGTGCAAGGCGGCACCGGCATTTTGAATTCCGACCAGTGGGATGAGCGTGTGGACTACCAGGTATCGGCGACGGCGCACGCTTTTGAGCGCTTCAGCCGTTTTACCGACACGCTGACCGGCCAGACGCTACTGGGTACTGGGGGCGGTCCGGGGTTTGGTCTTGGTGGTTACGGTGGCAACTCCGCAGGCCACAACGACAGTCTAGCGGCGGGCATGGATATCGGTATCAGCCCGACTTTACTGACTGACTTCCGGCTGGGCTACTACCGGTACAACATTGGAGACTCGAAGTTCGACCAGTCGGTACAGGAGATGAACAATCTGGGATGGGGTGGCCTGAATATTTCGGGGCAGCCGATCACCGGCGGTCTTGCCGGTTTCCAAATCTCGATGCCAAACGGCGGCCAGACAGAGTGGGGCGCCGGACTGAACATCAACCGCTGCAACTGCCCTCTGATAGAGAGGGAAGACCAGTTCCAACTGGTGAACAACTGGACGAAGATCATCGGCAACCACACGGTGAAGTTTGGTGCTGACCTGCGGTATGCGCGCAACCTGCGCGTACCCAGCGACACGGACCGCACCGGCCTGTTCGGCTTTAATTCCGGGGCGACGGCGGACGCGAGTGGAAACGGCGGTCTGGGTCTGGCCTCCTTTGTGCTGGGCGATTCGTCGCAGTTCGGACGCTATGTGAGCACCTCCACGAACGCGAAGGAGTTTCAGAAAAGAGACTTCTTCTTTGCGCAGGACACGTGGCGCGTAACACCGAAGCTGACGCTGAACTATGGCACGCGCTACGAGTACTACTCGCCTGAGCGTGTGAACGGCAAGGGCAACGGTGCTCTGATGGACCTGAAGACGGGCTATCTGCATGTGGCCGGTATCGGGAACAACGGCTTGAACATGGGCTGGAAGGCGGGCAAGAACACGTGGAATCCGCGTCTTGGCATTTCCTACCAGGTCAACGACAAGACGGTGATCCGCGCCGGATACGGACGCAGCTTCGATCTGGGTGTGTTTGGCTCGATTTTTGGTCACGTGGTTACGCAGAACCTGCCGGTTCTGGCGAACCAGGAGATCAGCGGAATCGGGAACAACGCGGTCAGCTACACGAAGCCGTTTGACCTGGCGACCGGCCCCGCGGCGGAAATCTTCCCGGCCGTGCCTTCGAACGGACTGCTGCCGAACCCTGGCTACGCGGTCAACACCAAGGCACGTCCGAACCCGCTGCGCCTGCCTACTCTGGATGCGTGGAACCTGAGTGTGCAGCGCGCGATTACGCCGACCCTGTCGATAACGGTGGCCTACGTTGGCAACAAGGGCACACACACCCTGAGCGCCGGCGACGGTAACAACACGAACCCGAACGAACCAGCGATCTTCCTCCCGGCGCAGTACAGCATCACCGGGGCTCCGCTGCACTACGATCCGAACGGCGGCACCTGCTGGCCGGCCGGACCGGGCTGCACGAATCCGATCGGTTCGAACGGCGCAGTCGCGACTTCGCAGTTCCTGCAGAGGTACTACGGAGGAACGCTGCCCGCCTGCCAAGATGCCGCGTATGCTCAGCCGGCCGGATTGCCGACTGGGGCCTGCGGCTGGACCCAGGGCATCAGCTACTACGCAGACGACCAGGACACGCATTACAACGCCCTGCAAATCACCGTGACAAAACGAATGGCGCGAGGGTTGATGTTCAGCTCCAACTTCTCCTACGCACACTCGATTAACACGAACAGCTCCTACTCGACGTGGAACAAAAAGCCTGAGATCGGGAACGACGACTATACCCGGCGTATGTCGTGGGTAACCTATGGTATGTATGACTTGCCTTTCGGCAGGAACCAGCGGTTCCTTGCCGGAGCGCCGACCTATGTGAATGAGGTTATCGGAGGTTGGGAGTTGAGTCCGGTAATCAACATTAGCAGCGGTCTACCGTTCACCCTAGGCATGAATAACTGCGCTTCTTCGGTGGGCGGAACATCGGCTCCGTGCTACCCGAACGGAAGCTCCAGCCACTTGCACATGCACCTGGGCAAGTTCAATCCAGTTACTCACTTGCGTCCGTACTTCAGTTCGGTTGAGACGGGCAGCAACACACTTTGCCCGTCCAACTCGGATCCGACCGGAACGCCTGCAGGGGGCTTTACCTGCCCGGCGCTCGACCAGATCGGCAACTCGGGTCGTAACAATGCGTGGGGTCCTGGATTGTGGAACGTGGATACCTCTCTAATGAAGAACTTCCCAATCAAGGAGAGGATTTCGGCGCAGTTCCGGGTGGACTTCTTCAACCTGTTCAACCACATTGCCGCTGCGAATCCCAACACGGGTAATGTTGACAGCAACGGCAACGTCACCAATGGAGCGGGTGGAAACGGAGTTGGACAGGTAGGACAGGCCAGCCCGCGTCAGCTAACGTTCTCTGCACGACTGCAGTTCTGACGCGAACTTTGTAACCTTAACAAGGCAGGGGAACGTTGGTTCTCCTGCCTTGTTTCGTCTTATCTTGTTTCCTTAGCGGTTGCGTTCGATACTGATTCCTATGCGTTGTTTTTCCCGGGCCGTTTTGCTGTTTACCTTTCTGCTGCCGGTGCTGTGGCAGGTGAGTCCGGCTGCTGGGCAGACGGCAGAGCAACCGGCTGCGAAGGCTGCTTCCGCGACGACCGCCAAACCGGCCACTACCGATTCCAACGTAGCGAGTGATGCGCCGGACCTGGCGCAGCTGCGGCGGATGATAGACCGCGGGCACTTTGCCGATGCGCTGAAGGAGCTGAATGCTCTGGCGGCGCAGAGTCCAGTGCCGGCGGGTGTGAATCGGCTGCGGGGTCTGGCGCTTTACTCGGAGAACGATTTTGCCGATGCGGACACGGCGTTTGCGGCAGCGCTCCAGCAGGACCCGCAGGATGTGGAGGCGGCGCAACTGCGGGGGTTGACGCTGTTCCGTCTGGGCAAGCCGGCGGCGGCGGTCAGAGTGCTGGAAGGGGCGACGACGTGGACGGCGCACACGCGTGTGGACCCGAGCTACGTGCTGGCGCTGTGCTATCTGGAACTGAGGCAGTATGACAATGCGCGGCATGCGTTTGCGCACCAGTACGGGTTTCCGCCGGATTCGGCGCAGGCGTATCTGCTGACGGCGCGGATGTTGCTGCGGAGGGACAATCTGCCGGAGGCGAAGCAGTTGGCGGCGCAGTCGCTGGAGCTTGATCCTCGGCTGCCGCTGGCGCACAAGCTGCTGGGTGAGATAGCGCTGGCGCAGCAGCAGCTTCCGGTGGCGATCAGCGAGTTTGAGCAGGAGCGCGCGGTGAATCCGCTGGAAGGCAGCGTGTACGACCGGCTGGGGGATGCGTATATCCGCGCGGGGCAGTACAACAAGGCAGAGCAGGCGTTGCAGCGGGCGGTGTTGCTGGAACCATCGGCGACGGGTCCATATATATTGTTGGGCCGGGCGCTGATGGGGAACCATGATCCGGCGGGCGCGGTGATGTATTTGCAGCGCGCGGAGAAGATGGACGAGAAGAATGCGATGACGCACTGGCTGCTGGCGCAGGCGTATCGGGCGCTGGGGCAGACGGATGCGGCCAGGCGCGAGAGCGAGCTAACGCAGAAGCTGGCGCCGCGGAAATGACTGCCGGGCCGGGGCCGGGATCAGGCAGCGGCGAGGCCGAAGACCTGCAGCAGGTTGTTGGTGGCGTCGACGGCGTCGAGGGACTTAAAGTCCGGCGGGAGTTGTAGCGAGGTGGCCTTGGGCGCGAGCGAGGCGAGCTTTGCGGCTGCTTGTTCGGCGGGCATCTGGGCGGTGCCTGGGCCAACCAATATATAGTCCACCTGATCGGCGATGAGCAGGATTTTGGCGTCCTGGAGCGAGCAGACGGTGCGGACGTCGAAGCCGTGCTGCGACATGACGCGGTGGACGAACATGCAGAGGTCGGCGGAGGGATCGAAGACGAGCAGCTTGTGCTGCTTGGCGGGTTCGGGCTGGAGGGCCTCCGGCTGGGTGAGGCAGGACTCGATGGCTTCCTCTTCGTTGGGGAAGCTCTTGATGAAGTCCGAGGTTTTGGTGATTTTAAGCAGATGCGCGACGAAGGGCTGGGGGAGAGCGAGGCGCAGGGTTCCGCCTTTCTTGATGAGGCGGTCGGTGTGACGCACGAGCAGGCCGAGCGCCATACTATCCATGCGGTTGACGCCGCTGACGTTGAGGACGACGGAGTTGAACTCACGTTCGGCCATGTCGAGCGTGGCTTCGAGGCTGGTGACTTCCTTGCCGGCGGTGATGTGGCCAGTGCATCGAATGATATAGACGTTTCCGCGGAAGCAGGTCTCGAGTGTGAGTGACATGGCTTTTTCTCCTCGTTGAATGATGCAGTGTGATGCCGGGGCCGGGGAGTTTTGATGGTCCACAACGCGCAGCTTGACAATATAGAACACGATAGCGGAGAACAAAGGTGTCCGTAAATGAATAATCTGTTGGATATGGATATGTTTACGGCATAACAGGTCCGCAAGAGGGGCTTAGCAGCACTTTGCCGTACGTGCTACCAGGGGATAGGAGCAGATTGGCCCCGCGAGCAGAGGTCTGATGGCGTTAACCACAAAGATAAAACGAGGATGGATGATAGGCGGGCTGGCCGTGCTGCTGCTGTGCTGCATGCCGTTGCCGGGTTACGCCAAGAAGAGTGAGAAGAAGGCAGCGACTCCCATCGTGAAGGCAATCGCGAAGCCGGTGGTGCAGGCGCCGGTGGTGGTGAACGGCAAGACGATCTTTGAGGTCGAGGGCGTTCTTTCCTTTACGGCGCAGGCGCGGGCGCAGGCGATTTCGGAGCGCATCAAGAACCTATCCGAGGCGAAGGATTTCGATCCGCAGTCGATTGCCCTATCGGACGCGACGGAGACCAGCGACATTATGGCCGGCGATACGGTGCTGATGACGGTGACCGACCAGGACGCGCAACTGGCGGGCAAGCCGCGGCACGATTTGGCGGAGGAATATGCCGGTTTGATCCGGCAGAGTCTGGAGTCTTTGCGGAAGGATTATTCGCTGAAGAGCCTCATTCTTGGGGGCGTATTTTCGCTGATCACGACGATCATCCTGATTTTGATACTCAAGTTGCTGGCGGTGCTGTTTCCAAAATTTTACAGAAGGCTGTATGCGTGGCGGGGCACGTATATTCCGTCACTGCGCATCCAGAAGTTTGAACTGCTGCCGGCGGAGCGGATAGCGGGCTTTTTAGTGATGGTGGCCAAGCTGATACGCCTGGTTGTCACGATCGACTTGATCTATGTGTACACGTCGCTGATGCTGGGGTTCTTCCCGTGGACGCGGGGGTACAGCCGGACGCTGGTGCACTATGTGGTGTCTCCGCTGAAGGTGATCGGAGATACGGTGCTGGGGTATCTTCCGGACCTGTTCTTTATTGTTGCAATCGTATTTGTTTCGTTCTACGTCATCAAGTTCATCCGGATCATTTTTACTGAGATTGGACGTGGCACGATCACGTTCGAGAACTTCCATCCGGAGTGGGCGGAGCCGACCTATAAGATTGTGCGGTTCCTGATTCTGGCGGTGACGGCGATAGCGATCTTCCCGTATCTGCCGGGTTCGAAGTCGCCGGCGTTCCGGGGGATTTCGATTTTTCTGGGGGTGCTGTTCTCGCTGGGCTCGACCTCAGCGGTGGCGAACATTGTGGCCGGGGTGATTCTTACATATATGCGGGCGTTCAAGCTGGGGGACCGGGTGCAGATTGCCGATACGGTGGGCGATGTGATGGAGTCTTCGCTGCTGGTGACGCGCATACGGACGATTAAGAATGTGGAGATCACGATTGCCAATTCGATGGTGCTGAACAGCCACATCATCAACTACAGCGGATCGACGCATCCGGACGGGCTGATACTGCACACGACGGTGACGATTGGGTATGACGCGCCGTGGCGGAATGTGCATGAGCTGCTGGTTGAGGCGGCGCTGGCGACGGAGAACATCCTGAAGAAGCCGCAGCCGTTTGTGCTGCAGACGGCGCTGGACGACTTCTACGTGCATTACCAGATCAACGCATACACGGACAAGCCGAGCCTGATGTCGAATACCTACTCGGACCTGCACCAGAATATTCAGGACAAGTTTTATGAGGCGGGAGTGGAGATCATGTCGCCGCATGCGTCGATGGTGCGGGACGGGAACCGGGTGGCGATACCGGAGGATTATTTGCCGGAGGGCTACCGTGCGCCGCGGTTCCGGGTGGAGGTGGAGAAGTCGCCGGGCGAGGCGGGGAGTGATCCTAAGCAGGGCGGGGTTTAGAAGCCGAATTGGAGACACGCGGTGGGCGAGACAGTCAGGCGACTCTTGTACAACCCGGTAACCGGGAAATTGATTGCCGCAGCGGTTGCGGTCATGGTAGTGCTCGCGCTTTCCGGGTTCATCCAGCGTTATATACGCAAGTACATAGAGACGCCAGAAACCCGGTATCGGGCGCGGAAGTTTATCAGCCTGACCGGCTATGTTGTGGCAGTCTTTGCAGTCACTATTGTTTTCAGCGATAAGCTGGGCGGCCTTACGGTTGCATTTGGTGTAGCCGGCGCGGGAGTAGCGTTCGCTCTGCAAGAGGTGATCGCGAGCGTTGCGGGCTGGATTGCCATCTCTCTGGGAGGGGTTTACTCACCCGGGGACCGGATAGAAATAGATGCCATCAAGGGCGATGTGATTGACATCTCGATTCTCCGTACGACGTTGATGGAAGTCGGGGAATGGGTGAAGGGCGATCTGTATACGGGGCGGATTGTTCGCGTCTCCAACAGCTTTGTTTTTAAGGCGCCGGTGTACAACTACTCAGCGGATTTTCCTTTTCTGTGGGATGAAATTACTCTGCCGGTGCGGTACGGCTCAGACTGGAAGCTGGCCCGAACGATGTTGCGCGGCCTGGTTAACGAAGTGCTGGTTGAGTATGCGCATCAGATTAAGGATTCATGGCTGGAAATGGTGCGCAAGTACCGCGTGGAAGATGCCAACGTGGAGCCCATGATCACGCTGCATGCGACCGATAACTGGATTGAATTTACGGTGCGGTATGTTGTCGATTATCGAAAGCGGCGCTGGATGAAGGACTTTTTGTTTACCCGGATTCTGGAAGAGATCGACAAGTCAGACAATCGCATCCGGCTGGCATCGGCGACGTTTGAGGTTGTGACGGGGTCAAGGCTGGATGTTCATCTTTCCGGCGACGAGGGCGCGCCCTCTCAGAATAAGTAGCCAGGGGTCCATTGGCTCGGCGGCAGAAGCGGGGATGCTCAAGGCTTGATGAGCGCCCAGGCGACGGTGGTCGAGCCGGATTGGTGTTTTTCGGCTTCCGCCTCGGCGTTGAGGGCGGACTCGAGCGGAGACCAACTGGTGTCCAGTTCGGCGGCGAGGATTTCTGCCGTGGGCGCGTTGATGAAGTTGAGCTCGCAGACGCCGATGCCGTCTTCTGAGCGAATGGGCGGACCGAAGACGCGGCAGGTGACGGGGCGGGCGGCGTAGAGGTCGCAGGCTCCGGTGGCGGGGTCGAGCGCGGGGCAAGGCTCGTCGTTAGCGAAGTCCTCGTAGCGCGGGTTGGACTCGTCGAGCTGTCCGGTTGCGGGGTTGCCGGGGAAGTTAGTGGTGAGGCGCTCGACGGATTCGGCGGCGCGGCGGCGGACGGCGGCGGCGCGGGCTGGCGCATCGGATGCGAGGGCGTCGAGTCCGGCGCGAAGTCGCTGGGCGTCGAGCTGGGTGATGGAGAAGATTCCGATGCAGCACTGAGTGCAGCCGAGGCGGCACTGGAGCCACGGGCCGGAGCGGTGGGCCGCGCTGGCGGAGGCGGCGTCGATGATCTGGACGAGCTGGCGGTCTTTGGAGGATAGCGGTGCGTTGTGGGGGCTCATGGCGATGTGAGATGAGGGTACCGCGAGTGGGATGCGGCTGAGAAGAGGGTGGCGGCTGGAAGATTCGGCGGCGCGCAAGGTTTGGTGAAGGTGATAGTTTGGTATCCGGAAAAAAGAGTTGCGCGGCGGGTGCTCAAATAAAAACCAGGCATAGAAACTGAGTCATCTGGTGGCGGATGTGGCCGGTTGCGCGCACAGGAGAGGATGGTTGCGATGTTGAAGCGAAGGGATTTTTTGAAGGCTGCGGGTGTGACGACCGCTGCGGCGTTTGTTTTCCGGCATCCGCTGGCGGCGGAAGTTGCCGGTGTCGGCGATGCGGGCCTGCATTTTGTGTCGAAGAGCATGGAGGCGGAGCTGTCGGCGGTTGCGCCGGAGTTTTTGAGCCTGAATGTGGATGGGTTGGGCAAGGGACGGCGCGGGCCCAATATTGTTGAGGGAAAGAGCAGCGGGTCGGGCTTCAAGGCGGTAAGCCGCACGGTGGGCGGGACGCGGCGGGTTGAGTACAGGCCGGAGGGCGCGGGCGAGAATTCCGCGGCGGCGTGGACCTTTGAGTTTACGGACAGAAAGATGGTGCTTACGTCGGAGTGGTCGGGCGATGCGGCACCGACGCCGGTGGCTTTCCACTTTCATCTGGAGCGGGTGCACAGCACGGTGCTAGGTTTGTTCCGGGAAGACAATCTGCTGGCGGCTCCGGCGCTGATGCATTTTCCGGGGCAAGGGTCGATGCGGCTGACGGCGAGTGTGGCCGATGCGGGATTGCCGTACACGTCGGTGTATCACAAGGGGGTGGCGACGTTCGAGCTGCCCGCGGCGACGGCGGAGCAGAAGCGCGTGGTGTATACGCTGGAGGTCACGGCGGTGCATCCGGAGACGCCGGGGATTGCGGGGGATGCACGCTTCGATGCGTTCCGGCGCAACTGGCTGAATGAGCTGCAACTGAACCCGACGTATCCGGCGCTGGCGAACAACACGGCGAGCGATACGTGCGCGTTCTGCTACTACGCATTTTCAGACATTGCGGCGCTGACTCCGCCGCTGGTGGATGGGCTGACGGCTCTGGATGTTATGCGGCAGACGCTGGATCGGATTCTGGCGGGCGGGGCGGCGTATGGGATGCCGCGCGAGGGGGCGTTTCCGTCAGCGACTTCGGACACGGTTCCTTCGCTGCTGATTGCCGCCGCCAACTGCGTGCGCGGAGGCGAGAGGGATGCGTGGCTGACGGCCAACTACGGGCGGTTCCGGCGGTGGACGGAGAACATGCTGGCCACGATTACAGACACGACGAGCACGAACGGCGACGGGCTGGTGAAGTTCAGCATCAGCGGGAATTCGGGGATATGGCCGGATGGGCCGCCGCGGTTCCGGCCATCGAATTGGTGGGACACGATTGGGTTTGGGCACGAAGATGCGTACGGGAATGCGCTGGCGTATCGCGCGCTGCGCGACATGGCGATGATGGCGCAGCGGATGGGCGAAGCGGAAGACGCGGCGCGCTATGAGGCGGCGGCGGAGAAGATTCGCGGCATTTTCTACAAGCGGTTCTATGATCCGGCGACGGGCGTGCTGGGCGGGTGGCGCAGCTCGGATGGTGAACTGCACGACTACTATTTTCTATGGGTGAACGGGATTGCGATTCATTACGGTCTGGTAGAGAAGGCGGAAGCCAACGCGATTATGGACAAGCTGCTGGCCAAGATGAAGGAAGTAGGCTACGACAAGTTCGAGATGGGGCTGCCGGGGAATTTGATTACGGTTCCGCTGAAGGACTATGTGGACAAGACGGGCAAGGGGCGTTACGGCGGCGGCGTGCAACCGGACAACTCGGACGGCTTCCAGAATTATGAGAACGGCGGGGCGACGGGGGCGTATGCGTACTTTACGCTGGCGGCGCTGTATGACCTGGGGCGCAAGGAGGAGGCGGACCGGATCTTCTTTCCCATGCTAAAGGGATACGGCGCGTGCGGGTTTGAAGGGCGCGGCGCGAACGGGATGTCGAACGACTGGCGGCGCTGGGACGGGACTCCGATGGGGTATGAGGGGTATTTGACGGACGACTACTATGCGATGATGGCGGTTCCTTTGCGTCAGGAAGAGACGCGTTGGGAGAGCGGGTTTCGTCCGGCGACGATGCTGACGTAGGAGTGGGGCGGGAGGCGGAGGTTGGGGGTGGGGAGGATTCGATCTTTCCCACCCTTTCCGCGCAATAAGAGCGACAAAAGCGCTTGAGTGGGCCAGTAGCCAGGTGGTCGCGCAGGGGCTAAAGCCCCATTCCTTAAGTATGTTTTTCGGCACGACTAAAGTCGTGCCCTGATACCGGACTTGCGTTCCGCAGAGTCTTTCCCACTCAACAAAAGCGCTTGAGTGGGCCAGTAGCCTCTTGATCATCTACAGGCACCCTGCGTTCGATTCCATGTCTCTGCGAGAGATGGGCGACCGGCGACATTTCAATCTACGCCAAGTGCCGGGTTACTCACTGCCGCTTGTATCCCTTCCAACTCGCGGAGGTCGCGTCTATGGGTTTCGCGTCCGACCCAGGCGATGAGCAGCACGGACAGGACGCAGGGAACGGCCACTGCTCCGGCGGCGAGATCGAGTGCTGGGACGAGAGCGAGCGCGCCCAGCAACTGCGCGAGCACGCCTCCGCCTTTGCTGAATCCGGCGACCCATCCGGTGGCACGTCCTCGTACCCGCACCGGGTAATTCTCCGCAGCGTAAGGCAGCAGCATGGAGATAATTCCGCTGTCGCCGATGATCAGCAAGGTTACCGGAAGGACGGGACTGGAGAGCAGGTGCAGGACACCGGTCTCTCGCAACAGAATAGCGACCAGCCCCAGCGTGGTAGTTGCGATCGCGAGGATCAGCGTGCGTTTGGTGCTCCAAACGCTATACAGCCATGCCGCCAGAGCAATGGTGGGTGCGGCAATCAGCGTGGACCGCGCGAGCAGTCGGCTGGCTGCGCCCATGCTGCGGCCTTCGTGCATGAGTGCACCCGGCAGCCACAGCAGTATGCCGAAATTAACAAAGCCGACGCACAGAGCCGTGAGCGTAAGGGTGGCGGTGACTCCGAGCAGCGCGCGAATCTGGATCGGAGAGGTGGAAGGAGCGCCCGGAAGATCAGCCGCAGCGGCCTTCGCGGCATCGATAGAGATGCCAAAGCGGGCGAGGGTTGCGCGAGCCTCCTGCAGCCGGCCCATGCTCTGGAGGAAGCGGGCGGATTCCTGCAGTTTGGGGCTGACAAGGACGAGGATAAGCGCGATGGGCATGTTGATGAGCCACATGATGCGCCATCCGAAGTATGGCTGAAGGATGGCCGACAGCGCGCTGGTGGCGAAGTAGCCTCCGATGCTGCCAATGCCGCCGAGCAGAACGAGGCACCAGCCACGGTGGCGCGTAGGCAGGATCTCGGCCAGCAGGGCATAGGCGACGGGCAGCATGCCGCCGGCGCCGAGCCCCATGAGGAAGCACATGAAGATGTTCCAGGCGAAGGAAGGCATGGCTCCGCAGATGGCGGTGCCCATGAAGATGACGGCTGCCAGGAGGATCGATGCGCGGCGGCCGTAGCGGTCGGCGAGCGCACCCCACATGAAGGAGCCGACCATGGTGCCGAAGAGTCCGGCAAAGGGCAGGCGGGAGACCTGAGCAAAGGTAAGGCCGTATTCAACGCGCATGCCGGGGATGACGAAGCCGAGGGTGGCGGCCTTCATGACATCAATGATGAGCGCGACGGCGATGATGGTGATCTGTATCCAATGAGCCTTCGTCAAGGGCGCATCTTCGGGAGGCGCAATCTCGTCATAGGTGATGCTGTGGGTCCTGCGCGGTAGGAGGCCGTAGGCCGTGGCGATAAATCCGGCGACAATGAGAAACATGCCGAAGAGCATGCCATTGCTCATGGGCATTCCGGCGAGCTTCCAGTGGGTGTATCGGCCCATGAGGAACATGGGGATGTGAAGTAAAACGCCGATGGTAACGGCCAGGCAGCCTATCCAGAAAGCCCAAAAGCGGCCGCGGCTGGAGAACAGAGCCGCCTCTTGCGCCATGCGTAATTCCTCCTTACAGGTAACGTCCTAATTGCAAGCTAATTTTCCGATTGCCTTGCAGGCGATGCGCAGAAATCGCATCCGCAGCATACCAAGGCTGGAACATCTTCGGTTTCAACTTTCAGAGAGGTTACAGAATCAAGGACAGCGCACATAACTGGCAACGGCCAAAAGATTGAGTGGAAGCTCAACCTTTTGATGTATCGAGAGGGGCGAGCACTCAAAACGCAATATTCATGCTGACTCCGGCTCCAGCCCTGTAAGGTACTGCGCTGTTCCTCGTTCAACTCCAACTCCGGCAATCGGCGTCCACGTCACATGACTTCTCTTCTGCTATGTTAGGCGCTTCTTGCTGCAAGTAGTTTAGCTAATTAACGACACAGGGCACCAGGGAAACTTGATAGATTAAATCGGGAGTAGTATATTACTTTCTTTAGTAGATTCAATAGATTATATGGATCGCTTTGGAGACGAAATGCGGACGGCATCTTTTAATTATCGACTTATACTCGCATGTCTATTTATCCTGGCATGTCTATGTGTTTTGATTCCGGGCGCGATGTTTGCGCAGGCAACGGACTCGCCGGGTAAGGGCAAACCTGCATCCCTGCCGGTCGCGCCTCCGAAGCTATCGCCGGATGCTCGCTACAAGACCGACATTCTGTTGGTGATCGCACATCCGGATGACGATTTGGCGGTTGACGCCTACCTGGCCAAGGCCATCGATGAAGGCAAGCGGGTCTCCGCCATATTCATGACGAGGGGCAGGGCAGGACAAAACTTTGTCGGCAATGAGCAGGGGTTAGCTCTTGCGGACGAGCGTGAATTAGAAGCGCGCCGCGCGATGGCGTTTCTGGGTATCACGGATGTCTGGTTTCTGAACGGTCCGGATCATCCCGGCCCTGACGTTCTCCATTCGCTCGAGCTCTGGGGCGATGGGCCCGCTCTCTCGCGGGTTGTCCGTCTTGTCCGTCTTACCCGTCCGGAAGTCGTGATCACGATGCTGCCGGATTACGTGGTGGGAGAAAACCACACGAACCATCAGGCCGCGGGTGTCATCGCCACGGAAGCCTTTGATCTGGCCGGCGATCCGCTGGCATTTCCGGAACAGGTGGAAGCTCCGCGCAACCATCTGGATTTCGAGCAATACGGTGAGGGTCTGAGGCCGTGGCAGGCGAAAAAGATTTATTACTTTTCCGATTCCCTCTACACCGATTTTTACAAGGGGATCGGTCCCAAATATTCTACCCAGGGAGTGTCCGTTGCCCGTGGAAAATCATACGCTCAGATTGCGTATGACGCGGCCGGCTATTACGAGACGCAAGGTGTGCAAGTAGGCATGATGCCTTATTATAAGAAGCCCATTTATTTAATTCTGGGCAAGTCCCTGGTGGGCGGCACTCCGACCGGCGACATTTTTCAGGACATAACCGCGGCGCCGATTGCCTACGTTCGGGCGCGCGGTTATGAGCCGCCCGTCCGTCCGGCGCTTTCCGTGGAGTTGGGCGGCCCATGGGCGTTTTACAATCTGTTCTGGCCGGCCCACAACATAGAACGTCTGTCCAGGCTGTTTTCGCCACAGGCCATCTGCTTGTCCGGCCAGCCCCCCCTTTGGGTGCCCATTCTCATCCACAACAACACTGACACTGCGGAGCGAGTTTCCTTGCGTTCCACGCTGCCTGCGGGGTGGACGGAAGCTCCTGGGCCGATGATTTACCCCGTGGGAGCGCACGGTTCCTATCCAGTTACCCTCTATGTATCTTGTCCGAAGACGCAGAAGGTCACCTGGAAAACCCTGACCTGGAGAGCCGAGACAAAGGGTGGGAATTCCGCCTCCGTAAAGCTGCGCGTCAACTGGATGAAGTTGGAGGATTTTTTGACGGCTATGAATTCTCAGTAACTCTGCGGGCCAACTGGCAGGAGGAGAATCGTGGTGTATCTATAGTTTCAATTTTGATGCAGAAGGTTCCCAGCAAAATCGAAAAGATAGCCGATTCGCCACTTTACGACACCAGGAAGCTGTCTTATAAATAGCGAATCGACTGCGATGATTGACCTGAGACCCGCTTTAACGGCGGGTCTCATGCGTGCTATTTCGACATTGTCGTGTTTATGAGATAGCTTCCTAGCCACCTTTACAGGTTGGAAGTGGTTAATTAGATTTAATCGACCTAAATGATGATATTCAACACGTAAGGCACGCGAGGCAAGAGTATAGCTTTTCTGGAAGGCCATTGAATAAGAGTTAACTTAATATTGCAAGTGTATGTCTATCTAATAGTATGCTGCGTTCTTGTCCTTTCACCGTTCGCGACCTTTTCTCAAGGAACAGGCGCATACGTCAACGGTATGATTACAGATTCAAGTGGCGCGGTAGTTTTGGGAGCGAGTATTAGAGTGAAAAATATAGACACAGCACTTACACAAAACGCTGTGAGTAACTCATCTTTTTTTTACTAGATATACCCGCTACCCCCCAGGGCTCAGGGTTCGCTGAAAATACATTTGTTGGTTGAGAGTCGATCTCTCCCACTCAAGCTTCGCTTGAATGGGGCACGGTGAGAGTTGTGGCTGGATTAGAAACCGCAGGTTCTTCGACTCCCCTTCGCTGCGCTCAGGGTTCGCTCAGAATGACATTTATTTAAGTTAAGTACGGAGGCTCTCCTGGGGGGGCGCTGCGCTTGCTCGGAATGACGTCGAGATCATCGTAGTGGCGGTTCTGGTTGCCAAAGCTGGGGTGGGGCGGATACCTTTATCTGTTTTGCTGGAGTGTGTTTCATCAATGGCCATGTCTCTTTGGGGCTGTTTGTCAGGGGCTAAAGCCCTTTGATGGCAGGGCCCGTGCGGCACGACTAAAGTCGTGCCCTGATACAGGGCCTTATTTTTGAAAACATGCTCTTGGCAGCTTGTTTGGCAGAGGTGAAGCGTATGGCGAATGGGGTGTTGAAGTATCAGTCGGGGTTTGGGAATGAGTTTGCTACCGAGGCGGTGAAGGGCGCGCTGCCGGTGGGGCAGAATGCTCCGCAGCGGTCGAAGCTGGGGCTGTATACGGAGCAGTTCAGCGGGACTTCGTTTACGGCTCCGCGAGCGGTGAACCGTAGGACGTGGACGTACAGGATTCGTCCGTCGGTGACGCACAAGCCGTTTGAGGCTTATAAGGGCAAGGCGGCGCTGCTGAAGAGCGGGCCGTTTACGGAAGTGGACACTCCGCCGAACCAGATGCGGTGGGATCCGGTGGCGCTGCCGCGAAAGAAGACAGACTTTGTGGACGGGCTGATTACGCTGGGCGGGAATGGCGATCCGGCGATGCAGACGGGCTTGGCGATCCACTGGTATGCGGCGAATGTGTCGATGGAGAAGCGGTTTTTCTACAACGCGGATGGGGAGATGCTGCTGGTTCCGCAGGAGGGTGGGCTGACGCTGGCGACGGAGCTGGGCGTGATTGGGGTGGGGCCGGGAGAGATTGCGGTGATTCCGCGCGGGGTGAAGTTCAGGGTAGAGGTTGCGGGCGGCGTGCGGGGGTATATCTGCGAGAACTATGGGCTGCCGTTCCGGCTGCCGGAGCTGGGGCCGATTGGGGCGAACGGGCTGGCGAATGCGCGGGACTTTCTGGCTCCGGTGGCGGCGTTTGAGGATGTGGATGGTAGGTTCAGGATTGTGGGGAAGTTTTTGGGGCGGCTGTGGGAGGCGGAGATCGATCATTCTCCGCTGGACGTGGTGGCGTGGCATGGGAACTATGTGCCGTACAAGTACGACCTGAAGAACTTTAACTGTATTAACTCGGTGAGCTTCGATCATCCGGACCCGTCGATCTACACGGTACTGACGGCTCCGACAGTCGTGGTGGGGACGGCGAATGTGGACTTTGCGATTTTTCCGCCGCGGTGGATGGTGGCGGAGCATACGTTTCGTCCGCCGTGGTTCCACCGCAACATGATGAACGAGTTTATGGGGCTGGTGTTTGGTCAGTATGACGCGAAGGCGGAGGGGTTTGTTCCGGGCGGCGCGAGTTTGCATAACTGCATGAGCGGGCATGGTCCGGATGCGGAGACTTGGGAGCGGGCGACGGCGGCGGAGCTGAAGCCGGTGTATCTGGCGGACACGCTGGCGTTCATGTTTGAGACGCAACTGGCGGTGCGGCCGACGAAGTTTGCGCTGGAGACGAAGGTACTGCAACACGAATACTACGAGTGCTGGCAGGGGCTGAAGAACAACTACAGGGCAGCGAAGAAATGACGGCGGCGAGGGCGTTGGGATGGCTGTGATGCGGAGCTGGGTGGAGGGTGCGGAGGGATCGGATTTTCCGCTGGAGAATTTGCCGCTGGGGGTGTTCAAGCGGGCGGACGGCAGGGCGTGCGTTGGGACGGCGATTGGGGAGTGGATTTTTGATCTGCGCGCGGCGGCGGATGCGCATGTGATTCCGGGTGAGATTGCGGTGGCGTGCAGGGAGACGACGCTGAACCGGCTGATGGCGCTGGGCGGGGAAGGCTCGCGGGCGCTGCGGGCGTGGCTGCTGGATTTGCTGACGGATGCGAAGGCGCGGGCGCGGGTGGAGCCTCTGCTGGTGAAGCGGGCGGGGGCGCAGATGCTGCTGCCGGTGCGCGTGGGTGACTACACGGATTTTTATGCGTCGGTGTATCACGCGACGAATGTGGGGAAGCTGTTCAGGCCGGAGAATCCGCTGCTGCCGAACTATAAATGGGTGCCGATTGGGTATCACGGACGGGCGAGCTCGATTGTGGTGAGCGGGACGGAGATCAGGAGGCCGAGCGGGCAGACGAAGGCTCCGGACACGGACGCGCCGGTGTTTGGGCCGAGCCGGATGCTGGACTATGAGCTGGAAGTGGGCTGCTATGTGGGCGAGGGAAATGCGCTGGGCGAGGCGGTTGCGCTGAAGGATGCGCGGCAGCATTTGTTTGGGCTGTGCCTGGTGAATGACTGGTCGGCGCGGGACGTGCAGGCGTGGGAGTATCAGCCGCTGGGGCCGTTTTTGGCGAAGAATTTTGCGACGACGGTGTCTCCGTGGGTGGTGACGATGGAGGCGCTGGCGCCGTTTCGAGTGGCGGCGTTTGCGCGGGCGGAGGGTGATCCGAGGGCGCTGCCGTATTTAGAGGACGCGGAGGACCAGAGGCGCGGCGGGCTGGATGTGACGCTGGAGGTTTGGCTGCGGACGGCGCGTATGCGAGAGCCGGTGCGGGTGAGTCGCGGGAACATGCGCGACCTTTACTGGACGCTGGGGCAGATGCTGGCGCACCACACGAGCAACGGATGCAGTCTGCAGGCGGGAGATTTGTTTGCGACGGGGACGGTGTCGGGCGCGGAGGCGGGGTCGCAGGGATGCTTGCTGGAGATGACGCGGCGTGGGGCCGATCCGCTGGAGCTGCCGAATGGAGAGCGGCGGACGTTTCTGGAGGATGGGGACGAGGTGATTCTGCGCGGGTATTGCGAGCGGGAGGGATTTGCGCGGATTGGGTTTGGGGAGTGCGTGGGGCGGGTTGTCGGCGTTTAGCTGGTGAAGCGGTCAGCGAGAGAACCCGCAGGGACGAGGCGTACGATGGTGGCGTAGTACACGAGGACAATTGCTGGAGGGTAGATGAGTTCTGGGATGAATCGGCGTGATTTTCTGGGGGTTTCGGGGGCGAGTGTGCTGGGGGCGCTGGCGGGGTCTGGGGCGCAGGCGGAGGCGCAGGGCGCAGCCGCTGAAAGTGCGAAAGAGAATGGGCGGAGCGGGTCGCGGCCGAACCTGGTGCTGTTTATGCCGGACGAGATGCGGGCGGACAGTTTGGCTTGCTATGGGAATCCGGTGACGAAGACGCCGAATTTTGACCGGCTGGCGCGGATGGGGACGCGGTTTACGAACTGCCATGTGCAGTATCCGGTGTGCGGGGCGTCGCGATGCAGTTTGCTGACGGGATGGCCGACGAGCGTGCGCGGGCATAGGAGCCTGTACTACTTTTTACGGCCGGAGGAGCCGAATCTGTTCCGGTATTTACGGCAGGCGGGGTACGACGTCTATTGGTTTGGGAAGAACGATGCGCTGGCGGCGCGGACGTTCTCTGACAGCGTGACGCGATGGGTGGACCGGGTTCCGGGCGGGTATCCGCGGGTGAAGAATTTGACGCCGGGGTCGGAGTCGATGCTGTACAGCGTGGGCGGTGACAGGAGAGAGACGCCGGACTACAAGCATCTGGAGCTGGGGCTGGAGATATTGAAGCGGAAGGAGAACGAGCGGCCATTCTGTATTTTTTTGCCGCTGAACGAGCCGCATCCGCCGTACACGATTCCGGCGGATTTCTATGACATGTACAAGCCGTCGAGCCTGCCGGCGCTGGTTCCCTGGGGGTTGAAGCGAAGGCCGAGCTTCCATGCGGGGATTCGCGAGATGTATGGGCTGGAGGGGCTGGATGAGGCGGTGTTCCGGAAGATTCGCGCGGTGTATTACGGGCAGGTGAGCTACAGCGACTGGCTGATGGGCGAGCTGTTGAGCACGCTGGAGAGCACGGGGCGCGATAAGGACACGGCGGTGTTTCTGCTGTCGGACCATGGCGATTATGGAGGGGACTACGGGCTGGTGGAGAAGTGGCCGAGCGGGCTGGAGGACTGCCTGACGCATGTTCCGGTGATTGGGCGCGTGCCGGGCGGCGCCGAAGGCGTGGTGGCCGAAGACATGGTGGAGCTGTATGACGTGATGCCGACGGCGCTGGAGCTGGCGGGGACGCAGGCCAACCACACGCACTTTGCGCGGAGCCTGCTGCCACAGATGCGCGGCGGCAAGGGCGATGCGGAGCGGGCGGCGTTCTGCGAGGGCGGATACAACGTGTACGAGCCGCAGTGCTTTGAGCCGCTGGGTGCGGGCGGCGGGCCGTATGTGGGGAAGATTCGGCTGCAGAACGAGCGGCCGCAGACGGTGTCGCGCAGTAGCATGGTGCGGACGCGGACGCACAAGCTGATTCTGCGGCCGCAGGGGCAGTCGGAGCTGTACGCATATAAGGATGATCCGAGGGAGATGAATAACGTGTACGGCGAGAGCGGGGTGGCCGGGGTGCAGGCGGAGCTGGAGCGGAAGCTGCTGGACCACTACATCAATACGACAGGGATTGCGCCGATGGATAAAGACTCGCGGAACTGCCCGCCGTTCTATCCGACGCGGACGGACCTGACTCCGGCGGGGTGGCAGGAAGCGATATTGGATGAGGGGTAGGGGGTTTACGCCGAGTGGTTTGCTGAATTGAGCGTTGATCTTTCCCACATCTTTTCGAGATGTGGGGCCGCCCGCCCGCGAGTGGTTGGTAAAAGAGGATTCGATCTATCCCTGGTCTCAAGGGCGAGACCAGGGTCATCGAGCGAAGTATTGTGCCTCCCACCCAAGCAGAGCTTGGATGGGGCACCCTCGGTTGTGGGGAACTAGCGTCACAAGGGTTAGGCTGGGCCACCCGCCAACTGAACGTCACAAAATGCGAGTCTCCACTCTGCTGATAACGCACCAAGCCCTTCGCAATGGCTACATCCTACATTCCCACGTCTCAGATGCGAGACGTGGGGCACCCGGCATCGTAAAGATAGCCGGTCTTCGTGTATCCATTGTTGGTGGCGCAAACACGCCCGTCCGGGTCATACGCATAGGTGTTCCTACCGTCGCTTTCAATGTCCCCGGCGGCATCATGCGACACACCGCCAGGTGCGAAGTTGGTCGAGGTTGGTGTTCTTCCCAGGTCTCAAAAGCGAGACCCTTCGTGAATTCAGGGCAAGCTCTGGGGCACCCGCCTAGCTGCTATCCCACATCTTTTCGAGATGTGGGGCCGCCCGGCACCCGGCATGCATCCCTCCCGGCGCCCGGCAATTCTGCTTTCTCTCCTTTACCATAGAGACTCACAGCTTATATAGAGAGAGTGGAGAGACGTGGCTGGACGGGAATTGAAGGTAGCGTTGCTGGGGTTTGGGACGGTGGGGAGTTCGGTGGCGCGGATTCTTTGCGATTTGCGGCCGCAGGGGCTCGCGCTGACGCATGTTTACAACCGGAATGTGGCGCGGAAGAAGGCGGACTGGGTTCCGGCGGATGTGGTGTGGACGGAGCGGATTGAGGACGTTCTGCGCTCGGATGTGGATATTGTGGTGGAGCTGGTGGGGGGGCTTGATCCGGCGGGCGAGTGGGTAAAGGCGGCGCTCGAAGCGGGCAAGTCGGTGGTGACGGCGAACAAGAAGCTGATTGCGTTCCACGGGATTGAGCTGGAGAAGCTGGCGCGGGCGAAGGGTGGATTTTTGCAGTACGGCGCGGCGGTTGCGGGCGGGATTCCGGTGATTCCGGGGGTGCAGCAGGGTCTGGCCGGCGACCGGATTACGCGGATTGAAGGGATTCTGAACGGGACGTGCAACTTCATCCTGAGCAAGATGGAGGGCGGCGCGGAGTTTGCGGACGTGCTGAAGGAAGCGCAGGGGCTGGGGTATGCGGAGGCGAATCCGACGGAAGATGTGGACGGGTATGACGCGCGGGCGAAGCTGGTGATTTTGTCGCGTCTGGCGCTGCGGGCGGATCTTGATCCGGAGGAGATACCGTGCCGTTCGATTACGGAAGTTGCGGCGATTGATTTTGAGTATGCGCGGGAGCTGAACTGCACGATTCGGCAGATAGCGCGGGCCGAATTGCGGGGCGGCGAGGTGCTGGCGAGTGTGGGGCCGATGCTGGTTCCTAAGGATTCTCCGCTGGCGTGGTCGCGGGGTACGGAAAATACTGTACTGGTGAGCGGGCAGTATGGCGGCGATGTGGTGTTTTCAGGCCACGGCGCGGGCGGGCATCCGACGGCGGTGGCAGTGGTGAGCGACCTGGTGAACATAGCGCACGGGTCGCGGAAGGTGGAGATGTTGAGCCGGAAGACGGCGATTGGCGGAGAGTTTTTGCTGCGGCACTCGATTCGGTTTGTGGTGAGCGACAAGCCGGGGATTATTGCGGAGATTGCGCTGGCGCTGGCGGAGCAGAAGATCAATATTGACGCGATCTTCCAGAAGCCGGGGTATGGGTCGCAGAATTTGCCGTTTGTGGTGACGGTGGAGCCGTGCGTGGCGTCGGCGCTGCGGAGGGCGCTGAACCGGATTGAGAAGATGGACTGTCTGCTGGAGAAGCCGTTCGACCTGCAGATTCTGGAGTAGGACTCGGCTTCCAGGCGTATACGCCACACCGCCCAACGCGCAAAAAAAGGTGCGTGCCGGGGGGCCGGGATCGGCGCCTTCCCTGATGCACGCACACCTCAGTGTCTTCCCATTGAGCGGTATAGAGAGCAGGGGGCAGGCGCGGCTATCGATGATTAACTGAGCTGTCCTCCTCCTGCTGGAAGCCGTTGTTCTGGATGGCAGACCGGATGTTGGTCCAGACCTCGGGACTGGGGTCATGGAGTGGGAGCAGCAATTTGGCTTGCTGCGCGATGTATTCAAGGTCCCGGACCAAGGCGGAGCAGTTAGTACACGTCCTGAGATGTTGATTGGTACTGAGGTCGGCACCCGACTCAAAGAGCTCAGGCAAGCGGTCCTGAAATTGTGCACAATCCATTTTCATTGTGTCTTTCGTATTCAAGCTGTTTTGCGTCATATGATCTGCTCTTTTCGCTCGCCAGTGCGGAGCAGTTCGCGTAACTTCATGCGGGCTTTGTGAAGCTGGGACTTGCTGTTGCCGATGGAGCAGGCGAGCATGTCGGCAATTTCGTTGTGTTCATAGCCTTCGACGTCGTGGAGTACGAAGACCAACCGGTAGCCTGGGGGCAGATTTTCAACCGCGCGTTCGAGGGTAACGCGGTCGATGGAGCCGGCGAGGGTTAAATCGCGTGTACCAATGTCTTTGCGGGGGCCGTCGTCCTGCGCGGGTTCGAGCGATTCCTCAAGCGAGATCTGCGGAAGTCCCTTTTTACGGAGGTGCATAAGGACGACGTTGACGGCGAGGCGGTGCAGCCAGGTGGAGAATGCGGAGTCACCGCGGAAGGTGCTGATTTTGCGGAAGAGCTGTAGAAACGCCTCCTGCGTGAGGTCTTCGGCCTCGGCGATATTGCCGAGCATGCGCAAGCAGAGGGAGTAAACGCGGCGCTTATGCAGGGCGTATAGCATTTCAAATGCCTTGGGGTCTCCCTTTTGTGCATTGGCGATTGCTTCCAGTTCACCTTCGATCGGGGGATTACGCCGAATGTGGGGATTGAAGGGCTTGGGTTGGATTCCTGGTGTACTCATCCAAGCCTCCTTATTTTTATATTTGTGTACTTTGTGCGAGAGAATTCCATCGAGTATAGCTCCTGTGGCTCTCGAGTCAACGCCATGCAAGGTTGAGAACGATTGATCCATGGGCAGAAAAAATACAAAGATCCCTTTACATGATAAAGATGGATGGTCCGGAGTGCGGAAAGGGTTGCTTATTCATGAACCTACGAACCGTGCGTAGAGGCTTCTGGCGAGGGCAATATCGGTGGTTCCCTGTATGACAGCGCGTCCGTCGGCAAAGACGGTAAGGGTGTGTTCGCCACGGGTGAAGCGCAGGAGGAGCTGGTTGCAGCGGACTTCGCCGAGCGGCTGGAGGCGGGCCTCGAGGGCGAGAAGATCGACGGGGCGGTGGTGTTCGTGGATCTGGACGGAGTTGCGTCCGCAGAGAGTGATGTGTGGTCGGCCTTCTCCTCGGAGGTGGCGGAAGTCGCGTCTGGAGCAGACCTCGCAGCCTGGGTGCGGGGCGGCGGCGGAGACCTGCGACCACTCATTGTTCCAGAGGTCGCAGGAGAGCAGGGTGCGGCGCATTTTAGCCTGTGATCCGGTGAGGTACTTGAGCGCCTCAGTGACGGCGATGGAGGCGGCGAAATTGACGGCGGTATTGAGGATGCCGGCGGTGTCGCAGGTTTCGACGTTGCCGGAGGGCGGCTCGGGGAAGATGCAGGCGAGGCAGGCGGTATCGCCGGGCAGGATGTTCATGGAGACGGCGTAGGCGGCGATGGCGGCGGAGTATATCCATGGCCGGCGCTGCTCGACGGCGTAGTCGTTGATGAGATAGCGGGTTTCGAAGTTGTCGGTGGCGTCGAGGATGATGTGGGCTTCGGCGAGCAAGGGATGGATATTGCCTGGGGTGAGGTCGGCAACATGTGCGCGGACAGCGACATCCTTATTGAAGAGCGGAATTTTACGGCGGGCGGCCTCGGCCTTGGGAAGTGCCTGGCGGGCATCGTCCTCGTCGAAGAGGATCTGACGCTGAAGATTGCTTTCCTCGACAAAGTCGCGGTCGATGAGGGTGAGGGTGCCGATGCCGGCGCGGGCGAGCAGTCCGGCGGCGGCGGCGCCGGTGGCTCCCACGCCGACGAGGGCGACGTGAGCGGCGGCGAGTTTTTGCTGGCCGGCATCGCCGATGGGGGGAAAGAGTACCTGGCGGGAGTATCGCCCGGTTGCGAACGTGGAAGACGGCGGCATGAGTCTTTAGTATAGGAGGCGCAGGTCTACGCGGGTTCCGGGGCCGGCTTTTACTGGGAAAGGGCCGTCGCGAAGGCCGGGCAACCGGGGTAGTAGAGCAGGAAAAATGCGGGCCTCGGCCGAGATGCAGGCGCTTTTTGCGAAGGCGTCCATATATATGGAGCGATAAAGAGTTTGGGTCAAGAGCGATCAGGGGTCTCGCGGGTACTAAGGAGGGCGGCAGTCTGGATTCTGCCTGTTTTGGTGGCAACCGCGATGGGATGGTCGCAGGTGGCCCGCCGGGGAGTGTCTCCGTTTGCTCTGGGGATGCGGCAGAAGTCTCCGTTGATCGAAGAGCAGCAGATTTCGCCGCAGCAGCGGATTTCGCCGCAGCGTCCGGCGGTGACGACACACGATGCGACCACGGACAGCCTGCGCGCATGGACCGGTCTTAAGGTTGTGGCGGTTGAGTTCAAGGGTGTGGACCGCGCGCGTCTGGAACCATTGCCGGGCGAGCTTGAGTTGCAGCCGAACCATCCGCTGCGCGCGGAAGACGTGCGCGAAAGTTTGCGGCGGCTGTATGCCACGGGACTTTACCGGCGGATTGCGGTGGAGGGCGAGCGGAACGGGAACCAGGTGACGATTCGGTTTGACGGGACGCCGCAGATGTTTTTGGGGCGCGTGACGGTGGAGGGCGTGAAGAGCGATCTTCTGGCGAGCCAACTGCAGCGCGCGACGCGGCTGAATGCCGGGACACGGTATGACGATGCGAAGATGGACCGCGCGGAAGAGCTGTTGAAGGCGACGCTGGAGGACAACGGCTACTATCTGAGCCAGTTCAGCAAGAAGCAGACGGACGATGCGGCGGATGCGCAGGTGAATATCCACTACATGGCGAAGCTGGGCAAGCAGGCCCGGGTGGGGGATGTGGAAGTGCATGGCGATGCGGGCATCCCGATGGCGGAGTTCCGGAAGAAGGGGAAGCTGAAGCGAGGATCGAAGGTCAACCGGGACACGGTGAGCCGTGCGCTGAGTGGTCTGCGGAAGTACTACGAGAAGAAGAAGCGGTTGGAGGCGAACGTTGCGCTGGAGTCAAAGAAGTTCGATAAGCCGAAGAACCGGCTGAACTACCTCTTCCAGGCGAATCGGGGGCCGGTGGTTGAGATACGGGTGACCGGTGCGAAGCTGAGCCAGGGGAAGGTGAAGTCGCTGGTGCCGGTATACGAAGAGGGCACGGTGGACCAGGACCTGCTGAATGAGGGGAACCGGCAAATCCGGGACTACTTCCAGCGGGGCGGCTATTTTGATGTGAAGGTGGAACACACGCGGATCACGGAGGGGCAGGGCGCGAAAGCGCGCACGGAGATCACGTTTCATGTGCAACTGGGCGAGCGTCGCAAGGTGAAGTGGGTGAAGGTGACGGGGAACCGCTACTTCAGCGATGAGATTATTGAGCCGCGGCTCTCGGTGCAAGCAGCCAACCTGTTTCTGCGGCACGGCACGTACAGCCAGGCGCTGCTGGACCGGGATGCGGACGCGATAACGGCGCTGTACCAGAGCAACGGATTCAGCCATGTGCAGGTGACTCCGGTGGTGAAGGAGATCCCGAAGGGGCCGGGGAACCGGATACCTGCGCTGGAGGTGACCTACAAGGTCGCTGAGGGCGTGCAGGACCGAATTGGCGGCTACGAGATTGCGGGGAACAAGAAGGTATCGCTGCGCACGCTGCAGTCGCTGTTGAGCACGGAGACGGGCCAGCCCTACTCGGCAGAGACGATCGTGGGTGACCGGGACTCGATTCTGACTTACTACTTCAGTCACGGGTTTGATCATGCGACGGTGGGATTGTTGCAGCAGCCGGAGAAGAAGCACACGAACCGGATTGACATTACGTTCCACGTGACGGAAGGCAACCAGATTTTTGTGCACAAGGTACTGGTATCGGGCCTGCACTACACGCGGCACTCGACGGTGAGGCCGTACATTCTGGTGAAGCCCGGAGAGCCGCTGAACCAGACGGCGCTGCTGCAGATGCAGCGCAAGCTGTATGACCTGACGCTGTTCAACGAAGTGAATACGGCGGTGCAGGACCCCGGCGGCGATGCGCGGAGCAAAAATGTGCTGGTGCAGCTCACCGAGGCGAAGCGGTGGGACCTGAGCTACGGGGTCGGCTTCCAGTTGCAGACCGGGAATCCGTCGACGAACTGCCCGAGCGCGGCTAGCTTGATCCAACTGGGCATCAATCCGGCGAACTACCAGTCCAACTGCGGGACGAACGGTAAGACGGGGGCGAGCGCGCTGGTGCTGTTCGATCTGTCGCGCATCAATCTGTTTGGCAGAGACCAGTCGATCACGCTGCGTACGCAGTATGGCACGCTGGAGCAGTCGGCAACGGTGCTGTATTCGTATCCGCATATTTTCAATGCGAAGACGCTGAGTTTTTCGCTGAGTGGTGGGTACACGAGCGCGCAGGACGTGACGACGTACGCGGCGTCGAGGCTGGAGGGCACGGTGCGGTTTATGCAGCGGCCCGATCTGATCAATACGTTCCTGTACCAGTTTTCATTTCGGCGGGTGAAGGTGGATCCGAACAGCGTACAGGTTGCGCCGAATGAGATTCCGCTGGTTTCAGAGCCGGTGCGTGTGGGCGGGCCGGGCTTTACGTGGATTCGCGACACGCGCCGTCCGACGGCGCTGGATGCAACGGCGGGCACGTACACGAGCGTGGAAGACTTTATTACGCATAACGTGTTTGCCTCGGAAGCGAACTTTAACCGTCTGGACATAAGCAACTCAAGCTACTACAAGACGCCATGGGAACACATTGTTGTGGCGCGGAACACGCGGTTCGGATTTGAGCGCGCTTTTGGAAAGGCGGAGTATGAGTACATTCCTCTGCCGGAGCGGTTGTATGCCGGGGGTGCGCAGTCGCTGCGCGCGTACTCGATCAATTCGGCGGGGCCGCGCGACTCACTGACGGGGTTTCCGATTGGCGGAGCCGGTGTATTTGTGAACAGCACGGAGCTGCGGTTTCCGAATCCAACGCTGCCGTACTTTGGGAACGCGCTGGGGTTCGTGCTGTTCCATGACATGGGGAACGTGTTCAACAACTCGTCTGACATCTGGCCAAGCTTTTTGCGGACGCGGCAGCCGCACAGCGCGACATGCAAGGACCTGAACCTGCAGGACCAGGAGAAGGTGTCGCGATCGTCGAGCACGAACGAGACGGGCACGTGCGACTTCAACTACTTTACGCATGACCTGGGGCTGGGGCTGAGGTATCACACGCCGATCGGGCCGCTGCGGCTGGACTTCAGCTATACGGCGAACCCTCCGATTTATCCGGTGATTATTACGTACGGCACGAATTCGGATGGGACGCCCAAGCAGCCTTACGTGGGTCAGGCGGGGCACTTCAACTTTTTCTTCAGCATAGGCCAGGCGTTTTGATGCGACGACTGCTTGCACTCGCGCTACTGCTGCCGGTTGTGGCCGGAGGGGTGAGCCATGCGCAGACGAAGGCGGGGAAGGCGGAGAGCGCGCCGAGCAGCGGGAAGTTTGTGGCGCTGGATCACGTGGTGGCGGTGATCAACGGCGATGTATTGCTGGAGAGCGATGTTCAGGAGGAGATGCATTTTGCCGCGCTGGAGCCGTTCCGGTTGAATGCGGGGCCGGACACTCCGCAGAATGCGATGCGGCGGCTGATCAACCGGTCGCTGATTCTGCAGCAGATGAAGGAGCAGCAGCAACTGAATGTGAACATCTCGAAGGCGGCGTTGGAGAAGTCGCTGGAGAGTCTGCGCACGCATCTGCCGCAATGCGTGAAGTACGACTGCAAGACGGCTGCGGGGTGGAAGGCGTTTCTGGTGGCGAATGAACTGACGCAGGAGGAAGTTGAGGAGCACTGGAGACAGCGGCTGAAGATACTGCGGTTCATTGATCTTCGGTTCCAGGCGGGTATACGGATTTCGCAAGAAAGCATTGTGAACTACTACACGAAGACGGTGGGGCCTGCATATCGGCAGCAGGGCGAGCCGGCGCCGCCGCTGAGCGAGGTGTCGTCGCGGATTGAAGAGGTTCTGCTGCAGCAACAGGTGAACGGTCTGCTGCAGGACTGGCTGAAGAGCCTGCGGAGCGAGGGCAGCGTGCGGATACTGGACCCGGCGTATGCTCCGGTAACGCAGGAGCCGGGCGAGAGCAAGACGGACGGGGAAGGGTGAGGCGATGAGCGACGAAGAAAAAGCCAATGCCGCTTCTCCCGAATTGAGCCCGGAGCCGCGCCGGGGGCGAAGCATACGCGGGCGGCTGTGGCAGGCCGGAGTGGTGACGACGCTGGCATTGATCGCGGTGCTGGGCGCGGTGGCGTGGTATACGAGCACCGCGCAGTTTGAAAATCTGGTGCGGGGCAAGGTGATTGCCGAGCTGGAGAGCATGACGGGCGGTCGCGTGGAGCTGGGCGCGTTCCACTGGCGGCTGCTGCATCTGGAGTTCACGGCGGAGGACCTGACGATTCATGGGCTGGAGAAGCCGGGCCAGATACCGTATGCGCATATCAAGCGGCTGTATGTGGGGCTGAAGGTGATTTCGTTTTTCCGGCACGAGATGGGGCTGGATTATCTGGAGGCGGACCGTCCGGTGATTCACCTGATTGTGTATCCAGACGGCTCGACGAACCAGCCTCGTCCGGTGGTGCGGGAGATTCATCGGAGGCCGACGCTGGACACGATTTTTGACCTGAGGATCGGGCGTGGGGTACTGCGCGACGGCACGATGATGGTGAACGAGCGGCGGATTCCGTTCAGCGCCGCGGCGAATCATCTTGACTTGAAGGTGCAGTACCGCCCGGCGAAGGGGCCGCAGGGGCACGAGCGGTACGAGAGCGCGCTGCACATTGAGGACGTGACGCTGGAGCGCGGCCATGAAGCGGTGCAGCACTCGGTTGCGGACGTGCATATCGAACTGGAGCGCAACCAACTGACGCTGCAGACGCTGACGCTGCAGACGGGCAGGCAGCATCTTGTGCTGAGTGGCTCGCTCACAAACTTTGCCAAGCCGGTCTGGAAATTCAAGGCGCGTGGAAGCGTGGAGCTGAAAGAGGTGGAGGCTCTGAGCTCGATCCCGGGGCTGAACGTAGGGCGCGTGGATCTGGATTTACAGGGGAGCGGAACGCGGAGCAGCTTCACGGTGGAGGGCAAGAGCCGGATCAACGGAGCGTCGTATCATGCGGGGTCGATCCATCTGGCGGGAGTCGATGCCGCTATGAAGATCCATTTGACGCAGGATGATCTGGCGCTGGACGGCATAGACGCGCGGCTGGCGCAGGGTGGTTACGTGGAAGGCCGGATGCTGGTGACGCACTGGCTGCCGGGCGCGCAGGGAGCGGGGGAAAAGAAGGGGTTAGAGCGCGGGACGATTGAGGCGCAACTCCACGCGATTCCGCTGTCGTCGATTATGGCGGTGGTGGCTCCGCCGCACTACACGGAACTGGGTTTTGATACGGAAGCGAGCGGGCCGGCGAGGGTGGAGTGGAGGGGAAGGGTGGCGAACTTTGTGACCGCCGCAAATGTGACGCTGATGCCTCCGCTGACTCCGACCGCCGGTCGCGTGCCGATGTACGGCGAGGTGAACGCGCAGTATTCGAATCCTAATGGCGTGGTGGCGATCCGCAGCTTCGATGTGCATACGCCGAGCTCGCGGGTGGATGTGACTGGATCGCTGGGGGTGTATCCGATTACGCGGCCGTCCCATTTGCAGGTGTCGGTAACGACGCAGGCCCTTGGGGAATTTGACCGTGCTCTGACAACCCTGGGCGTGGTCCTGAACGGCAAGACGGGGGTACGCGCGCTGCCGGTGGCACTGCGCGGGAGGATGGATTTTGCCGGGACACTGACCGACAGCATTCTGAATCCGGATGTGAAGGGGCACCTGAAGGCGACGGACCTGAACCTGACGTTCGCAATGCCGCGGAAGCTGATGGGTTGGGCGAAGGTAGCGCCGGGTGAAACGACGGCGGAGGCGCAGCAGCGCTCGATCCATCTGGATTCGGTGGAAGGAGACGCGGAGTACACGGAGCGCCGAATCGCGGTGACGCGTGTGGTGCTGAAGCACGGATCGGCGGAGATTCACGCGGCGGGCGAACTGGATGCGCATGCGGTGCAAGCGAAGCGCCATGTGCGCTATGCGTTTGATGGGAAGTCAGGAGTCCGCGCGGAGGTGAGCATTCAGGATGCGGATGTGCAGGACCTTGCCGCCGTGGCGGATGCGCGGCTGCCAGCGACGGGGACTTTGAATCTGCGGGTGCACGCGGGGGGCGTGGTGGATGACCTGACGGGCGGCGGCGTGCTTTCCGTAAAAGGCGGCACGCTTTACGGTGAGCCGTATACGAGTTTGAACGTGGATTTGCAGTTTGCCGGGCGCGAAGTGGACGCGAACAACCTGGTGTTAGTGCAGGAAGGCGGTCGTATTACAGGGAGCGGCGGCTACAACCTGGGGAGCGAGGCGTACCACTTTACAGCGCGCGGCGCGGGGTTTGAGCTGGCACGGATCCAGCGGCTCAAGAGCGACAAGTATTCCCTTGCCGGAAACCTGGCGTTTGAAGCGCAGGGGAGCGGCACGCTGCACTCGCCAAGTCTGCACGCGAACCTGCACCTGACCAAGGTGAACCTGGACAATACAGCGACGGGTACCGTTGAGGCCGAGGCGCATACGCAGGGCCGCACGCTGATGGTGCAGATAAAGGCGGACCTTTCCAACGCGCAGGTGCAGGCGAACGCACAGACGGAGCTTGGGGGGGACTTTTTGACGCAGGCCCAGCTTACGTTGACGAACCTGAATGTGGATCCGATTTTGAGCGCGCTGAAAGTGCAGGGGGTCACCATGCACTCGTCGATCGGCGCCACGGTGCAGGTAAGCGGGCCGCTGCGCAGGCCCCGTCAACTGAACGGCGATATTCACGTGCAGCAGATGTCGCTTGCTCTGGCGGGCGTTCCGCTGAAGAGCGAAGGCGCGATCCACGCGACGCTGGTGGACGGAAGGTTGCATCTGGATCCGCTGCATATAACGGGCGAGGACACGAATCTGCACGCGCACGGGTCGATTGGAGTGCTGACCAAGGCGCATGACCTGAAACTGCAGGCCAACGGGTCAGTGAACATGAAGCTGGTGCAGACGCTGGACGATGATCTGACGGGCACCGGGCATGTGGACTTCAATGTGGAGGCGAACGGGACGGTTGCGCATCCGGGGCTGACGGGCAATGTGAAATTCACGGACGTGTCTGTTGCGTTGCAGGATTTTTCGAACGGGCTGAGCCAGATGAACGGCACGCTGGAGTTTGACCAGGACCGGTTGGACGTGAAGAGTCTGACGGCCAGAAGCGGCGGAGGGGCGCTGACGCTGGGCGGGTTTCTGACGTATCAGCAGGGGCTGTACGGGAACCTGACGGCGACGGCGCAGGATGTGCGTATCCGGTATCCGCAGGGTGTGAGCTCGATGGCGACGGCGCATTTACGTCTGCAGGGAACGAGCAAGTCGTCGTTGCTGAGCGGGAACGTGACGATTACCAGATTTGCGGTGGGGAGCGGACTGGATCTGACGGCGTTTACCACTTCGGCGGGAACCGTGGCGCCGCCGCCGAATATGAATGCACCTTCGAACCGCGTGCGGCTGGATATACACGTGGTTTCGGCCCCGCAGCTGGGCTTCCAGAACTCGTTCGCCAAGCTTGCAGGGGATGTGAACGTGCGTGTACGCGGGACCCTGGCTCAGCCGACGGTGCTGGGGCATATTTCGATCACCGAAGGCAGCGCGACCTTTGCGGGAACGAAGTACGAATTGCAGCATGGGGATATTTACTTTTCGAACCCGATCCGGATTAATCCGACGATTGACCTGAGCGCGACGGCGCGGGTGGAGGACTATGACATCACGGTGGGTCTGACGGGGACGGCCTCGAATCCGGTGCCGACGTTCCGGTCGGAGCCGCCACTGTCGGAACAGGACATCTTCTCTCTGCTGGCTCTGGGCCGCACGCAGGAAGAACAACAGACCTACTCGAACATACAGACGCAGGCCGGGGTTAACTCTACGGCGGATGCGCTGCTGGGCGGCGCGCTGAATGCGACGGTGAGCAACCGTATCCAGCGGCTGTTTGGCGGCGGGAGCGTGAAGATCGATCCGACGTTTGTGAGCGGCGCGGGCAACTCAACCGCGCGCATTACGGTGGAGCAGCAGATCGCGAAGAACGCGACGCTGACCTATGCGACGAACGTGAACTCGACGGCACAACAGCTGATTCAGGGGCAGATCAACCTGACTAAGAATCTGTCGATTGTGGCAGTGCGCGACGAGGCTGGCGTGTTCAGCATGATGATTAAACTGCGCCGCCGCTACCGGTAGCGGGCTATTTGTTTGCGGCCGTCGAGGGCAGAGCTTTGCCGGCTGCGGGTTGCCGCGCGGGCATGGGATAGGGCGTGACTGCGACGGGAGACTTGTCGGGCTGGATGAGCCAGACGGTGCGGTTCTTGTAGTAGTGGATGAGCTGGGCGTTCTGCCTGGGGCCCAAGTCGCGGGCCCAGATGATTTTGGAGCTGTTGATGTCGGCGGCGTTGTAGACCCACTCCATAACCGGGTTGTGATCGGGCGTGTAGCGGACGATGGCGAGCTGCTTTCCGGGCTGGTGATCGAGCCAGGCATTGACGCGGGCGCGGGGCGCTCCGAACTGGCCGGGGCCGTACCAGAGATTGGACCATTCCTCGCTGGGCCACTTTCCGAAGTAGATGTGGAGTGGCTGCGCGTAGAGACGGACTCCGCCGAGAACTACACAAAAGACAACCAGGAGGCGGACGAGTGTTTTGCCGGCGGGCTGGTCGCCGGGACGCCAGACGCGGAGGTGACGCATGGCCTGGAGGCCGAGGGCGTAGAAGGCGATGATGAAAGGCGACAGGTACTGGGTCTGGAAGCCTGTCTCAAGCAGATCACCCGCCATCAGCAGCAGCAGCGAAAGAAGCAGAAATCGAACGCGTCGATCGCGAATGACACGGCGCGACATGAAGAGGGGCGGTAAGAGGATAAATCCGGTAAAGAAAAGCAGGCTTTTGAGCGGTTTTACGAAGAAGGTCTGCTTGATATATCCGGGGATGCTGTGAATTCTCCGGTAGCTGTCCATCTCCGTGCCGTAATAGAACTTTTCCATGACAGCGTTGTGGTAGACGGGTTTTGGACGTTGGTGCTGCCAGAAGAAGTAAGGGACGACGGCGTAGGTGGTACGGTCGATTTTGTACGGCGGAGTGAGAGGGCTTCCGTTGACGCGGTAGTTGTAGTAGCCCATCCAGGCGCCGGCAGCGAGGATGAGCAGAAGGGGAAGAGTGGCGCGACGGATGAGCAGACGGGCGGGCGGGCGGTTCTTGCCTTTGTAGATCCAGCGCAGGAGGACGAAGAGGACGGGCAGGCAGAGGAGCATCCCTTCGTAGGGTCGGCTGGTAGCGAGCAGGATGATTCCGATGGCGAGCAGGATGCCGTGTCGCAGGTTGACGCCGCGCATGAGGCGCGGGAGAGAGCCGATGACCAGTGCTCCTCCAAGCGCGGCGACGGAGCCACCTCCGGTGTAGGTGTTGATCCAGTAGCTGAAGAGGCCGAAGCGGAGGACGGCGATGAATCCGCCGAGCAAAGCCCACGTTGGCGGGAGCCAGGCCTGCAGTGCCCAGCAGACAGCGGCGCACATGAGCGCGGTGACAAGGAGGAGGCCGAACCATGCGTGTCCGGTGAGTACCTGCCCGGCGGCCAGCACCAGGCCGGGCGCCGGGAAGTACATGGACATGTAGGTGGGCTTCATCATGATGTGGACACTCTCAAAGTGCATCCACATGGCGGGCGTGGGATTGGCGAGGCGGCCGTGGGCGAAGGTATCGGCGGCGAGGAGGTAGCTGAAATCGTCGTGCACGAAGGGCTGCGGGATGGGGCAGAGGGGAAGCATGGCGAGGCGCAGCAGGAGGGCGGACGCTCCGACGACGAAGACAGCGAGGGTTTTACGGTGGGCGAGAGACTTAAACGCGCGCTCGATGCGCGAGAAGATCGGAGCGCCGAGGCGCGGGAAGGCGAAGGCCATCGCGATGGCGAGCAGGGTGAAGCCGCCTTCAATGGTGAGCAGCGAAACGGGATGGTGCGGCGCAGGCGGTACGATCATGATCTAGAAGTGGCCTCCACCGTGTTTTATCACCTGCATCGTTATCCGCGCCCTCGGTTGCCTGAGTTTTTCGTTGCAGGGGATGTTGATTGGGCGGCATTGCCTGCGTTCGGGTCTGCCGGCGGACTGTAGGGCGTGATTTCGTCCGCGGGCTTGTCGGGCTGGATGAGCCAGACGGTGCGGCTCTTGTAGTAGTGGATGAGGTCAAGGTTTTGTGCGGGGCCCATGTCGCGGGCCCAGATGACCTTGGAGCTGTTGATGTCGGCGGCGTTGTATACCCACTCATCGGTAGGGTCATGATCGGGCGCGTAGTGGACGATGGCGAGCTGTGCTCCGGGCATGTGGTCGAGCTTATTTTCCACACCGGCGCGCGCGGCCCCCCATGGTCCTGGGCCGTACCACTCGGCAGCCCATTCTCCGCCCTTGTTTTGGGCGAGGCGGATATGGAGGGGTTCAGCGAAGACGCGGACGACGGCGAGAAAAAAGCAGAGTACGACGGTGAACCGCACAAGGGCGAGGCCGACTGGGGAGTCTCCTGGACGCCAGAGGCGGAGGTGGCGCATGGCCTGGATGCCGAGAATGTAGAAAGCGGCGACGAAGGGGGCCAGATAGTAAGGGATGAAGAATATCTCCATGGACGCGCCGGCGATGAGGATAAGGATGCAAAGAACCAGGAAACGGACGCGGCGGTCGAGCAGCACGCGGCGCAGCATGAAGAGCGGAAGCAGCAGGGCAATGCCAGCGTAGAAGTAGAGGACGCGTCCAGCACGGATGAGCAGATCAGGCAGGAAATGGCCCGCGCTGTGAACCTGCCTGTAGGTGTTCATTTCGACCTTGGTGTAGTAGTTCTCAAGCAGCTTGTGCCGGTAGACGGGGCGTGGGCGGAGCGGTTGCCAGAGGAAGTATGGGACCAGTGCATATTGAGCACGGTTGAGCGTGTAGGGTGGCGTGAAGGGATTGCCGAAGACGCGATAGTTGTAATAACCCATCCACGAGGCTCCGGCAAGGATGAGCAGGCAGGGAAGGGCGGCGCGGCGGAGGAACAGAGAGGTCTGTGGCCGCTTTTTGCTGAAGAATGCCCAGTGCAGGAGCAGGACCGCGACCGGGATGCAGAGGAGGGTCCCTTCATAGGGGCGTGACAGGCCGAGCAGCACGACGCCGAGGGCCATGAGCATGCCGTTGCGTACGCGTAGATGCTTTATGAAGCGCGGGAGTGCTCCGAGGACGAGCGCTCCGCCGATGGTGGTGATGGAGCCTGCGCCGGAATAGGTGTTGATCCAGCAACTGAAGAGGGCCAGGCGGAGGACGGCGAGAGCGGCTCCGAGGAGGGCCCATGTGGGCGGAAGCCACCCTTGCAGCGCCCAGCAGAGCACGGAGCACATGAGCGCGGTGACGAAGATGAGTCCGAACCACGGGTGTCCGGTGAGTGCTTTGCCCGCAGCGAGGACGAGACCCTGCGCGGGGAAATACACCGACTGATAGGTAGGTTTCATGGAGACGAGCAGCGTCTCAAAGTGCTGCCACATGGCCGGGGTGGGATTGGTGAGGCGGCCATGGGCGAAGGTGTTGGCGGCGAGCAGGAAGCTGAAATCGTCCTGTATGAAGGGCCCAGGGACGGGGCAGAGCGGCAGGATGGCAAGGCGAATCAGGAAGGCGGATAAGCCAACCGTGAGGATGGAGAGGCGTTTGTTGCGCGCAAGCCGCGAGAAGCGCTGTTCAATGCGGGTGAAGAGTCCTGAGCCGGCTTTGGGAAAGGCAAAGGCGCCGACGATGGCAAGCAGCGTAAGGCAGCCTTCCATCATCATGAGCGAGGCGCCATGTTGCGGGGCAGCAGACAAGGTCATATCTTAAGCAGCTTACCGTGTCAGGGCCTGCCGGGTACGACATTGTGCAGCTAGCTTTGCCGCGGGGCCTCAGAGTAATAAGTCAGATTGACTTTGCGGGCAGTAGAGTCGTAGCGAGCGAGCTTGACGAGGCCGAGCCTGTGGGCGACGAAGCCAGCCGTTGTTTGCAGTACACCAAGATTTTCGGCCAATTGTGCGGTACAGAAAAGGAGTATTGTCGCTGCTGGATGTCGTCTGCGATGTACTTGATATTGCCTGAATGCGAATTCCGGTAAGGCCACGCACAGTTTGTGCTGGTGCGTTTACCGTTGGTGCTTGGAATCTTTTGTGGGTATGGGCTGAATTGAGTAAGGGAGAGGAGCGGAAAGTGCGGTTCCCGATCCGTCTCCCTTAGGTAAATCCTAAACCGGCAGGAGCGGGTTAGCTCATTACCGGTTCTACGTGTACAGCAAACTATGTGGTGAGGTACTGGTTGAGGACCGTGCCAACGCTGCTGAACGCGCCGTTGATGGCGCCAGCCAGGGTGGACATGCCGGCGGTTGCGCCGAAGGCAACCAGGGCGACGAGCAGTGCATACTCGATCAGATCCTGGCCTTGCTCGTCAGACAGAAGCGTCCGGAGCTTAATATTGAGCATCAAGATTGTATCTTTCATTTGAGTTCTTCCCCATAAGGTAAATTAGGCTCAGCCTAACGGCTGGGTCTGTCTACTTCAAGTATAAGGCAACTAAATGGCCGTTTTGCAGGAGATTTAAATTATTTAGAAACAATAGTTTGCTGGAATGCCCGTATTGGGCGGTGTACACGGATGTATACAGAGGGTGCCAAAAGGGGTATGTCGCGTATACACGAACGTTCATGTTACACAGGTTACTCCTAGTGCTTTGTATGAGTTTAGGACGGTAGAGGTGGGTAATTCCAAGGCGTGAGCGGGGCGCAGGTGTCCTGAAATGGAACGTTTTGAGAGACAGGCTTCCCTGTTTAGTTTTTTGGCTGGGGTTCGGAGGGCAGGAACTCAAGTTTGTCGCCGGGAGCAGTCTGTGAGTGGTCGATGGCTCCGACGGGCAGCTCAAGGATGGAATGTGCGGAGAGGCAGGCGGAAAGCCGCCACGGGCGAACGTTGCGGCAGACCTTTTTCACAATTTTATTGCGATCGATATAAACGAGGTCGATGGGGAACTTCATGAAGAAGGTGTGGACGGACTCGCAGGGCACGATCCAGAGGCCACCGCCCTGGAGAAGGCCGGAGCGACCGAGGAGGCCTTTCTGCCGCGTTGCGCTGGTGTCGGCGACTTCGGCATTCTCTGCAAGATCGGTTTGACGGGTAAGGTTTGAGATTTTGATTGGAGACGTCATCGTGGTCCGCAATTTCCCGGGTTAAATATTATGGCGCAACTTCTTCCTGTTGCATCAGCGCGCCTTGCGACGGCACACGCACGCAATGAGGGAGATAGAAGTTACGAGCGACAAAGCGTGAACATACGATCGAAAGGATGGCAATGATGATTCCCGCTATGACATCAGCGAAGTAGTGCCAACCGGTCGTCATGGTGGACAGGATAATAGACATGGACAAGACGGCCAATGGGATACGCAAGCGCTTAAAAGACCAAAGCGCAGCAGCAGAGAGTATGGCCCAAATGGTATGGAAGGAAGGGAAGCAAATCACGCCGACGGTTTGCGTATACGTATATGAGCCTGGTGCGCGGAGGGCTAAGAAAGTGTGCTCACAAAGCAATTGTGATGTGCTGGGTGAAAACTGATGAGGGTACCAAGGGCCTACCGCCGGAACCAGGCAGAAGGCGGTTACTCCCAGTGCAATTGCCACTACATTTGAAACCAGAAACATCCTGGCCTCAACCAGCCTTCCTGCGGCGATGGGAAGAAGCACAGCGATAACCAGAAGCGGTGCAAGTAGAGCGTAACTGTAATTGATCAGGCGACCCAACCAATGATGCGTGGCCCAGGCTGCAATTGCCGGTACGTTCACACCGCTGAGTGAGTCGATTCGTGCGAGGCGGGCATCCTGAATGGGCAAAGCGAGGTGGGCGGCGATCAACATGGGGAAGATCATGAGGGGGATCAGTATGAGGATCCATGGAATTACAAGAATTGACATTACCATTGTCGGGTGATCTTCGTCTTTCCAATAGATTGCAATGAGGGCAATCATCAGAAGAGCCATGAAAAAGCCGCTGCCGTAGCTGGCAATATGAATGTGGATGTTCGTAAGATCGCAGCCAATGACTGAGACGCCCAAAAGCGCAAAGTTGGCGATCGCCATATGGGTTTGGAATCTGGATGCCAGGCGTAAGTGTGACTTCTGCTGGGCAGATTTTTCATTCAACTGAGGATGGCCAGGATCTTTGTGATCGAAGAATGACATGCGTGTATGGTCTTTTCAGGTATGTTCTTGTCCTGCTGACAAAGCCGCAAATTTTTGTAAATGTCGAACTTGCGAATTTTGTTTCCAGGGGTGAATGGGTTCAATGCAAGAAGGCGGAACCTCAACCAGCAAGGTTCCGCCTTCTGTGATTCTATTCACAAACCAACTCGCTATTGCAGGCCTCCAGACATGCCTGCTGAAGACATGCCGCCTGAAGACATGCCTCCGCCGGAGCCCCCCGCAGAAAGCGGCTTTTCAGGCTTCATGCTGTCGACGAGTTGCTCGACAGGGATCGCGGTAGTTTCCGGTGGGGTGGGCATCGGAGCCGTCGGGTTGTACATCGGGATATGCGAGTTTTTGGGCATGAACTTAGCCGGGTAGTTGAGCTTTGGCAGTGGTTGCCCGGCAGGAATGGGAGGAACGATCTCCGGTGTAACCAGCACAATCAGCTCGGTGTTGTTTTTGTTACGCTGCATGGACTGGAAGAACTTGCCCAGCACCGGAATGTCGCCCAGGAAGGGAATTTTTTCGAAGGTCTGGCTCTCTGTGTTGTTGAGCAGACCACCGATGACGAAGCTTTGCCCGTTTTTGAGTTCTACCTCGGTTTTGACGGTACGGATGCTGATGGCAGGAACGTTAAATCCGGAAACCTGTACAGAATTAGCGAAGTCCAGGGAACTGACTTCAGGAGCCAACTGGAGACGAATGGTGCCCTGCGGCATGATGGTGGGAATGAAGCTCAGCTGAATGCCATATTTCTTGAACATGATGGTGATAGGTGCGACACCGCCTCCGGTGCCACCCCCTTGTACGACTGGATAGGGATACTCGCCGCCAGCAAGGAAGCTGGCTTCCTTGCCGTCTTCGGCAAGTAGATTGGGTTCGGCGAGAGATTCCACCAGGCCTTGATTTTCCAGTGCGGCTATCGTCACTCCCAGATTGAGATCGGGGCGGAAAATGAACAGATTCAGCGCATTGCCAATGGTAGCAGCGGCTCTGGAGCCCCCGGCCGAGGTGGTAACCGATGGTGGCTGATATTGGCCGGTTGAAATCGTGCCGATGGAGTTGGTGGCGCCGGTGCTGAAGAAGTTGAGGCCGAGCTGCTTGATGAGGCTGCGGTCGACGCTCATAAAGCGGACTTTGAGGAGAATCTGGGGCGGAGTGGCAGGGACGTTGACATAAAGAAGATTGACAACCTTGCCGTTCTTGCCCAGCGCAGCGGTTGCGATCTGTACGGCGCGATTGGAGCTGTTGAGATCGTTGGCGGTGCCGCGGAGATAGATAATGCCATTTTGACCGCTGGCCTTGATGTTCTGTCCGGGGATCTGGATGCTGAGCTGGCGGCGCAGGTTGGTTATGGCATTATCGGCCACGAAGTGATTGGCGTGTACTGAGACGGTAAAGAATTGGCGCCCTCCGCCCTTTTCCCATACGATGAGCGTGGTGCTGCCTGGTGCTTCGCCGTTGACCAGAATCTCAGTGGGGCTGACGGCATTGACTTGAGCGATATCGCCCAGGCCAATCGAAACACGTGTTACCGGCTGGACGAAGTCGATGAGTGCAGTTTTACCAACTTCGATGGAAAGCTCGCGGGTCGAATCCTGGCTGAAGGCAGTTTTGGCTTGAGCTCGAAGCAGAGTCCCTGAAAGGGTTGGAATCGCCAATGCAACCAGCAATGCATACAAAGAAAAAGTAGATATCCGGCTTTTCACGTTCACTGTTTCTCCTCGCCGACGGGGAATTTGGCTTCGCTCTTTTTGGCCCCATTGAAGACTTGAACCTGGTAGGTGGTAGGCGCCCGCCGTACCCGTCTATAGTGCTTAGGGGCCGGAGCGTTCTTACTGCCCGCAAACAATTGCGCGACTGAGGTTTCCGCGGGTTTTGCAATTTGTGTATCGAGTGGATTCCGAAGAACCAGTTGTATACGAGTTTGAGCCCCGGCGAGGCTGAGTTGCTGGGCCTGTTCCGGAGTGACGAGGAGGTTAACGACCGTAACTTGCTTCGGTTTGCCAGTGGCGTCCTTCTGAATGTCGGTGCCGGCGGAGAGGACCTCAATATTCTGCAAAAGAGTCTTGGTAATGGTTCCTGGGTCGGTGTTGGCGTTCATTCCCGGAGGTAACCCGGAAATCAATACGTCAACGCGCATGCCGGGAGTCACGAAGCCAGCCACGCCGATGATCTGGTCCACCTTGACCGCGACCGCGCGCATGCCTGTTGGGATGGTGGCAGCGAGTCCACCGCCGGAACCTGGGGGCGCGAGGCGGCTGTCGATGATTGGCTCGCCAGCATAGAGAGCAGCGATGACACCGCGACCGATCGCATCCTGAGGTTTAAGAAGGACGCCTTTGGGCAGCGGGCCGGCAATTTCTATACTGGAGAGGTCCTTGCTTTGAAGGATACTGCCCAGGGGAATATTTGCGGCGGCGGCGACTACCCGTGTTACCTTGGCGACAGGTGAGACCGACATGCGTCGGCTGACGATGCGGTAAACGACGAAGGCGCACAAGGCGGCGATGACGAACGCGCTGATGAGGATGGTGAATAATCTACGATTCATTCAAAAATCCATGACCCGGACTGCGGAGTCCGTACCGTTTGAGTTGGAATGTCGCAACTGCTGTGCCAATGATACATACGCCAATTTTGGCGCGAAAGCAAAGAAATTGATAGGCAAAAAAGTAAGGCTAGTGTGAACATGTGTATACCAACAGTAATCTTTACTGTAGTTGTGCAGAAGCCTAGACCTGGGTTTGGAGAGAGTTGATCAGCGGGATACAGGAGCTAGCGGTTGGTTGTGAAATTGCTGTTTTACTTACTGCGGAATTTATAGCTTAATATGCTGCTGACTTCAAGGCGTTAACGTAAGGAAAGCAGGCCTCCCCCGGTTTATGCGCGCATATACGGTCACAATATTTTCCAAACCACCGAAGCGCGAGCGCGCTCCTTCGGCATTTGTAGTGTCGATTGTGCTGCACAGCTGTCTGTTCGGGATTCTTTTTTTGAGCATGAAGCGGGTTCATGTGGTGGCGCCGAAGCTCCAGAATCAGAAGGAAGCGATACGACTGCTGGATATTCGTCGCGCGATGGCGAGTCTACATCTGCAGCCGCCCAAGCGCGTGGAGCACCACGTTGTGCATCGCAGCTTGCGGTCTGTGCGGTCTGTGCGGTCTGTGCGGCATGTGCCCTCTCCGGGCGGCAAGCGTGATTTGGCCAAGCTGACCAACATGGCCCATCTTTCCACCAATTTCCAGACCAAGACTCCTGCGCCCCAGACGCTGATCCAGACGCAGGTTCATCAGCAACTGAAGGTCATGGTGCACATTCCGGTGCCGCAAGCGGTTGTATGGACCAGCGGGAAGATTCTGCAGGAAAAGATTTTGACCCCGGCTCCAAAGCCGTTGGGCAACATCGCGGTAAAGCCGTCGCTGGCCATGCCGAACAAGCAACTGACGCCGACCGAGGTGTCACTTACCTCGACGCCGTTTGTCACGAAGGCGCCTATCCCGCTGCCGGGAACGACCACGCCGGTGGACGTTGCCGCAGAGAAGTCCGCGCAGCAGCTTTTGGAGACGGCATCCAAAGAGGTGGGCCAGTCGCCCGCGCGATTGATTTCCATGTCCGACCTGAAGATGCAGAATGGCCAGGCGTTCCTGCCGGTTATTCACGAAGTGTCAGGATCGGATGCGCCCGGATCACCGACGCCACAGGAGCCGGACGTAGCTGGGAAAGGCGGACTGGATGATTTTGGGAGCACGCTGAGCGGAACAGGGTCAGGCCAAGGGGCAGGGAAGGAAAGTGGCAGCACCTATGGAGTCACGATTGCGGACGGCTCCGATTCCAGCAAGGGCAAAGACGCCAACGATGGAGTGACGGTAGTAGATGCCTCGACTCCAGGCAGCAACACCGGCGGGCCGGGGTACACGGTACATACAGGCTATCCGGCGACCATCACCCCGGCGCTTTATTCGGCAAGGCATATAGAGCTGCCCAAAGCCGGCCACTATGGGATGGTGATTGTGGGAGCTTCGCCCCAGCAGAACTATCCGGAGACCGCCAACCTGTGGACGGGCCGGCTGGTATACACCGTGTATTTGCAGAGCTCGACGGCTCAGAACTGGATTCTGCAGTATTCGCTACCGAAGTCTACAGGTGACAGTCCGGGAGATGGAATACGCCCGGATGCGCCCTGGGCTTACGACATGATGCGGCCGAACCTGGGAGCCTCGCATGGAGTTGTGATGGTGCATGGTTTTGTAAATCCGAACGGGCACTTTGAGAAACTTACGGTGGCATATCCGCCGGAGTATTCCAAAACGGCATTGCTGTTACAGGCTTTGAAGCAGTGGGCATTCCGTCCGGCGATGAGCGAGGGATTGCCGATTACGGTTGAGGTCCTGCTGATCATACCGGGCACCGTCCACTAAGGGCGTGGTGGCCACAATCCTTTGCGCGGCTTAGTCTAACCGGAGATAGTCCTGGTCGGAGTTGATCAGTTCGAGGAACTTGTCCAGGGTTTTTCTGTCTGCGGGCTGCGATATGGGGCCGGGCTGCCGCTCTGAGGCGGGGTTGTCGACGAGAATAAAGCAAAAGCCCACGCCGTCCTCTCCATGGCGAATGACCTTGGACATCACAATAATGGTGCAGTTGGCGAGGTCGGGATCGCTGCCCGTGCGCTGGAGAGTCATCATGACGAGGGTGCCGAGGAGCCATCGCTCGGTTGTTTCAAGAAAAAAGCCTGTGGGGCTGATATTTTTTATGGAATGCGCAACGGGGGAGCCACCGTCCCAGAAGTAGGCCACAAGAGGGGGGGATTTGCGGCGTGTGGCCGTTCTTGGATCGTTCGAGGTCAGCGATTTGAACCAATCTCTAATTGGTCTCATCTATTCTTTCTGTCGCTTTTCAGCGAGAGTGTGAGTTCCGACAGCTACGCAGAAAATTCACAACGTACGAGGCTGAGCGATCCAAGGAAAGGCAATGGATCTACGGACGATTTCCGATCATACATCCGCGTTTAGAGACTAAACAAATTTCTATTTGCAACACGGTTAGCCTTCCATAATGTTTTGTCTGTCGCATACGTTTGAACTGTAATTAGTGTGCCTGGCTTTCCAGCATCGGGATATGGGCCTGATTCAGTCGGCTCTCAATTTCCTCCGCGGCGCAGATGATCAGTTGGTCCCCGGGCCGAGTTTGGGAAGTATAGATCGTATGTGTTGGGAGTTCGAGTACGCTGGCGGCCTGCACGCGAAGCGGAGCGATGCGGAAACTGGGGAAGTGTTCGATAACGTGAATGACCTTGTGATTTTCATCCAGATAGATCAGATCGAGGGGGAACAGCACGCCGAGTGTGTGGACGCCTTGCGAGGGGACCACCCAGAGGCCTTCATCGAGCTTGAGCTTTAACTTGCCGATGAGTCCCTTGAGCCGGGAGAAAGTAGTATCCGCAGGTACAACGCCGAGGCAGAGAAAGCATTCGCGGGTCTGGTTATAAACGCAGTATGTACGTCGATCCATGTGTTTTTGTTTTTGCGGGTCCATGTGGGGTACCCATCCCTTCCGGGCTATGGTTGCTTGCTGAGTTCTATTTCACTCTTGCAGGTCCTTTCTTCATGCAAGTTCAATATGCAACTTGATAGCCATATTCGGAGGGCTCTCCTTTCGGGATCGATGAGGTCTGGGAACAGACTTATCCAGCCCGGAAGGAGGGTCTCCGGAATTAAGGCTTGCGGCCAGCCAGCCACCTTTTCGAAGGCAAAAATGGTACGTCCACTTCAGGCACTAAGCGGTGGGTTCGGCGAGTCGAGGCAATTTCCCCAGAAGAAATGGAGTGTACTAGACCTTTTTGCGGCGGCGCTGAATCAAGATGATGAGCAGTACGACAGCTACGACGCCTGCTATTACCCGAATGATGGTTGTGTTGTCCACGTTCTGTCTCCTTTCCTAGTTGTGAAAAAACTTCTTAAACGATTCAATCATGATGAGAATCGCTGGACCCAGAGTTACGACGAAGATGGAGGGGAAGATGAAAAAGACCAGCGGGAAAACCAGCTTGACGGTGGTTTTTGCCGCTTGTTCCTCGACCTTTTGTTTACGCTGGGTTCTGAGTGTATCGGAATGAACACGCAGGGTGCGGGCGATGCTGGTTCCAAACTTTTCGGACTGGATGAGGACCGATACGAGACTGCGGACGGCTTCGACATCAGTGCGTGTGGCAAAATTCTTCCACGCCTCGCCACGCGGGCGTCCGGCGGACTGTTCGAGTGCGACGATGACAAGCTCGTCACTCAGGTCCGGGCGTGTTACGCTCAGTTCATTTCCGGCGCGGGCGACGGCCTGGTCGAGGCTCAGGCCGGCTTCGACGCAGATGATGAGCAGATCAAGTGCGTCCGGCAGTCCCCTCATAATGTTGGATTTGCGCTTCTTGATACGGTTCGTGAGCCAGAAGTCGGGAACCATGAAGCCGACGCCGAGAGCAACGAGATAGAAGAAGAAGGGGCTGTAGTGGCCGACACCGGTGACCAGGAGCAGAATGCAGAGGATCAAAGGCGTGACGAGTTTGGCGCCGTAGAAGGCCTTGAGGGTGGAGTCATTGCGAAAGCCGGCGCGTATGAGGCGCTGCTTAACAACCGACACCTCCGCATCGCTTTTCGGGAGGACGCGCTCGAGCCGCTCCACGACGGACGTGATCTGAGCGCCGGTTTCCTGCATTGTGCCCCTGATGCCGCGGGGCTTGGCGCGCTGTGTGGTCACAGCCGCGATACGCTGCAGCATGGCTTCGCGGTAGAACAATATGAGACCGGCGCTGCCGATCAGCAGGAATATCACCACAAACGAAAAGACCGCAACTCCCATAGGTCAGCCTCAGACCTCCATGTTCACAATCTTGCGAATGATCAAAGCGCCGATGACGTTGGAAATGCCGGCGTAGTAAAGCATGTCAAGGCCGAGCTGACGTTTCCACAGAAGGCTAATGCCTTTGGGGTTGATCATGTAAAGCGCGGCACCGAGTATAAGTGGCAGGAAGGAAAGGACCCATCCGGTCATGCGCCCCTGCGCGGTGTGCACGCGAACCTGTCTTTTAAGACGGAAGCGTTCCCGGATGACGTAGGCGACCTTGTCGAGCACTTCGGCCAGGTTGCCGCCGCTTTCCTTCTGAATGAGGATGGCGGTGACGACCATTTTGAGATCCTGAATTGGGACGCGGGAGACGAGGTTGTTCATGGCTGTTTTCAATTCGAGGCCATAGTTCTGCTCGTCGAAGCAGATGCGAAATTCGCCGCCCAGGGGATCGCTAATTTCATGGGCGACCAGATCCAGAGCCGAGTTAAGGCTGTGGCCGGCGCGCATGGCATTGACCATCAGATCGAGTGCTTCGGGAAGCAGCTGCTCGAACCTGCTGAATCGTCTGTTCCGCTTGAAGAGAACGAAGAGGAACGGTGCGGAACCTGTCACAATTCCAATCAGCATGCCGAAAAGAAGGGAGCCGGTAGTCCACTTAATGAGATAGGCGGGAATGAGGAATGCGGCCAGGCTCATCATGATGAGGGTGCCGGCGGTCCAGCGCAGGTCTGCCTGATAGATCAACTGCCGCAGGCGGGGAGCGATCTCCATCTTGAGCAGCATGCGGTTCAAGATGGGAAGGGCGCTGAGGAGCTCCTGTTTGCGGACGTCGACCACCGGATCGTGAGGCTTGGGGTCGGACGCACTGAGAGCGGCGTGCAGCACGGTGAGGGTGCGCTTGGTGGTCTTCGAGGCTCCTGTGCCGCTGGCGATCAGCAGCAGCGCGGAGATTGCGAACACGGCGAGAAATACGAGTATGACAACAAGCAGCATTTCGACCTATCCTCCTTACCGGCCAGCTAGTTCACTTCCGTTACGGTTTCGAACATGCTGGGCGGGAGCATAATACCTGACACGCGCAGCCGATCGAGGAATTTGGGGCGAATGCGGGTGGGCTGGAACACGCCGATGACCTTTCCATCCGGCCCAATGCCTTTCCGCTGGAAGCCAAAAATTTCATGCATACTGATGACGTTTTCTTCCATGCCCGTGATCTCTGAAACGCTGATAACGCGGCGGCTGCCGTCGCTTAGACGGGAGACCTGCACCACGATAGTGATGGCGGAGGCGATCTGCTGGCGCACGGTGCGCTCGGGCAGATTCATACCGCTCATGGCAACCATGGATTCGAGACGGCCCAGGGCGTCGCGCGGTGTGTTGGCGTGAATGGTGGTCATGGAGCCCTCGTGGCCGGTGTTCATGGCCTGGAGCATGTCGAAGGCCTCTTCGCCGCGGACCTCGCCGATGATGATGCGGTCGGGGCGCATACGGAGGCTGTTGACGAGCAATTGGCGCTGGCGGATGGCGCCCTGGCCTTCCACATTGGGGGGGCGTGTTTCGAGCCGGACGATGTTCTGCATGGCCAGTTGGAGTTCGGCGGCGTCTTCAATGGTCACGACGCGCTCGCTCTGCGGGATGTACTGGGACAGGATGTTGAGCAGGGTGGTTTTACCGGCGCCGGTACCACCCGAGACCAGGATGCTGATGCGGGCGCGGACGGCGGCGGCTAGCAACTCCATCATTTCCGGCGAGATGCTTTTGAGGGCCACGAGTTGATTGGCGATGAGCGGGCCGGTGCCGAAACGGCGAATGGAGAGCGAGGGGCCGTCGAGTGCGAGCGGCGGGATGATGGCGTTGACACGGGAGCCGTCGGGCAGGCGGGCGTCGACCATGGGCGAAGACTCATCCACGCGGCGGCCCACGCGGGAAACGATGCGGTCGATGATCTGCATGAGGTGACGGTCGTCGCGGAAGGACGTGTCGATTTTGCGAAGGATGCCGCCTTTTTCAATAAAGACGTTGTCCTTGCCGTTGACCATGATGTCGGAGATGCTCTTGTCGCGCAGCAGGGGTTCGAGCGGGCCCAGGCCGAAGACCTCATCGAGGAGTTCTTCCTGGATTTTTTCCTGTTCGTTCAGGTTGAGTGGAATACGCTGCGCGGTGATGATCTCGCTGATCATGCCCGCGACGGCATGCCGCGCCTGGCTGTTGTTGACACGGGAAAGCTTTTCAAGATCGAGTCTTGAGATCAGCGTCCGGTGTACGTCTGCCTTGAACTGTTCGAGATTAAGTGGTTCCACGCTATGCCATCCATAAAGGTCGTTTTAAAAACGAGCTGGACATCAACTGTTCTACCCAAAAAGTCCGAGGCCGAATCGTTTTTTCTTTTCCGAAACTGCCGGCAAACCGCAGGCCGCCCTGGCCATTTGCCGGATTATCTCCGCAATGGTCGAGTCGCCCATCACAAAAGGGGTTGCGCTATTTTGCGCCTGGCGCACGACCGGGTAGTCACTGGGAATCTTCCAGGCCGGGGGTAAGGTGAGCGCTTTGGTAATGCTTTCTTCATCAATCACTAGAGAGCGGGGCGTGAAGCGGTTCAGGACAATCTGCAGCTTGGTCGAGCGGGAGGAAAAGAATTCCGAGATGAGCCGGTTGGAGTTGCGCAGCTCGGAGATGCTGACCTGTGTGATGAGGTAAATGGTGGAGGCCGCATCCAAAAGCGTGGTGTAAGTGTCCCCCGCGATGGAGCCGGCATCGATGACCACGTAATCGAAGTCCTGACGGGCGACCGTGAGCACCCTATCGATCGCGTCCGGAGTGATAGCGATCGAGGCATACTTGTCTGGCGCGGAAAGCACATGGAGTCCGGTGGCGTGCTTGGTGAGCAGGCGTCCGAGGAAGTTGGAATCCAGGCGGTTGACGTTCTGGATGGCGTCAACGGTGGAGAAGGGGGCGGTAATGCCGAGATCGAGGGCGGCGGCGCCGAGGGGCAGGTCGAGATCGATGAGCAGCGTGCTTTGTCCGGACTCCTGGGCCAGGGCTACGGCAAAGTTGCTGGCCACGGTGGTGACGCCGGAACCGCCTTTAGCGCCGGTAAAGACGAGCAGCCGGCCGAGGGTTTTCTTCGTGCGGGTGGTGGGGCGGCGAACGGAGGCGCGCACGAGAGCTTCGGCGACGGAGTTCTGCGAAAAGGGCTGGGTGAGGAATTCACGGGCGCCGGCGCGCATGCAGCGGACCAGCAGTTCGGGGTCGGAGCTGACCGAGTACACCATGACGGTGACGGAGCTGTAGGCCCCGATGCTTTCAACCAGATCAAGGGCCTGCTCGGGATTGCTGTCGAGGTCGATGATGATGAAGTCGTAGCCCTCGTCGACGATCTTGGGGACGTCGTCAAGATCGGGATAATCGCGAAACTCGCGAACCACATTGGCCTGGGGACCATTGACAGCCAGGGCGACTTCGCGGCGGCGTGCTTCTTCCGGGCCAATGAGGGCGACCGAGAGAACATTCGCGCCGAGCGTATCGGGGTCCCGTGTAAAAGTAGACATTATGCCTTGACTACTCCCTGCTTTCAGCCGCGTGAGCGGGGAACTGACGCGGGCGAATTTTTAAACTTTTAACCATATACATATATATGCCGTCCTAAACTCAGCGGGCGAAGAAAGAGACGAGGGTTCCGATGGCGATGGCCGGTGCATAAGGCATTTTACGCGCCAAGGGGTTGGACAAATTCAACTCCGAATCCGGTTTAATTCCCCTTTTCCCCATTCCGAACAACAACTTGCCTGTTCCCTGGAAAAGTTCGCCGAGGAACCCGCCTGCTGCAGCCCAGCACAAAGCCATGATACCCCCAACCATGCCGGTTAGCACCAAAGCAATTATGAGTTGATGGGGCCAGATCCAAGCGCCGATGGCGGCGCAGAGTTTGACGTCTCCACCACCCATCCCTCCCATTAAAGAGAGGATGCCGAATAAGAAACCTCCTACAGCGATTCCGGCGAGGCTGTGCCCGACGCCGGCCCATCCATGCATCCATGCGGAAACGCCAATCCCCGCGGCCAGAAATGGCAGGACCAGCCAGTTTGGAATCCGGCGGCTGCGCAAATCTATAATCGTGGCCACAGCGAGAACGGCGAGGGTTGGCCACTCAATAATAGAGGAGTGCATGCTTAAGATCCTTTTCGACACAGTATCTCTAGAGCGTGAGCAATTTTTACGCCAAATCTTGGTTCGGGGGAAGAAAGCGGGATTTTTTTGTTTTTCGAGAGGGCAGTCTCCCCTTTTGGTGTGAACACCTGTTTACATGAAGACGAAAGCGGTGAAGCGGGGCATACACACCATAATGCCCCTATTTTGATGCAGCGGCGAGAACAGGGAACAGAGAGCGAAGATCCTTTATGGGGCCGGTTACGTAGGTATGTCCGTTGCGGCCGGTGATTTTGAGGTCTCCGGGTGGTATTTTGGCAAGGATTTTTGCCAGATATTGCTTGAACTGTTTGCCTTGCGCGGGAAGCGGGTAAAGCACAAAGCGCGTATAGGGTCCGGGGATGCGGGTGACCAGGTGAGTATCCCGATCATACATGGTGAAGGCTACCATGCCGTGTCCCATGTTGACTTCGGGGTATTCAAGGACGTGGTACTGGGGCAGGTAGTAGCCGGCGTGGCGGAAGCCGAGGAAGTGGGAGTCGAAGCTGACGATGAGGGTATTGGAGGGGGCGCCGAAGGAGGGGAGCGTGGTCTGGATATTTTTGAGTTCGGACTGGAGCTGGCGGACGCTGCGATAGGAGCAGTAGAGGGGCGCGAACAGGAAGATGGCGGTGTTGGCGGCCGCGCAGGCGACGATGACGGCGAGCTTCAGGGATTTGCCCAGGCGCGCGTTTGTGTACCACCCGGAAGCCCAGAGGCCGAGCCAGAGGCAGGCGGGGACGGCGAGCAGCAGCAGGTATCCGCTGTTGATGAAGACCAGAAAGATGAAGGTGAAGAAGCAGAGGGCGGGAGTGATCCAGACCAGGGTGAAGCGGACCTTTTCGCGGTCGATGGGGGTGGTGCGGAGTTTTTCGGCAAGCGGGGCGAAGGAGGCCGCGCCGAAGGTCAGGGTGTAGATAAACAGGATGGTGAAGGCGCGCGCGATGGTGTAGGCGGGCGAGGAATTAAACGCTGTCTTTTTTCCGGGCACCATATGCCACAAAGCGAAAAGTGCTCCGAAATAAGCATTAAGGCCGCCGCTGGCGAGGATCATAGGCACGAACCAGGCGAGGACGGCGAGGAGCACGGCCAGGAGGCCGAGGAGAATTTGTTTTAGGTCGAGTCGGCGCAGCGAGTACAGGTAGAGAGGCGCGAGAAACAGCAGTTCAGAGGGACGGATTCCGGCGGCGAAGCCGAGTGCGAGGGCGGCCGGGACGAGGTAGCCTGAGTGTCCGTTATTGAGGCGCCAGCAGAGGTAGCCGACGAGGCCGGAGCAGAATGCTCCGACGATATAGGTAAGCGCGACGGCACCGTGGAACCAGCAGAGCGGTGAGAACAGGAAGAGCAGAGCGGCGAAGCGGGCGGGGCTGCGTCCAAACCAATCGAGGGCGAACTGATAGATCAGGATGACGAGGCCGCAACTGGCGAGGATGCTGAGGATGACGAGGGAGAGATTGGGATTATGGAAGACGAGATCGATGAGCCAACCGATGCGCGAATAGAGGTAGTAGCCGGGGGGGTGGGCCTGGAAGACACTGGGGTCGAAGCGCTTCATGGCCAGGGCAAAGTTGACGGAGTCTAAATCGTAGAGAATCCGGCTTCGGAAAAGGAAACGGGTAAGGGCCACGGCAGCCGTCAAAGGCAATAAATCAGGGAGATTACGGCGGAGGGTCATTCATACCAAGCAGGAGCAATTGGAGGGCCAGAATTCGGTGAGGCGAAATTACCTAAGTAACCATGTAAGGGAATTACTTGTTGTCTTCGGTACAGGGCTTTACACGGGTTGAAAATTTGCTGGACATTCGTAGGGTGTTTAGTTACCAATAAATAACAGCAACCTACAGAGAATGTTCGCTGTATCCTCAACGGCGTAACACAGGTGCCCAAGCAGAGGGCGAAATATCTGCGAGAGGACCTCATTTTTCAGAGCATGGAGATAAACTCCGGCCCCCCAAAAGCTGTGCGAGATTGATTCTGCCCAGAGTGGTTAGTTAGAAGGAGAGTACCCGAATGGTGCGGATTGGGTTGTATTCGGAAGATCGCAAGCTATTGTCCGTTTTGTCCTCTGCTTTAGGGCACGAGTTCCTGGTTCAGTTAGAGGCAAGTGAAGAGGGAGTGAACCAGAAGCTTTCGGATGGGAGCTTGGATGCGGTCATTCTGGATCTGGATTCAAACGACAAACATCTGAAGGAGCGGATTGCCTCGTGCCGGCGGATTGTGGCGGCGCAGGTTTCCTCCGTAGTAATGGCGGACGACATTATGCGTGGCGTAGCCGAGGACCTGGTACGGCTGGGTGCCTATAGTTACTGTCGTAAGCCGCCCTCGGTGCGCGAGTTACGTGCCATCATGCGGCGTGTTCATGAGCGGTCGATGCTGCGTGTGCAGAGCGGAGCCGCGAAGGAGCCGGAAGAGGTCACGAGCTGTGACCAGATGATCGGCGCCAGCCCGCAGATGTTGGAAGTGTATGACCTGGTGCGCAAGGTCTCCAGCCTGAATGCGTCAGTACTGGTGACGGGGGAGAGCGGCACGGGAAAAGAGCTGATTGCGCGAGCGATCCACAATCTTGGAGCACATTCTCTGCGGCCGTTTGTGGCGGTATGCTGCGGCGCGATCCCGGAGACGCTGATTGAGGCGGAACTGTTTGGGCACGAGAAGGGCGCGTATACGGGAACGGTGGGAACGCGCGAGGGGTATCTGGAGCAGGCCGGGGACGGCACATTGTTTCTGGACGAGATAGGCGAGTTGAGCCCGGCGGTGCAGGTGAAGCTGCTGCGGGTGCTGCAGCAGAGGGAGTTCAGCCGGCTGGGCAGCACCAAGCTGGTTCCGCTGCGGGCGCGGCTGATATTTGCGACGCATGCGGACCTGGGCGAGCTGGTATCGCAGGGCAAGTTTCGTCTGGACCTGTATTACCGCATCAACGTGATGAAGATTACGGCTCCGCCGCTGCAGGACCGGGCGGAGGATATTCCGCTGATTGCGGAGCATCTGCTGCGGCACTATGCGCAGGTCTATCAGAAGCAGGTGGACGAGATTGATCCGGCGGCGATGTCGGTGTTGCAGGCGTACTCGTGGCCGGGCAATGTGCGTGAGCTGGAGAATGTGATTCAGCGGGCGATTATCCTGACCTCTGGCAGGACGATTACCGAAGAGGACCTGCCGTCGAATATTCAGGACGAGTGCGTGATGAATATCGGGGACTACCACCCGACGAATTCGTTTGAGCGCCAACTGCGTGACTATAAGGTGAAGCTGGCGGCGAATGCCGTGCGCGAGAGCAACGGCAACAAGACGCTGGCGGCGCGCAGCCTGAATATTTCGCGGGCCTACCTGCACCGGCTGATCCGGTTGGCGGAGCGCGATCCGATAGCTGAAAATGACAAAGCGGACGTGGAAACGGCTTGAGAACTGAGTCTCCGCGTGCAGAAACGAAGGCTCGATCTGCTGTTGTGAGGCTCCTGAGAAAAATCTTTTCCTTTCCGGTCGCAATGGCCGGAGCGTTGACGGTCCTGGCCGAGCTGACGGTACGGAACCGTTTTGACGATCCTGACATGTGGTGGCACCTGAAGACGGGTCAGGTGATCTGGAACAGCCACCATATTCCGACCACCGATCTTTTTTCCTACACCACGCATCATCATGCGTGGGTTCCGCATGAGTGGCTTTCGCAGGTGCTGATTTACGGTGCGTACCGGCTGGGCGGCTACAGCGGGCTGATGGTGTGGCTGTGCGTGCTTGCGGCGGCGCTGGCGATTGCGGGCTACCTGCTGTGCGCGGAGTATTCGGGCAATGCGAAGGTGGGGTTCCTGGGCGGTGCTCTGGTCTGGTTCTTCTCGACCATGGTGCTGGCGGTACGGCCGCAGATGATCGGATATCTGCTGCTGGAAGTGGAGCTTCTGCTGCTGTGGCTGGGGCACAAGCGAAGCCTGCGATGGTTCTATGGGCTGCCGGTGCTGATGGCGGTGTGGGTGAACTGCCACGCGTCGTTCTTTTTTGGGCTGATTGTGCTGGGCGTGTTTGTGGGCTGCTCGTTCCTGGACTTTGAGGTTGGGTCGCTGGTGGCGGAGCGCTGGAGCGAGGTGCAGCGGCGGACGCTGGCGATTGCCTCGGGACTGTCGGCGGTAGCGGTGTTTCTAAATCCGGTGGGCGTGCGGCAGGTGCTGTATCCGGTGAATACGCTGTTCCATCAGCACATTGTGGTGGCGATGATCGACGAGTGGAAGCCGCTGCCGTTGAATGATCCTCGGGGGATTGCTCTGCTGGGGATCCTGGCGTTCATCGGGCTGTATGTGATTGCGCAGCGGACGGCGCGGATCTACGTGCATGAGGTGGTGCTGCTGGCGATGGGCGCGTGGCTGGGGCTGGGCCACAAGCGCATGGTGATCGTGTTCGGCATACTGGCGGCGATGGTGGTGGCGCGGCTGCTGGCGAAGTCGTGGAAAGGCTATGACGCGGAGAAGGACAAGCCGGTGGCGAATGCGGTGCTGCTGGCGCTGGCGGCGTTGATTGTGGTGGTGGCGTTTCCGAGCCGGAATGACCTTATGCGGCAGGTGGAACAGAAGAGTCCGGTGAAGGCGGTGGAGTATGTGAAGGCGCATCACCTGACGGGCAACATGATGAACACCTTCACGAACGGCGGCTACCTGATCTGGGCCCTGCCGGAGCATCCGGTGTTTGTGGATGGGCGCGCGGATGTGTATGAGTGGACGGGCGTGCTGCCGGAGGTGGCTGCGTGGGCGACGGCGAAGAGCGATCCGAATACGCTGCTGGACAAGTACGAGGTGAGCTTTTGCCTGCTGGAGCGGGGCACGCAGATTGCGAATGAGATGAGGCTGCTGCCGAACTGGAAGCCGGTGTATGCGGACAGGCAGTCGGTGATCTTTGTGCGGACGAGCGGCGCGGCGCCGTCATCGTAACAGCGCGGCTGTGCGTGCTGCCGGGGCCCTCAGGGCAGCACGAAGCGAATTGCGATATTCAGACCAACCATAATAACTGACGCTGCGGGGATGACGAGGAGCGCTTTGCGAAGGCGTTTTGGGTCGCCTCCGGCGATGGAGCCGATGATGCGCGAGCTGACGGCGAGGCCGATATAGCCGCAGGTGATGACGATGCCCATGGCGGTGCTGGTCATGCGGGGAAAGGCTCCGCCGACGATGGCGAGGATGGTGGGGAAGACGGGGGCCATGGAGAGTCCGGCGAGGAAGACGAGCGTGAAGGCGACGGCGGGCCTGCTGGTGCGAATCATGAAGAAGGTGGTGAAGACCATGGCGATGGACGCGACGAGGGTGACGTTGAGGGCGGAGGCGCGGAGCAGGACGGCGGAGATTCCGAGGCGACCGACGATGAGGCCGAGGGCGAAGCCGAGGGAGAGGATGTTGAGCGCGTGCTGCTCGGGGATGCCCTGGGCGATGAGGTGGCGGACGAGCCAGTTCCAGACGCCGATTTCGCAGGTGAAGTAGAGGAATATATAGAAGCCGAAGAGGAAGAGCGCGGGATGGCCGAGGACCGGGCCGGCGTCGGCAAGGATGAAGCGGCCAGAGCCGGAGGGCGGTGGCATGCGCGTGGCGAACTGGATGCCGAGGGTGATGGCGGCGAGCACGGCGACGGAGTAGCAGAGACGGACCCAGTTCTGCTTGAAGAGATTGGCGGAGATGAAAGGCGTGGCGAAGGCGCCGAGTCCGAAGAAGAGATTGACGAGGTTGAGGGCGGTGGCGCGGTGGGCGGCGTCAATATCGCTGGCGAGCGAGTTTGCTCCGGTGACGACGATTCCGCCGCCGATGCCGAGCAGGAAGAGGAGAAAGACGACGCTGCGGAATCCGGAAGAGCGGGGCAGTAGGGCGAGAGTGGCAGCGATGAAGGCGAGGCCGAGGATGAGGCCGATTTTTTTGCCTTCGTTATCGAGCAGCGGGCCGACGGCGAGCGAGGCGAGGATGAGCCCGAGGGCCTGCGCGAAGGCGATGATGCCGTTCTGGTGGGGCGTGAGGTGAAAGCGGTCGGAGAGTTCGGGCAGAATGGTGCCGAGCATGGCGGCGATCATTCCGTAGATAAAGATGGCGACGACGGCAGCGAAGATCAACATGCGAATTTCCTTTCCGATATCGAACTAGACTGCCGGGACCTCGACCCAGGCGCGGGTTTGGCTGCTTTCGAGGATGGCGCTGAGGATGTTGAGCTGGCGGAGACCGTCGGCGAAGGTGGGGTATTGCGGCGCGGCTTCGGGATTGGCGATGGAGGCGTAGAAGCGGCGGAAGAGCTGCTTGAAGGTGTCGTCGTAGCCCTCGCTGTGTCCGCCGGGAAGGTCGGCGAAGGGGCGCGCGGCGGGCAGCAGCAGCGCGGGGTCTTTGATGATGATCTGGTTGGCGCTGTCGCGGTGGCCGATCCAGAGCTCGTCGGGGCGCTCCTGGCTCCAGGCGACGCCGGATTTTGTGCCGTAGATTTCAATGCTGAGGCGGTTCTTGCGGCCGGCGGCGCACTGGCCTGCGGTCATGGCGCCACGGGTGCGGTCGCCCATGCGGAAGATGACTGCGCCGAAGTCCTCGGTGTCGACGGGCGTGGGGATGTATTCCTCCGCGCTGAGGGTGGTGTTGGCAAAGGTTTCAACGGAGTGCTTTGGTCGCTTGCGCACGGGGTGGAAGGTCTGCATGTCGGCGCAGAGCGAGGTGACGCGGAGCCCGGTGAGATGCTCGGCGGCGTCGAACCAGTGGGAGCCGACGTCGGCCATGCAGCGCGAAGGGCCGCCGTCTTTGGAGTCGACGCGCCAGTTCCAGTCGGTGTCGTAGAGCAGCCAGTCCTGCAGGTAGGAGCCCTGCAGGATGAGGATTTCTCCGAGGTCTCCGGCTTCGCGCATGGCGCGCATTTGCTGCACCATGGGGTAGTAGCGGAGGTTGTGGCAGACGGCAACGCGCAACTGCTTTTGCGCGGCGAGGGTGGCGAGTTCCTGCGCTTCAGCGGGACTGGTGGCGAGGGGCTTCTCGCAGAGGACGTGCTTGCCGTCGAGCAACGCCTGCCTGGCCATGCCGAAGTGCAAGGCGTTGGGCGTGCAGATGTGGACGGCGTGGATGGATGCGTCGCTGAGTATGGCTTCCGGCGTTGCGTAGGGAACGCCGAAGGCGGAGCCGAGTTTTTCCGCGGTGGCGATGTTTCTGCCGGTGATGGCGGCGGGCTCAACGTGTTCAATGCGACGCAGGGCTTCGAGGTGGACGCGGCCCATGAATCCGGTGCCGAAGATTGCGGTTCTGATTGGCTTCATTGTGCGATTCCTGATTGTTGCTTGTGTTTAGACCCACCAGGCTGCGCCGGGCTGCTCGCGGATGACGAGTTCGTTGAGGAAGAGAGCGGCTTTGGTGAGGCCTTCTTCGGCGGAGAGCAGGCTGTCTTCGTGTTCGATGGAGAGGACGTTGTCATAGCCGTACATGCGCAGGGTGGAGACGAACTCCTTCCACCACTCGGCGCCGTGGCCGTAGCCGCAGGTGCGGAAGAGCCAGCCGCGGTTGCGCTCGTCGGTGTAGGACTGGGTGTCGAGGACGCCGGTGCGCGGCAGGTTGGCGGGGTAGAGCTGGGTGTCCTTGGCGTGGACGTGGAAGATGGCGTCGCCGAGGACGCGGACGGCGGCGATGGGATCGATGTTCTGCCAGAAGAGATGGCTGGGATCGAGGTTGCATCCGACGCTGGGGCCGGCGATGGCGCGGAGCTTGAGCATGGTCTCCGGGCTGTGGACGACGAAGCCGGGATGCATTTCAATGGCGATCTTTACGCCGTGGTCGGCGGCGAATTTTCCGTGCTCGGTCCAGTATGGGGCGACGACCTCGTCCCATTGCCACTTGAGGGTTTCAAGGTAGTCGGGGGGCCATGCGCAGGTGACCCAGTTGGGGGACTTTGCGCCGGGCGCGTCGCCGGGGCAGCCGGAGAAATCGACGACGACGGGGATGCCGAGCTTTTCGGCGAGCAGGATGGTTTTGCGGCTGATGCCGGCGTCGTGTTGTGCGCGGGCGGGGTCAGGATGGAGTGGGTTGCCGTGGCAACTGAGCGCGCTGATGGTGACGTCGCGCTCGGCGAGCAGGATTTGAAACTCGGCGAGGGAGTTGGCGTCGTCGAGCATGCTGAGCTTGCAGTGCGCGTCGCCGGGATAGTTGCCGGTGCCCAGCTCGACGGTGTTGATGCTGATGCCGCGAAGCTTGTCGAGGACGGCGGGAAAAGAGAGCTGCGAGAGCAGCGGGGTGAAGACTCCTACTTTCATTCCGGCGATGGACTCCTATTTTTATTCAGGAGCCATGATACGCGAGAGATGCGGAGGCTAGCTGCGTTGCGGGCGGGATGCGAGGAGGTGCGTGCCGATGAAGTTGTTGGCGGCGATGGAGTCGCAGAGCGGGGACCACTGGCATCCGTGGCAGGCCTGGCGGATTGTGCCTGATTGAAATGCGAGGCGCATGCGGTCGAGCGTAGCGGAGGCGAGGGAGAGCGATGTGCCGGGCAGGATGGGTTGTTGCAGGAGGTCCGAAAGGGCTTCTGCGGCGAGGGTGTCTCGCTCGGAGACGGAGGTGTTGCGGCAGTGGCAGGACGCTTCGGCGAGAAGCGGGGCGCAGATGTCGTCGGGCGCGAAGGTGATTTCGATGGTCTGGGTACCGGAGGCGATCTGCGCGGTGATGCGGTCGAAGTTGGCGATGAAGTCCGGCGAGTAGCCCTTGCCTGCGAAGGTGAGCATGCAGAGCAGATGATGGGGGCGAAGGCGGATGGTCACGAGCGGCTCCAAATTTGTGAGCGGAGTGTGCGCGCTCGCGCGGTGCAAGCGCGCAGTGACTTGATGGTAGCGCAGTTAGTGGACGAGGTAGATGGCGGTCTGGCCGGGAGCGAGCTGCATGGTGAGCGAGCCGTGGGCGAGGGTGGCATGCGATGCGCCGAGCGCGGGCGTGAATTGCGAGCATGCTGCGAGGGCCGTTTCCGGCGTGGAGAAGGTGAGCGTGCGGGGCACATTTGAGTGGTTGGCGATGACCAGGACGCGTTCGGGGCTGGACGGCGTGCAGCCATGCGCAATGTTGCCGGCGCGGACGAAGGCGAAGACGGTCTTGTCCATATATATGTCCTGCTGGAGGCCGGTTTGGAGCGCAGGGTGCCGGGCGCGGAAGTGGAGCAGGGTGCGGAGGTAGTGATGGACGGATTGCTGCTCGGGAGTGCGTCCGGCGGGGGTGAAGGCGTTGGCGTGGTCGCCGGGGAATCCGCCGGGGAAGTCGTGGCGGTTGTCGGGATCGTTTCCGCCGCGCATGGCGATTTCGTCTCCGGAGTAGATTTGCGGCATGCCGCGCAGGGTGGAGATGAGGGCGAAGGCCATCTTGAGGTCGGGAACGGTTGCGCCGGGAACGGTGAGGAAGCGCATGGTGTCGTGGTTGCCGATGAAGGTGACGAGGCGGTTGGGGTGCGGGTAGAGGCGGTCCTGGCGGAGGACGTTTTCGAGGTTGCTCATGGGCTGGTTCTGGATGAGCACCTTGCGCAGCATGAAGTACATGGGGAAGTCGAAGGGTGTGTAGAGGCCGGTGTCGACGGTGCCTTCGTGACCGGGGCGGGCGACGCCTCCGGCGAAGTAGGAGACGAGGGTGGGGTCGGGGTTGAAGACTTCGCCGACGGTGGTGAGGTGGGGAAAGAGCTGATGGAGCCGGGCGTGGAAGTTGTGCCAGAAGACGCGGTTGACGTAGGGGAAAGTGTCGAGGCGGAGGCCGTCGAGGCCGGCGGTTTCGACCCACCAGACGGCGTTCTGGATGAGGTACTGGCTGACGAGGGGGTTTTCCTGATTGAGATCGGGGAGGACGTTGGCGAACCAGCCCAGTTGGATGTCCTTTTGCTGTGCCCAGGTGGCGTGCGGGTCGGTCAGGGAGGCGAAGTTACCGTTGGCGGGATCATGGTGGGCGACGGTTCCGTGGAACCAGTCGGGTGTGGGCGGGTCCTTGGCCCAGGGGTTGGCGGCTCCGACATGGTTGGGCACGGTATCGAGGACGAGCTTCATTCCATCGGCATGGACTGCGTGGGCGAGGGCGATGTAGTCGGCGAGCGTGCCGAAGTGGGGATCGACGGCATACATATTGGTGGCGGCGTAGCCGTGATAGTCCTGGGCGCCGCCGGAGTTGTCGTAGATGGGGGTGGTCCAGATGGTGGTGATGCCGAGCCGCTTGAGGTAGTTGAGGTGCTGCTGGATGCCGCGGAAGTCTCCGCCATGCCAGCCGCGGGGCAGAGCGCGCTGGCTGGGTTGGGGATCGTTGGCGGTGTCTCCGTCAGCGAAGCGGTCGGTCATGATGAGGTACATGACGTCACGAGAAGAGAATCCCTGGAAGCCGGCGGATGCGGGCTTGCGACGGTCGAGGTGGTAGGGACGCGATGTGGAGCCGGAGGCGTTGGTGACGCGCAGGGTGAGAGTTTGCGGCGCGGCGTGGGTGGTGCGAAGCCAGACGAAGAGGTAGTGTCCGTTGGCGGAGGCGTGGGTGCGGGTGACGGCGACGTGGCTGCCGGAGACGGCGACGGTTGCGCGGGAAAGATGATTGCCGTGCAGCAGGAGCATGGGTGAGGGGAATGTAGCCCACCAGTTGGGCGGGTCGATTTTGTCGATGCAGGGGGCGGTGCTGGTTGTGGCGAGGCAGTTGGTTTGGGCGAGGATGACGCAGCAGGGCAAGGAACAGAGAAGGGCAAGTGCTGCGGTCCGCGCTCGGGCTAACATGTGGGCTCCTGATGGGAGAGTAGATGATTCTGGTTTTGACCCGCAGGGCGGGTTGTACATATCCGGCAGGTGCGGCAAAAAATTGCCACGGCGGGTTGAACCGCCGTGGCGACCGGAATTGAACTCGGGGGAAGCCTGGAACGAATTCGCCTGTTCAGGCTACAAATCTCGAGTCATTGGAGACTAAATGCCTCCGGAGTGAGGACGGGCAATGCACCGGACGGCAATTTTTGTTCAAATGTTTATCACTAGATAAGTATTTTATAATCAAATATTTACAGTGTTACTTTAACAGCGGTACGAGGCTTGAGAGGCGTTGACCTGCGCGTAAAGAGCGCGTAGAACTATAGTGTTTCAAAGGAACACGGCATGGGAATCCAGGACGACCGTTCGGAGCCGGGCGAGTCTATGGGGCAGTCCGGGTCACGGACTACGGGGCAATCCCCAGTATCGTCCCGGGTGTGTTTTGGCCTGTTTGAGGCCAACCTGGAGACCGGGGAACTGCACAAGTCCGGCATCCGGATACGGATACAGGCGCAGCCATTCCGGATATTAACGATGCTGCTGGAGCGTCCGGGTGAGGTGGTGACCCGGGAGGAGATCCAGCAGCGGCTGTGGGGCGACAACGTAATTGTCGACTTCGATCACAGTCTGGGCACGGCAATCAACAAGATACGGGACGCGCTGGGCGATACGGCGGAGAACCCCAGGTTTATAGAGACGCTGGCGCGGCGGGGCTACCGTTTTATTGCGCCGGTGTCGGTGTCTTCGATGGCGGTTGCGTTGGGCGAAGGTGAATCTGCCGCGCAGGAGCCGGCGCGGGCTGTATGGCCGCGATGGATCTGGTGGGCCGCTGGAGCCGCCGTGCTGCTGGCTGGTGTGGCGGTGGCGTTTGTCGCGGGACGGTTCAGTGCGGCAGTGTCGGGTCCGCTTCCGCCTCCTTTAATTACGCAGGTGACTTTTTCAGGCCGGGTGTCTCCGAATGACCTGCAATTTGAGAGCCTGGCGGGAACGGCGACGGACGGCTCGCGGATTTACTTTTCAGAGATCGAGAACGGGCAATCGCAGATTGCCCAGGCATTGATTGCGGACGGCGAGACGAGTCTGCTGGGGGTTCCGTCAGAGATTGCGGCGCCGGCGCTGGGGGACATATCGCCGGACGGTTCGAAACTGCTGCTGCGGAACCACCTTACGACGTCAGCGGAGCAGGCGCTATGGATTGTATCGACGATCGGCGGGGACGCGCGGCGGGTACCGGGCGTACTGGCGCACGACGCGACGTGGATGCCGGATGGCAATCGGATTTTGTACGCGAAGGACAACGATCTCTACATTGGGAATGAAGATGGTACGGGGGTTGAGAAATTTGCGACGCTGCCGGGGCGGGCCTTCTGGCTGCGTTGGTCTCCTGATGGGAGCGTTCTGCGATTTACGCTGCTGAACAGCGAGACCCACGCGACGGCCCTGTGGCAGATCGCAGCTGACGGCAAGGAGTCGCATCCGCTGCTGCCGGGATGGAACAGCCCGCCGGCGGAGTGCTGCGGGAGCTGGACGGCGGACGGGCGGTATTACGTTTTCCAGTCGACGCGGGATGGCAACACCAATATCTGGCAGATGGACGAAAAGCCGGGATGGTTTGGGAGCAGCAGGCCGTTGCAGCTTACGAACGGGCCGCTGAGTTTTCAGGCTCCAATTACGGCGCGCAGCGGGGAGCGTATTTTTTTTATCGGATTGAATACGCGGTCGGAGTTGCTGGGGTACGATGCGAAGCGGCAGATTTTTGCTCCGTATGCGAGCTATCTGAGCAATGCGCGGAAGGTGAGCTACTCGCATAACCGTCATTGGGTGGCCTGGGTGAAACAGGACGACGGCACGCTATGGCGCAGCCGCGTGGACGGCAGCCAACGCATGCAACTGACAGCAAAGCCGATGAAGGTCTTCTTAATGCACTGGAGTCCAAATGGACATCGATTGCTGGTGATGGGGCACAAGCCGGGCGATTTGTGGCGGCTGTACATGGTGGATGCGGAGGGTGGACACGTGCACGCACTGCTGCATGAAGACCGGAATGAAGCCGATCCTACATGGTCTGCTGACGGCAAGACGGTGGCGTTTGGGCGGCTGCCGCAATTGATGTCGGATGAGCCGGGACCGGACGCGATTTATTTGCTGAACCTGGCGACGAAGAAGGTAAGCGAGCTGCCGGGATCGGAGGGGTTGTTCAGCCCGCGGTGGTCTCCGGATGGGCGGTATATCGCCGCGATAACCCATGACCAGACGAAATTGATGCTCTACGACACCACCACGAAGAAGTGGCGGGTGCTGACGCAGGGATACCTTGCTGACCCGGTATGGTCGAATGCCGGCAAGGCGATCTACTTCCACGATTTTGTACAGCCCGAACAGCCGATCTACAAATTGACGATAGCGGACGATCACAAAACCCTGATCGCCGGGCTGAGCGATCTGCGTTCGGCGGACGCGGTGGACTACCGCTTTGCGGGGATGGCGCCGGGCGGCGTACCGCTGGTGAATGTGCGGCTGTCGACCGCGAACATCTATTCCGCGCACGTGAGGCAGCGGTAGCCGCGCGGCGTGCTGATTTCCATACCGGTTCGAGATGAAAAAAACGGTTTGAAGCTGCCCCTGTTACGAAATCAGAGGCAGCCCCAAACCGCAGATGGTCAAAAAGGTTGCGCGATCAGAAGCTCAGATGGAGCGACATCTGAATCTGACGCGGAGCGCCGATGGTGTGGGAGACGTAGCCCAGGCCATTGGGGCAATTGAAGAAAGTGTTTGACGGCGCGTTGCCCTGCGCGCAGGAGGAGGGTGTTGGAGCCGGCGGGGTTCCCTGGACTGGGAAGTCGTTGTAGCCCTCATTCTGCGAGACGTTGTCGTTGGGGACGTCAAAGCTGGCGCTGTTGGTGAGGTTGAAGATATCGAAGTTGTATTTTGCGTTGATTTTTTCGGTGATTCTGAAGTTTTTGACGATCGATACGTCGGCGCGCTTCTGGAAGGACTGGCGGAAGATGTTGCGTTGTCCGCTGGTGAAGTTGGTTTCAAATGGATCGTTTGAGGGGATGCCGCCGTTGAGGTTGCCGGGAGCGAATAGCGGCAGTGTGAAGCAGGAGGCATCGAGCGCGGGCGTGCCGAAAGCGCCGGAATGTCCGGTGTAAGCAGTTTTCGGTTTGCAGCCCGGCGCGAGTGGAACGATGGGGTTGGTGATGCCGTCGGAAGTTCCGTAGTAGATGCTGCCGACCGCGCCGGAGTAGTCGATGACGCTGTAGGGCTGGCCGCTCTGCAGGACGGTGAGTCCTTCGAGGGTCCAGCCATTGCCGATGCGTCCGGCGAGGGAATTCTCCGCGAAGAAGTTGGGCGAGGTGAAGGAGTAGTTGAAGTTGATGACATGGGTGCGGTCAAAGTCGGACGAGGCGTAGCCGTCGCGCAGGTTGAGCGGATTGTTGCCGTTGAAGAACAGGCCCATGGCGCTCTGCTCGTCGAGCGAGTGGGAGTAGGTGTAGGAGACACCGGCCTGAATGCCGTGGCTCAGGCGCTTTTCAAAGTGCGCGACCAGCGAGTTGTAGGCGGAGACGCCGGCGGCCTTGTAGGTTTCAGACTCAGCGGAGTAGCCGACATAGGGAACGCGGAGGTCAATGTTGCCGCCCTCGTATGTGCCCAGGTAGCTGGTGCCATCAGGAAGCGTGGCGGGAGCGCAGTTGCAGTAGTCACCGTTGGATGGATCCGGAGCCTGTACGGCGTATCCGTAGGTGTAGTTCTGCCCGTTGATGGGGTTGCCGGGCGAGGCGATTCCGGCCTGGTTGAAGGGGACGGGAAGCACCTCGTGCCGGCCTAAATTGCCGACGTAGCCGATGTCGATGGCCATGTCGCTGCGGGGCTGCCACTGCACGTCAAGCGTGTAGTTGATGGTGTAGGGGAGCTTGTTGGCGCGGTCGTAGGTGGCGATGGAGAAGAGCTGCGCGCCGTTCTCAATTGACGAGACGGAGGGCAGGTATTTGGTGATGTCGGCAGGGTTGCCGCTGGGCTGCAGGCCGGGCGTGGTTCCCCAGGGGTTGGAGAGACTGATGTCGCCGGTGCAGGCGGAGACGATAGACGGCGCGCCGGGGCACTGGATGGTGTTGACGAAGGGCGGAGTCATGGTGACGCCGAAGGGTCCGCCGGTGACTTCTCCGGCCGCGTATCCGGGCGAGAGATAGGTGAAGAGCTCGCCACGGTCGTAGTAGAAGCCGGTTCCGGAGCGGATAACGACGTTGCCGTTAAACCTGTGGGGCTGCCAGGCAAGGCCGAGGCGAGGGCCGATGCCCCACTGTCGTCCGGTAAGTGTGGTGTTGCTGACCCCCTTGGAGGGATAGAGCTTGTTGTTGCCGGCGACGATGAAGCCGTTGGTGACGACCTGGCTGCCGTCGAACGAGTAGAGCGAGGGATCGAAGTTGAAGATGCGGCCGTATTTTTCAGTAAGTCCGCCGTTCCAGTCATAGCGTATGCCGGCGGTGAGGCTGAGGGTGGGGAGGATCTGGAATTTGTCCTGCAGATACATGCCGACCTGATTGGCGCGGTAGTAGCGGTTGGCATTGCCGAGCATGAAGGACGTGGTGGTGAAGTCGTCATTCTGATAGGCGATGTTGCCGAGCAGGAAGTTGGCGAAGTCGGGCGTGGCGATCATGCCCTTTCCGGTGCGCTCGTTACGGACATTGAGTTGGGTGTAGGAGTAGCTTCCGCCGAAGGTGACGGTATGCCGACCGACCGACCAGATGGCGTTGGCCGAGGGCATGATCCGGTTTTGGAAAAGGCCGGTGAAGGGGCCTTGCGTGAAGGAGCCGGGCCCGATGTTCATGGCCGCGTCGTAGAGGTAGTTGGGATTGTTGGGGGAGTTATTTCCGTAGTCGTCAATGATGCTGATGCCGGGGAAGTAGCTGGACCCGAAGGTGTTGATGCCGGCCTGCTGGGGCGTGAAGGGCTGCTGATTGACGCCGTAGGCTTTCTCGCGGATGAAGCCGAGGACCTCGGTGACGCTGAAGCTGGGGCTGAGGATCTGGGTGTTGTTGAGCGAGAAGACCTGGCTGCCGGTGTCGAGTTTCTGATTAAAGCCGGAGACGTTGGAGTAGGCGTAGGGCGCATTGAGCGGATCGTGCTGGTAGTAGTACTTGAGAGAGATCGTGTCTGATTTGGTTGCGTTCCAGTCAAGGTTGGCGACGGCCTGATCGGCAGTGAAAACAGATGTGCCTGGGATGGAGGAGTTGAAGGGGTCGCTGTAGGTTGCGGGCGCGTCTGTGGTGGCCGATGGGACGAGGTACTGTCCGTTCGGAAGCTTGTACTGCATGAGGAACAGCGCGACGGGGTTGATCTGATCGGGTGTTACGTTGTCGCTCCAGTTTGCGTTTGCCACGGCGGCCAGAGCTTCGGGGCTGCGATTATCGGTGAGGCCGGGAGGCACGATGAGGCGGGAGATGCCGATTTCCTGATCGGACGCGTGGGTGTGCTGATAGGCGAGGTAGTAGAAGAGTTTGTCCTTGATGATGGGTCCGCCCGCGTCGCCGCCAAGGGTGTAGCGATGCAACTGCGGAACCATCTCGTTTTTGGGTAGAAAGGTGGACTGCTTGAAGAAGAAGGGCGCGGCGTTGAGCCAGCTGGTTCCGCGGTTGAAATAGGCGCCGCTGTGAAAGGCGTTGGCGCCGGAGGCGGTGCTCATGTCAATGTGCGCGCCGCTGGTGGAGCCCTGCTGTGCGTCGTACATGGAGGTGTTGACGCGGATTTCAGAGAGCGTCTCGGGAGCAGGAGTGGGCAGTGCGTTGCCGATGGCGAGATAGACCGAAGCGCTGCTTTGCTCCGTGCCGCCTGCGCCGCCGTTGCCTACGCCGGTGTTGTTGACGATGCGGGCCGAGGCCACCTGGCTGGTGCTTTTGCCGTTGAAAAGGTTGCTGGCGTCGACGCCGTTGAGCAGGAAGCTGTTGGAAGTGTCGCGCTGTCCGTTGGCCCAGATGGGGGCGTTGCCCATGCCGCTGTTGGAGCCGGTTCCGCCGGAGAGCTCAGCGTTGACGCCGGGAGCCAGAATGGCGGCGCCGGTGAAGCTGCCGGTGGGCAGCGGGATGGAGTCGATCTGCGATTTATCGAGGACATAGCCGTTGGTGGTGTCGACGGCGTTGAGCAGAGGGGTGTCTTCGACAGTGACCGATGTGCTGACCTCGCCGACCTTCAGCTGCACATTGACAGTGGCGGTGCGGTCAGCCTGTACGAGGATGGAGGGAATCTTCTGGGTGTCGAAACCGTCGTGGATGAAAGTGATGGCGTATGCGCCGAGGGGGAGATTGAAGAAGTTGTAGGAGCCGTCGGGTCCGGTTTTAACGATGCGTGTGAGCCCGGTTTGTGTGCCGGTGGCGGTCACAGTGGTGCTGGGCAGGGCACTACTGGATGTGTCTGTGACCAGTCCGGTGATGGCTCCGAGGGTTTGCTGGGCGTGGGATGCGACGGGAAAAGCGAGGAGAAGCAGAAGGGTGGCGGAAAGCCCTTTGATTTTAGACATCACAGATTTTGCCTCACGAAAGGAAATTGCAAATGGAAATACAAAAACATCGGGGCGGACGGGCCGCTCACGATAGAGCCTGTTGTGCTGTTTTCTAGTTTTTATGCGACCTGGGTGTTAAGCGACTTGGCTCAGAACGAATTCCAGCAGGTTTGCTGGAGAATCCGTGGTCTGCCTGCCTGGATTGGCAGGCATCTTCAGGTGAGCATATCGAATTTCCGGGTTGCCACAAGAGGGAATGTGCCCGTATAGAGAATTTCTTCGCGCTCAATAACCTTTGCTTATAGCGGCTGCAGAAGGGATGTTAAATCCCGCCGGGAGGCGCGGAAGGATGGGCTATGCTTTAGAGCAAAAGCAGAGTTGCCGCAGCGGGTGCCCGTTTTAAAGAGAGCACCGGGTCGCCGCTTCTGTTGGTGGCGTTGGCTCCAGGGTTGCAGCTTTGTCCCACCTTATTTCTGCTTTTGCCTGAAGGGGCCAAACTGCTGGCGATTATTGACCGAGGGGATAGTTCTGCAGATGCGCGAGCGCATTGAAGCATATTTTGGATTTTCCGAGCACGAAACCAACTGGCGAACGGAGATTCTTGCCGGTGTGACGACGTTCATCACGATGGCGTACATCATCTTCGTGAATCCGTCGATACTTGCGCAGGCGGGGATGCCGCTGGCGGCGGTGACGGCGGCGACGTGCCTGTGCGCGGCGTTCGGTTCGATCATGATGGGTCTGCTGGCGAACTATCCGCTGGCGCTGGCTCCGGGCATGGGGCTGAACGCGTACTTTACCTACACGGTGGTGAAGGGCATGGGCGTGCCGTGGCAGACGGCGCTGGGTGCGGTGTTCATTTCAGGCGTGATTTTTCTGCTGCTGACGTTCACGGGAATCCGGCAACTGCTGCTGGCTTCGATTCCGGACCAACTGCACTCCGCGGTGGCGGGCGGCATAGGGTTGTTCATTGCGTTTATCGGGCTGCGGAATGCGGGGATTATTGTGCCGAACAGCGCGACGATGGTGACGCTGGGGAATTTGCGCGCGCCGACGGCGGCGCTGGCGGTGTTCGGGATACTGCTGATAGCGGTGCTGCAAACATTTCGTGTGAAGGCTTCAATGCTGATCGGCGTGCTGGGGACGATGCTGCTGGGAATCGTGTTGCACCAGGTGCATTGGGAACCGCAGAGGTTCCAGCTGAGCGCGCTGAAAGGGACGGCGTTCCATTTGAATATTCGGGCGGCGCTGCACATGAGCGCGTTCGAGATTATTTTTGTGTTTTTGTTTGTGGATTTGTTCGACAACATCGGCACGCTGGTGGCGGTGGCGGACCGTGCGGGACTAATTGAGCCGGACTACACGATTCCGCGGCTGACGCGCATCTTTTTTGCGGACGCTACGAGCACGGTGGTGGGATCGCTGGTGGGGACGAGCACGGTGACGAGCTACATCGAGTCAGCGGCGGGCGTGGCCGTGGGCGGGCGAACGGGCGTTACGGCGATTACGACCGGTCTGTTGTTTCTGGTGGCGCTGTTTGTGGCTCCTCTGGTGGGAGCGATTCCGACGTTTGCGACGGCCCCGGCGCTGATTCTGGTGGGCGCGCTGATGCTGGGCGGCGTGGGGAAGATTGAGTGGGGCAATCCGCTGGTGGCGATTCCGTCGTTCCTGACGCTGGTGATGATTCCGCTGACGTACTCGATTGCGACGGGGCTGAGCTTTGGGCTGATTGTGTTTGCGATGCTGGAGTTGATCTCCGGCAATGGCAAGCGGAAGAACTGGCTGCTGTACACGCTGGCGGCGCTGTTTGTGCTGCGGCTGATTTATTTGGCGCATGGCTGACATGAAGGCCAGCGCCGGAGGGTGATTTGGGCACGGAGACGCTGAACACGGAAGCGATGGAAGCGGCGACGCTGATAACCGGCGACGGCGTGAAGACGCCTGTGGATACGGGGTATGGATTGCGGCAGAATGTGCTGTCACCAATGGAGACGCTGGCGCAGTCAATCTCGACGATAGCGCCGAGCACGTCGGCGGCGCTGACGATTCCGCTGGTGTTTACGCTGGCAGGCCAGGGAACGTGCGCGGCGTATGTGATTGCGATGCTGGCGATGTTCCTGGTGGCGATGTGCATTGCGGTGTTCGCGCGCGATTCGGCCTCGCCGGGCTCGCTGTTCATGTATACGCGGACGAACCTGCCTGCGGGGTTTGCGGCGATTACGGCGTGGGCGCTGCTGTTTGCGTATGTGATGACGGCGGCATCGGTGATCGGCGGGTTCCTGAATTACTCGTATGTGTTTCTGGGTGCGTATGGGAAGTACGTTCCCTCGGCGGTTCTGGTGCTGGTGGCGGCGGGGGGCGCGATGTGGATTGCGTATCGCGATGTGAAGATTTCAGCACGGATGATGCTGTGCATCGAGGCGGTGTCCGTGTGTCTGATTGCAGTGGTGATCGGGTGCACGCTGTGGCGGCACGGGCTGCACGTGGACATGACGCAGATCCAGTTGAAGGGCGCGTCGCTGCCGGCGGTAAGCATGGGCGGCATGCTGGCGATCTTCAGCTTTGTGGGATTTGAGAGTGCGACGACGCTGGGCACGGAGGCGCGGGAGCCGCTTAAGACGATTCCGCGGGCTCTGCTGCTGAGCGCGCTGCTTTCGGGAACGTTTTTCGTGATATGCGCGTACGGCGAGGTGATGGGGTTCCACGGCTCACATGAGACGCTGGGGCAGTCGGCCGCGCCGCTGCGTTATCTGGCGCAGCAGGCGGGCATTGGGCTGGTTGGGCCGGTGATTGACGCGGGCGTGCTGGTGAGCATGTTTGCGGCGACGCTGGGCTGCGTGATCGCCGCCGGGCGTTTGCTGATGCTAATGGCTCATCATGGGCTGGTGCATCGCGTGTTCGCGAAGACGCACAGCCGGAATGAGACTCCGGCGCTGGCGAGTGTGCTGGCGGGATTGCTGGCGGCGGCTCCGGTGGCGATTGTGGCGGAGCGCGGCGCGAGCGGCGCGGAGATCTATGGCTGGATGGGAGCGCTGGCGGTGTTCGGATTCTTGACGGCGTATGCGCTGGCTACGGTTGCGATGACGCAGCATCTGCGGCACCGGGCACGGCTGAAGTTCAAATGGATTGCGCTGGCGATGGGCGCGATTCTGGCCATTGCCGCGGCGATGGTTGGAACGCTGTTTCCAGTACCGCCCGCGCCGTACCGGTATTTCCCGTATGTCTATGCTGCGTATCTGCTGGCGGGCTGCGGATGGTATGCGGTGACGCGGTTGCGCGCGGCGCGGGTGTCAGGCTGAGGGCGGAATGCCGATGTCCTCGTTCCAGACGGCGGGGTTGGCGCGGATGTAGCCGGCGAGCATGGTGATGCACTCGGCGGAGTTGATGTCGATGACTTCGACGCCGGATTCGCGCAGCCAGCGGATGCCGCCGAGGAAGTTTTGCGATTCGCCGATGACGACGGTGCGGAAGCCGAACTGGCGGACGAGTCCGCTGCAGTACCAGCAGGGCGCAAGCGTGGTGACCATGATGAGGTCGCGATAGGATGCCTGGCGTCCGGCGCGGCGGAAGGCATCTGTCTCGGCGTGGATGGAGGGGTCGTCCTGCTGGACGCGGCGGTTGTGTCCGGCGCTGATGAGCTGGCCGTGCGCATTGAAGATGGCGGCGCCGATGGGGACTCCACCTTCTGAGAGGCCGAGGCGGGCTTCGGCAATGGCGGTCTGGAGCATGGCGGCGTAGTTGGGGGATTGGTTTGTCATAGGAATCAGTAATGGATTTTCGATGCGCTGTTTTGCCAGGCCTGAAAGCTTTCCCAGGCTTCGTCGCCGAGGAGTTGCGTGGATGGGATGGAGCGGCTTTGATGGGGAAGGGCGAGCTCGCGATAGAGGAAGGCGTCGTCGAAGTTGACGCGCGCGGCCTCAGCGGCGGTGTTGCCGTAGTAGATGGCGTCGATCCGGGCCCAGTAGATAGCGGCCAGGCACATGGGGCAGGGCTCGCAACTGGTGTAGATTTCGCAGCCGTCGAGGCTGAAGCTGCCGAGCTTGCGGCAGGCGAGGCGGATGGCGTTGACCTCGGCGTGCGCGGTGGGGTCGTTGGTCTCGGTGACGGAGTTGGCGGCTTCGGCGAGGAGCTGGCCGTCGCGCACAATGACGGCTCCGAACGGGCCGCCTCGTCCGGCGCTAACGTTGGCGGTAGCGAGCGCGATGGCTCGTCGCATGAAGTCGATTTGTTGTTGCGTGGGCATGGAAGTAGCTTCTCCGCTTGCTTGTTGCGGGGACACGCGAGAAAGTAATGCCAGTATGGCACAGGCATTTGTTTCAACGAAGGTGGTGACGCCGGAGGGAGTTCGCGCGGCGGTGGTGCTGGTGCGTGAGGGGAAGATTGCGGCGGTGACGCCGGCGGGCGAGGTTCCGGCGGATTGCGAAGTGCATGACTTTGGCGAGCGGGCGCTGTTGCCGGGGCTGGTGGATCCTCACGTTCATATCAATGAGCCGGGACGCACGGAGTGGGAAGGATTTGCGACAGCCACGCGGGCGGCGGCTGCGGGGGGATATACGACATTGATGGACATGCCGTTGAATTGTCTGCCGGCGACGACGACCGTGGATGCGCTGACGGCCAAGCGGGACGCGGCTGCGGGCAAGTGCATGGTGGATTGGGCGGCGTGGGGCGGTGTGTCCGGCAATAACGCCGAGCACATTGAGCCGCTGGCAGCAGCGGGAGTGCGCGGGTTCAAGTGCTTTCTGGCGGAGCCGGGCGTGGATGGATTTTTCCGCGTGGATGAAGCGGAGTTGCGGAAGGCTGGGCCGCATCTGCGGGCGACGGGATTGCCGCTGCTGGTGCATGCCGAGTTGCCTGCGCCGCTGGAGCGGGCGGCTGCGGCGTTGGAAGGTAGCGACTGGCGGAGGTATGCGACGTATCTGGCATCGCGGCCGGATGCGGCGGAGGTGGATGCGATTGCGCTGATGCTGAGCCTGTGCCGGGAGTACGGGTTCCGGCTGCACATTGTGCATCTGGCGACGGAGCAGGCGCTGGGCATGCTGCGCGAGGCGCGCGCGGAGGGGCTGCCGGTGACGGTGGAGACGTGTCCTCACTATTTGTATTTTGCGGCGGAGGAGATTGCGGATGGCAGCACGCTGCATAAGTGCGCGCCTCCTATTCGGAGTGGAGCAAACCGCGAGGCGCTGTGGCGGGCGTTGGTGGAAGGCGACATCGACATGATTGGGACGGACCACTCGCCGTGCCCGCCGGAGATGAAGCGCATGGAAGAGGGAAGCTTTAAGACGGCGTGGGGCGGGATTTCGAGTCTGGCGGTGGCGCTGCCGGTGGTGTGGACAGGGATGCGGGAGTGGGGGCTGGGTTTGGATGCAGTGGCACAGTGGATGGCGCTGCAGCCGGCGAAACTGGCGGGGTTTGATGCGCAGAAGGGCGCGATTGCCGTGGGGAATGACGCGGACTTTATGGTGTTCGATGAGGATGCGGAGGTGCGCGTTGCGGCGGATGCGCTGCACTTCCGGCACGCGATTTCTCCGTATGTGGGCGAGACATTGCGCGGGCGGGTGGAGGCCACTTACGTGCGCGGCGCATGCGTCTTTGAAGAGGGAGCGTTTGCGAAAAGCGTGCGCGGGCGGGCTTTGTAGCGGTCGCGATGACCGGATGTATAATTGGAAATCTTTTTCCAAGTGCGGGTTGCGCAGCCGCGTGTGATGCGCGCTCCCGTTGAAGGTGCAGGTTTGCAGCAGCGAATTGTAGGCACATCGAGCGTGCGCAAAGAAGGCGCGGCGAAGGTGTGCGGCACCGCCCGCTACATTGATGACATCACGCTGCCGGGAATGCTGCATGGGGCGACGGTGCGCAGCTCGATTGCGCGGGGACGCATCACGAAGATCACGTTTGACGCAGCGATTCCGTGGGACGAGTTCACAGTGGTGACGGCTGCGGATATTCCGGGCGCGAACTGCATTGCTCTCATCCAAAATGACTGGCCATGTTTAGCGGCGGAGGCGGTGAATCATCCCGAGGAGCCGATTGTGCTTCTGGCGCATGCGGACAAGCACAGGTTGGCGGAGGCGGTCGCAGCGGTGCGCGTGGAGTATGAGGCGCTGCCGTCCGTCCACTCGATTGCTGAAAGCGAGCGCAAGGACGCCGTGGTGTGGGGCGAAGACAACGAGTTCAAGCGCTACCTGATGGAAAAGGGCGATGTGGACGCGGTGTGGGCCGGCGCTGATTTCATCGTAGAGGGCGAGTACGAGACGGGTGCGCAGGAGCATCTCTACATCGAGAACAACGGCGTGATTGCGGAGTACTCCGATGCGGCGGGGGTGGCGATTCATGGATCGATGCAGTGCCCGTTCTATGTGCACAAGTCGCTGGTGAAGCTGATGGCGCTGCCGGAAGATAAAGTGCGCGTGGTGCAGGTGGAGACGGGCGGCGCGTTCGGCGGCAAGGAGGATTATCCTTCGATGATTGCCGCGCATGCGGCACTGCTGGCGCGCAAGTCGGGACGCCCGGTGAAGATTATGTATGACCGCGCGGAGGACATGGCCGCGACGACGAAGCGGCATCCCTCGCGCACGCGGCATCGCACGGCGGTGACAAAAGACGGGAAGCTGCTGGGCGCGGAGATTGATCTGACGCTGGACGGCGGGGCTTATTCGACACTGTCGTCAACGGTGTTGTCGCGGGCTACGATTCATGCCGGCGGATGCTACTTCTGGCCGAGCCTGCGGGTGCGCGCTCGGGCGATGGCGACGAACTCGCCGCCGCATGGGGCGTTTCGCGGATTCGGCGCTCCGCAAAGTTTGTTTGCGATGGAGCGGCATATGGATCGCGTGGCCGCGGCTGTGGGTCTTACGCCGGAAGAGTTGCGGCGGCGGAATTTTCTAAGGCCGGGGCTGACGACGAGCACGGGACAGGGGATTCCGGAGGGTGTGGACCTTGCGCATTTGCTGGAGCGGGCGATGGAGCTTTCAGGATACGAGGAGAAGCGGCTGCGCTTTGCGCGCGAGAACGAGGGACGCGCGGTAAAGAAGGGGATCGGCATGGCGGCGTTTCTGCATGGAGCTGGCTTTACCGGATCGGGCGAGCAGCGGATGGGTTCGGTTGCGGCGATGGATGCGACGTGGGACGGCACGCTGCGCGTGCTGGTTTCAAGCACGGAGTTTGGGCAGGGAACGAACACGATTCTGTGCCAGATAGCGGCGGAGACGCTGGGCGTGGATTACGGCGCAGTGCAGATGGGGCCGGCGGACACGAGCCTTGTGCCGAACAGCGGGCCTACGGTGGCGTCGCGAACGGCGATGGTGGTGGGCAGGCTGGTGGAGTCTGCCGCGAAGGAGATGCGGCGCGTGCTGGCAGAGGCTGGGCTGATCGGCGAGCGGTATACGACGGAGGTGTTTCAGCGGGCGGCTGCGGCTTATGTTGCGCAGCATGGAGAGCTGCGCACCGAGGGGCGATACGAGGCTCCGCCAAATGTGCACTGGGACGATGATCTGTATCGCGGCGAGGCCTATGGCGCGTATGCGTGGGCGGTGTACGTGGCCGAGGTCACGGTGGACACGGTGGATTATCGCGTGGCGGTGGATGATTTTGTTGCCGTACAGGAGGTGGGCCGGGTGATCAATCCGGTGCTGGCAACGGGGCAGATTGAAGGCGGAGTTGCGCAGGGCATTGGCTATGCGCTGTACGAGAAGGTGGTGTGGGACAAGGGCCGGATGAGCAACAACCAGATGACGAACTATATTGTTGCGACCTCGCAGGACATTCCGCCGATTCGTGTGTACTTCGAGGAGGTTCCGTACCAGTACGGCGCGTTTGGGGCGAAGGGGATTGGCGAGCTGCCGATGGATGGGCCTGCTCCGGCGATTGTGAATGCGGTGAGCCATGCGACGGGCGCGGACTTTTGCGCGGTGCCGCTGCTGCCGGAAGACGTGATGGCGAAGCTGGCGCAGGGGAAGCCCAGTGCAGTGGAGGTGGTTTCGGCATGAGCGTGCAGCGCATCCGGATGGCGGTGAATGGAGTGGAGCGCACGGTGGAGGCGCATCCCATGGAGCGGTTGCTGGATGTGTTGCGCGAGACGCTGGGACTGACGGGTACGAAGGAAGGCTGCGGCGAAGGCGAGTGCGGCGCGTGCAGCGTGCTGATGGACGGAAGCCTGGTGAACAGCTGTCTGGTTCCGGTGGCGCAGGCGGCCAATGCGCAGGTGGTGACGATTGAGGGCCTGGGCAGCGACGCGGAACTGGATCCGGTGCAGGAGGCGTTTTTGCGCTGCGGCGGCTCACAGTGCGGCATGTGCACGCCGGGCATGATTGTGGCGGCGAAGTCTTTGCTGATGCACAACGCGAAGCCGAGCCGTGAGGAGATTCGCGAAGGGCTGGGCGGGAACCTGTGCCGCTGCACCGGGTACATGCGTATATTTGAAGCGGTGGAAGCGGCCGCGCAGGCGCAGGAAAGCGAAGCGGCGCGATGAGGGCGGTTCCGGAACAGTACGAGATGGTTTCGCCGGGCGATCTGGGTTCGGTGCTTAAGCTGATGGCGAGCGAGCCGGGTCGATGGCTGCCTGTGGCCGGAGGCACCGAGGTGATGGTGCAATACAGTGCGGGGCGGCTGCCGCAGCGCAACCTGATCAACCTGTGGAATCTGCCGGAGCTGCGCCGGATTGAAGTGCTGCCGGATGCCGTGGTGATTGGCGGAGGATGCACCTTTGCGGAGATTCGCGCGCAGGATGTGATTGCGGCGGAGTTTCCGATGCTGGCGAAGGCGGCGGCGTGGATCGGCGGCATTGCGAACCAGAACCGCGCGACGCTGGCGGGGAACCTGGCGAATGCGTCTCCGGCTGCGGACTCGCCTCCTGCTCTGCTGGCGTATGAGGCGGAGGTTGCGATGGTGTCTGCGCGGGGTACGCGACGGATTCCGTATAAGGATTTTCATTTGGGCTACAAGCAGACGGCGCTTGCGGCGGACGAGCTGATCCTAGGGCTGCGGCTGCCGCGCAGGTTTGCGGGTTGGCGCGAGTATGTGCGGAAGGTGGGCGCGCGGAATGCGCAGGCCATTTCGAAGGTGTGCATTGCAGCGCAGGCGCAGGTGCAGGGCGACGTGGTGGAAGAGATTCGAATGGGCATGGGAAGCGTGGCTCCGGTGCCGCTGCGGCTGGTGACGATTGAGGATCGAGTAGCGGGGCGCAAGGTGGATGCGGCGCTGATCGCGGAGTGCCGGCAACTGCTGGACACGATGATTGCGCCGATTGACGATATTCGTTCGACGATGGAGTATCGGCGGCAGGTGGCGGGCAATGTGCTGGAGGATTGTCTGCGGACGCTGGCGGGAGTGTCGCGATGAACCCGGTGCTGGAGGCCTGGAACGTGATGGAGAAGGACGAGGCAGCGGCGGCGGTGCTTCCGTGTTGCGGATCGCGACGGTGGGCGGAGCGGATGGCGGATGCGCGTCCGGTGGCGGAGGAGGACGCGCTGATGCGTCGCGCCGGTGTGATTTGGCAGGAGCTGGATGCAGGGGACTGGATGGAGGCGTTTGCGACGCATCCGAGGATTGGCGAGCGCAAGGCTCCGGTGAAGGCGACGAGCCAGTCGGCGGCGTGGTCGGCGGCGGAGCAGAGCGCGGTGGCGAGAGAGGATGCCGCGGTGCTGGCTGCGCTGGCGGAGGGAAATCGTCGCTATGAAGAGCGCTTTGGCCGTACCTATATAGTGTGTGCGACGGGGAAGACGGCGCGCGAGATGCTGGAGATTCTGGAAAGCAGGCTAAGGAACGACGATGCAGCAGAACTACCCGAGGCTGCGGAGCAGCAGCGGCAGATTACGGCGTTACGCCTGAAGAGGTGGTTGAGAGGATGAGTAAGATTACGACGCATGTGCTTGACCTTGGGAACGGCGTGCCGGCTCTCGGAGTAAAGGTGGAACTCGAGCAAAGGAAGGATGAGCATTGGGTCACGCTGGGAGCGAGCGTTACAAACGGCGACGGGCGCGCGCGGGACCTTCTTCCTGCGGAGGCTGCGCTGGAAACCGGCGTGTACCGGCTGCGGTTCCATAGCGGCAAGTATTTTGCAAAGAACGGGGTGCAGGCGCTGCATCCGGTGGTGGAGATTGTGTTTGAAGTGCGCGACATCGCGGCGCACTACCACATCCCGCTGCTGGTGACTCCGCATGCGTATTCAACTTACAGGGGAAGCTGAACGAATGATTGAACTAAGTGAGAATCAATACGGCAAGGCCCGTGTGCGGGTGATGAAGGTGGGGCGCGGCGCGGGACAGCATCGCGTGGATGAGTGGACCGTGGAGGTGTGGCTGACGGGCGACTTTGCACGCTGCTTTCTTGAAGGCGACAACAGCGTGATTTTGCCGACGGACACGATGAAGAACACGGTGTATTCGCTGGCGCGCGACTCGAAGGCGACGACGATCGAGGGGTTTGCGAAGGAGCTGGTGGCGCACTTTCTGGCGACACAGACGCAGATCGACGGTGCGGGAGCGCGGATACGCAGCGTGGGCTGGGAGCCGATTGAGACGGCGGCGGGGAAGCAGCGGGCGGCGTTTCTCCAGACCGGGCCGGAGGTTGCGACGGCGACGGTGACGCAGAAGCGCGGCAAGGCGGCACAGGTTGCGGGCGGCATGGACGGGGTGACGATTCTGAAGACGGAGAAGTCCGGCTTCTCCGGTTTTAAGCGCGACCGGCTGACGACGCTAAAGGAGACGGAAGACCGGCTGCTGGGCACGGCGATGACGACGAGTTGGAATTACGTTGAGGAGTCGGCGGATTTCGATGCGGTGCGGGTGCGGATTCGCGAGGCGCTGCTGGCGACGTTTGCGGCGCATGACAGCAAGTCAGTGCAGCAGACGCTGTATGACATGGGCAAAGCGGCGCTGGCGGCTGCGGCGGAGGTGGACCGGATTTTTCTTTCCATGCCGAACAAGCACTGCAACCTGGTGGACCTGTCGGCGTTCGGGCAGGACAATCCGAACCATATTTTTGTGCCGATCGATGAGCCACACGGAGCCATTGAGGCGACGGTGCGGAGAGCGGATTGAGCGACGGCCCAAAGGCAGAGGCACAAGCGGCGTTGATTGTGGCGCGGTGCGCGGCGCTGGCGCGATGCACGGAGACTCCGGGCGCGATTTGCAGGACGTTTCTTTCGCCGGCGATGGATGAGGCGCATGCGTTGCTGCGTGCGTGGGCGGAGCAGGCGGGCCTGACGGTGCGAGTGGACCGGGCGGGAAATTTTGTGGCGTCTACGAAGGCGGCTGAAGATGCGCCGAGGCTGCTGATCGGGTCGCATCTGGATACGGTTCCGAATGCCGGGGCATACGACGGGGTGCTGGGCGTGGTGCTGGGGCTTGCGATTGCGGAGGCGCGGCGCGAGTGCGGAGTTGGGATGGATGTTGTGGGGTTCTCAGAGGAAGAGGGTGTGCGCTTCGGGACGCCGTTTATCGGCAGCAAGGCGATGGTTGGAGAGTTGAGTGCGGAAATGCTGGCGCGGCGGGATGGCGCGGGCGTGACGGTGCAGGAGGCTCTGGATACGTTTGCGAAGACACGGCCGGATGCGGTTGCGACGGGGCTTCCCAAGGGGACGCGCGGGTATATCGAGTTGCACATTGAGCAGGGACCTATGCTGGAGACCGAAGGGTTGGCGCTGGGCGTGGTGACGGCGATTGCCGGGCAGAGCGGCGGTGCAATGACGTTTGTGGGGCGTGCGGGGCATGCGGGGACGACTATGATGACGCAGCGGCAGGACGCACTGGCCGCAGCTGCGGAATGGATTGGGCGCGTGGAGGCGATTGGGCGCACGACTGCCGGGCTGGTGGCGACGGTGGGGCAGATAAGCGCGGAGCCAAATGCGGTGAACGTGATCGCTGCGCGGACGCGGTGCTCGCTGGATGTGCGGCACGCGGAGGACGCCTGCCGGGTACGGGCGCTGGGCGAGATTGTGAGCGCGGCGGAAGAGATTGCGGTACGGCGCGGTGTGCGCTGTGACTGGAGCGAGATGCACACGCAGACGGCGGTTCCGATGGGTGCGGGGATGACGGTAATGGCGGAACTGGCGGTGGAGCAGGCGGGGTATCCAGTGCGGCGGCTGGTGAGCGGAGCGGGGCATGACGCGATGGTGTTGGCTCCGCATGTGGCGTCGGGTATGATTTTTCTTCGTTGTCCGGGCGGATTGAGTCATCATCCGGATGAGGCGGTGCTGGCGGAGGATGTGGCGGCGGCGTATCTGGCGGGGCTGAATTTTCTGGAAGAGTTTGAGCGCGCGTGGAGCGCGGAGAGAAGGGCAAGTGCATAATCTGGGCGAGACACGCAGCGTCCGCAGGCAGAGCCATCTGCTGCATACGCCGGACACATTTATCCGAACGCAACTGCCGGGGAGCGAGAAGACGGCGGTGGTGGTTCACGTTTCGCCAGCGCTGGGCGCGGGGTTCACGCAGTATACGGCGGAGTTTGAGCCGGGCGGAGTGCTGGGTGCGGCGGCGGGACAGCGGTTTGTCTATGTGCTGGAAGGCGAGGTTGCGGTTGAGTTTGGCGGCGAGACGCGGAATTTGTGCAAAGACGGTTACATATATATTCCAGAAGGCGCGAAGCATGTGTGCCGGTCAGAAAGCGGCGCTCGCGCGGCGGTGATTGAGAAGCGCTACGCGGGGGTTGCGGGCGTGAAGGCTCCCGCGCTTTTGACGGGCCATGAGCCGGAGATTGCAGGGCAGCCGCTGATGGGCGACGAGGATTTGCTGGTGCGCGGGCTGCTGCCGGGTACATTCTCATTTGATTTTGCGGTGAACACGATGACCTACCAGCCGGGCGCGGCGCTGAGCATGGTGGAGATTCACGTGATGGAGCATGGGCTGCTGATGCTGGAGGGCGGCGGCATCTACAAGCTCGATGAAAGCTGGTATCCGGTGACGGCGGGGGATTTTATCTGGATGGCTCCATACTGCCCGCAGTGGTTTGGAGCGCTGGGGAAGGCTCCGGCGAAATACCTTATCTATAAAGACTGGAACCGGCATCCCCTTGGCTGAAGGACGAGCGATGCAAGTCAATATGGCGCGACTCTCTGGTGAGATTGAGGCGCTGGCGGGCATCTCTGATGCGGAAGCTCCGGCGGTGACGCGCGTGGTGTTCAGCGAGCGCGACGGCGAGGCGCGGGCGTGGCTGAAGGCGCGGTTCCGCGAGGCGGGGCTGGAGATACGCGAGGATGCGGTAGGCAACGTGTTTGCGCGGTGGCCGGGGCGCGATGCGGCAGCGGCGGCGATTGCGACCGGCTCGCACATGGATGCGATTCCGAACGCGGGGAAGTTTGACGGTGTGGTGGGCGTGCTGGGCGGACTGGAGGCGGTGCGCGCACTGCAGCAGAGCGGCTACCGGCCGGAGCGGTCGATTGAGATTATCCAGTTCACGGCGGAGGAGCCGACGTGCTTTGGGATTGGATGTCTGGGCAGCCGGTTGATGGCGGGCACGATGGATGCGGCGGCAGCCGATGCATTGCGCGACAAGCAGGAGCAGACGCTGGGCGAGTTGCGGCAGCGTGCGGGCTTCAGTGGAGAGCTGGCGGGCGTGCGCGTGAAGCAGGGGCGGTACGCGGGGTTTGTAGAGCTGCACATTGAGCAGGGGCCGAACCTGGAGCGCGAGGGAATTGCGATTGGCGCGGTGACGCATATTGCGGCTCCGGCAAGTTTGCGCATCACCTTTGATGGCGAGGGCGGACACGCCGGAGGCAAGCTGATGCCGGGGCGGCGCGATGCGTTGTGCGCCGCGGCGGAGGCGGTGCTTGCAGTGGAGCGGGCCGCGCTGGCGACGGGCGCGGTGGATACGGTGGCGACGACGGGTACGTGCGAGGTGCATCCGGGCGCGGTGAACAGCATTCCGAGTCGCGTGCGGATTGAAGTGGATATTCGCGACATTGACGGCGCGCGGCGCGACCGTGTGATCGGGGTGATTCGGAGTGCTATCGATGAAATTTCGGCGCGTCGCAACGTGGGGGCGGAGATCGAGATGGTGAATGCAGACCCGCCTGCGGCGTGCGCGGTGGAGATTCTGGATGCGATTGAGCGGGCGTGCGGCACGGAGAGCGTGAGCCATACGCGGATGGTGAGCCGCGCGTATCACGACTCGTTGTTTATGGCGCGGATTTGCCAGGTGGCAATGATTTTTATTCCGTGCCGGGGCGGGGTGAGCCATCGTCCAGATGAGTATGCTGCGCCGGAGGCGATTGACGCCGGAGTGCGCGTGTTGGCACGTACGCTGGCGGATCTGGCCGGTTGATCTGCAAGGATGCGCAGGCCTTACATGCTGCGCGGCGTCTTGATACCATAAGCGACATTCGCGAAGGAGGGACTATCGCATGCCTACCGCCGCTACTTCTCCCCAAGCCGCAAGTTCTACCTTGTCCAAAACCAATTTGCCGAAGCTGACGCACTGGATTGAAGGGGTGCCCGTGGAGGGTGCTTCAGGAAGATTCGCCGATGTGTATCATCCTGCGTCGGGACGGGTGCAGGCGCTGGTTCCGCTGGCGAACGATGCCGAGGTTGACCGGGCGGTGGCTGCCGCGGCGGCGGCGTTTCCGGAGTGGTCGGCGCTGCCTCCGCTGCGGAGGGCGCGGGTGATGTTCCGTTTTCGGGAGATTTTTGAGAGACGCATGGATGAGGTGGCGGCGGCGATTAATCGCGAGCACGGCAAGGTTTTCAGTGACGCGCAGGGTGAGGCGATGCGCGGGCTGGAGGTGGTGGAGTTTGCTGCTGGGATTCCGCAACTGCTGAAGGGCGAGTACACGGAGCAGGTGGGCGCGGGCATCGACAGTTGGTCAATGCGGCAGCCGCTGGGCGTGGTGGCGGGGATTACTCCGTTTAATTTTCCGGCGATGGTGCCGATGTGGATGTTTCCCATTGCGCTGGCCTGCGGCAACACATTTGTGCTGAAGCCGAGCGAGCGCGATCCCAGCTCGGCGATGCTGATGGCGGAGATGCTGAAAGAGGCGGGGCTGCCGGACGGCGTGTTCAACGTAGTGCACGGAGACAAGGCGGCGGTGGATGCGATTCTGGCGCATCGGACGATCCAGGCGGTGAGCTTTGTGGGATCGACAGCGATTGCGGAATATGTGTATCGCGAAGGGGCGAAGCACGGCAAGCGGGTGCAGGCGCTGGGCGGCGCGAAGAACCATTTGATCGTAATGCCGGATGCGGACCTGGACCAAGCGGCGGATGCGCTGGTGGGCGCGGCGTATGGGTCGGCGGGCGAGCGCTGCATGGCGATCAGCGTGGGCGTGGCGGTGGGCCAGCAGACGGCAGACGCGCTGATTGAAAGGCTGAAGACCCGCATTGCGAAGCTGCAGGTGGGCGACGGCGCGAACAGCGGTGTGGATATGGGACCGCTGGTGACGAAGCAGCATCTGGAGCGGGTGACGAGCTATGTGGAGCTGGGCGGCAAGGAGGGCGCGGAACTGGTGGTGGACGGGCGCGACGGCGCGCTGCCCAAGGGCGACGGGTTCTTTCTGGGTGCGTGCCTTTTCGACCACGTGAAGCCGGAGATGCGCATTTGCAAGGAAGAGATTTTTGGGCCGGTGCTGGCGATTGTGCGCGCGAACAGCTTTGAAGGGGCGTTGCAGATCGTCAACGAGCATGAGTACGGCAATGGGACTTCAATCTTTACGCGCGACGGCGATACGGCGCGGGACTTTGCGCGGAGGGTGCAGGCGGGCATGGTGGGCATCAATGTGCCGATTCCGGTGCCGATGGCGTTCCACAGCTTTGGCGGGTGGAAGCGGTCGCTGTTCGGCGATTGTGCGGTGTACGGGCCTGAAGGAGTGCGCTTCTACACTCGGCTGAAGACGATTACGGCGCGCTGGCCTACGGGGATTCGCGCGGGTGTGGATACGACGATGCCTACGCTTGGTTAAAGAAAACAAAGTAAGAAAAAAGCCCGCTCGATGAGGAGCGGGCTTTTTGTGTGTAAAGATCAGTCGGCGACGCAGAGTTCGTCGGCGATGTGCAGGTGCTTGTCGAGCACCTCGATGCCGCGGTCGATTTCCTGGTGGGTAACGATGAGCGGCGGCGCGAGGATGAAGTGGCTGACCCATGCCTGGAGGATGACTCCGTCGGCAAGGGTTTTGCCGGCGATCTGATCGACAACGAGCGGCGTGCCGGAGACTTTGTCAGTGTAGGTGTTGAAGGGCTCTTTGGTGTTGCGGTTCTTGACCAGATCGACGCCCCAGAAGAGCCCGCGTCCGCGGACGTCGCCCACGCTGGGATGTTTTTCCTTGAGGGCTTCGAGCTTCTTTTGGACGTAAGGCTCGAACTCGCGCGCGCGCTTGACCAGGCCGAGGCGCTGCATTTCTCGGATGGTGGCGACGCCGGGGAGCAGCGTCATGGGGTGGGCTTCGTAGGTGTGGCCGTGCGCGAAGTAGTGGTCCTTGAAGAAGTCACCGATTTTCTCTGATGTTGCGCAGAGGCCGAGCGGGACGTAGGCGGAGGTGATGCCCTTGGCAGTGGTGAGGATGTCGGGCGCGACCTTCCAGAGGTCCATGGCGAACCACTCGCCGGCGCGTCCCCAGCCGCTCATGACTTCGTCGGCGATGAGCAGCACGCCGTTTTCGTCGCAGATGCGGCGGAGGCGCGGCATGTATTCGTCGGGCGGAACGATGACGCCGTTGGTGCCGACGATGGGCTCGACCAGGACGGCGGCGACGTCGGACTCATTCCGGATCATGTGTTCGAGGTAGTCGGCGCAGGCGATTCCGCAGGAGGGATAGGTGTGCTTGATGGGGCACTTGTAGCAGTGGACCTCGGGGCCGAAGAGAATGCCGGGGCCTTTGCCGCGTGGCTCCATGGCCCAGCGGCGCGGGTCGCCGGTGGCGGCGATGGAGCCTGCGGTTGAGCCGTGATAGGAGCGGTAGCGCGCGATGATTTTGGTTTTGCCGGTGTACATGCGCGCGATTTTGAAGGCGGCTTCGTTGGCGTCGGTTCCGGAGGTGGTGAAGAAGAACTTGTTCAGGCCCCTGGGCAGGACTTCCAGCAGCAACTGTGAGAGCTCGGCGCGTGCGGTGGTGGCATAGCCGGGCATGGCGTAGGCGAGTTCCTGGGCCTGCTTGGCAATGGACGCGACGACGGCGGGGTTTTTGTGGCCGAGGTTCATGCACATGAGCTGCGAGGAGAAGTCGAGGTATTTTTTGCCTTTGCCGTCGGTGATGTAGCAGCCTTCGGCATCGACGATGTGCATGGGGTTCCAGCCCTTCTGGAAGCGCCAGGTGCCGTAGTTGGTGTCCCGGGTGATCTGGACGACCTCTTCGGAGGTCAGTGGAGTTGTCATTGTTTTCCTCTCAATTCAGTCAGTCACCGTGGTCGGCTGCTTGCGGTGGCGCAACATCATCAGGTAATAAATGCCGCCGGAGAAAAAGAGCCCGGCGAACCACGCATAATCATAAAGAAATGCGACAGCGGGGACAAAGCGCCCGATGAGCGCGACGCCGAGGCCGGGTGCGGCGGCCGGTGTCAACGGCGGGCCTCCTCGTGGGCCCGCTGATCCCAGGTTTCCGGTGGTAGGCCGGTGTCGACGCGCTCCATGGTGATGCAGTCGGGAACGGGGCAGACCAGAGAGCAGAGGTTGCAGCCGACACACTCGTCTTCATCCACGCGAGGGATGCGCGCGAGCGGCGTATTGTAGGGGCCGGTTTCGTCCGGCCCAGCCAGGTCAAGCTTGGCGATGGGCGTGGTGGTGATGCGGGCGCTGCTTTCGGCGGCAACCATGGCGGGCGTGCGGGTGGTGTCTGGCGAGGGAAGTGCGCGGTCGAGGTGGATGCACTGGTGCGCGCCGTCCCAGCAGGCGGTGTAGCAAAGCTCGCAGCCGATGCATTTTTCCGCGTGAATGCGGGCGACGATTTTGTAGTTGAGGTTGAGATTTTTCCAGTCGGTGACTTTGGGCAGCGAGAGGCCGCGGAAGTCGTCGAGAGATTCGTAGCCTTTGCGGCGCATCCATGCGATCAGGCCGTCGGCCATGTCCTCCACAATGCGGTAGCCGTAGTGCATGGCGGCGGTGCACACCTGCACGGTACCGGCGCCGAGTAGGATGAACTCTGCTGCGTCCTGCCAGGTAGCGATGCCGCCGATGGCGGACATGGGCAGCGCGGCGGCGGGATCGGCCATGACCTGCTGCACCATGTTGAGCGCGATGGGCTTGACGGCGGGGCCGCAGTAGCCTCCGTGGGAGCTTTTGCCATCGACGTTGGGACGCGGCTCCAACGTGTCGAGGTCGATGCCGGTGATGGAGTTGATGGTGTTGATGGCAGAGAGCGCGTCGGCTCCGGCCTGCTTTGCGGCGCGCGCGGGCATGCGAATGTCAGTGACATTAGGCGTGAGCTTGACGATGACGGGCGTGCGGGCCTTTTCCTTGACCCAGCCGGTGATTTGCCCGCAGTACTCGGGGACCTGGCCGACGGCGGAGCCCATGCCGCGCTCGCTCATGCCGTGCGGGCAGCCGAAGTTCAGCTCCAGGCCGTCGGCTCCGGCGTCTTCGGCGCGGGCCACGATTTCGTGCCAGGCCTCGCGTGTCGACTCAACCATGAGCGACGCGATGACTATGTGTTTGGGGTAGCGGCGTTTGACCTCGGCCAGCTCGCGCAGGTTGACGTCGACGGGGCGGTCGCTGATGAGCTCGATGTTGTTGAAGCCCATCATGCGCTGGCCGTTCCAGTCGATGGAGGAGTAACGGGAGCTGACATTGGTGACGGGTTCGCCGATGGTCTTCCATACGGCGCCGCCCCAGCCCGCGTCGAAGGCGCGCATGATCTGTTCGCCGCAGTTGGTGGGCGGTGCGGAGGCCAGCCAAAAAGGGTTAATGCAGCGGAGGCCGGCGAAGGTCGTATCAAGCGTGGGCATGTTGTTCCTCCAGCCATGCGGCGATGCCGATGCCGGCGCGCTTGCCGTCGGCCACGGCGTCCACGACCTCGCGGCCGCCGTTTACGCAGTCGCCGCCGGCGAAGAATTTGGGATTGGATGTCTGGCCAGTCTGCCGGTTGATGGCGACGCGTCTGTGCTCGAGCAGAATGCGGTTTCGAAGGAAGTCCGTCTGCACCGCCTGGCCGATGGCAAGCACGACCATATCGATGGGCAGGGTGAAGACGCAGTCGTCAGGTTTGGGCACAAGCGAGCCGTCACTGGTGGCTTCGAGTTCGCAGAGCTGGAGAGCTTCTACCCGTCCGTAGCCTTCTACGCTCAGGAGCTTTACGCGCCACATGAACTTTACGCCTTCCTGCTTCGCGTGTTCATACTCGAATGCGAAGGCGGACATCTGCTCCGGGCCGCGGCGGTAGATCATATAGACCTCACGCGCGCCGAGGCGGATAGCGGCATTGGCCGCGTCAATGGCGGTATTGCCTGCACCGATGACGGCGACGCGTTCGGGCACGGAGGTGATTGCGCCGCTCTTGTATCCGGCGATGAAGTCGAGCGCGTTGGTGACGCCGGAGAGCTCTTCGCCATCGACGCCGATTTGATGGATGGCTCCGAGGCCGACGCCTAGGAAGACGGCATGGTGCGCGGCTTCAAGTTGGGCGAGCATTGCGGCCTCGACGGTGACGTCGAAGTGGAACTCGACGCCGAGCTGTGCGAGCAAGTCGATTTCGCGGAGGCTCTCCTCGATGGGAAGCTTGTACTCGGCGATGCCGTAGGTGTTCAGTCCGCCAGGGAGCGGGCGGGCGTCATAGATGAGGGCGCGAATGCCGCGGCGGCGCAACTCGGCGGCGCAGGCCAGCGACGCGGGACCGGCGCCGATGAGCGCGACGGACTTTCCGGTGTCCGCGCCGGGCGAAAAGGGCAGGGGCGCGCCGGAGTTGTAGAGGGAATCCATGGCGAAGCGCTGCAGGCGCGCGATGGCGATGGGCTGCTTGTTGTAGCGATGCAGGACGCATGCGCCTTCGCAGAGCACGTCGACGGGGCAGGCGCGGGCACAGCTCGCGCCGAGGATGTTGGCGTCGAGGATAGTGTGTGCGGAGCCCTCGAGATTGCCGGTGGCGATCTTCTTGATGAACTTTGGTACGTCGATGTGGGTGGGGCATGCGCCGGTGCAGGGAGCGTCGAAGCAGTAGAGACAGCGGTTGGCTTCGACGACGGCTGCGGTCGCGTCAAACGGAGGATGGAGGTCGGGGAAGCGCGCGGTAATCTCCGGTGAAGAGGAAAACTGTTCCCGGAATTTTACCGTTTCGCTCATCGTGGCTGAGGTCCCTGAAGCTCATTTTAGAAGTCCTGATTATGCACTATTTACGTTGTAAGTAAAAACCATGTTGCGAGGGGCTTACTCAGGAGCGGATTCAGGGTCGAGGTACAGGCGGCAGTGTGGATGCAGGCGGAGCGCGGTTGCGGGACAGCCGGGGCCGATGGGGTCGTACAAGGCGCGGCGCACGGCTTCGCGCTTCATGGCTCCGGGAACGCAGCAGAAGAGGCGGTCTGCGGCGAGCAGGCGCGGAATGGTGAGGGTGAGCGCGCGTGCGGGAACGGAGTTGAAAGTGGGGAAGCAGCCGTCATCGACCTGCTGCTGACGGCAAATGGCATCAAGGTGGACGACTTTGACGGAGGCGGGGTCGTGCAGGTCGGCGGGCGGGTCGTTGAAGGCGAGGTGCCCGTTGACGCCGATGCCGAGGCAGACGATGTCGATGGGGGCTGCGGCGAGCTTGCGGGCGTATTCGTCTGCGGCCGCTTCAGGATCGCTGCCGGGATCGAGCAGGTGGACGGCGGCGAAGGGAAGCTGGTCAAAGATGGCGCGGCGGAGCCAGAGGCCGAAGCGTTGCGGCGCGCCGGGGGGCAGGCCGATGTACTCGTCCATGTGGAAAGCGGTGACGCGGGACCAGTCAATGCGGGGCTGCGCGACGAGCGAGGCGAGCACTTCCGACTGGCTGGGAGCGGCGGCGAAGATCATGCGCGCGGAGGGCTGCGATTGCAGGCGGAGGCGCAGTTCGGCGGCCACGTCGGATGCGGCTTTTTGGCCCATGTCCTGACGTGAGGAGCCGGTGTAGGTGGCGGGAGCGAATTCAGTGGCCATACTGAGGTCATCTTAATGGTTGGGCTGGGTGACGAGTGGAGTCTGGAAGCAAAAAGATGTGCGACGTTATGCGCGGTTGCAGGGGCTTTGGGCACTGTGACTGTGGCTTTCTCCGCCGGGAGGTAGATAAACTTTTTGTGTGGAGCGCCGGATGCGTGCGGCTGCATAGACCAGGAGCCGGGTTATGATCCCGCTCCTGGTATGGGATGACTGAGGAGCAACCAGAGCCAGCGTCACGCTACTGGCTGCTGGTTGTTACTCCGGCGGGTTCGGTTTTTTGTTCCAGAGTTTTCGGCTCCGGAATTGCCGCCTCAGGCCGGGGCGAGATGTTCGGAGTGCTGGCGCGTCCGGGCATGGCGGCGCGGCCCGAATAGACTCGCCAGGTGCGTTCGACATCGTCGGTGGCCTCCTGCAGCAGCTTTTCAGCCAGCTCAGGGTTGGCACGCAGCAGCATGGTGTAGCGCGTTTCGTGATAGACGAAGTCCTTGAGCGGAATGGACGGCGCACGCGAGTCGAGCTGGAACGGATTTTTGCCCTGCTCGCGGAGTGCCGGGTTGTAGCGCATCAGAGGCCAGTAGCCGGACTCGACGGCGGCTTTCTGATGGCTGAGTCCCTGGCTCAAATCGTATCCATGCGCAATGCATGGGCTGTAGGCAATGATGATGGCCGGGCCATTCCAGGCTTCGGCTTCCTGGAATGCCTTGACCGTGTGGGTGTCGTTGGCGCCGAGGGCGACGCGCGCCACATAGACCGAGCCGTAGGCAACGGTTTCCATGGCCAGGTCTTTTTTGCTGGTGGTTTTTCCGCCTGCGGCGAACTTCGCGACAGCGGCGCGGGGGGTGGACTTGGACATCTGCCCGCCGGTATTGGAGTAGACCTCGGTGTCGAGCACGAGCACCTTGACGTTCTGGCCGGAGCCGAGCACGTGGTCGAGTCCTCCGAAGCCGATGTCGTATGCCCAGCCGTCGCCGCCGACGATCCAAACGCTCTTGCGAACCAGAGCGTCGGCAACGGCGGCGAGATGGCCCGCGTCCGCTGAGCCAATGGCGGCAAGCTTCTGCTTGATCTGCGCTACGCGATCCCGCTGCGCGGCAATGCCGTCTTCGCCGGACTGGTCGGCGGTGAGGGTTGCCTGGACGAGGTCATCGTTGAGCTCAGGCGCGAGCCTGGTGAGCAGGGTCTCGGCATAGTTCATTTGCTGGTCGATAGCCAGCCGCATGCCAAGGCCGAACTCGGCATTATCTTCAAAGAGCGAGTTGGCCCAGGCCGGCCCGCGTCCATCTTCATCCTGGCAATACGGTGTGGTGGGCAGGTTGCCGCCGTAAATCGACGAGCAGCCCGTGGCATTCGCCATCAGCATGCGGTTCCCGAACAACTGCGTGAGCAGCTTGATGTAGGGGGTCTCCCCGCAGCCGGCACATGCGCCGGAGAATTCAAAGAGCGGCTCCAGCAGCTGAATGTCCTTGACCTGCGTGTGCGAAATGCGATCGCGCCGGACGGCGGGAAGTTCCTGGAAGAAGTCCCAGTTGTCGCGTTCGGGAGCGCGCAGGGGCCGTTGAGGCTCCATGTTGAGCGCCTTGTGCGCAGGATCGGTTTTGCTCTTGGCGGGGCAGACCTCGACGCACAGCGTGCAGCCGGTGCAGTCTTCGGGCGCAACCTGCAGGGTATAAAGCTGGTTGTCCATGCCGCGCCACCGGGGGCTGGTGTACTTAAAGGTGGGCGGTGCATTGTCCAGCAGCGCGCTGTCGTAGACTTTGGCGCGAATCACGGCATGCGGGCAGACCATGACGCACTTGCCGCACTGGATGCAAAGTTCCTCATCCCATACGGGAATGAACTGCGAGATATTGCGTTTTTCCCATTTCGCGGTAGCGGTGGGGAAGGTGCCGCCGGGGGGTAGCGCGCTGACGGGCAGCAGGTCGCCATGGCCTCCGGCGATGGCTCCGAGCACATGGTGTACAAAGGCGGGCGCCGCGTTGGAGATGGTGGGGAGAATATCAAAGGTGGCCGTAATGGTTTCCGGCATCTTCACTTCGTGCAGATGGGCCAGGGTGGCATCGACGGCCGCGAAGTTTTTTTCGACCACGGACTCGCCGCGCTTGCTGTAGGTCTTGCGAATGGCTTTCTTGATGTGCTCGATGGCTTCTTCGCGGGGCAGCACGCCGCTGATGGCAAAGAAGCAGGTCTGCATCACGGTGTTGATCCGGTTGCCCATGCCCGCATCGCGAGCGACCGTGTAGCCATCGATGAGGAAGAAGCGGAGGTGCTTGTCGCGGATGGTTTGCTGGATGGTGCGCGGCAGATGCTGCCAGACCTGATCCGGACCCCACGGGCTGTTGAGCAGGAAGATGGCTCCGGGTTCGGCGGCGGCGAGGATGTCGGTTTTCTCAAGGAATTCAAACTGGTGGCAGGCGATAAAGTTGGCGCGCGTGATCAGGTAGGTTGAGCGGATCGGTTCCGGTCCGAAGCGCAAGTGCGAGGTGGTAAGCGAACCGGACTTTTTGGAGTCGTACACGAAGTAGCCCTGTGCGTAATTGCTGGTTTCAGCGCCGATGATCTTGATGGAGTTCTTGTTTGCGCCGACGGTGCCGTCTGAGCCGAGTCCATAGAACAGGGCGCGAACCGTGCGCGCGCTCTCGGTGGAGAAGCTGGGCGACCACTCCAGGCTGGTGTGCGTGACATCGTCGTCGATGCCGATGGTGAAGTGATTTTTGGGGTAGGGTTTTGCCAGTTCGTCAAAGATGCCTTTGACCATGGCCGGAGTGAATTCCTTGGAGGACAGGCCGTAGCGCCCGCCTACGACGATGGGAAAGCCGGGCAATTGCAGTCGCTCGGAGGCAAAGGCTTCGGCTATAACAGTGAGGACGTCCTGATAGAGCGGTTCGCCTGTAGCGCCGGGCTCTTTGGTGCGGTCAAGCACGGAGATCTTGCGGGCGGTATTCGGCAGCGCGGCCAGAAAGGCTTCCGGTGCGAAGGGACGATAGAGGCGGACCTTGACCATGCCGACCTTTTCGCCCTGCGCATTCAGGGCGTCGATGGCTTCTTCGGCGGCCCCGGCTGCCGAGCCCATCAGCACAATTACGCGGTCCGCATCGGGTGCGCCGTAGTAATCGAAAAGGTGGTACTGCCGTCCCGTCAGGCGGGCAAAGCGGTCCATGGCATCCTGCACAATCGCGGGGCAGGCCAGATAGAACGGATTTGCGGCTTCGCGTGCCTGGAAGAAGACATCGGGGTTTTGGGCGGTACCGCGCAGCACCGGATTATCGGGCGACAGAGAGCGTCCGCGCTGCGCCTGTACGGCTGCATCGTCGACCAGTGCGGCCAGTACTTCGTCAGAAACTGGAGAAATCTTGTTGATCTCGTGCGAAGTGCGGAAGCCATCAAAGAAATGAACGAAAGGAATGCGGGATTCGAGCGTGGCAACATGCGCAATGGCCGCCTGGTCGGCGGCTTCCTGCACGCTGTTTGAGGCCAACATGGCATAGCCGGTGGCCCGGCAGGCCATGACGTCAGAGTGATCGCCAAAAATAGAGAGCGCATGCGTGGCAAGGGAGCGCGCGGTGACATGCATGACCGAAGGCGTAAGCTCGCCGGCGATCTTATACATGTTGGGGATCATGAGAAGCAGGCCCTGCGACGCCGTGAAGGTGGTGGCAAAGGCACCGGCCTGCAGCGCGCCGTGCATGGCTCCGGCCGCTCCGCCCTCACTCTGCATCTCGGCGATTACGGGGACTGCGCCCCACAGATTTTTGCGGCCTTCCTCACGCCATTGATCGGCCTGCTCCGCCATTGGAGAAGAAGGCGTAATGGGATAAATCGCAATGACTTCCGCGAACCGGTAGGCAACTGATGCAGCGGCCTCATTTCCGTCCATAATTACCGGCTTTCCGGTGTCTGACATCTCTATTTCCTCTCTATGCGAAACCAGGCGTGATTGCCCACATAGAGAGTTTGCACTTGGGAGGAGGGGCTTTACTGTGACACTGAACACAATCCGACGCGCCCAAGGTCACAATGCGCGCACGTGAACGTGAAGTGCATTCAGGCAAAGAATGGGAGGTCAAGGTGTTGCGGGGATCGTAGGATTGTCCCCTGTACACAGGCATCGACAAAACTGCCGTGAATGGGGTCCTTTTGCCTGTTCTGAAAAAGCAGCAAACGGGCGGGGTACGGTTTTTCCCGCGGGGCACGTTTTTCGCTGAGAAGACGCAGAAATACAGGGAATTCGTTCGACTTGGTGGACTTATACCAACGCCGGAACCGTCTGGCACTGCAAGGTGAGTAGTGTCTCTGTGAGGCCTAAAAACGGCCTCACAGAGAGCAAAATGAAAAGGCCAAAATCAACAGAACCAACTCCAGTCACCTGGTTGCTGGTTCCTTAGAAGCTGAACCTCGCGCCGAACTGGAACTGACGCGGGGTGTTGACCGTGTTGGTGACCTGTCCGAACGTTGCCGCCACAGACGGCTGGGTTTGCACGTCGTTGATGGACGGAACATTCGGCATCCCGAGCTGCGCCCGATTGGTTACGTTGTAGGAGGAAATATCGAAACGCAAGTTGCGCGCCTCGCCCATCTGGAACGACTTATAGAGTGAGATGTCCAGGTTCCGGGCTCCCATGGTGCGCACGTGATCGAGATACGCGGGCGCAGTGCCGGCGACGAACGGGCTGGAGGGCATGGCGAAGCAGGTTGGGTTGAACCAGGTCGTCGCCGAATGCGGAGCACCCTTGCTGGGATCGCATGTAAGGTCGGGGCGCTGATTGAAGTAGGAGACGGGCGCTCCCACGACAGGAGAGGCGATGGGAATGCCGCTGCTGAGGTAGAGGATGCCGTTCGCGGTCCAGCCGCCCAGGAAGGCATCGCCCACCCGGTTGAGCTGCACGAGCCTGCCCGGACCCACGGGCAAGTCGTACGAAACCTCGCCGGTGAATTGATACTTGACGTCCTGAGGGCTGACCGAGTGCTCGTAGCGCAGGTCCTTAATATCCTGCGGTGCGCCGCCGTGAGAGCCTACAAAGCCCAGCGGTGGATTGCCGTCGTCCGTGATGAGCTTGGCCCAGGTGAAGCTGGCGAGCGTGGTGAAGTGGTGCGTGAGACGTTTTTGCATCTTGGCCTGCAAGGAGTTGTACTCCGAGTCGCCAACGGGATCGCCGTTGAGCAGAACGCCGTTGCCGGAGCCATAGCCGCCGTTGCCGAACTGCGGGAACTCCTGCAGCGATACCCATAGCGGTACAGTCGGGGATCCGTAATTGGAATTCGTGGCCGGCTGGATCGGCGCCCAGGTGTTATTCACCGTCTGGCATGCCGGGTTGGAGGGGTCAACGCACAGCGCCGCACCGTACCGCCCAATGGTTTCGAGGCTGAGCGTGTTCATGTCCACCTGCCCCATGGGGAGAAAGAGCCCGCGGCTGCCTACATAGGCAAGGCTGAGTATGACCTCATGTGGAAACTGGTAATCAACGCCGAAGTTGTAGTTGTAAGTTGTAGGCGTGCGCGGATTATGCAGAACCGTGTTCAATGTTTGGCCGAGGTTGTTCGCGAGGCCCGGTGGTGGAGCACTGAAGACGGGCACCACTCCGTTCGGGAAGGGATTGCTGAGCGAGTAAATGCCGGTGGTGCTGGGGGCGGGGCTGCCTGGCGCCGCCCCTGCGCAGCCAGATGTGCCGTTGTATGTGGTGTTGCCGTCGTTGTTATAGCAGGTGGCGTTCCAGTTGGTGACCGAGGAGAATCCGTCGCTGTTGAGCGAGCCATTCGCGGCCATCTCCGGGCTGGGGCCGTAATAGATGCCTCCTCCTCCGCGCACCACCAGGTGGGTTGCCGGCTGCCAGGTGATTCCCAGGCGCGGGCCGACGTCGCCGAGGTTTGTGGCAAACGGCGAACGGTTGCCGCTGTTGACATAGACTTCAGCCCCTGTGTACGACACGCCGTCCGCCGCGCCGGAGGCCGTTGGATTGAAGTATTCGAGGCGGTTGTGACGCTCGTTGCGTCCACCTAAAACGTCCCAGCGCAGGCCGGCGGTGATGGTGAGGTTGTTTAGCGGATGATAGACGTCCTCAACGAAGGCGCCATAGTAGGGATTTGATTCCGCGACAAACAGGTCCTTGGTGAAGTTGTAGCTCTCGCTTCCCGGTGGAGTACCCATGCCGGTGAGGAAGGAGGCAAAGTCGCTGCCGCCGCCTCCATTCGCCACGGACTGATCGGTGGCGCTGACGTCGAAGTAGTAGCCGCCGGAAGGCGCGGGTGGCTGGCCGACATTCAGGAAGCGCTTCATATATTCGAAGCCTGCGCTGATCTGATGCTTGCCCTGGACCCTGGTCACGCTGGCGCTGACGTCGTTGTTCTCGCTGGCGTAGACAAAGGTGTCCCAGTTCGCGGTGCCGCCCACGCCGCCTCCTATGTCGTTGAACATGACGTAAGGCAGTGTCTTGTAATTCTCCTGCGCGGCGAGCGATGCAGGGAACCCGAGGCTGGTGATATCGAATCCGGTCTGCCGCGGGTCGCCCGTCTGGTTCTCGTAATGGCGCGTGAAGGAGTAGCGCAACTGGAGGACGGTGTTGGAGTTGAAGGTGTAGTCATCCGCCAGCAGCAGGTTACGGGCATTGGTGATGTTCTGCGCGTAGAACGGGTCCCACATGTTGTTGAAGGCGTTCACCAGAGAGCTGGAAAGGCGCGCGAAGGAGAACCGTCCGAAGATGTGCTGTTTTTCGCTCTTATCAAAGTCGAAGCGGAGGTCGAACTTCTGCGCCGATGAGGGGTCAACACCCGGTGCGTAGAAGTTGTTGACTGCTCCGTTTGGGTTCGCGTCGCAGGTGGATGGGTTGGGAACGTTGCACTTGGGCATCTCGGAGAGGAACTGGACCGCGATGGGGTTGGGATTGGGAATGATGTTGTTGGGAAAGGGCTGGCGGGTGCCGTCAGGGTTGTCAGGCGCCAGGGGGTTGTAGATCGTGAAGCTGTCGGCGGAGAAGTTGCCGGTGCGCTCGGCAGTCGTGGGAACGGTAAAGATATTCGATCCGTCGAACAGCGCCTGCTGCGTAGCCTCATAATCCGCAAAGAAGAAGAGCTTGCTGTGCAGGATCGGGCCGCCGATGGCTCCGCCCTCCTGGTAGCGATGGAAGGACGGCGGCGTGTTGGGCAGGCCGCTGCCAAGCTCGTTCTGCTTGTTGAAGTATTCATTCGAGGCAAGTGTGTTGGGACGGAAGACGCCAAAGAGATTGCCGTGGAAATGATCTCCGCCGGACTTGGTGGCCAGGCTGATGACGCCCGCTCCGCCGCTTTGGTAAGACGCCGGGGTGTTCTGCGTTTCAATGCGGGTCTCTTCGACGGCGTCTTCAGGAATGACCATGGCGGGGAGAATGGTGCCGGCATTGTTCTCGGCAACTCCAATCGGGCTGCCGTCCACCATGTAATAGACGGAACCAACAATGGCGCCGTTGATCGTGTAGGAGGAAACATCGATGCCCGGCCGGCCGCTGGTGATGCTGGATATCTGCTGCGAATTGGAGGAGTTGGGCGCGCCGTTGGCGGGAGTAACGCCGGGGCTTAACTGCACCAGGTCATAGACATCGCGGGTGAGCAGCGGGACGCGGTCAATGGTTGCGGCGGAGATAAGCTGGCCGACCGTGGAGTTGGTCGACTCAGTAAGGCTGGTGCCCCCTTTGACCGTAACCACCTCGGTGGTGCTGCCGACAGTGAGGGCCATTTTGACGGTGGTCGTTTGGTCAACGGTCACAGTTACGTCGTTCTGGACAACAGTGACAAAACCCTTCTGGCTGGCGGTGATGCGGTACGCGCCGGGGTTGAGCGATATGAACGCATAGTTGCCGGAGGCGTTCGAGGTGGTGTGGGTTGCGACTCCCGTGGAAGTGTTGAGCAGCGTGACCTTGGCTCCGGGAATGATGGCGCCGGTCTGGTCAGTGACTGTACCGCTGATTGCGCCTCTGCCGGCCTGGCCGAAAGCAGCCATGCCGCCAGCGGAGAGGAACAGCAGAAGGAAGTACATGAAAACACGACAATTGACGATTGATTGCATCTTGAATTTCATGACCACCTCTTTGGGAACTTGATTTCAAACGTTTGAATAGATTATGAATGTAGGAACAATTCCGTTGCGTGTCAAGAGAAAAATCGCCGGAAAACACTATGCACGCGGTGTCCGCGTCCTTCTTTCAGAGCGCCGACGCGAGTTCGATGCCCGGCGCGGATTCGGATAGTATGTTGAACGAGCTAAGTCAGGAGGATAACTTGGGCCAGCAAGAGTCGGGTCATGTAACGCTGTCGCACATTGCCCGCGCGTGCCAGCTTTCTGTCTCCACGGTATCGATCGTGCTCAGCGGAGCACCACTTTCGCGGCACGTTGCTGAAAAGACGCGCAAGCGGATTCAAACCACTGCAAGGCGGCTCGGCTATCACCCGGACGCCTATGCGCGCTCTCTGCGCAGCCGTCGCACGCAAACCATCGGCGTGATTGCCTACGACATGTCCGACCCATTTTGCATTCCGGTGGTCAGTGGAATTGACGAGGGACTGCAGCCCGCCCAGTATTTTTCGCTACTGGTGAACGCGCAGACGCAGCGCAAGCTGTTCGACAAATATCTCCGGATGATTCTGGAGCGTCGCGCGGAGGGCGTGATCGTGGTCGCGAGCTGGGTTTTCGAGGAGACGGATCTGCTGGCCGACATCGAGAAGAACCACGTCCCCATCGTGATAGTAGGGCGCGACCTGACCGAGCGGCGCATCACGTCAGTGCTGGTGGACAACCGCGCCGGCGGTGCGCTGATGATGCGCCATCTCGCTTCGCTGGGGCATCGGAATATTGCGGTGATCCGCGGCCCGGAAGAGTTGTTTGACAGCGCGCCTCGCTGGGCCGGGATACGGCAGGCCGCAACCGAGGCGGGGATACGGTTCGATTCGCGGCTGGTCTCTCAGCTGCCGAATCTGTCCAACCCGAAGTCCGGCTTTGAGGGTGGGCGGAAGTTCGTCGCTGAGATACTGGCTACGGGTAGAAAGTTCACCGCGGTGCTGGCCTTTGACGACCTCACTGCGCTTGGCGTGGTGAGGGGGCTCGTCGAAGCGGGCCTGAGCGTTCCGGAAGATTGTTCGGTGGTCGGCTTCGACGACATTCTCCCGGCGGACGTCGCGACTCCGGGGATTACGACGATCCGGCAGCCGCTCCACGAGATGGGTTTGCTGGCGACGGAACTGATGCTGCACGCGCTGAAGCAGGGCCAGGGAGAGGGAGCGCAGGAGGCCGGGCTGCGGATGGTGCAGCCGGAGCTGGTGGTACGTACATCCTCGGCTGCGCCGGGCGGAGGAAAGTAATGCGAAGAAGCAGGATGCGGGTCTCGGTGTTTGACAAAGGTTCCCGCGCTGAAGTATTCAATTCAAACGATTGAAATAACCGTTTAAGCGAGTTACAGTGCAGACATGCAGCAGCGGCGCTAAGTATTGCGGCGCGAAAAATGGAGGAATTCCGATCCGATGAACCGATATCTCTTTTCCAGTCTTCTAGCGTCCGTGATACTGGCCCCACTGCTGCATGCGGGAACTGTGACCCCTCTGCATGCGGGCTGGCGGCTGCAGTCCGCCTGCAAGATCAGCGCGAGCGGCGATGCTGTTTCCGCCTCTGAATTTTCGACAGAGGGCTGGATCAACGTGAAGGTGCCAAGCACGGTGCTGGCTGCGCAGGTGGCAGCGGGTGTTTTTCCCGACCCCTATTTTGGCGATAATCTGCGCAAGATTCCGGGAACCGACTACCCGATTGGAAAGAACTTTGAAAATTTGCCCATGCCTGCTGACAGCCCGTACCACTGCGGCTGGTGGTATCGCGATAAGTTCACCGCGCCCGTGGTCGCCAAGGGTGGCCATTACTGGCTGCACTTCGGCGGAATCAACTATCGCGCGGACATCTGGGTGAACGGGCACAAGGTCGCCGATTCGTCGCAGATCGCCGGTGCGTACCGCACATACAATCTGGACGTGACGGGCGAGGTCAAGCCGGGCAAGCAGAATGTGGTCGCAGTCGAGACGTTTGCTCCAACGGACAAGGACCTGGGAATCAACTGGGTGGACTGGAATCCTGATCCGCCGGACAGAGATATGGGGCTGTGGGGCAAGGTTGATCTAGCCACCACTGGCCCGGTCGCCGTGCGGTCTCCGATGGCGACCACCGAGTTCACCGACGGAAGCCTGAGCATTGCAGAACTGACGGTCTACGCCGAAGTGCAGAATGCAACGGGCCATGCGGTCCAGGGAACGCTATCCGGCACCGCCGCCGGCGCAAGCTTCGAACAGTCAGTGCAGTTGGCTCCGCACGAAGAGCGCACCGTGGTGTTTACGCCGGATAAGTTTCCGCAACTGAACATTCACAATCCAAAGCTATGGTGGCCGCGCCAGATGGGCGAGCCGCATCTGGAGAAGCTGACCATGAGCTTTCGCGCGAACGGTCAGGTTTCGGATGAGCAGACGATCGACTTCGGCATTCGACAGATCACTTCGGAGATGACGGCGCACGGGGCGAAGCTGTTTCGCATTAACGGAAAGCCGATTCTGATTCGCGGCGGAGGCTGGTCGCAGGACATGATGCTGCGCACCAACCCCAAGCGGCTGCGCGAGCAGTTTGCGCTGGTGCGCGATTTAAACCTGAACACCATCCGGCTGGAAGGCAAGATGGAGACCGACGACTTCTTCAACCTGGCCGATAAGAACGGAATTCTTGTCATGGCCGGGTGGTGCTGCTGCGATCACTGGGAGCGGTGGAAGACCTGGACGCCGCAGGACCTCACCATCGCCACGGCTTCGCTGCACTCGCAAATACTGCGGCTGCGCCATCACCCCAGCATGCTCGTGTGGCTGAACGGCAGCGACAATCCGCCCCCGGCAAATGTGGAGAGAGCATATCTCGCCGTGGAGGCGCAGACGCACTGGCCCAATCCGGTGCTGTCGTCAGCTTCGGCGACTCCAACCACGGTGACCGGCGATAGCGGTGTGAAGATGACCGGGCCGTACGACTACGTGGAGCCGAGCTACTGGTATATTGACGCGCACCATGGCGGCGACTACGGCTTCAACACTGAGACCAGCCCTGGGCCGGCGATCCCGTCGCTGGCAAGCCGGAAGAAGTTTCTGCCTGATCCCGAGGCCTGGCCCGCCTCTGCCGATTGGAGCCTGCACTACGGCGGCGGCGGCTTCAAGAATTTGAATGTTATGAACAGCGCGATGGAGGCCATCTACACCAAGCCCACCTCGCTGGCCCAGTACGATCAACTGGCGGCGACCATGGAGTATGACTCGGAGCGTGCCATGTTCGAGTCCTACAGCGGAAACAAGTATGTTTCCACCGGCGTGATCCAGTGGATGCTGAACAACGCGTGGCCGTCGATGATCTGGCACCTCTACGACTACTATCTGGATCCGGATGCGGGGTATTACGCGGTGAAGAAGGCATGTGAGCCCCTTCACATTCAATACTCATTCAAGAACCAGTCCATTCTTGTCGTCAACAGCACCTACCACTCCGTTACCGGACTGCACGCCAGCATCGACGTGCACGGCATTGGGTGGAATGAGTTGTACAGCGCGAAGGCGGAGGTGAATGCGACCGCGGACAGTTCTCAGACCGTGTTCACGCTGCCTGCGAGTCTTTACTCCGGCATGGAGCGGCTGTTCCTGATCGATCTGAAGCTGACGGATTCGGCCGGACATGTCGTCAGCCGGAATTTCTACTGGGTGCCTTACACGCTGACCTCGTATAACTGGGAGGCGACCACCTACACCCACACGCCGGCGGAGCGTTATCCGGACCTGACTGCGCTTGCCCATCTGCCGCCTGCCACCGTGACGGCGCACGCGGAGATTGCCACCACGTCGCGCGGACGGGAGATCCATCTGCATCTGGAGAACACCTCGAATAAGCTGGCCTTTCAGCTACGCTTCGTGGTCCGGACGCCATCGGGGGATTTAGTTGCGCCGGTCATGTGGTCAGACGACTGGATTGAACTTACTCCCGGTGAGTCGAGGACCTTGACGGCCATGCTTCCGCAGAGCGCGCCGGGCAATGTCGTGGTGAAGCTGAGCGGCTGGAATATTGAGCCGGCAACGCTGACTCCCGTTGCGGAAACAGGCGGTGCGGGGACGCGGCAGTAACACGACTGGCGCGTGAACACGACTGGCGCGTAGCCCGGAGAGCACAGGCAGATGTAAGATGCCGCGCACAGCGGTTCTCATTCGCTTTTTATTCTCGAACCGCAACGCTGCCCGCGGCCTCATCGATTCCCTGCAATGGACCTCGGTCCCGGGGGCGATGATGCATTCGCATCCTGCGCATACTCTCATCGTAAAAGAACAAGGGCGGCCAACCGGATGGTTGACCGCCCTTGTGACTGCCGCAAGTGCCTGGGTTTATGGCTGGTACCACACCGAGGCCTGTGCGGAGTTGCCGTTGCTGTCCTGGGACTGAATGTACCAGGTGTACTGGGTACCCCCCGTCAGGTTGGAAACCGTGGGTACGTTTGTGCTGTCTGTCGGATCGACAGCCCATGTGAGCGACCCAGGAATTTGTGTGTTGGTGAAGCCGTTGGCATTGGAGTTGTTGCCCGGTATGCTCCAGATGTTTCCGTTCGGGCCATACAGGGTGAACTGGTAGGTGTAACTGCTGGGGTTGGATGGGTAGGTCCAGGTAAACGTCGGCGTGGTGCTGGTGCTGCTGGTTTGCTGTGGCGCAAGGCTGGTGGCCAGCGCGCTGGCGCCCAATACAGAGGTTACCGTGCCCGTCAGCACCCCCGTACTTCCATCGCTGTAAGTCAGGTCGAAGGTGTACGTGTCGTTCACCACTGGCACATCGCTGGCAATATTTGCATTGAGCTGGAATTGTGGGTTGCCGCAACCCTGGCACAGGTTGCCGATGTCCATCGGCACAAGCACATTGGGGTTGGAGGCCGAAACCAGCTTAACCGAGACGGGCAGCTTGTTTGCCTCGCGCACGTCGAAGTTGATGTTGTAATTCGTCGAGGTCTGGGAAGAACTGCCGTTCCAGTAAATGCTCGAGTTGTACTGCGTTTGTGCCGCTGCCATGGCGTTCACGTCAGGCAGCGTTTCATTCTCGCCGGTGGTATTCCCGGTAATGGTTACAGAGCTGCTGTTGTTGTTGTTGTTCGTATTGCTGACGTCCCCTGCATCGATCTCGCCATTGTTATTCTGATCCAGTATTCCAAAGAGGAAGTAGTTGGCGCCTGCCGGAACATCGACCGTGAACGCGTTGCCCCCCGAGGTATTCGTTGGGTTGGCAATGCGCGCCGAGTATGCGGTATTGCTGCTCTGATCGTAGAGACCCACATACAGCGGTCCAGTTGGAGTGATGTTGGAGGGAATCACTGCCGTGCCGGACACGGTGTAGAAGCCCGAGCCCGAAGGCTGGCCTATGGTGACCGCCGTCGGACTGCCGAAGACTTTCCAGGGACCAACCCCAGCAGCTACCACTCCCTGGGCGCGGAAGTAGTACGCCGTGCCGTTGCTGAAACTTCCAGAGATGCCGGCAGTGCTGTTATTCAAGATCCAGACGTTGGCCTTGTCCCCATTCGCAGCCATGGAGATTTCTGATGTGCTGCCGGAGGGGAAGGTCGAGTTGGTGCTCCATTCCACGTTATAGGAGGTAACCATCTCCACGCCGTTGCTGTTGGTGATGGGCTTGTAGCTGATCGCCACACCAAGGTTCGCGGGCTCGACGGCCTTGATAGAGGGAGCCGAGGTCGGGGCGGCCACCGTGGGATCGGTCAGCGTGACCGCAGTGCCGGTTGAATTTGCGGTCGCCACCGTCACCGTGGCGCTCCCCGTGGGGTTGGTGCCGTTGGACACGCCGTTGCCCAGATTGTCGATCGATGCCAGCAGCGTGTAGGTTCCCGGCGGGACGCCGTGAATGGTGAACGCCCCCCCGGAAGACAAGGCGCTGAAGGGAATGCTGGTGCCCAGCCCGCCGTTTCCGCCGCAGTTGATGTTGTTCAGATTCACGTAGACCTGCCCGGTCATGGAACCGCTGTAACTTGCCGTGCCGGAAACCGTATAGCCCAGCGCGGCGCTGAAGTTTTCGCCGCTGACGGCATTGTTGCTTACCGCGACACCGGTCAGGGTAGCGGGGTAGAACACGGAACTCGGCCCCGTGATCGACGGAGTGATGGTGTACGTCCCGTTGGGCACGGTCGCGAACGAGTAGTTCCCGTTGCCATCAGTGGTCGTGGTCTGGACCGGGTTGGTGTTGATGCTCACGGTGATCGGAGGCATCGTCGAACTGCCGCCGCAGCCGTTGTTTGGGAAGATTTGCCCGCTCACTTGCGAGCCGGCGCTGTTGACGGCGATGGAGTAGCTTGTGGGGCCGGCAGTGGTGCTTGCGCTGTCGGTCACCGTCACATTGGTCAGGGGCACACTGGTCGTCGTGGTTGGTGTTCCGCTGATGGTCAATGTGTCGCCGCCGGTGTTGCTGGCGCTCAAGCCGTTCGACAGCGCGAGTGGCGTCCCGTTCGAGAGGACCGTCGTGCCGTTGATCTTCCACGTATACGGGCTCACGCCGCCCGAAGAATTGATATATCCCGAGTAGCTCACATTCACCGTCGCCGAGCCCAGGGAAATGGGGTTGGGAGATGGCAGAGTCAACGGCAGTGGATTGCTGACCGTGATCGTGTACCCGGTGGTGGTGGTGGAATTGCCAGTCGTCGTATCCGTCAGCTTCACGCTGAACGTCACCGTGCTGGCCGAGGTTGGTGTTCCGTTGATGTTCAGGGTTCCGCCGGAGGGCGATGCAGTCAGGTTGTCGCTCAAACCTGTCGCCAGCCAGGAATAGTTGCCGCTGCCGCCCGACGCATCGATCGATCCGGTGTAGGCCACATTTGTGGTGGCGGTTGAGGGCAGGGACGAGGGATCCGGATTGGGCAGCGACAACGCGCTGTACACCGAAATCGTCAGGTTTGCCGTTGCCTTGTTACTGGCGGAGTCAGTTACCTGAACGGTAAACGTGGCAGTTCCCAGGCTCGCAGGCGTGCCGGAAATCAGGCCCGCACTGGAGACGCTCAGGTTCACCGCGGTAAGGCTTGCGGCGCCTGCGGTCACGGACCAGGTGTAGTTCGTCCCCGTGCCGCCCGCAGCCGTCAGTTGCTGCGAATAGGCCACACCCACATTGGTTGAAGGAAGGGTGCTGGTTGTCACTGTCAGCGAAGCGAACACACTGACGGACAGGTTCGCCGATGCGGTATGCAGCGCGGAGTCGGTTACTGTCGCCGTGAAGCTGGCAGATCCGGCCTTAGGCGAATTCCCCGAAATCACACCGCTGGGGGAGAAGCTGAGCCCAATTGCCGTAAGGTTGTTGGCGCCCGTTGGATCCACAGTCCAGGTATACCCGCCTGAGCCGCCAGTGGCCGCCAAAGGCTGCGAATAGGCAGCCCCCACCGTGCCCGAGGGCAAAGTAGTCGTGCTCACCGCCAGCTTCGCCTCGACCGTTAGCGAGATTGTCGCCGACGCCGTATTGCTGGCCGAGTCACTCACTGTGAAGACGATGTTAAACGTGCCCGATCCAGTTGGCGTCCCAGAGATGGCTCCGCCCGAAGACAGACTCAATCCCGGAGGAAGCGTCGAGCCGCCTGCCGCTGCCCAGGTCCAGGTGTACCCCGAACCGGTGCCGCCCGTGGCTGCCAAGTTTGCGCCGGGATAAGCCGTTCCCTGGTAGCCCGATGGCAGACTTGTGGTGGTAATGGTCACTCCAGCATCAATGGTCATGGTAAACGCGACAGTCGTGGTGTTCGAGGCCGAGTCTGTCACCGTCACGCTAAAGCTTGGTGTGCCCGTTGTCGTCGGTTTCCCACTCAACAGGCCGCCGGAGGAGAGTGCCAAGCCACCGGGAAGAGTCGAGCCGCCCGCCACCGACCACGTGTACCCGGAGGCCGTGCCGCCCGTCGCCGTCAGTTGCTGCGAGTAATTCGACCCAACATACCCTGTCGGTAGAGTTGTCCCGGTCGTGATGCTGACTCCGGCATCAATGATGATGGAAAACGTCCCATTGCCTGTATTCGTGGCCGAATCCGTAACCTTCACGGTAAAGCTTATGGTGCCGGTCGATCCCGATGGCTTGCCGGAAATGACACCTGCCGTGGAAAGGCTTAATCCCGTTGGCAGTGCTGAAGTCGCCACCCAGGTGTAGCCCGTGCCGGAACCGCCCGTCGCCGCGAGGGTTGACTGCGTGTAGGTGGATCCAACGTATCCCACCGGAAGGGTCTGCGCCGTAACAGTCAACGGAGGATAGGTAACCTTAAGCGAATAGACCTGCGTATTCGAGTCGTCAAAGGCATCAGCCGCCTTCACCGTGATCGGGAACGTGCCGGTCTCCGTGGGCGTTCCCGAGATGACTCCGGCTGTCGAAAGGCTCAATCCCGTGGGCAACGTGCCACTCGCCAGGGTGTAGGTCAGCGTGCCCGCTCCACCAGTAGCGGCCACGGATGCGCTGTAGGCCACCTTATACGTCGCGCCGGTCAGCGAGGCCGATGTGAACGTGATAGCCGGAGCCGGATTGACGACCAGGCTCAGTTGTTGCGAGGCTCCCGTCAGCTTGTTCGGAGTGCCGGAATCTGTGAGCGTGAACACAAGATTGCTGGCCGTTCCTACGCACGATGCTACCGGAGTGCCGGAGATTACTCCTGCTGAACTCAGAGTCAGGCACGCCGGCATGGTGCCCCCAGTCAGGGCCCATGAGTAAGGCGCAATTCCGCCCGATCCCGCCAGAGTTACCGAGTACGCGGTACCCACCGGGGCCGGGGCCAGCGAGGCCGTCGTAACCGCGGGGTCCGCCGGAACAGTAATGGTCGCGGTTCCGTTTTTTGTCTTGTCGGCCACGGAGGTGGCAGTAATGGTCACCGTCTGGGTTGAGCTGGTCGCGGCCGGCGCTGTGTAGGTCGCTGCGCTGGCCGTCGTCCCGGAGAGAGTTCCGCCGCCCGTAACTGCCCAGGTAACGCCGGCAGAATTCTTGTCGTGAGCCACGACTGCGGTCAGGCTTGAGGTGTCTGTGCCGTCAACTGTGGTCGCCGATGCGGTCACCGCGACGCTCGTCGGTGCGGAACTGCTCCCGCAACCGGACACGGCAAGTGCTGCAACCAAGGTGATAAGAGCAAGGGGAAAAAAGGAACGAAGGCCGAAACAGGAAAGAACAGAACTCTTCTTGAACACAGACACCTCCATAAATTTGAGACTCCCGACGGGTTGAGCGGCATCGTACGCGGCAATGTTCGAATAAGTCAATAACTATTTGGTGGCAAAAGAATAATTTGCCTAACGTTCCGACGTTTATGTGTCCATCTGATCCAGTGGCGCAATCGTTCTCACTCCTAACGTTTCCCTGGCCAAGTTTCCCTGGCCAAAAACTGGCAGAGGCACTATACATTTCTATATTGTTTTATTAACATATAGCCATGTCGGAAGTGGCCCAGTTCAAGGCGGAATTTTTTAAGGCGCTCGCCCACCCTTTGCGCATCCGCATCCTGGACGAATTGCGCGGCGGGGAAGTCGGGGTGAACGTGCTTGGCTCCCGGCTGGATGTGGAACAAAGTTCTCTATCGCAGCAGCTAGCTATTCTGCGCGGCCGCAATTTGGTCATCACGCGGAAAGAAGGGCTGAATGTTTTCTACTCGATCAGCGATGCAGAGATTTTCTATCTGCTGGATACTGCCAAGAAGATTTTTAACCGGCAACTGGTAGGGGTCCGCAACATGCTCCGCCAGTTGTAAATCGGGGTAACCCGCGCTAAGGCTGGTTCCGTCTTAAACGTGAATATATATGAATGTAGTTACGATACTGTGCCGCCGTTGACCCAGCAGGGCCAGCCGTGAGCCACGCCGCCTGGATCTCGAACGGACTTCTATCGCTCCAGAGGCATGATTTGTCCTGGATGCTGATACTGGTGCTCGGCTGGCTGGTTCTGGGTGTGATCGGACTGTTGCGACCGCATAGTTTGCGCTTTGTCGCGCGCGGACTTTTCCCCGCCGGCGCCTTGATCGCCCTAGGCGTCGCGTTGTTGGGCGGGGTGGCCCTGCTGGCAGGTCATGCGCCGCAAGCAGCGGTGCTCCCGCTGGGGCTGCCGGGCCTGCCATTTCATGTGCGCCTGGACGCGTTGTCTGGCTTCTTCCTGCTGTTGATGGGTGTCGCCGGGGCGGGCATTTCGATGTTTGCCGCCGGATATTTCCGCTCCGGGGAAGGCACCTCGCCCGGAGTGCTGGGTCTGCACTATCACATTTTTCTTGCCAGCATGGCCCTGGTTGTCCTGGCCGATGACGCCTACTTTTTCATGGTGGCCTGGGAGTTGATGGCGCTCAGCTCGTATTTCCTGGTGGTCTCGCAACATCGGCGTTCAGAAATCCGTCGGGCCGGGTTTCTGTATCTTCTGATGGCACACCTCGGGGCCATCTGCCTGCTGTTCAGTTTTGGCGTATTGCAGGGCGGAAACTGGCAGCTCACATTTGAAGCCATGCGCGCCACGACGCATACGCCCTTCTGGGCGACCGTGGCATTTCTGCTGGCGCTGCTAGGTTTTGGGGCCAAGGCTGGACTGGTTCCGCTGCATGGATGGCTGCCGGAAGCGCACCCCGCCGCGCCCTCGCCGGTCTCGGCCATGATGAGCGGCCTGATGCTGAAGACCGCGGTGTACGGCATGTTGCGGATCACCTTTGATCTGCTGCACGTGCAGTTCTGGCAATGGGGAGTTCTGGTGCTGGTTCTTGGCCTATTCTCCGCTCTGTACGGCGCCATCTTTGCCGGTGTGAAAACGGACATGAAGCGGCTGCTGGCCTACTCCTCAATTGAAAACATCGGCCTCATCTTTACCGGGATTGGATTGGCCATCCTGTTTGCCTCCTGTCATCTTCCGCTGTTTGCGGCTCTTGCGCTCAGCGCCGTGTTGCTCCACTCGCTGAACCACTCGCTGTTTAAAAGCCTGCTTTTTCTCGCCACCGGGAATGTTCTGCATGCAACGAAACGCAGAAGCCTGGGCGCGCTCGGCGGCTTGGCCCACACTATGCCCTGGGTGGCGACACTGGCCCTGGTAGGCACGCTGGCCATTGCAGGTTTGCCGCCGCTCAATGGCTTTGTTTCCGAGTGGCTTCTTTTGCAGGCGTTTCTGTTCACCCCGCAGATTCCTCACGCCTTCATCAATATGCTGGTGCCGCTGGGTGCGGCTGTCCTGGCGCTTACGGTGGCGCTGGCGGCCTATGTGATGGTGAAGTTTTACGGGATTGTTTTTCTTGGCCAACCGCGTGAACCGGCGCTGGAAGACGCCCATGATGCCAACTGGCTGGAGCGGATTGGTCTGGCGTGGCTGGCATTGGGATGCATTGCGATTGGCGTGCTGCCGCAGATTGCCTTGCGGGCGGCGGGTGCGGTGACCGGCCTGTTGCTGGGTCAGACCGTGAATCTCAGCTCCCATCTTTTGTGGATTGCTCCCATCGCTCCGCGGCAGGCTTCATATAGCGGCATACTCCTGCTGGCTGGAATCGTCTGCGTAGTGGGCATCACGTTTGTGCTGGTGCGTGTTCTGGCTCACGGGCGCACCCGCCGCACGGTTCCATGGGACTGCGGTTATCCCTGGCAGACTTCGCGGATGCAGGACACCGCCGAAGGCTTTGGACAGCCGCTCCGGCATATTTTTGCTTTCGCATTCGACATGGAGCGCGAGTTGCCGTCTCCCGCCGATGCGGCTCCGCACTATCGCATCCATGTTGAGGATCGTTTGTGGCGGATGGTGTATCTGCCGATTGTGCGCGCAGTACAGCGCCTGTCGGATGCGATTGGCGTTCTGCAGGGAGGGCGGCTGGCCGTTTATCTGCTGTACAGCTTTCTCACGCTGCTTGCCCTGCTCGTGGGTGTCTTATGAGCGCCACTACCATGGTGCGTCAATTTGGCGAAGTGCTGCTGGCCATTGCACTGGCGCCGCTGTTTGTGGGATGGATTGCGCAATGCCGGGCCTGGCTGCAAAGTCGCACCGCGCCGCCGCTGGTGCAACCCTATCGAATGCTGCGCAAGCTCTTCCAAAAAGATGTTGCGCTGGCCGCCAATGCCACGCCGCTGTTTCGTATCACGCCCTACATTCTGTTTGGGAGCATGGTGCTGGCGGCGGCCATTATCCCCTCCATTGCCACCGACCTGCCCTTTGCGCGCGTGGCCGACGCCATTGCGCTGATTGGGATTTTCGCTACTGCGCGCGTTTTCCAGTCGCTGGCCGCCATGGACATCGGCACCGCCTTTGGCACCATGGGTGCGCGCCGCGAAATGATGGTGGGATTCCTGGCGGAACCGGCACTACTGATGATCCTGTTCAATGCCTTCCTGCTCTCCGGCAGCACTGCGCTGCCCAGTGTGGTGGAGGCATATTCCGCGGGGCCGCATTCCATTAATCCCAGTCTTACCTTCGCGGGAGTCGCGTTTGTCATGGTGTTACTGGCGGAAAATGCCCGTGTTCCCATCGACAATCCCGCCACGCATCTGGAACTCACCATGATCCACGAGGCGATGGTGCTGGAATACTCGGCGCGCCATCTCGCCCTGATCGAGTGGGCCTCCAGCCTGAAACTTTTCAACTACGCATGCATTGGGTTTGCTCTCTTCCTGCCGTGGGGGATCGCCACCCACGGGGCCGATGGCGGATGGGCGTTGCTGCTGGCCGCCGCCGCATTGATCGGAAAACTTATCGTCTTTGGTGCGGCCCTGGCCTTGATTGAGTCCTTGTCGGCCAAGCTGCGCATCTTTCGCGCGCCGGAGTATTTGGCAACGGCATTTCTGATTGCCGTGCTGGGCCTGCTCGTCCACCTTTTGCTGGGATCCTGACTATGCCGCATTCGAATCATTGGATTGTCCCGTCGCTCAACCTGCTGGCCAGCATCCTGCTGCTGATCTCCTTCGCCATGCTCTCGCGGCGTCGCACGCAGCGGCTGATTACGCTATACGCCTGGCAGGGTTTGGTTCTGTTCGCCTCCACCTTCCTGGTCGCGTACAGCTCCGGACAGAAGGAACTCTACTACTCCGCGGCGCTGACCCTGTTGCTCAAAGTCATTGTGCTGCCGTGGGTGCTGTACCGGCTGATCCGCAACCTGGGCGCGCAGTGGGATAACGAACCGCTGGTCAACATTCCCACCACCATGCTGGTCGGCCTGGGGCTGGTGATCTTCGCGTTCGGCCTGGCGCAACCCATCAGCATGATGGCCAATACCATCACTCGCAACACGCTCGGCATCGCGCTCGCCGTCATTCTGCTTTCCTTCCTCATGATGATTACGCGCCGCAAGGCCGTGACCCAGGTGATTGGATTTCTGGCCATGGAGAATGGCCTTTTTTTTGCCGCCACCAGCGCTACCAATGGAATGCCCATGGCCATTGAGCTTGGGATCGCACTCGATCTCCTGGTGGCGGTTTTCATTTTGGGGATATTTTTCTTTCAGATCCGGGAGCAGTTCGACAGCCTCGATCTGCATCACCTGGAAAGCCTGAAGGAGGACTAAGTTGGAAATTATCCTGGTCCTCTCGATACCGCTCATCGGCGCATTGCTGTTAGCCATCTTCGGAGCCCGCCGCTTTGTTGCGCAACTCAATATCTGCGTCAGCCTCGCCACGCTGGCCGCCGCAACATTGCTTGCCATCCGTGTGGCGCGCCACGGTCCATTTCTGGCTGGCCACGAGCAGTTTTTCGTCGACTCCTTCAATGTTTTTCTAGTCGCGCTCACTGCCTTTGTGGGTTTTACGACCGCAATATTTTCACAATCCTATATGCGCGTCGAGCAACTGCATGGCCGCGTCGGGCCGCGCCGCATGCGCCTGTATCACAGCATGTACCAGATGTTTATGGCGTCTATGCTGCTGGCGTTGTTGACCAACAACATGGGCCTGCTCTGGGTAGCCATGGAGGCCGCCACGCTCTCCACTGTCCTGCTGGTTTCGTTGTACCGCACCCGCGCCAGCCTGGAGGCCGCCTGGAAGTATTTCATCCTGTGCGGCGTCGGCATAGCCCAGGCGCTTTTCGGTACCATCCTGCTGTACTTTGCCGCGGAACGGACGCTGGGCCACGAGGGTATGAGCGCGCTTTTATGGACGCATCTGAATGCTGTGAAATCCCAACTTGAGCCCAGAGTGATGGGGCTGGCCTTCGTATTTTTTCTCGTTGGATATGGGACCAAGGCGGGACTGGCGCCGCTGCACAACTGGCTTCCCGATGCTCACGGCGAAAGTCCGGCCCCGGTTTCCGCGGTGCTCTCCGGTCTGCTGTTGAATGTCGGCCTGTACGCCGTGATTCGCTGTAAAGTGCTGGTGGTCGGCTCCATCGGGCCTGCGCTTCCCAGTCACATGTTGATGGGTTTTGGACTGTTCTCCGTACTGCTGGGGGCATTTTTTCTCTGGCGGCAGCGCGATATCAAACGACTCTTTGCCTACTCCTCCATTGAACACATGGGCCTGATCGCCTTCGCCTTTGGCATCGGCGGCCCCATCGCGAACTTTGCCGCGATGTTGCACATGGTCGTTCACTCGCTCACCAAGTCCTCCATCTTTTTTAGCGCCGGACATGCCTCCCAGACCGCGGGCACGCAACAGATAGAAGACATTCGCGGTCTGGCCGACACCAGTCCGGCCATTGGCTGGGCGCTCATGCTGGGCTCGCTGGCCATTCTGGGAATGCCGCCATTCGGAGTTTTCACCAGCGAGTTTCTCATGCTTACCACGGCCATGCGTGAGCATCCCTGGACCGCGCCTTTGCTTTTGGTCGCGCTCGGAGTGGCCTTTGCCGCCATCTTCAGCCGCGTGCAGTCGATGGTCTTTGGCGAAAGCCGTGCGCCGGTCTTCGGCAAGGACGGCGCGCCCCGGTTGCCCCATTCCCCGGCCATGGTCCCGGCTTTTGTTCATCTGGCGATGGTGCTGGCCCTGGGCCTGTATATTCCGCCGGTTCTGGCGGAGTGGTTTCGTGCCGCTGCGAGGTTGATAGGATGACCCATGAAAGTGCGTGACTTCCTGAAACACCAGCGTTTTCCGCTGCCCGCCAACCTGCCCGCCAGCCGGGTCTGCGCGGACCGCCGGCAATGGCTGCCACTTGCTGCGACGCTCCACGAATCCGGCGCGCGCTTGCTGACATTATGGGGAACGGATGATCGCGATCGCGACGGGCGCTTCCGCATGTACGCGGCCTATCTGGCGCCGGAAGGCGTGCTTGTGGTTGAGCACGCGCTGGAAGTGACGGAAGCGACGGCCTTCCCCGCGTATCCCAGTCTCGCGGCCATCTTTCCCGCCGCCCAGCGAATGCAGCGCGCCGTCTACGATCTGCTCGGCATCGTCGCGGAGGAAGACCCCGGCAATGAAGCAGACACGCGCGGCTGGCTGCGTCATGGCGGCTGGCCGGAGACGTTCTATCCTCTGCGCCGCGATGCGGACGGAAGCCGGCAATATTCCAATTTCTCCGCGCCTTATCCCTTCGTGACCGTGGAGGGAGGCGGCGTGCATGAGATAGCCGTCGGCCCGGTTCACGCCGGCACCATCGAGCCGGGGCATTTCCGTTTTTCGGTCGTGGGCGAAAAGATGCTGCGGCTGGAAGCGCGGCTCGGCTACACCCACAAGGGCGTCGCCAAGCTCTTTGAGGCGATGCCGCAATCCTCCGGCCATCGTTTGGCGGCGCGGATTTCCGGCGATACCGCCGTCGCTTTCTCCTGGGCCTATTGCGCGGCCCTGGAATCGATTACCGGAACCATCTGTCCCGCCCGCGCCACGCGGCAGCGAGCCCTGGCGCTGGAGCACGAGCGCCTGGCCAATCATCTCGGCGATCTTGGCGCGCTGGGCAACGACGCCGGCTTTGCTTTTGGACTGACCCATTTCTCGCGCCTCAAAGAGGACCTGCTGCGCTCCAACTCGGTTGCTTTTGGGGCGAGGTATCTGCTCGATTCCATCGTTCCCGGCGGCGTGGCCGCGGATCTTCCTGCCGAAGCGCCTCCGCTGCTGCTCGATCTGTACTCCGATCTGGAGCGGTCCGTCACCAAGCTGCGCTCTATCTATGACGAGCACGCAGGATTGCAGGACCGTTTTCGCGGGACGGGACAGCTGCAACCATCTCTCGCCGAAAAGTTGGGCGCGCTAGGTCTGGTCGCACGCGCCTCCGGCATGGCCTGCGATTTGCGTGTGGACCACCCCTGGCCGCCGTATGACCGTGTTGCGGCGAAATGCTTCGTGCAATCCACCGGAGATGTCGCTGCGCGGGTGCAGATACGCTTCGATGAAGTTTACGAATCTCTGCGTCTCTGCCGCGCCTTGTTGCAGGATCTTCCCGCCGGACCGTTTCATGCGCCTGTTCCCAATGCGGCACCGTATCAACTCGGGCTGGGAGTCATAGAATCCTGGCGCGGCCCGGTGCTGATTGCTCTCGAAACCGGCCCCGATGGCTGCATCCGGCGCTGCCATGCACATGACCCTTCGTGGCAGAACTGGCCACTGATTGAATACGCGGTCATCGGCGACATTGCGGCGGACTTTCCGCTCATCAACAAGTCCTTCAACCTGTCCTATAGCGGACAAGACGGGTAAGGAAACGTATGTGGAACACACTATCGCGCATGTGGAAGACGGGATTGCTGACTGAGCCGTTGCCAGTGCTGGAGCCGGCATTCGAGACTCCCTCGCCGGACTTGGATGGACTGCAGTCGGACCTGCTGGCGGTTGTCGGGCGCGCCCTCTGCATCCGCCACGTCGATGCCGGTTCGTGCAATGGCTGCGAACTGGAAATCCAGGCGCTGCACAATCCGTATTACAACCTGGAAGGCGCAGGCATCCATTTTGTCGCTAGCCCGCGCCATGCCGACCTGTTACTGGTCACCGGCCCCGTCTCGGTAAATATGGAAGAGGCATTGCGGCGCACCTACGACGCTATTCCAGGGCCAAAACTGGTGATCGCTGTGGGAGATTGCGGGGCCTGCGGCGGCATCTTCGGTTCCAGCTATGCCAGCCGCGGCGCTGTGGCCAACATCCTTCCTGTGAACGCTACCGTTGCCGGATGCCCGCCCACCCCGACCGCCATTCTGCGCGCCATTCTTCAAGCGGTCCGCGCCCCCTTGGCGGAGGTTCAGCGGAATCGGGTCATATCCACGTAATTAGCCGCTCCCTTGCCGCCACGCTCAGCGTGGAGGGTCGATTCCGATTGGTGAGCAGACCACCTCACAAGCCGAGCATGTTGCCTGCAGCCACGGCTGGACTGGGAGACGAGGCCACCAGCGATCGCCGATCGGCCTGTGCAAAATCCTTCGTTCACGCCAACAGGCCGATGCGCGTTTCCAGTTTCAGGTTGGGACTTCCGAGTAAATTAGTAACGAAAAACGATAGGACCCTATCATGGCTGCCCCGCCCGTAGCTACACGTATCAGCCTACAGATCTCGTTGCGGGGCGGTTTTGATAGGAATGAAAGGACGGCATGCAGCCAAGGAGGGCAAAAGTTCCACTGCGGAAATGCCAATCAGAGAAAGTTGGAGAGTTTGAGCAAATTTGGCGGGAGAGAGAAATTCTCCGGTGGAGCTTTTAGGGAGAAAAGGCCCGAAAACTGGCCCTGAAGTGCTCTTTATGCCATTGATTGTGGAATAGGGAGACTCGCTGGCGGAGAGAGGGGGATTCGAACCCCCGGTAGAGCTTTTGACCCTACAACGGTTTAGCAAACCGCCGCCTTCAGCCACTCGGCCATCTCTCCGGCTTGTCCAGTTTTGAGTATATAGGAAGTGACCTCGAAGGCTTAAGGCAACCATCTCAGGGGCACATCTTTTTCTGAAGCTCCCGTTAAGTTCTGCCCTGCATCTGCATCGTTTCTGCCCTGCATCTGCATCGTAGTTAGCAGCGGCAGTGTATCTACCTGCTGCTTGAATCCAGTTTTGAGGGGTGATTCTGTGGCAGACGTGAGCGAGGGAAGCGGCGTGAATTTTACGGACGGCGGCACGGTGGCCGGCTATTTTGCAAGAGGTGAAGATGCGCGTTGCGCGGTTGACGCGCTGATAGGCAAGGGTTTTGATGCGCGGGAGATTGGGGCCGCGTTTCACAGCCGGTTGCGGGAAAGCGCGGCTCGAGCCGAAGAAGATGAGCCGATGCGCCGGACGTCGGCGTCAGATCATTCCTTTGCGGGAGTGGCATCGGGAACGGAAGGGGTGACGCCGTCAGGGCTTTCGACCGGCGGAGGCACGGGCATATCGGGAGCGCACCGGCCGGGGCCGATTAGCGGATCTGAGATTCCCCAGGATTTGCCGACTGAAATTCCGCACGAATTGCCCACGGACGCCGAAGTGCGGGCCATGAAGAGCGGAAGAAGTATGCCAAATGCGGCGCTGCCGGTAAGCACACCCAACCAGGATGAGAGGATCTGGCGCGCCAGGCTGGAGACGGTGTTTGGACGCGAGAGCGGCACGGGCAGGCCGGTGGAGAGCCGCAAGCCTGAAACCGGCGGGGGACACCTTGGAGATATTGCCGACTATGCCTATTCGAGCTCGGCGTTTGAGCAGTCGTTTGCCGGGATGGGGATTCCGCTTGAGCAAGCGCAGCGCATGGCGCAGGAGCTACAGCGCGGCGGCGCGGTGGTGACGGTGAAGGCGGGAGCGCGGGCGGCGGAGGCGGAGTCAGAGATGCTACGGAATCACGGGGTTATCCGTTACGGAGCTCCTACGGAGCGGCGCGAGTCCGGCAGCGGCCGAGACAATGCCGACTTGCGGGTGGAGGTTTTCGGCGAGGTGCGCCGTGTGTATCCGAACTATGCGCCGCCAGAGAGGCAGATTGCGCGCAAGGCGTCATGATCGGCGGTCAGCAGTAAGCATTTGATTTTGAAGCGAATAGCTACAGGCCTCGCCCAGGGGATGGGCGGGGCCACTTTTTTGCGCGTAGAAATTGGCCCGCGAAGTTGCATGGTTTTGCGATAGGCTCAAACTCTGGAGATGCCTGCCACTTTGAGCCAACAGAAGCCCCGCCGGGCCAGGCGCGGGCTGCGTCTGATTCCGCTGGTAGCGGCGACCTACTTTATGGTCGCGGGTGGGCCCTATGGGATTGAGGACATTCTGGGCGGCGCGGGATACCTGAAAGCGCTGGCGATCCTGATTGTGCTGCCGCTGCTGTGGAGCTTTCCCACGGCGCTGATGATCGGCGAGCTGGCGA